>Ga0335078_10012315_pt1 | contig 12684 bp, 12 predicted proteins | sample Lox_Sample_32_FD_206711 | JGI IMG/M metagenome (GOLD analysis project Ga0335078, IMG submission 206711) | Soil microbial communities from Loxahatchee National Wildlife Refuge, Florida, United States - Lox_Sample_3.2 | ecosystem: Environmental > Terrestrial > Soil > Wetlands | place: USA... | reverse complement strand
CCGCGATGTGGAACGATGCCGCCCCGCGATGGAAAAAGTAGACGCCCTCGGCGCCCGCCGCCGCCACCGCCGCCAGCCCCACCATCCACTGCCGGTTGAACTGGCGCTGCCGCTCCGCGTCGTCCAGATTCACCAGCATGATGACGAACAGGAACAGCACCATGATGCCGCCCACGTAAAGCACGATTTGCACCGCGAACAGAAACTCGGCGGCCTGCAGCAGGTACAGCCCCGCCACGCCCAGCAGCGAAACGATCAGCGAGATGGCGCTATGCACAGCGCTGCGCCGGGTGATGGTGAGAATCGCGCCTCCCAACACCAGCACCGCGAAACAATAGAACAGGACGGTATCTAACATTTGTATTGCGTCGGCCGCGGCCCTTCTTCGAGCATCTGGCGGTCCCAGATCTGGCCTTCGCGCGTATAGGTGGCCAGTTCGAAATCCTGCGTCAGCTCCAGCGCGTCCACCGGGCAAGCATCTTCGCAGAGGCCGCAGAACATGCAGCGGGAAAGGTCGTAGGTGAACTCGGTCAGATCCTTGCGCTTGGTCTGCTCATTGCGCTCGCTGGTCACCACAATCAGGTTTTCGGGGCAGGCCAGCGCGCACAGGTTGCACGAAATACACAGCGTTTCGCCGTTGTCCGGGTTGACGTTCAACCGCGGCGCGCCGCGATACCGCTCGGCCACTTTGGGCCGCTGGGCGGGGTACTGTTCCGTGTAGATGTACTTCGGATTCTGGTTGCGGAACGTGACCCGCAATCCCTGAAACAGGTCCACCAGGAAAATCTTCTTGAGCAACCCGATCATAAGCGGCCCCCGGCGCGATGGACCATCCTTCCTCGTGATCGGCCGTTCCCGGCCGTCCGGCGCGCCTCTGCCATCACCGGTCCACCTCGCCCAGCACGATATCCAGTGTGCCGATCACGGCCACCACATCCGCCACCAGCGCCCCACGCACCATTTTATCGAGCGCCTGCAGGTTCACGTAAGACGGCGGCCGCACCCGCACCCGGTACGGCTGCGTCGATCCATCGCTTACCACGTAGTATCCCAGCTCGCCTTTGGGCGCTTCGATCGAAACATACGCCTCGCCCACCGGCGGCTTGATCACCTTGCCCACTTTTCCCAAAATCGGCCCGGCCGGAATTCCTTCCGCCGCCTGTTCCATGATGCGCACCGATTGCCGCATTTCCTGCATGCGCACGATGTACCGGTCGTAGGTGTCTCCGTTCTCGCGCGTGGGAATCTCGAAATCGTATTGCTCGTAGCCCGAATACGGCTGCGCCTTGCGCAAATCCCATTTCACGCCCGCGGCCCGCAGCACCGGCCCCGTGACGCCGTATTCCTTGCATTCGTCTCCGGTAAGAATACCGACGCCCTTCAGCCGCCCCACCCAGATGCGGTTGTTGGTGAGCAGTTCTTCGTACTCATCCACCTTCGGCAGGAACATCCTGCAGAATTCCTTCACGTCCCGCTCGAAGCCGTCGTAGGTTTCGTATTGCAATCCGCCGATTCGGAACGCGTGCGTGGTGAGCCGCGCGCCGCAGTATTGTTCGAAAATCTTCAGCGCTTCCTCGCGCTCGCGGAAGCAGTAAAACACCGGCGTGATGGCGCCGATATCGAGCGCGTGCGTGCCCAGCCAGAGCAGGTGGCTGGCGATGCGGTTGAGCTCGGTGAGAATCACCCTCACCGCCTTCGCGCGCGGCGGCGCTTCCACGTTCAGCAGCTTCTCCACCGCCAGGCAATAGCCCAGGCCGTTCGACACCGCGGCCACGTAATCCATCCGGTCCACGTACGGGTTGAACTGCGCGTAGGTGCGATTCTCGGCAATCTTCTCCACGCCGCGATGCAGGTAGCCGATGACGCAATCCGTGCCCAGCACCTTTTCGCCGTCCAGCTTCAGGATGACGCGCAGCACGCCGTGCGTGGACGGGTGTTGCGGCCCCATGTTGAGGACCAGCTCGGTCGAGTCCAGGAAGGTGTCCGGCATGGCGTTACTGGCCGCTCTCGATGCCCAGGTTCTCCTGCACCCAGCGCATGTCCTGCTGCAGGATGCCGTAGTCTTTGCGCAGCGGGTGACCCTCCCAGTCTTCCGGCATCAGAATGCGGCGCAGGTCGGGATGGCCGGCGAACCGGATACCGAACATGTCGAATACCTCGCGCTCCAGCCAGTTCGCCGTCAGATGAACACCGATTGCCGTGCGCGGCTCGAATCCGTCTTCGATTTGCGTCTTGATGCGCACCCGCTCGTTGTGGGGAAAACTGTAGACAACATATATCAGGTCGAAGCGCTCGCCCCGCTTCGGCCAATCCACCGCCGTGATGTCCACCAGGTAGTCGAAGTCGGCTTCCAGCTTCAGGTATTCCAGCACGGGCACGGCGAACGCCGGCTTGGTCACGATGAAGTTTTGCCCAAGATAGGTCGACGTGGCCGCAATTCCGTCGCCGAACCGCTCCTTCAGCTCGCCGGCGAGGTCGCTTTCCCAAGGGGTGGCGGCCATGCTGGGGGGAGGCTTGGGCGGCGCTGCGGGCTTCGCAGAAGCCGGCTTGGCGGCATCGGCGGCTGGTGCCGCCGGCGGCTTTGGGCCTTCTCCACCCGCCGGAGAAGGCGCTTCCGAGCCCCCAGGCTTCTGCTCGTCAGCCATTGGATCTCCTGTGAAGCTTCAACACTTATCATCCCACTCAGACAAGTGTCAAATTACGCGACAGGTCCGCGGCGCGGGCCGTTGCGCCTGCCGGGCAGGAGATTTGTTTCGACTCTTCTGCGCCGGGAAATTCCGCGCCGCAGAAACAAAATCCGCGAGGCCCCTCGACAACCTGGACAGTGGGACGCAAAAAGCCCGGCCTTCCTCGCGGAAAACCGGGCTTTCGAGCTTTTGTGGAGTGTTTATGGCGACCCGGGGTTGCGGTGCGGCAACTCACCCGATTCCGGGCGGCTGCGAAAACCACGATCCCAAGGATTCCAGCCGCACGCTTCCCGAGGCCTTTGCTACAATACTTACCAAACCCGGGTGTGCGGGGGAAATTGATTATTTCTATCCCGCCCATCCAGAATTTGAGTGGAGACCGCTGTGCCGCATTGTAATGGGGCGCCCGCCGGAGCGCGCAGCGGATGCTTATGGATTTCGATCAACTCCATACTTTTTTGGAGATCGTCAGGCTGAAGAGTTTCTCTAAGGCTGCGCAGACGTGTTACCGTACCCAACCGGCGATCAGCGCGCAGGTGCGGCAACTGGAGCAGGAGCTGCGGGCGGACCTGTTCGAACGCTTCGGGAGCCGGATTTCCCTCACCACCGCGGGCCGCATCTTCGCCGAGCATGCCGAGCAGATGCTGGAGCTGAGGCGCCGCGCGCAGGACGCCATTGCCGAGCTCGAGACCAATCCGCGCGGCGAACTCGTCATCGCGGCCAACGAAGCCACTTGCATCTATATCCTGCCCACGGTTTTCTCCGTCTACCGCCAGTTGTTCCCGGCGGTCCAGCTGCAGGTCGACCGTTCTTACGCCTCGCGCGTGGTGGAAGCCGTCGCGGAAAACTCAGCCGATTTCGGGCTCACCCAGCTTCCCGTGGATGAAAAGCGGCTGCAGGTGGTCGACATTCATCACGACGAGATTTGCGCGATCGTCCCAGCCGGGCACCCGCTGGCCGGAAGCAAGGCCGTAGAGGCCGGCGACGTGGTGGATTTCTATCTGCTGCTCCCCAAGCAGGGCAAGACGCGCACCCGCCTGAACCACTGGCTCGAGCCGGTGGAAGACCGGCTCCGCATCTCCATGGAGCTGGATTCGACCGAAATGATGAAGCGCTTCGTGCTCGCCGGCCTGGGGGTCTGCTTTCTGGCGATTTCCAACTGCCGCGAAGAAGTGGCCGCCGGCAAACTCCATGCCATCGCGCTAGCGCCCGAGCCGATGGTGCGGCGGCTCGGCCTGATCTACCGGCGGGACAAGGCGCTCTCCAAGGCGGCCCTGGGATTCATCCAGGTGGTCATGGAGAATGTCGGTGAAGTATCGGCCAGGGCGCGCGCGCCTAAGGTGGTGGCCTGATGACCTGCAAGCGCTGCCACAAGGCGGTGGCCGAAGGCGATGAGCGGTGCCCGCATTGCGGAGCCACGAATCCCGCCGCCAAGGGGTTGTATCAGAGTTCCACCGTGCTGATTTCCGCCGGAGGCGCTGATTTGGTGTACCGGTCGGTGGAAGAAGTTCCCGCCTCTCTGCGCACCAAGCTGCTGCAGTCCACCAATGGCGGCAATTCGGCCACCATCCTCATTGCCGACCGGCGCGGGCGCCGCGAAATCTCCAAAGCGATGCGCGCCTTGCCCGGGCCGGCTCAGCGGCGGCTGCTCGATTCCGTGCTCGGCCGCGGAACACCCGGGGTGGTTTCCTGGTTGACGCCGGCCCGCAAGCGCATCATCCTGGGACTGGTGGTTTCGATGGTTTTGGCCACGCTGTCGCTGCTGTACGCGCACCGCTGGCAGTAGTCGGCAGGTCCCGCAAGATCGAGAGAACGGTATTCGGAGATTCCTATGATTCGACGAGCGGTGGTGTTTGGCGCGGCCGGCCAGTTGGGAGTCGAATTAGTGCGCGAGTTGCAATCGCGCGGTTGCGCGACCATCGGCCTCGACCGGGGAGAGGTGGACATTACCAACGGCGCCGCGGTGGAAAACGCGGTCGCCGGGCACGAAGCGGATGTCGTCTTCAATTGCGCCGCGTACAACCAGGTGGACGTCGCCGAACGCGAGCCGGAAGCCGCGTTTCAGGTGAACGCGCTCGCCGTCCGCCACATGGCGCTGGCGTGCCGCCAGGCGGATGCCCGCCTGGTGCACTTCTCCACTGACTACGTTTTCGATGGATTCGCGCACCACCCGTACGCGGAAGACGATCCTCCCCATCCTCTGAGCGCTTACGGCGTTTCCAAGCTGGCCGGAGAGCTCTACGCGCGCGCCTACCTCGATCGCGCCTTGATCGTGCGCACATCCGGCGTATTCGGGCCGGGCGGCCGGCACACCGCGCGCGGCAACTTCGTCGAGCTCATGATGCGCCTGGCTGCCTCCCAACAGCCCATCCGCGTGGTGGAAGATCATGTGGCATCGCCCGCTTTTGCCCCCCTGCTGGCGGCGCGCACGGCTGATCTCGTGGAGCGCGACCAAGCGGGCGTCTTCCACATCGGCGGCGGGACGCCCATCAGTTGGTTTCAGTTCGCGCGCCTGATTTTTCAGGCGGCCGGCATGGACCCGCTGGTGCTGGCAACCAACCAGCGCGAATACCGCACCGCCGCGCGGCGGCCGCAATATTCGGCTCTCTCCAATGCCAGGATGGAGCGTTTGGGTCTCGAGCCGATGCCCCCCATGGCGAAGGCCCTGGAACTCTACTTTACCGAACGGGAAAGGTCCGCGGGCGCGATCAGCCAGGCACAGTGACCGGCCGGCTGCAGGTGAGCTGACCTCTGAGGCGGAAGCCTTTTCCGCGGACGCCGAACGCTTCCTCGATAAGTTGACCCTCAGGGGGCGTGCCGCGATCGAACTGCGCGTTCCGGTGCTCGGCGCGGGCGGCAGCGTTACTCTGAAATCCGCCTTCGCGTGGCTCGCCCAGCGGATGCGCGCTGAGCCTTCGCGCCGTTCCTCAGCGTGCGTCCGGTCTGATGGCGTAATAGCCTTTGCGCACCTGGGCCTTCAGGTCCTTGTTCGACATGCGGACCTCCAGCTTGCGGTACGTGCCATCCCGCCTTTCGTTGGTGGACATATAGCCGATCGAATACTGGCTGCGCATCTCTTCCTGGAGTTCCTTGAAAACATCGTCCAGCGAATGGTTGCGGCCCACTTTGTAGACGTGGCCGCCGGTGGCGTCCGACATGCGGCGCAAGTAGCCTTCGCCGGCGCCCCCGCCGAATCCTCCGAACGGGCCGAAGTTGCCATACGCCCTGGGGTCCGAATAATCGATGCTGTAGATGACGGCATCGGCCTTCTGGGCGGCCTCGATGGCCGCTTCGATCGACTTGCGGCTGCCTTCATCCACCCCGTCGGTAATCAGCACCAGCACCTTGCGGCCTACCTCGGTGCGCAGCTTTTCGTCGGCGGCCAGAAACACCGCGTCATAAAGCACCGTGCCGCGCGGGTCGCCCGCCGTCGGGACCGGGCCGGGGCCGAAGCCTCCCACGCCGGAGCTCACCCGCAGGCCGTTCATCCCCTGGCTCAGCAAACGGGCGGAGTTGGTGAAATCCTGAAGCAGTTCGCACTCCTCGCCGAAACTGATCAGAAAGGCTTCGTCCTTCTGGCGCAGCACCTGGTGGAAAAACTGCGAGGCGGCGCTGCGCTCGATATCGATCAGGTTGCGCTGGCTGCCGCTCACGTCGATCAACAGGCCGATCGTCAGCGGGAGATCGGTTTCGCGCGTGAAGTACTTGATTTCCTGCTGTTTGCCATCCTCGAAAATGGTGAATTCGTTCTTCTCGAGGTTGGCCACCAGGCCGCCCCGCTTGTCCCGCACGCTGGCCAGCACGTTGACCAGGTTGACGTCCACCGTGATCGACGGCAGCTCGTCGGCAGCGGGAGGATTCTGCGGCGGGTTCTGCGGCGGCTGCGCGCACAACGCGCCGGCCAGGGTCAGCAATAGGAGGATTCGCATACCGGTACAATAGGGGTGACGTCTTCCGCTCCCCGAGTGTTTCACGATGCAGAAAGCCATTCGCCACCTCAAAAGGTCGGACCCGGTCCTGGCGGGCATTATCGACCGCGTTGGAGACTATCGTATCGAATTCCGCGAGCCGGATTTCGAGACGCTGGTTAAATCCATCGTTTACCAGCAGTTAAGCGGCCGGGTGGCCAACGTGATTTTTGCCCGCCTGGCGCAGGCGGCGGGGGCGAAAATCACCCCGGAGAGCATCCTCAAGCTGCGCCCCGCCCGGATGCGGTCGGTCGGCCTCTCGGCCCAGAAAACCGACTACATCCGCGATCTGGCCCGTCACACGCGCGACGGCCGCGTCCGCTTCGAAGACTTGCCCCACCTGCCCGACGAGGAAGTGATGGCGCGCTTGACCGCGGTCAAAGGGATCGGCGTCTGGACGGCGCACATGTTCCTCATTTTCGCCCTGCGCCGCCACGACGTGCTGCCCACCGGCGATTTGGGCATCCGCAACGCGATCCGTAAAGCATACGGTCTCGATGCGCTGCCGCTGCCGGGCGAAATCGAGGTGATGGCCGAACGCTGGCGCCCGTTTTGCACGGTGGCGAGCTGGTATCTATGGCGCAGCCTGGAACCAAACGCCAACCTCTGATTGGGCCATTTCCCCCACACGGCTATTTTTTAATCTCGTGTACCGCTGGTTTTAACGACAATCAGGTTATAGTATGTGAGGATATTCGGACTTCGGGATGCCGCTTCTCCGGAGTCGATGAAGCGATTTTCAAAGGAGAGATTATCATGCGCTTGTTGAAACTGGCGGTTCCGGCCGCGATCGTTCTGGCGGGTTTGGTCCTGAGTACGGTCGCCAGCTATGGCACCCCCACGTTTGCCAAAGACACGGGACAGAAGTGCGTCACCTGCCACGCCAAGATCGGGCCGATGGCCGACATGAAGAAGGACCCGAATCTGAACGCCACCGGCAAGTGCTTCCTGGCCCAGAAAGACCACAAAGCCCTCACCGACGCGTGCAAGAACGCGAAGTAGACGCTCTCGCCTGCCGATCTCGGGGCATCCCGCGGGATGCCCTCTCAAAACAGTTCGGGATTCCCGCGTTCACGCGGTCCCGATAAAATTTGCTCCGTTCGCTTTCAATCGCTTACCGCTTGGCGCACGGCCTCGAGCCGCGGCCGCCCGGTTATTCTCAAATCGAAAAAGCGCTGCTCGCTCGCCAAGATGCAGCCCGTTTCGGAGCCACGTCCGGTGCCCAGATCCTCGAGGGGGCAATTTGAAACCGGGTCACGCGGTGCAACGTTCGCAAGGCGGCCATCGCGGCTTGTACTCCTCTTCGAGAGGAGAAAGGAACCGGTTCCTTGCAGCCCCGGCGCGGAAGCGCCGGCAAATACGCAACGCAGAACACAGAATCACAGGAACAACTCCTCCCAAAAATGCTCCGCAGGTGCCTAAGGCCGCAGCTCCCCGGGCTACCCGCGTTCTCCCTCAACCAGCGCGCGTGAAGTGTATCGGGGCAGCAGCAGTAGTAGCGCCGCGGAGGCCAGTGTCGCGCCGGAAAGCAACCTCAGCAGCGACGCGTAGGATCCGGTAGCGTCGAATGCCTTGCCCATCCACACCGGCCCGATCGCCCCGGCAATGGCATATGCCGTCCAGGTGAACCCGTAGAGAGTCGAGAAGGAGCGCAGGCCGAAATAGCGTGTGAGCAGATAGGGTGTGATGTCGGCCTCGGCGCCCAGCCCGAGGCCGATGAGCACTGCCGCCGCCAAACCCGGTACCAACGAGGCGGCTTTGGCGAGCAGCAGGATGCCGCCCGCGGTCGCCGCGTAAAGGCAGAAGCCGACGCGCGGCCCGAAAAAGCGATCCAGCAAAAAGCCGGTGGCGAGCCTTCCCAGAAAACTGGCCAGTCCCAGCGTAGAAGCGGCCAGCGCGGCGGCAGCCGGCGTGACGCCGCGATCGGTCAGCAGCGGCGAAAGGTGGGTGATCGCGCCATTCACGCTGATGGAACTGAGGAACAGGGTGCCGACCAGAATCCAAAAGACGCGCGAGCCGACGCCCGTGGCGACGGAAACCCCCTCGATCGGTGCGTGATGCCGGCTGGGATCGCGCGGCTGCTCGCGGACGAACCGCGCCGTCAGCGGCAGCCCCGCGAGCAGCACCAGCGCGCCCAGCGCGAAGTAGGCGCCGCGCCATCCCCAGCCCGCGATCAACGCCTGAGCGAGCGGAGGAAGGGCGATTCCGCCCGTGCCGACCCCCGCCATCACCAGCGCCAGCGCCAGGCCGCGCCGCCGGTCGAACCAGGTGGCGACAGCACGCGAGTATCCCATTTGAGTGGTTCCATTGCCGAACATCCCCAGCACGACAAATACCGCGTAGAGATGCGCCAGTCTCGGGGTCAGGAAACCGAGCGACCCGAACGCCACACCGAAGACGGCCATGCAGGGCAGAATTACCCGGCGTGGGCCGTAGCGGTCGAGCAGGTGGCCGAGCGGAGGCGAGCAAACCGCGACTGTCAGCGCGGCGAAACCGAAGGCCGCCGAAATCGATTCGCGGCTCCAGCCGAACTGGTTTGCCAGCGGCTTGACAAAAATGCTGAAGGTGAAAACCAGCAGCGAGCCGAAGCCCACCATGGCGCCGCAATAGCCGGCCAGCACCACCAGCCATCCGGGATTGATGCGGGCCCTGGCAGGCGCCGCCTGAGATGCTGCTCGAGCCGCGGGCATCGGCCGACCAGTATATAACGCCCCGCCATGGCGCCGCTAAAATGAAGCATGCGCGTGCTGGCGTTGTGCGCCTCGATTCCCGCCCTGTTGGCCGCCCAAAATGCGCCGGATGCGCGCGCGATTGTGCGCCGTTCGCTCGAGCTCGACCGTAAGAACCAGGCGGTCGCGCGCAATTACACCTTTCTCGAACGCGATGAGACGCGCATGCTGGACCGGTCGGGGCGGCAGAAGAAGCCGGCCGAGATCCGCACTTACGACGTTACTTTGCTCGAAGGATCTCCTTACCGCCGTTTGGTGGCGCGCAATGACCGGCCGCTGGCCCCGCAGGAAGAGCGGAAAGAGCAGGAGAAGCTGCGCCGGAGTATCGCCGAACGGCGCAAGGAGACGCCCGAGGAGCGCCAGCGCCGCATCGCCGAATGGGAACGCAAGCAGCAACATCAGCGCGCGCCCTTCCAGGAAATACCGGACGCCTTCGATCTGCGGCTGGCGGGCGAAGAGACGCTGGATGGCCGGCCCGTCTATGTAATCGCAGCCACGCCGAAACCGGGATACAAGCCGAAACTGGCCGCCGCCGCCTACTTCCCCAAGATCAAAGGCAAACTGTGGATCGATAAACAGGACAACCAATGGGTGAAGGGCCAGATTGAGACGCTCGACACGATCTCATTCGGCGGAATTGTGGTGCGCCTCGCCAAGGGCAGCCACGTGACTTTCGAGCAAACGCGCGTCAACGATGAGGTCTGGCTGCCCCGGCGGATCGTGGTCAGCGTTTCAGCGCGGCTGATGCTGGTCGCCGCCGAGCGGGCGGAAGTCGAGATCGCCTTCAGCAACTACCGCAAGTTTCAGGCGGACTCGCGGCTGGTGACACAGTAGCGGTTCGCGGCACACCAGAGCGCGCCGCCCCATGCGCTACCCGCGGCGGGCCACGATGAGCAGCAGGCTGAGCACCAGCGCGGGAACCAGGGCCAGCATCACGTAAGAAAGCACGTTGCGCAGCCTGGGCGAACGGCGCGCGCGCCAATCGCGCAGCTCCGGCCGATCGCGCACGTTTACCTCATCGGGATGCGCCAGGTCGCGCGCGAACTCGCGGGCGCTGGGGTAACGCTTGGCAGGCTCGCGCTCCAGCGCGCGGTAAATGATCTCCTGGAGCTGCGGCGGAATCTCGGGATTGATTTCGCGCGGCGGAGCCGGATGGTTGACCATGCGGTCATTGATCACCTGAAACGGGTTCGAACCGGTAAACGGAGGCTGGCCGGTCGCCATTTCGTAGAGCATCACGCCGAGCGCGTAAAGATCGCTGCGCGCGTCGCCGCGCTTGCCCTTCACCTGCTCGGGAGAGATGTAATCCGGGCTGCCCATCAGCTCGGAAAGCTTGCCGAAAGTGAGGCGGCGCGCGGCCGCCGTATAAGCGATTCCGAAGTCGATGATCTTGATCCCGTCGTTGCCATCGAGCAGGATGTTTTCCGGCTTGAGATCGCGATGCACGATTCCATTCTGGTGAATATGATCGAGCGCTTCGCAGATCGCCGCCGCGATGCGCACGCTGCGCTGGACGGAGAAACGGCCTTCCTCGCTCATCACCCGGCGGAGCAGGCGTCCCTCGGCCCACTCCATCACCATATACAGCCGGCTGCCATCGCCGCGGTTGAGGGTCTTCACCGTGCCGGGGTGGTTCAGCTTCCGGCCGATCGCAATCTCGCGGTGAAAGCGGTCGAAGAAGACCGGGTCGCACTCCGCCTGCGGATGGGGAACTTTCAGCGCCACCGTGCGGCCGTCGCGTTGATCGACCGCCCGAAAAATGGAAGCCATGCCGCCATTCGCAACCAGGCTTTCGATCCGGTAAAAGTCGATTTCGTCGCCGGCGCTGACTGGGGTCACAGAAACTCCAGCTCGGATCATAGGCCGCAGGTGGTAAATAAGTCATAGAAGAACCATCAAGGTTTCGTAAAAATGCGCGATTTTCGCAAAATCCGCCGCCAAGGCGCCCTGACCACCCACTGGTTCAAACGCGCAGCTCGTAGCCTAGCGAGCGCATGCCTTCGATGATGCGCGCCCGGATGGCGCTGGTTTCCTCGTTCGAAAGGGTGCGCTCGGGCGAGCCCGCGGTCAGCCGGAAGGAGACGCTTTTTTGGCCGGCTGCGAGCGGCGGCCCGGAATACTGGCGCAGAAACTCGATCGATTCCACCAGCGGCCCGGCAAGGGATTGCACTTTGCTCTGCAACTCGCCCACAGGTTCGCGCAATCCTGCGATCACGGACAGATCGAAAGCCGAAGAGGGATAGCGGCGGATGGGCGTGTAGCGGAGCTCGCCGGCGGCGAGCGCGCGCGCGCAGCCCAGGTCGAGATCGAGCACCGCCGCGCGGCCCGTCTCGACCAGCGACGGATGCAGCTCGCAGACGCGGCCCACGCGCTCGCCTTTCCAAAGAATGTTGGCGGTGCGCGCCGGGTGTTCGAATGGCCGCGCGGTATCGGGCCGCGCCTGCGCCCCGGGCATCAGGCATTCGGCCGCGTGGCGGATCTCATCCAGGCCCGCTGCTCCATCGCCCTGGCGGGCAAACACGGCGGCCACCAGGTGCGGCACTTCCTCGGGAAGGCCTGGGTCGCGCTTGTGAATTTCCAGGCCGATTTCGAAAATACGGAACTCGTCGCGGTACTTGCTGTTCTCTTGAAGGTTGTGCCACAGGCCCGGCAATAGAGAGGCGCGCATCAGGGCCTGGTCGCTGGCGATGGGGTTGGCGACGCGCACGTGCTCAGCGGGATCGAATCCAAAGGCAAGCACCGCTTCTTCGGCGACGAAAGAATAATTGTAGACCTCGGTGAAACCCAGGTCCGCCATCACATCGCGGACTTCGTGCTGGAACCTGCGCTCCGGGTTGGCGGGCGGCACGGCGGCAGCCACCAGCGGCGCCTTGGGCGCGATGGAATCGTAGCCCACCATGCGGCCGACCTCTTCCACCAGATCGTCGGCGAGCGCGATATCTTTGGTGGCGCGCCAGGAGGGCACAGCAACCGAAAACACGCCGGGCTTCGCTTCCCTGACGCCGAATTCGAGCCGTTCGAGAATCAGCCGCACTTCCTCCGGTGCGAGCGTCCGGCCCAGCTTGCGGCCCAGCCATTCGAGCCGCAGCTCGATGGGCGGCGGCTGCGGCGTTTTTTCCCTCTGATCCGCCAGGCCGCCGATGACGCGAACGCCCGGCGAGATCTCGTGCAGCAGCTCGCAGGCCCGGGCCAGAGCGCGCACCGTGTTGGCGGGGTCCTGGGCCTTTTCGAAGCGGATGGAAGCGTCGGTGCGCAGCTTCAGCGCGGACGAGGTCTTGCGAATCGACGCAGCCTGAAAGT
>Ga0335078_10012314_pt1 | contig 12684 bp, 12 predicted proteins | sample Lox_Sample_32_FD_206711 | JGI IMG/M metagenome (GOLD analysis project Ga0335078, IMG submission 206711) | Soil microbial communities from Loxahatchee National Wildlife Refuge, Florida, United States - Lox_Sample_3.2 | ecosystem: Environmental > Terrestrial > Soil > Wetlands | place: USA... | reverse complement strand
AGCGCGGTTCCGCGATGATCATGCTCAAGGCTGTCGGTGTCGATCCGCTTCCCAACTGCAAACGAGAACCCATGGCGCGCTGGGACGCGTACATTGGCGTCGCCGATCCGGACGCGCTGGCAGCGGAATTCTCGTCGCGCAATGTCGAGTTTTCCGAACCACTCAAAGACAACAGCGACGGTTTGCGTGGCTTCGAACTCAAAGACGCTGACGGTTACGTTTTGTTTTTCGGTCGTCCTCGTTCATGAGCGCCAATTCCAGCCGTGATCGGCCTCTGCCGAATGGTTCTAATGCTGTGGGAGTTCTCGCCTTGAAAACAAACCTGAACGTGACCACGCCTAGCTCAAACCTCGGCCGTCGTGTGTTTGGAGTGGCGACGTTCGCGTTTGGCCTCATCACACTGGCCTGGCACGACTACAACGGCTGGCATCTATCGCGTTACATTGCCTACCTATCGGCCGCTGCCGAGATCCTCGGCGGGGCTGCGATTCAGTTCCGTCGGAGCGCGAAAACGGGCGTAGCCGTTCTTGGTGTGGTTTACCTTCTCTTCGCCTTACGGTGCGTGCCACCAATAGTCGCCACACCGCGGATCTACAATAGCTGGGGCAATTTCTTCGAGCAGTTCTCTCTCTTTACCGGCGCGGCGATCGTTTATGCGCGCTTGTCTTCGGCATGGTCAGGGGCAACGCTCGATCGCATCGGCCGCATTCTCCTGGGCATCTGTGCCGCTTCCTTTGCCCTCGAACAGGCGTTTTATCTCGACGCTACCGCCAGCCTTGTTCCGAAGTGGATTCCGCCAACTCAAGTGTTTTGGGCGGTAACGACGACTGTTTTGTTCGCACTTGCGGCTGTGGCTCTGCTTACGAATCGAATGGCACTTCTCGCGACTCGCCTTTTGACCATGATGCTCGTGATCTTTGGGGTACTGGTGTGGGTACCGTTGCTTCTCTCGGATCCCCACAATCCTACGAATTGGGGCGAAAGCGCCGAGACCTTCGCGATTGCCGGAGCAGCATGGATTCTCGCTGATCTCCTCGGCGAGTATCGGCATAATGGAAACACAACAACATAAGTTAGCTAGCCGTTTTCGACGCGCGCCTTGATATCCGAGTACGCCGCATCGATGAGCCTGCTTAGCGCTGCGGCGTTGGTGGCCGTTCCCGGTCTCAGTTTCACATGGCGCATGAACTTGCCGGTGCCTTGCAACAAGCGGGCAGGATCCGGCAGCGCTGCGCCGTGAAAGAACCCCACGTTTACGTGCGAGGTGAACGCATCGACGTAGCCGAAGGGCGCATCTCCCAGACATGCAACCGGGCAGCCATCATGCAAAAGCTCCCGGACTTCGTCTCCGCACCTTCGCATCACCTCAAACCACTGATGCGCGATGCCGCCCAATTCACCTGCATGCTCTTTCATCCACGCATCGATGGCGGGATCGCGCTCGACAGCGCCGTCGAATCGCAGCAGTTCGGTTCTCATCGTCGCTCCAGTTTCTGCTTTTCGGATCATGGTTACGCTACCTTCCCTCCAACAAAGAGTGTAGGATACTCTGGAGTTATGCGCCTGCGCGACGGCCAGTTCATTCATGCGCGCGAGACGGATTCACCATGTCATTGGACGGATTTCGTCAACCATTAGGATGGGAGGGTGGAGCGTCTTGATCCCGACCTCGATGATCCCGCAAGAAAACAGCGCTGCAGTCTTTCGAGGCCTGCACCGAGCTTTCGGCGCAACAGCTATCGAAGATATTCGTAGGATGACCAAAGGTCTCAGCTCGGACCTGGTTTTTCGCATCGTCGTCGAGGGATCTCCATACCTGCTGCGCATCATGACGCGCATCGATGAAAGGATGGATCCTGGCCGCATCTTCGCATGCATGAGCGCCGCCGCAAAAGCAGGTCTTGCACCCTCGGTCCGATACAGCAACACGGAAGACGGAATCTCAATTACCGATTTTGTTGAAGCCGTGCCATTTCCGGCAACGCAGGCGCTGGTTCAGCTTCCCGGCACGCTGCGAAGACTTCACGCGCTGCCGCCATTTCCTAAAGCGTTCAATTACGTCACGGCGCACAACGGTTTCATCTGGAGGCTCCGCAAGGCAGGCCTGCTTCCGAAGGATGAAATCGAGGAAATCTTCAACCGGTACGAACGAGTGTGCGCCGCTTACCCGCGTCTCGATTCGGATATGGTGTCGTGCCACAGCGACCTGAAGTCGGAAAACATCCTGTTCGATGGCCAACGCGTATGGCTCGTGGGCTGGCAAGCTGCTTTCGTGAATGACGGCTACTTCGATTTGGCCGTCGCCGCGAACTTCGTGGTTAACAACAACCGAGACGAATGGACTTACCTCGAGCAGTATTTCGGCCAACGACCGGATGAGTACCAACGCGCGAGATTCTTCTTAATGTGTCAGGTAGTTCACATGTTCTACGCCGCAGTTTTCCTTTTGCTGGGATCAGCGGGCAAACCGATAAGCCAAAGTGACAACCTGCCCTCATTTAGTGAATTTCATCGGCGGATCTGGGCGGGCGAGGTCAATCTGGCGGATAACGATCTGAAAATCATCTCCGGCATGGTTCATTGGGAACAGCTCCTGCACAGTATGCGGCTAACACGATTTGACGAAGCACTCGGAATCGTCTCAGAGCGAAACGCACGCCAGGAAGGTGTTCGTCTACTTTTGCCGACTGCTCCATAGAAGGGGAGCCGCGTAGCTGAGGCTCCGCTGGCTGGCGCGACCTCGACGTTTTGGTTGCGATTCCCCAAACGGACTGGCTTTTGTCAGCGCATTATGGGGCGTATGCTCTCGGCGGCATGCCGCTCTACAATCGTCCTCATGGCTCGGGAAACCGCAGACCCTTATAAAGGAAGTACCGCAGAGTCTCTGCGAGACGCGGCGCTACCCGCTTTGGCTACCACCACGCTTTCGCCTTCAGAACAAGGGGGCGCGGAGGGCAAAGACGGGGGGGACACGCCACTTGTTTGCTGCCGAGTCTTTAGCCCGGTCACGTGGAGTTCAGATTGTGTGCTCATCAGGCACATGATGCCCCTGCCTCCTACGTTTGCGCACCAGAGTTGACGCCAGAAATATCGCTGCGGAGGGAAGCCACAGCCACAATGCTTCACTGCGGACTACGGCCACGCCTCTGGGTGAGAAGAATCGGCTTACTCCTATGGGCGATACCTTGATCGGTCGAAAGGGAAGAAAATAGCGGGCATTAGAGAACGGAGAGAAAAACGCCACACCTAATCCTCCGTTCGTCATGGCATCAAACAATCCGTGCGAGGCAGTGGCCAGGAATAAATAGAAAAACAGCAGCCCTGCGGGAACCTGCTCGTGATCCCGCAAGGCCAACGTCACCAGCGCTGCCAGGAGGGCGGCGAAGAACAGCGAATGGGTAAACCCACGGTGACCCATGAAGTCACCGTAATGAATTCCAAAATGAAATCCAATCACGTCGAGGTCAGGAACGGCCGATACGGCGGCGCCCAGGGCCCAATACCACCAAGGCGGGTGCTGCGGCTGGGCGACTTTTCCAATCGCGGTTGCCACGATGGCGTGCGACAGGATGGAGGGCATGGTCGATCACCAGCAGGACCACGACAATCAAGCGTCTTTCTAGTCCCAATCATGTCCAGGGAGTTGTAGTGTAGCGCCGTGTCAAAGTTGCGGGCGTCCCTTTCTTTCGGACCGATATTCTTTCACCAGTGAGAGGAGCCCGGATTTGAGATTTTAGAGATAGTCACTCAGGATGACAACGGGAATCTCGGTCAGACGTCGCCAGCGGTCGTCATTAGTGACGATCACGTCAGCGTTGTCCTGAAGAGCGGCGGCTATCTGGATGGCGTCGGGGGTTCGAATCCAGTCGTACTTGGCGCGCAGATGCGCGGAAACCTCGCAGGTGGCGCTGAGAACAGGGAGGAGGCGAATTCCCCTGGAATTCTCCAAGACCTGGCGGTACTGGCTGGCAAGATCCATTCGGCCGCTGCGGAGAGGTTGCACCAGTACCTCGAGAAGCGTCAGAACGCTGGTCATTCCTCTTGCGGCGCCGTTGTCAATGGCGTTGAAGAGGTCGTCAGCGGCCCCCTTATATTGGGGATTCTGTTCGATGTAATAAATGAGCGGAGGAGTGTCGAACGCGACGGCTTTCCCGGTAATGACCTGAGTCAGCCTGCCCACGAGTCACGCTCGCGATCGACGTACTGCTGGGCGTCCTGGCCGTGCCAAATCTCCTTGCCCAAGCCACGCAGTTCGGTAATGCGCCGTCCGCCGCCGTTCGACCCGGCGGTCAGGGCCTGGACCAGGCGCTCGCGTTCTTTTTCCGTCAGTTGCCGTGCCGCCTGAATGATCTCTTGAACCGTCGGCCCCATTAGCATCAAGCTCCTTGCAGAAATTCTAGCATGGGGCGAGGAAAAGGCAAGCCTTGACGCGGTTGGTGATAGGCACAGTCGAGCGCCTCTCTGATCGTGGGTTCTCCTGCGATGCCAACCGGCCTTGGGGTTGTCCGTGCGGCGTCCTACAACCACGACAGGAATAGCTCACAAGGAAGAACCCGATGGTCAGGATTTGCGCTGAGCGTGGCAACTCCGCATCGTCTTCGGGACGAAGGACGCGGGCCGCCAAAACGACGGTCCGCGCGACTTCGAACCGCTAACCACTAACCACTAACCACTAGCCACTACTCTAAGCCAAGTCGTAGCGATCAAGGTTCATCACCTTGTTCCATGCCGCCACGAAGTCGTTCACAAACGCCTCTTTCGAGTCGTCGCAGGCATAGACTTCCGCGATGGCTCGGAGCTGGGAGTTCGAACCGAAGATGAGGTCGACACGGGTGCCGGTCCACTTGAGTTCGCCCGTCTTGCGATCGCGCCCCTCATACACGCCTTCGGATGTCGAGGAGGGCTGCCACTTCGTATTCATGTCGAGCAGATTTACGAAGAAATCATTCGTCAGCGTCCCGAGCCGGTGAGTGAAGACGCCGTGTTGGGACTGCCCGAAGTTAGCATTCAGGGCGCGCAAGCCGCCGACGAGAACCGTCATTTCGGGGGCCGTCAGCGTCAGCAACTGCGCCCGATCCACCAGACGCTCCTCCGCTGTTCTTGGGTCTCCATTCCGGAGGTAGTTGCGGAAGCCGTCTGCGGTCGGCTCCAGTACGGCGAAGGAGTGCACATCGGTCTGCTCCTCGGATGCATCCGTGCGCCCCGGCGAGAACGGGACCTTCACGTCGTACCCGGCCTTCTTCGCCGCTTCCTCGACGGCCACGCAGCCGCCCAGGACGATCAGGTCGGCCAGCGAAACCTTCCTGGCTTTTCCATTAGGTTGGGGGGACTGGGAGCGGTTGAACTTCTTTTGAATCGCCTCCAGCTTCCCGAGGACCTTCGCCAGGGCGGCCGGCTGGTTCACTTCCCAATCCTTTTGTGGCTCGAGGCGAATGCGCGCCCCGTTGGCCCCACCCCGCTTGTCGGAGCCGCGGAAGGTCGACGCCGACGCCCAGGCCGTCGTGACCAGTTCAGGAATTGAAAGTCCGGAGGCTAGGATCCTTGCTTTCAGCGCGTTAATCTGTCTATTCCCGACGAGTTCATGATCCACAGCAGGAACAGGGTCTTGCCACAACTGGGGTTCCTTAGGAACAAGCGGGCCAAGGTATCGCGCGAGGGGCCCCATGTCGCGGTGTGTCAGCTTGAACCACGCCTTGGCGAACGCGTCGGCGAACTCCTGCGGATTCTCGAGGAAGTGCTTCGAAATCGGCGCATAGGTAGAGTCCTCCCGCAACGAGAGGTCCGTGGTGAACATGATCGGAGCGTGCCGCTTCAACGGATCCTGCGCATCAGGAACGGTGGCCACTGCCGACCCGTTCTTGGGATACCACTGCTGGGCACCAGCGGGGCTTTTCCCCAGCTCCCACTCATGGCCGAACAGGGTTTCCAGGTAGCTGTTGTCCCACTTCACGGGGGTGGGGGTCCATGCGCCCTCCAAGCCACTGCCGATCGCATCGCCCCAGGCGCCGCTGCCGTAGCTGCTGTTCCAGCCGAGGCCTTGCTCCTCGATGGGGGCAGCCTCGGGTTCGGGGCCGACATACTTGCTTGGATCGGCAGCGCCGTGGGCTTTGCCGAACGTGTGCCCGCCGGCAATGAGCGCCACGGTCTCATAGTCATTCATCGCCATGCGGCCGAACGTCTCGCGGATATCCCGCGCCGCGGCGATGGGGTCCGGCTTGCCATTGGGCCCTTCCGGATTCACGTAAATCAGGCCCATCTGAACCGCGGCGAGAGGATTGTCGAGCGCGCGATCGCCTTTGTAGCGCTCGTCCGCCAGCCACCTGCCCTCCGGCCCCCAGTAAATGTCCTCTTCGGGCTCCCAGACGTCCACGCGCCCGCCGCCAAAACCGAAGGTCTTGAACCCCATCGACTCCAGGGCGACGTTACCGGCGAGAACCATGAGGTCGCCCCAGGAGATTTTCCGGCCATACTTCTGCTTGATTGGCCAGAGCAACCGGCGCGCCTTATCGAGGTTCACATTGTCCGGCCAACTATTGAGGGGCGCAAATCGCTGGTTGCCGGAGCCTGCCCCGCCGCGGCCGTCGCCGATGCGGTAAGTACCTGCGGCGTGCCACGCCATACGAATGAGAAACGGCCCGTAGTGGCCATAGTCTGCCGGCCACCAGTCCTGCGACGTCGTCATCAAGGCGTGGAGTTCCTTGATTACGGCATCCAGGTCGAGGCTCTTGAATTCTTCGGCATAGTTGAATTCCTCGTGCATAGGATTGGACAAGGGGGAGTGCTGGTGCAGGATCTTCAGGTTCAGTTGATTCGGCCACCAGTCCGCATTCGTAGCGGCCGCCGTATGACTGCGAGCATGGCCCGCTACCGGGCACTTGCTTTCGCTTGACGAGCTTTGCTCCTGATGAGCGGGAACAGGCGCCACCGCTGTGGCATTGAGTGTTTCATCCATATGTTTACCTCCCTTCGAATTAGTCAAAATACTGTGACGAACTAAGAACCCACCCTGGCTTTTCCATTCGCGCCATCGCCGCCGGCCGCGCTGGCTGGCATTGCGTCACCGAAATGGTTCAATGTGGCGCCGCCCTTCAGAGCCTGCCCTGAGCTCTGCGAAGGGGCGGCGCATGCCGGGTTAAAGCCGGCTATAGCCCGGCGCTACGGGCAACGCGCCGGGGAGCGCACTTCGCGCAGAGCCCCCGGAAAATGAGTTCGCATTCGCGAACCAGCCGCTTACCGAGGGAGCGCGAGCGAGGCTGCGGCACGCGGTACCACTCCATGTCCTCAACCTTGCCGCAGCGGTCGCAGATGAAGTGGTGATGCCGCATGCCTTTCGCATCGAATCGCGCGCCACGGCCCTCGACGGCCACTTCACGCACCAAGCCCCCCTGCACCAAGTCGCGCAGGTTGTTGTAAGTCGTGGCCCTGGAACAGCGCGGGTCGGCGCGATTCACGCCTTCGAAGATTTCCGCAGCGGTGGGATGGCTGTTGTGTTCCATCAAGAATGCCATCACGGCGTAGCGCTGCGGCGTGCACCGCAATCCCCTGCTCTTCAGGGATTCTTTAATCGCCTCAGCGTCCATGAGGAAGTTAGACTAAATCTAATGTGATATTCTGTCAAGGCCCATGCTTTCGGTTGCTGCAGCGAGCAGCGGGTAGCGGGTAGCCACAGTCAGTGTTTTCCTGACTGTGGGTTCTCCCTGAAGTGGGAAAAGCCCACGGTCAAGAAAGCATTGACCGTGGCTACCAATGCCCTTTACCGGGCTTTCGATCATTTAACTGGCGCGATCGATCCTCCCTTGGTTACACTTTAAGAGGGCAAGAATACGCACAAATCGTGTTTCGCTGCCGCCCGGTATGTTATCGGTCGTGCGGATGGCGGCAATGGAATCACTGGCTGAATTCTGCAGGGCGCTTGATTCGGGAGCGCCGCTGCCGAGGAAGGATGCTCATGCGGACGGTAACACTCCTTGTATTTGCCACGCTGGTTGCGGTATTCGGGGCCGTACCGGTCATCGCAAGGGACTCGGCCTCCAAGGACGCGGGCGTCAGCAGCTCGGACGTAACTCACGCGCGCGCGTTCGAGTTCACTTACCAAGTTACCCTCGATCCTGCGCCGAATGGCACTTTGAGGGTGTGGATTCCCGTCGCGACCTCCGACGCCAGCCAGAGAGTCGTTTTGAAGGGCGTCTCGGATCTGGATCATACTCAAACCCGGCGCGACTCCGAGTACGGGAATTCCGTTCTGTACACGGAGATCGGGCACGCTGCCGCGCCGGTGACCATCGCAATCAAGTATGAAGTGACGCGAAGGGAATACTCGCGCGGCGACCTTAATCAACTGATGCGTTACAACCGGGACGAGGATTCCGCTCCATCAGACGTGGCGCGGTTCCTCGCTCCCGACCGCCTGATTCCGATCAATGACCGCTTCAGAACCATGGCGAGTGAGATCACGCGCGGCAAGCACGGAGATGTGGAGAAGGCATACGCCATCTACAACTACGTATTTCACACTCTCCGTTACGACAAGTCGGGCCAGGGATGGGGGCGCGGCGATGCCATGTGGGCCTGCGACGCGAAGCACGGCAACTGCACCGATTTTCACTCGTTGTTCATTGCCCTGATGCGGGCGGAGAAGATTCCGGCGCGGTTCGAAATCGGCTTCCCGCTCCCGGAGGGCAAGGCGGAAGGCGAGATCGGCGGCTATCACTGCTGGGCGGAGTTCTACCTGAGCGGGCTCGGCTGGGTGCCGGTGGATATCTCCGAGGCTTGGCAGAACCCGGCGAAGCACGACTTTTTCTTCGGCTCGCTGGATGCCAATCGGGTGCAGTTCACGATCGGGCGGGACCTCATTCTGGACCCTCCGCAGAACGGGCCGCCGGTCAATTACCTGGTTTACCCCTACGTGGAACTCGACGGCGAACCTTACGATCGTGTGCACAAGACGTTCTCGTTCCGCGAAGTTCCCCTGTCTGGCTCCACGGTGGCAAGTGATCGGGAAGCCTCCGTTCCTCACGCCGGCCGTGGTGATCTCCCGGAGTGGCATTTGTATTAGCTGATTACTTCTACCCCTTAGGAAAACCGTTCGGTGACGGCGCTCACGCCGAAGCGTGACGCACCTCACCCCTTTCCGGGCGCCGTCACGTAGCATATTATCCCTCCAGGGAGTGAAAGTTGTCTTTTGAGCCGATCCCGCGCAGCAACGGGAGTCGCAATTCACACCCGATTCAAAGGCCGTGGTCTGGCAAAATTCGCGCCTACGCGTAGAAGAATAGGACATCCAGTCCCAGAAGCGCATCGGCGTTTACGAGCCGGTTGTGCTCAAGGGTTGCGAGGCAACGGCTCTCGCCGCAGATGGCAAAACGCTTGGATGTATCGACTCGGATTCGAAGCTTGTGCTGCTCGATGTAGCCTCCAACGATGCGCTGTGCGAAAAGCGCGAGTTTGCGTCTACCGCGACCTTTTTGGGTATCAAGCTCTCCCTTTCTCACATGGAATTTTCCCCGGACGGACGGTATTTCCTGGCCGGTAGTCGGAACGGTACGCTGGGCTTCGACGTTCAAGAACGAGCGGAGCTTGCCCTGCGTGGATCCTGGTATTTCCTTCCCAGAAGCGTTCGTGCCTCATACCGCGGCGGACTGAATCACCAGGATAGATTCAACAACGTCGGTTGCCGGTGTGTGCGGGATTCAGTTAGCAGATAGCGCCCTGCGGGTACCTGGACTCCGTGAGCATCAGCGCCACGGCCACCGGGCCAGCGAATCAGTGCTTCCAGCACTTTTGCTTGCAGATTTAAGAGAACTGGCATCAGTCTGTACTCAGTCGCGGCTCGAGTGCACACACGTCATTCGGGGCGGGCATTAGCTCGCCCCGAGTTTTCCCTCCGTCTGGTCGAGAAGCTGAGTCGTAGAGTTTTTCTCCAGACCCGCGAAAAGGTCCGCCAGAACCTCCACGTCGAGCTCCTCGGCTCGTACCTCGACCGCCAAGCCCACGCGGTCGAGTTCCATTTCGACGGCTTCGCGCCCGTACAGGGGTCCCAGGTTATTCAGCAGTCTCTTACGCTTCTGCGCGAAGCACGCCTGGACGAAATGGAGAAAGCGCTCGGCTTGTTCCGGGTCCCAATTCCTTGGTCTGAGGCCGCTTGTCCCCGGGACGGTCGGTGAGGTGTCGCCGGACTGCGGCCGCATGGCAAAACCGACCAATGTCGAGGTCACTTGCGGTGGCGGCGAAAAGGCTCCGCGCGGCACGTGAAGCAAGAGGCGGGGCGTCGAGAATGTGCGCGCCAGCACCGTGAGGTATCCGTAGTCGCGCCGGCCGGTCTGGGCGACGATCCGCGTTGCCACTTCCCTCTGCATCAACAGTGCCATGCCGTGAATCGAGGCCCGAAAGCCGAACAAATGATGAAGGATGGGAGACGTGATGTAGTAAGGAATGTTCCCGAACACGAAACACGATTTGGCTTGGCGCTCGCGGCAAAGCCGGTGAATATCGGTGGTCAGGATGTCTGCCTCAATCACCTCCAGGCGCGCCTCGCCTTGAAACTCCCGCCGGAGCGTTTCGACCAAAGCCTCATCCAGCTCGATTGCCACGACGCGGCTGGCGCGCTCAACCAGCAAGCGGGTCATAGCACCGCGCCCAGGCCCGATCTCCACCACCAACTCGTCCCCGCACAACGGAACAGCGTCAACAATGCGTTGCCGGAAGCACGGATCTGCCAGAAAGTGCTGACCGAGTTTGGGCCGACGATGGGGAGCCATTCCAGCGAGTAGACGGTAGGCAGTACACGGTAGAAAGGGTGAGAGCCACCGTATGCCGTCTACGGTGTACCATCTACCGTCAGTCGAGCTTTGAGATTTGCTCGTCCAGGCCGGCAAGCGCCGCGCTCAACATCTCCCGATAGCGCGTGTTGTGGCAGTGCTCCAGATCGCGCAGAACCCGGGCGCGCGATCGCTGCAGGCCTTCCTTCTTCCATAGGAGTTCGATCTGCGCTTGGGTCAGGTGTTCTGCATCCGGCGAACTGCTGCCAACCTCGGCGGCCTCAATCTGCTCTTCCACCGATTTGCTTTCCCATCCACGTGCCATTAGCGCGATTATACAACAAAAGCCAGCCGGTGGAAGGGAACATCGCGGCCTGCTGAACCAATTCAGTATCCGTGGAGACTGTCAAGTCTTAAAACCGCCATCACTTCGAACGTTACTCGAATGAATGAACATCATCTGTCGCGCTCGATCGAGCCGGCCCCGTGGAGGACCGGCTCGATCGGTTGGCGTTGAACGACGGGATCAGGGTCTCGTTTTCGCATTCTCATTTCACGGCGAAGATCAGGTCGTCGTGATCGTTGTAGGAGCCGGCGGTACACGAGGACGCCCTTCCCAGGTAGCGGAATTGCGCCCGAACGGCCTCGAGGGTACCGGTGGGAAGCGTGAAGGTGGCGGACAGCGTCTGCGCGCCCGCCTTGGTAGGCACAATCGTCCGGATCAGCACCCACGAGGGACTATTGGCGTTGGCCGCATAGTAGAGGTCGAGTGCGTCGGCCGTGTAGTCGCTATAGGCCCAAATGGTGGCGGTGACCGTCGCCGTGGTGCCGTGGGTCAACGCGCCGCCGCTGGTAGACGCCACCACGATGCGGTCGTTGGACTCGTCGGAGTGAAATGTTCCCGCGGTACCATCGGAGCAGGAGCTTGCGATCGTGTTCGGTTGATTGGGTTCCGCGCCGCCCGACATGTGATCACGCCCCAGCAACAGCGTGGGACCTGAGTCGCACGAACTGCCGGCGGTGCCGCACTCCGGAGCCTTCAGCGCGGCGTTATACACCGCGGTTTGCGCTCCGGCTGACGAGCTTACCGTCAAGGCGATGGTGGTGTTGTGGGTCAGTGACCCGGAAGTTCCGGTGACGGTGACGGTGGCGTTTCCGGTGGTCGCAGTGGCGGACGCGGTCAGCGTCAGAACCGAGGTGGCGGTGCCGTTCGCCGGCGGAGTCACCGGGTTGGTGGAGAATCCCGCCGTCACGCCGCTGGGCAGGCCGGTGGCGCTGAGCGTGGTGGCGGAATTGAAACTGTTCTGGCTGGTAATGGTGATGGTGCTGGTTCCGTTGCTCCCTTGGGTGACGGTGAGAGAAGTAGGCGAGGCGCTGATGGCGAAGTTGGGCGTGCCCGCCGCATTCACGGTGAGCGCCAGGGTTGTGGTGGCCGCCAGGCTGCCGGAGGTGCCCTGGATGGTCACGGTTGCCGTTCCCGTAGTGGCCGTGCTGCTGGCAGTCAGGGTGAGCACGCTCGTTGAGGCGGTGCTGGAGGGATTGAAGGATGCGGTTACACCGCTAGGCAAGCCGGACGCGGTGAGGGTCACCGTGCCGCTGAACCCGCCCAAGTCAGCCACTGTAATCGTGCTGGTGCCGCCGGCGCCGCCCTGGGTGATCGTCACACTCGTTGGGGAATCGGAGAGCGTGAAGCTGGGCGTGGCCGAGCCGGCGAGCGCATCGATAAGGTCCTGGCCGTTGGGGCTGCCCCATCCGGTCACCAAATCATAGCCAACCACCGCGTTGTACGATTTCCCGTGGCCGTTGTTGTTGTTCCCGCTGGTGATGTCGTGGAAGTCGCTGTTGTAGCTGGAGCCCTTGCCGATGGCATAGATGGCCGGATTGACGAAACCGAGGGTCGAATTGCCATCGGCTACCGACTGCTGGT
>Ga0335078_10012313_pt1 | contig 12685 bp, 9 predicted proteins | sample Lox_Sample_32_FD_206711 | JGI IMG/M metagenome (GOLD analysis project Ga0335078, IMG submission 206711) | Soil microbial communities from Loxahatchee National Wildlife Refuge, Florida, United States - Lox_Sample_3.2 | ecosystem: Environmental > Terrestrial > Soil > Wetlands | place: USA: Florida... | reverse complement strand
AGGCATGAGTCAGCAACAAGTCCAGCTCAAGGTTTTGGAGGCCTACACGAGAGACGTGGGCCGCGGCGTAGCGAGGATAGACTATGACGCCATGGACGCTCTAGACGCCTCCACGGGCGACGTCATCGAGATCAGGGGCAAGAGGCGCACCGTGGCGAAGTGCCTCCCGCTTTACCCCTCGGACGAGGGAAGAGGCATCGTGAGGATCGACGGCCTCATCCGGAACAACGCGGGCGTGGCGATCGGCGACATGGTGATCGTGCGCAAGGTAAAGGCCCCGCCGGCGGAGAAGGTCGTGGTCGCGCCGCTAGAGGCTGTGCCCCCCATCGACGAGAGGTACCTCGCAGACACGCTGGAGAGCGTCCCGGTAACAAAGGGCGACAACGTGATGATCCCGTACTTTGGAGGCAGGCTGACCTTCCAGGTCATGGGAGTGAGCCCGGTCGCAGAGGCTGCGCTCATCACACAGAGGACGGTATTCGTGATATCAGAAAAGGGAGAGGCCCTCCGCGGCGTCCCACAGGTAACCTACGAGGACATCGGCGGACTGAAGGACGAGATCCAAAAGGTCCGCGAGATGATCGAGCTCCCGCTCCGCCACCCTGAGATCTTCGAGAAGCTCGGGGTCGAGGCGCCCAAGGGAGTGCTCCTCTACGGCCCACCCGGAACGGGCAAGACCCTGCTCGCCAAGGCGGTCGCCACGGAGAGCAATGCCCACTTCATCCCCATCTCCGGCCCGGAGATCATGAGCAAGTTCTACGGCGAGTCGGAGGCCAGGCTCCGCGAGATATTCAAGGAGGCCAAGGAGAAGGCTCCGACGATCATCTTCATCGACGAGATCGACTCGATCGCCCCCAAGAGGGAGGAGGTCACGGGCGAGGTCGAGCGAAGGGTCGTGTCCCAGCTGCTCTCGCTGATGGACGGGCTCGAGGCGAGGGGCAAGGTCATAGTCATAGCGGCGACCAACAGGCCGAACGCCATCGACCCGGCCCTCAGGCGACCCGGAAGGTTCGACCGCGAGATCGAGATCAAGGTGCCCGACAAGAAGGGCAGGTACGAGATACTCCAGATCCACACCAGGCACATGCCTCTCACCCCCGACGTCGACCTCGAGAAGCTGGCCGCGGTCACCCACGGGTTCGTGGGCGCGGACGCGGAGTACCTCTGCAAGGAGGCCGCGATGAAGACCCTCCGCAGGATGCTCCCCGAGCTCAAGCTCGAGGAGGAGAGGCTCTCGCCTGAGATACTGGACAAGCTCATAGTGACGATGGCAGACTTTGAGGGCGCCCTCAAGGACGTCATGCCTTCCGCCATGCGCGAGGTCTACCTGGAGACGCCCGACGTAAAGTGGGCCGACCTGGGCGGGCTCGACGGAGTAAAGCGCGAGCTCCAAGAGGCCGTCGAGTGGCCGCTAAAGTTCACCGACCTCTACGCGGCGATAGGCTACAACATGCCCAAGGGGATCCTCCTCTACGGCGCCTCAGGCACCGGCAAGACGATGCTCGCAAAGGCCGTGGCCACCGAGAGCGAGGCCAACTTCATCAGCGTGAGGGGCCCGGAGCTCCTCAGCAAGTGGGTCGGAGAGTCCGAGCGCGGCGTCCGCGAGGTCTTCCGCAGGGCACGCCAGGCGGCGCCTTGCATCATATTCTTCGACGAGATAGACGCGCTCGCGCCCACGAGAGGGATGGGAGGGGACAGCATGGTCACCGAGAGGGTGGTCAGCCAGCTGCTCACCGAGCTCGACGGCATCCAACAGCTCAACGGTGTGGTGGTCCTCGCGGCTACCAACAGGATCGACATGGTCGACCCGGCGCTGGTGAGGCCGGGACGCTTCGACAAGGTCATCCCGATACCCATGCCCGACAAGGAGTCCCGCGAGCAGATACTGAAGATCAACATGGAGGGCAAGCAGATCGCGGACCCGGTGAGGAAGGACCTAAAGCCCCTGGTGGACATGACAGAGGGGTTCAGCGGCGCAGACGTGGCCGCCCTCGTCAACACGGCGGTCTCCATGGTCCTCCAAGAGTACGTGGCCAAGTATCCAAAGCCCGACGACGCCAAGAAGCACCTCGACGAGGCCATCGTGACCTTCGAGCACTTCAGGGACGCCGTCAAGAAGGTTAGGTCCTCGCGCGAGAGCAAGCCGATGGAGAAGGTCGCGGTACCCTACTACCGCTAGAACGAACCTTTAACCGGCATAGCGCGGAATCGGCCAGAACGCGGGGTTTCACGTGACATCCCAAGAGACGGGCGTCATAGGCAAGGGGACTTGGCTTGACATGGTCGCCCACGAGATGCTCGAGAGGGAGAAACGCCTGGGCAGGAGCACGGCACTCCTCAGGGTCGAGAGCGGGCTCGGCGCCTCGGGGATACCCCACATCGGCAGCGTCGGCGACGCGATCCGCAGCTACGGGATAAAACTGGCCCTTGAGACGGCCGGGTTCAAGTCCGAGCTGATAGCCTACTCCGACGACCTCGACGGCCTCAGGAAGGTCCCCGCAGGGTTCCCGGACTCGCTCAAAGAATACATCGCCCATCCGGTCACGCGGATACCTGACCCCTTCGGGTGCCACAAGTCTTTCGGGGCCCACACGGGCGGGCTCCTTCGCGACGCGCTCGACAAGCTGAGCATCCCGTACACGTTCAAGAGCGGGGCGGAGGTCTACAAGAGCGGGGTCCTCAACCCTCAGATCAAGAAGATCCTCGACAGCGCCCAGCTCGTCGGGAAGATGATCAAGGAGCTCACCGGGCAGGAAAAGTACCTGACCGTGCTTCCCTATACTCCCATCTGCCAGAACTGCGGGCGGCTCTACACCACGGTGGTCTCCTCATACGACCCGGTCAAGCAGACCGTCCACTACAAGTGCGAGAGCGCGGAGATCGGGCACAGCGTTGTGAAGGGGTGTGGCTTCGAAGGCGACCGCAAGGTCACGGAGGGCGAAGGGAAGCTCATCTGGAAGAGCGAGTTCGCGGCCAGGTGGGCCGCCCTCGACATCAGGTTCGAGGCCTACGGGAAGGACATCGCAGAGTCGGTGAAGATCAACGACTGGATAAGCGAGAACGTCCTCTCGCACCCTCCCCCCTACCACGCGCGGTACGAGATGTTCCAGGACAAGAGCGGGAGGAAGGTCAGCAAGTCCGTGGGGAACGTCATCACCATCCAGGACTGGCTCTCCTACGCCTCCCCCGCTAGCGTCCGCCTCCTCATGTTCAAGCGAATCATAGGCGCGAGGAGCATCTCCGTGGACGACGTCCCAGTCTACATGGACGAGTTCGACGACCTCGAGGACCACTACTTCTCCAAAAAGAAGGACCCGAACGCGATGAAGGAGGCGAGGCTCCGCGGGCTCTACGAGTACACCATGCTCCTCCGCGTCCCTTCTACGCCGAGTTTCCACGTCCCGTACAGGCTGCTGGCCGAGCTGTCTTCGGCCGCGCCCGAGGGAGGGGCCGAGGACTACGTCGTCAAGCGGCTCGCCAGCTATGGGATGCTGAAAGGCCAGCCCGCGCCCGAGCTACTCACTAGGATCGGGTGGGCCGCCGCCTGGGCCAAGAGGGGCGCAGCAGAGGCGGAGCCTCCTGAGGTCCCAGCGAAGCTTGTCCCAGTCCTGCTCGCGTTCGCCGAGTCGATCAAAGAGGCAAAGTCTCCCGACGACGTGCAGGCCGCCGCGTTCAGCGCGATACGCGGAAACAACGCCGAGCCGGGAGAGTTCTTCCCCGCGGTCTACGGCATCCTGCTGGGGGCGCCCAAGGGCCCTCGTCTCGGCCCCTATGTCATGGACGCCGGTCCCGCGGCGGTCGCAGAGAAGATAACAAAATCTGTGGCGCCCACCGGGCAAGGGTAGATTCAGGCCGGGTCTTCCAGGGCCTACAAGGGAGAACCTCAGAATCTCGTCCCGGCGCTAGAAGACATAACTAGCCTCCCCGTCGCCCGAAGTTCGGGGCCCGTAGCCTAGTACGGATCAGGGCACCAGCCTGCGGCCCGAAAGGGTTGATAGCTGGGGGTCGAGAGTTCAAATCTCTCCGGGCCCGCCAAACCTCCCACGCCCAATTTCGTTGAATCCGGCCTCCCCCTCCCCCAACGAGTCCTCCCGGGGACGTTCCAGCCGCTTGATGCCGGCGAGTCCGATGCCGCAGCGGTCGCTCGATGACCGTCGCTCGATGACCGCTGCAACATTGCGGATAATATGCGAGACATTCAGGCGGCGTCGGGCCCGCTTCTCCGCTCGCCATGGAGTTTGGGATTGGGTTCTCTCGCGATGTCAGTCGTCGTCGAGAGGTTGCCGGTCTACGTCCGCGCTACTTTCCGCCCTTGCTCTTCTTTGACTTCTTTGCGGTCTTCTTTGCCACAATTGGAAACGCGCACGCCGACCATTTACGCCTTCCGGTTTCCGAGTTTCTCCCGAACCCGTGTGAGCAATGGGTGAGATTGGGGCAGCCCCAAGACCCGCCTGCGCTTCGCTACCCTGGGATCGGAATCCCGACCTTCCTGCAGAACTCGGGGAAGCGCGCGTCTCTCCGCAAGCTCGCATAGGGCGGGGCCCACTTGATGTCGAAGGGCCACGAATGGGTCTCAGTCTGTCTCAAGAGCGCCTTGTAGGCCTCGTCGACGTCTCCAAGGGCAGTCTCGATCTCCAGCTGCGCCGCCAGGCCCAGAGACTCGATGTTGTTCCTTCGAATCTCCTCCAGGGCTCTCCTTGCTTCCTCCTTCCTTCCGGTCAAGGCGAACAGGGTTCCCTGGACGATCCTCTCGTGGGGCTCGTCGGGCCTTATTCGCCGCGCGGAGTCCAGCATCTCTTGCGCCTTTGGAAAGTCTCCACGCCACATGTAGTAGGTCGCAAGGTCGGTGAAGACGCCCGGGTTCCGCGGCTTGAGCTCTTTCATCCTCATCAGGACTCCCATCGCCAGGCTGTAGTCGCCGACCCACTGGGACAGCCTTGCGAGCATGCTGCCCGTCTCCGAGGACAGCGGGTCGAGCTCGTACGCCTTCTTGGCTTCAAGCAGCGCCTCGTCGATACCTCGCTGGGTCCCGTAGAGTAAGACCAGCGAGCTATGAGCCTCGGACAAGTTGGGGTTGATCTGGATGGCTCTTTCCGCCTCCGCGATGGCGAGGTCGAACCTGTCGAGCATCGAGTGGATCTGTGACATGATCGCGTGCGCCTCCGCAGATTCCGGGTCGAGGGCCAACGCCCTTCGCCCCGCTGGTTCGGCCCTCTCAGAAAGGCTGGAGTAGTCCTCGTATCCGCGATTCGCGAGTCCTCCCCACACGTCGGCGTAACCTACGTGGGCGAGGGCGAACGACGGGTCCATCGAGATTGCACGCTCGAAGAGGCTTGCGGCCGCCCTCAGGTTCTCTTCCCCGCCTTCGTAAGACAGCTGTACGCCCCTCAGGTAGAGGGCGTAGGCTTCTAGGTTCTCCGTGTGCTTCTTGGGGGCCTGAGAGAAGAACCCGGCTGAGAGAGCGCCGGCAACCTTCGAGGCCACATCGGTCTGGATCGCGAAGATGTCGGTAATCTCCTCGTCGTAGTTCGACGACCAGAGATGCTCCTCGGTGCGGGCGTCGATGAGTTGCACGGAGACGCGGATCCGATTCCCGGACTTCCTGACGCTCCCCTCGACGACGGAGCCGACTTCGAGCTCCCTGGCGATCTCGGAGACCTTCTTCTCCTTCCGCTTGTAGCCCATAACCGATGTCCTCGCTATCACCTTCAGGTCCTTGATCTCGGACATCCTCGAGATCATCTCTTCCGTGAGGCCGTCAGCGAAATACTCGTCGTTGGGGTCGGGGCTGATGTTCACGAATGGGAGCACGGCCAACCTTTCCCTTGGTCCCGCCTGCGTGTGTTTCGGCTGCCGGTCGCCGGCCGAGGCCCTCTTCGGAAGTTTGACCTTGTAGACCGCGAGAGGCAGTTCGAGGTTCTTCAGCCCCACCTCCCCGACTTTCTCGATCTCGAGCTTGGTCTTGTTCCTGATCTGGTCGAAGACCTGCTGGGAGATGCAGACCCCGCCAGGCTCGGCCAGCGGCTCGATTCGAGAGGCGATGTTGACGGCGTCCCCGTATATGTCGCCCGCCTCGTGGACGACGTCGCCCACGTGGATTCCCACCCTCAGCTCCAACTTCCTTGTGGGCAGCACCCCTTCGTTGCGCTCGCCCATCTTGTGCTGGGTCTCGACGGCCCCCAGGACGGCATCGAGGGCGCTCTTGAACTCTACGAGGAAAGAGTCGCCCATCGTCTTCACCTCGACCCCCCCGTGGGCCGAGATGGTCGGGCGTAGGAGCCTCCTGTGCTCCTCAAGGAGTTCCAGGGCTAGAGACTCGTTCGCCTGTGAGAGGCGGGTGAACCCGACCACGTCAGTGAACATTATCGCAGCGAGCCGTCTCTCTCCACTCGCCATCCCGACTGCCCAGGCTCGCCGATTCCCATAAAGTCGTTTCGGAGCTTCCGCCGCGGACCAGGGGACTGCTCACGGCGCCAACAGGTCGAATGGCTTAAATCGCGTCCGGGCCAATAACGAATGTTGGCGGACTCGGAGCGACTGGCAGGGAGGCTGGGGAAGGCATCGCTGTTCTCGAACCTCACGCAAAAGCAACTCAAGAGCCTGGCAAAGAGCGGAACCGAGCGGTCCTTCGACGCGGGGAAGCTGATCATCAAAGAAGGGGACACGGGTGTTGGCTTTTTCCTGATTCTCAGCGGCAAGGCGGAAGTGCGGAGAAAGGGCAAGCTCGTCTCGACGCTGTCGGCCGGTGATTTCTTCGGGGAGATGGGCGTGATAGACGACCAGCCAAGGTCGGCCGACGTGGTGGCTGTCTCTCCGACGACCACTTTCGCCCTGACGGCCTGGGCTTTCGCGGGCGCGGTCACCAGCAACCCAGAGATGGCGCTGAAGATGATGAAAGTCCTCGTCAGCAGGCTCCGGTCCAGCACCAAGACCCTCACCGAGTAGAGCGCCGGGACGGCCCTTTTGACATGGCGCAGACAGCCACTGGCAGTACGGGTCGGACACGGTTTCGCAGGTGAGCCAGAGGTACCTTTGGGGGATTGTCCTAGTCTCGGCCGGCCCCTAACCTGTGAAGGACAAGAAGGGCCTTGTATGTGACCATCTTGCTGGGCCTGCCCGCCTTCTCGAGCGAGAACGGCGTGGGCGCCTGGTTCGCGTGCTTCTTGTACCACTCGCCCATCCCTCCCTCGACGTCTGGATGGACGGCGTCCAGATTCCATCTGCCGTCGGGGAGGCGCTTCTGCTTGACCAGGTCCACGGCCCCCGCGAGCCTCTCGTCGTCGCCATAGCCCAGCGCCGTCATAAAGTCCAGGCCTACGAGCAGGTCGTAGTAGTAGTGGACGGGATAGTGGAACCGGTACCACGGCTCGTACCTGTCTCCCTGTCGGTCCATGTTCTTGCCCAGGTAGAACTCCGCGCCCTTCTCCACCGCGGCCTTGTGGCTCTTGGTCCACTTTTGCCTCGGATAGGCCGCGAACGCGCTCATCCCCTCCCAAGAGTCGAGGTTTCCTCCCGACCCGAAGCAGGACCAGCCGCCGTTGCTCGCCTGGTTCCTCACGAGCCAGTCAAGCGCGCTCTTGACCTTCGGGTCGTCCTCGTAGCCCAGCTTGATCAACCCCCGCGCAGTGTTGCCCACGATGCAGAGGTGGCTCCTCGACGAGCCGTCGGAACCGAACCCCCCGTCAGCCCTTGCAAACCTGTCCCTCCACAGCTCGGCAGGCCTCCTCACCCTCTCGTCCCGCCTGGTGATTCCAAGGTCGGACAGGATCAGGAGCATCCAGTTCGTCGAGAGATACTTTGGGCGGTAGAAGTTCTCCTCCAGGGCCCACCAGCCCCCTGGCTTTTGCTTGGCGAGGATCTCTGCCGCCCACCCGACCTTGCCGATCTGCCTCTTCGCTGCCTTGACCTCCGGGTCCTTCTCTCCCTTGCCGAGCAAGTTCGTGAGCGTCAGGTACCTTATCGACGGCTCCTCATCTTCGAGGAGCCACCCCACGGGGTCTGACTTGGTCTTCGGCATCTAGGCCAGCGACGCTCCGCAAGCCCCCTGGTCATGGAGCCTTGAGAGGGTTGTGTACCCGAACCTCAGCGCCGCCTCGACTCCGGGGACTGAGCCGAGTGACTCAAGCGCCCTTCCTCCGGGAAGGACCAGCCTGGCGAGCGGCAAGAGAGCCTCGGCCCCGCTCCGCACCTCGCCCGAGGGTGATACGAGGTGGAAGGAGCGGTACCTCGAGGGCTTGTCCATGGCGTCCAGCAGCCCCACTTCATCGGCCAGGTGGAGGGGCGTGAAGGTCACCTTCCGCCTGAAGTCAAGGAACTCGACGGCCGCTTTGAACGCTGAGCAGGGGCCGCAGTCGGCGTCATAGGCGACGATGGAATGAGGCAAGTTAGCTTTTCGTCCCGCGGCTCGCTATAAGACTTGCCCGAGCAAGGACGGCCGCGACAATAGGTTAAAGAGCCGTCCGTGGGCGGCGTAGATTGAGGGCTTTTGGACGCCTCGGTCCAGGTAAACTCGTTGAAGAAGGCCTACGGGGCGCTTCAGGCCGTCGACGGGATCTCCTTCTCAGTGACCGAAGGCCAGGTCTTCTCCCTGTTGGGGCCGAACGGGGCTGGCAAGACTACGACGATAGAGATCCTAGAGGGCCTCCGTGAGCAGGACGGGGGCGAGGTGAGGGTCCTCGGCTACGACCCTTGGAAGCAAGGCTACGAGCTCCACAAGAAGATCGGTGTGATACCCCAGGGGTTCAAGTTCGTCGACTACGCCACTCCCAAGGAAGCGATCAACTACTACGCCGCCCTGTTCGGGGTGAAGGTCGACGCCGGGGCCATCCTCAAGAAAGTCATCCTCGAAGACTCGGCGAACGTCTACTTCTCCAAGCTCTCCGGAGGGCAGAAGCAGAAGGTCGGGCTGGCGCTCGCCCTGGTGAACGACCCCCAGTTGGTGTTCCTGGACGAGCCTACCACCGGCCTCGACCCCCAGGCGAGGAGGGCGGTGTGGGAGGTCATCCGGAACCTCAAGAGCGAGCACCGGAGCGTCCTCCTGACGACGCACTACCTCGACGAGGCCGAGGAGCTGTCGGACGAGGTGGCGATAATGAACCACGGTAAGATAATCGCGACGGGCACGCCAGCCGAGATAATCGCCCAGCACGGCACGGGCAAGCCGGGAGAGAGCCTCGAGGACGTCTTCGTGAAGCTCGTGGGCGAGGAGGCGACGTCGGCAGCGGAGGCCGCGGCCGCTCCCCAGACCGCCTCACGGCGGAGATGGTAGCGTGTCTTCTTTCAGCGCCAAGCGCGTGCGGGCGGACCTCACGGTCTTCGGCCGCGGATATGTCAGGAGCCGGGTCGGGCTCTTCTTCTCCCTCATCTTCCCGATAATACTAATCCTGCTGTTCGGGGCGATATTCTCAGGGAACGGGACGAGCTCGATCCCGGTCTACGTCCAGAACAACGACAACAACTCCCCCGCGAGCCAGGCCTTCATCAAGGCCCTGAACTCCACAAACACGATGAGCATCACCTTGGCGCCCGCCGGGGGGAACTTCTCGGAGTACCTCTCGCAGCACTCGGGCTCCGAAGGCATCGTGATTCCTTCGGGGTTCCAGTCTGACGTCACGGCAAGCCCGAGGGTCCCGGTCTCCGTCACAATCTACGGGAACCCAACGACCAGCACCAACGGCATAGTCACGGGCGTGACCGACGCGGTGGTCGACGCGTTCAACCTCCATCTCGCGAACGCGTCCGCGACCGTGACCACGCAATCCGTCTCCGTGGCGTCGAAGACATACAAGTACATCGACTTCCTCGTCCCCGGTCTCATCGGGTTCTCGGTCCTTACGAGCCCCATGTTCGCGCTGGTGAACATAAGCTCACAGTACAAGCGGGACAAGATCTTCAAGCAGCTCTCGCTCACCCCGATGACAAAGACGGAGTGGCTGATCTCAAAGATAATGTGGTACACCCTGCTCACGATCGTCTCCTTCTTCCTGATGACCGCGGCCGGCACCATCCTCTTTGGCGCCCACGTCGACTACACGCTGGCCATCATCCCGTTCCTCCTCCTGGGCCCGTTCCTCTTCGTGTCCCTGGGGATGCTCGTCGGGACCGTGTCAAAGAGCGTGGAGTCGGCTGCCGTCGTTGGAAACCTGGTCACCTTCCCCATGATGTTCCTATCAGGCACGTTCTTCCCCGTGGACACCATGCCCGCATATCTCCAGGGGATCGCCCACGTCCTTCCGCTCTACTACGTCATCGACGGCCTCAACAACGCGATGATCTACGGTAACTACACCGCGGACCTCATCGACATCGCGGTACTCGTCGCACTTTCGGTGGTGATATTCGGCCTCGCCGTCCGGTTCTTCAAGTGGCGCGAAGACTAGCTTGGACCTAGGCCTCAAGGGCAAGGTCGCCCTAGTCACGGCCGCGAGCAAGGGGATAGGCTACGGCACCGCCCGCGTCCTCGCTAGGGAGGGGATGAGGGTCGCCATAGCCTCGAGGAGCGACTCTAACCTGGCGAAGGCGCGCGACCGGCTCGCAGCCGAGACCGGAGCGGAGGTCGTGGGGATACCCGCCGACATGACCACGAGGGAGGACCTGGAGCGTCTTGTCGAGACGGCGAACAGGAAGCTGGGCGGGGTCGACGTCCTGGTCTACAACGCGGGCCCCCCGAAGACGGGGACCTTTGCTGAGCTCAGCTATGCGGACTGGGAGGAGGGCACGAAACTGCTCCTCCTGAGCGCGGTCACCCTGGTCAAGGCGGTCACCCCCCACATGTCCGCCAAGAAGTGGGGGCGGCTGATATTCATCACCTCGTTCACTCTGAAGCAGCCTGTCGCGAACCTCCTGCTCTCCAACACCATCAGGTTGGGCATCGCCGGGCTTTCAAAGTCGCTCTCCCGGGAGCTCGCGCCCCAGGGGATAACTTCCAACGTCATAGTCCAAGGGTGGATCCGCTCCGACCGGGTCATGCACATCTTGGAGGAGCGCGCGGCAAAGTCGGGCGCCAGCATCGACGACACCTACAAGGAGATGGCGGAGGCGGTTCCAGCCGGTAGGTATGGCGAGCCCGAGGAGGTGGGGTCACTCGCCGCCTTCATCGCCAGCAAGGAAGGGGCCTACCTCAACGGGGGCGTCTTCACCGTGGACGGCGGGTACCTGAGCTCAGTCTTCTGAGACGGGACGCCAGTGCTTGGCTAGCCCAGGTGGTTGGGCTCTTTCGCCGTCAGGTCCACCGCGATCTCGGCGATGTCCGAGCCGTACTCTGCTACCCTCCTCACGCTCTCCAGGACGAGCCTGAACCAGCCTACGGTGTTGGGCTCCAGTCCGGGGCGAAGCAGTTCGCTCGTCATCTTCTCGTCCATCTCTATCACCTTCTTGGTGAGGCTGATGGACTCGTTGGCCTTCTTCGTGTCCAGGTCTACCAGCGAGCTCACCGCCTGGCCCAGCACCTTCTGGGAGAGTTCGCTCATCTTCATTATCTCCTTGGCTATCTTGCCGAGCGACTCGGCCTTTAGGCTCGGGACCACCCTGGCGATTCCGGCCGCGTGGTCCGCGACCCTCTCGATGCTCTTCACCGCGAGCCTGTAGCCCAGGCAGTCCCTCGCGGCCAGGAGCCCGACCTCCTCGATGATAGCCCTGTTGCGCACGGCCATGTTGAGCTGCCTCACGATGAAGTGGTAGAACCTGTCAACCTCGTCGTCCCTCTGCTCGACCTCCTGCGCGAGGCCGAGGTCGCCCGACTGGAGCGAGGCGACAGCGTCCTGGACCATCCCCGACGCGATGATCGCCATCCTCTCGATGGCCTTCTTCAAGGGGAGGTCAGAGTATCCCGAGAGGCACTGGGTCGTGATGCCGTTCGAGGTCTCCTCGACTATCTCTATCCCGATGAGCTTCCTCCTGATGGCCTCCTTGAGGTGCGACCTCAGCCCGGAGGTGGAACCCGCGATGCGCAGGCGTATGACGTCGTAGCCGGCGAGGTAGTACGAGATGAACGTGCGGAGGGCGACGTCCCTGTCAAAGTTCTCCTGCATCTCCAGCAGGACCTCGCTCTTGGTCTCCTTTCGAAGCTCGTTCTTCGGCACGACAAGGAGCGACATGTCCGCCTGCGGAAGCACGAGGACCGCGTCCTTTGCCTTTAGCCCGGCGTCGTTCACCCAAGACTTTGGGAGCGAAACGACATAGCTGTTCCCGCCGGTAATCTGTATTTTCCTGATCTCCATCCCAGCAGATAGGCATATAGTATCTCTATATATCTTGTGCCGTAACAGGTATAAAAGGCCACATTTCCGGTATTTTCAAGCCGTTCAGTGGCTCCAGGTCTCGATTTCAGCTTCAAATCTGTCAATACGGTTCCAGTTGCGCCTCCCGGAGGAGCCAGAAGAGAGGCTTTCGGCGCAAAAACCATGGAGAGTGGAGCAAACCCTCCATAAACTATAGAGCACCCATAGTTTATTGTGCGCCCAGTATACAGCCATAGAATAATTCGGGACGCCATATATCGACTGCGAAGGCGCTTCGAACTGAATATGAAATTCGAACGGAAAGGAATCAGCACAGCAGCAATGGGAGCCATAGCAGTCGTGGCGATCATAGTGGTCGGCGCAGGAGCTTATCTTGCGGCCTCTGGTAGCAAGTCTACAACCACTGTGACCGAATCGATGAGCGGCTCCAACACCACAATCACAAC
>Ga0335078_10012312_pt1 | contig 12685 bp, 12 predicted proteins | sample Lox_Sample_32_FD_206711 | JGI IMG/M metagenome (GOLD analysis project Ga0335078, IMG submission 206711) | Soil microbial communities from Loxahatchee National Wildlife Refuge, Florida, United States - Lox_Sample_3.2 | ecosystem: Environmental > Terrestrial > Soil > Wetlands | place: USA... | reverse complement strand
TCCGTTATCATCTCGGTGACCGGATGCTCGACCTGGATGCGGGTGTTCATTTCGATGAAACTGAACTTCCCGTCCTCGTAGAGAAATTCAATCGTGCCGGCGCCCAGATATTTTATAGTGCGCATGGCCCGCGCAGACGTTTCGCAAATCTGATCGCGGGTAACGCTGTTAAGCGCGGGCGAGGGGCCTTCTTCCCAGATTTTCTGGTGACGGCGCTGCAGCGAGCAATCGCGCTCCCCCAAATGGATCACGTGGCCTTTCCCATCGCCGAGAATTTGAACCTCGATGTGACGCGGCCTTTCTAAATAACGTTCGACGTAAAGCGTATCGTCGCCAAATGCGGATTTTGCCTCCGCGCGCGTCATACTCAGCGCCAGTGGAAGTTCGTCTTCGCCGCGAACGAGCTTCATGCCGCGCCCACCGCCGCCAGCGGCGGCCTTAAGCAGCAACGGAAATCCCAGCTCGCGCGCCAGGCGCTCCACCTCCGCATCAGAGCCGACGCTTCCCTCCGATCCCGGAACGATCGGAATGCCAAGATCCTTGGCGGCGCGCCGGGCGGCGGCTTTGTCGCCCATAAGCCGGATGTGTTCGGGACGCGGGCCAATGAAGTGTACGTTGTGCTCGGCAAGAATTTCCGCGAAGCGGGCGTTCTCGGATAGAAATCCGTAGCCCGGGTGAACGGCATCAGCGCCGGTTATTTCGCAGGCGGCAAGAAGAGCTGGGATGTTGAGGTAGCTGTCCGCCGCCGGCGGCGGGCCGATGCAGACACTTTCATCGGCCAGGCGCACATGCATGGCGTCGGCATCGGCCGTGGAGTGAACCGCAACCGTGGGGATGCCGAGCTCCTTGCACGCCCGCAGGATGCGCAGCGCGATCTCTCCACGGTTGGCGATTAAAATCTTGTCGAACATCTCACTCGATGATCATCAGCGGCTCGCTGTATTCCACCGGCTGGCCATCCTCGACTAGGATTTGAATGACCTTCCCGGAACGCGGAGCGGGAATCTGATTCATCGTTTTCATCGCTTCGATGATCATCAATGTCTCGCCGGCTTTCACTTCGCTGCCCACTTCGACGAATGGGCGCGCACCCGGAGCCGGGCCGAGATAGGCCGTGCCCACCATCGGTGACGCCACCAGTCCCGGATGCTGCGACGGCTCAACCGTAGTAGTGGGTGAGGCGGATGACGCTTCCGGGGCCGGGGTGACTGGCAACGGCGCCGGTTGCATCCGCGCAGATACATTTCGCGCCACGCGAATGAGGACCCCGTCTCGTTGCAGTTCGATCTCGGTAAGCCCGGTTTCGTCCAAAAGCTGCGCCAGCTCGCGAATGGCATCGCGGTCAATCGCCGGCGTTTTCGCTTGGGTCCCGGTGTTGCGCGCCACGATCACACCCTTGCGCGCGTTTCGGCGCCGATCATTGCGGCAAGCTCGGCGATGGCGCGAGCGTAGCCGCTGATGCCTTCACCTGAAATGACTGCGCGCGCCACTTGCGAAACGTAAGAATGGCGCCGAAACGGCTCGCGTGAGCGAATATCGCTGATATGCACCTCGATAACGGGTGCCTCGAGCGCGAGAAGGGCGTCAAGGATGGCAACCGAAGTGTGGGTGTAACCCGCGGGATTAATGATCAGCCCGGCCGCTTTCTTGGCGCGCGCTTCCTGAATCCAGTCGATGATCTGGCCCTCGTGGTTGGACTGACGAAACTCGAGCGCCAACCCGCGCTCGGCCGCGGTCGCACGGCACAACTTCTCGACATCGGCCAACGTGGCCCTGCCATAGATTTCCGGCTCCCGCGTGCCGAGCAGATTTAGATTTGGTCCGTTCAGGATATAAATCGTCTTCGCCATTCGCGAGCTACGCCCGGGCCCGTCGCGGTAAGGCAAACGCCCTGCATCCAGTCGTTTATAGGGAAGCGCTCCCAAAAGGGGAAGCCTGCCGCACGTCGAAAGTCCACTCCGGTTGAATCAAGTATTCATCGCAGAGGCCGCGCGCGCCTACTTCCCCTGGGCCGCAATCTTCTCCTTGAGCGCATCTAGGCCAACAGCGCCGACGACGACCTCGTCGCCCACCACATAGCTCGGCGTGCCATTGACCCCGATGAGATCGGCGAGCTTTAAGTTCTCGTCGATCGTTTTCTTCACCTCGTCGCTGGCCATGTCTTTCTCAAGGCGGGCCATATCGAAGCCGACCTCTTTGGCGACGGCGAGAGCATGCGCCTTGTCGGCCGGTCCGCGGCCGCCAAGGAGCTTTTGGTGAAATTCAATGTACTTTTTCCCGGTCACATCCTGCATGCGCGCGGCCACCGCCACACGCGCCGCTTCGACAGAGCCCTCGCCGAGGACCGGAAATTCCTTGAGCACAAATTTCAGATTTGGATCAGTCTTCAACAGAGTAAGCATATCGGGCAGCGCACGTTTGCAGAAACCGCAATTGTAGTCGAAGAACTCGACCACAGTGACCTTGCCTTGCGGATTACCGAGTACGACCTGGTGGGGAGAATTGAAAATCGTGGCGTTATTCTCGGCCACGGCGGCGCGATGCTTTTCGGCTTCAGCCGCCTGTTGGTGTTTTTCCAGCTCCGACATCACGTCCTGCATGACCTCGGGATGCTGCAGCAAATAGTCTTTAATAATCCCCTCGATTTCCTGCTTTTGACCGGCGGAAAACGTCTGCGCCCGTGTCGCCGTAACGGTCGGTGGCGCCAGCATCATCGCGGCGGCAAGCAAAGTCACGGTGCGGTATTTCGATGTCATTGTACGTTCCTTTTCGCGATCATTGACCGAAGAGAAGGGGACTTTTTCCCTTGTTGAAGGCGACAATGTCGTCAGCTTTTACCCAGCCCGGCGAACCGACCGGGAATCGCGACTTCGCCCGCGCCGCCAGTTCGCGTGCGGTCTTGCTATCGCCGCGAGCGAAGGCGGCCTGGGCCGACGCAAGATCGGCTTCTGCATAATTTTTGTTGTGCCCGTAGGCCATGGCGAGTTGTTCATAGGCGTCCGACGATTCCGGCTCCTTGACCAACGCCGCGCGCAGCAGCGGCACCGCTTCCTCAGCCATCTTCGGATTGTTGGTGGCGATCAGCGCTTGAGCGAGTAATATCTGGATGAGTGCCGGATTGGGCGCAAGCTCTACGGCGTGGCGTAACGGCGCTATCGCCTCGGCGGGATGTCCGCTTTCGAGCAGCGCCTGGCCCTCAAGCTCGTAAAAATATGGATAGTTGGGCATCGCTTGAATGAGGTCCTCTATCTGGGTGAGCGCGGAACGAACATCACCGAAGCGGTAGCTGGTGATGGCGCGCGCATAGCGCGCCGGCATGCCTGTATCGGACGGCGGATAGCGCCGTGCCACGACGTCGGCCCGCTCGGTGAAACCGTAGAGTTTGGCGCGCATCATGTCGTGGCGGAATTGCAGTTCCGGCGGATCCTTTTTGTCCCAATACGGAGTTTTGACCAACTCGGCCAGTGCCGCCATGCGTTCGGCCGGCATGGGATGGTTTTGCACGTAGGGATCGATGTAAGTGGCCGTGAACATCATCTCGTCGGCGAAGCGCTTGAACGTATCGTACATGCCTTTCGCCGATTGACCGGTCATGGTCAGAAAGCGGACGCCGGCGCGGTCGGCCTGTTCTTCCTGCGCGCGCTGATAAGCAAGGAGGGTGTGTTGCAGATAGGACTGCGGCGCACTGAGGACGGCAGCGCCAATATTGCCAGTATCCAGACTGCCGGTTTTCGCGCCGGCGATCATGGCGCCGGCGCCGAGCAGCATGGCGACGATGGCGGCAGTCGTAGCGTTGGCGAGCTCCTGGCGCATTTTGGAAAGATGCCCGCCGACAATGTGCCCAGTCTCGTGAGCGAAGACGCCGATGAGCTGGTTCGGCGTGGTCGCCTGCATCAGGGCGCCGGAATTAACGAAGATGCGGTGGGCGTCCATGACAAAGGCGTTAAATGACTTCTCGTTGATGATGACGACGTGAATGTTTTGCTGCGACAGTCCGGCGACGCGCAAAATGGGCGCCGTGTACTCGCGCAGGAGCTGCTCGATTTCGGCGTCACGGATGACGGGGATACCGGCAGTCTGGGCCCGGGCCGGCCCGCTTCCGATCGCGATCGCTGCCGCCGTAATCAGCGCCACAGCGCGCGATGCTGGTCTCGTCGCCTGCATCTTGCTAGGAGATTTGCCGACGATCATTTTGGGACAACTATTCGGTCCCTCTGTGTGGGATCAGGCTAGGGACGCAGCCGCTCACGGTCAACAACCCGGCGAATACGGCGGCAGCGGGGCGGTCCGGCCGCACGGCTGTTGCATCAGGATGCCCTCATGCTGGAACGGGCCAGGCAGCTTATCCAACCCTCCGCGCGTAGCAATGTGCCGCCGTTTATGGTCATGGACGTCGTGGCCGCGGCGGCCCGACTTGAAGCTCAAGGATGCCGCATCATTCACATGGAGGTAGGCCAGCCCGCGGCGGGGGCCCCCGCGAGCGCCATCGCCGCCGCGCGCGCCGGCCTCTCCAAATCGGCGCTTGGCTATACCGAGACGTTGGGCTTGCCGTCATTGCGCCGGCGTATCGCGCGGGCCTACGGCGAGTGGCACGGGCTTGAGATCGATCCGGAGCGTGTCGTAGTGACGACCGGCTCATCGGCGGGCTTCATGCTGGCGTTTTTGGCCGCTTTTGAAGCGGGGAACCGGGTTGCAACGGCGCTCCCCGGTTATCCGCCGTATCGCCACATCCTCCGCGCGCTTGGTTGCGAACCGATTGGAATTGCAACAACGGCAGCGACGCGTTGGGCGATCACCGGCGAAACTCTCCTTAACACCCACCGCGCGCGGTCGCTTAGGGGAGTAATAGTAGCTTCGCCCGCAAATCCGTCCGGCACCATGATGACATCCTCCGTACTCGAGAACGTGATCCGCAGCGCCGAAGACGCGGGAATTACCGTAATTTCCGACGAGATTTATCATGGGCTCGATTATGCCTTCCGCGCGGATAGCGCGGCACGCTTTTCGCCGCACGCGATTATCGTGAATTCCTTTTCCAAATATTTTTGTATGACCGGGTGGCGCATCGGCTGGATGATTGTGCCGCCATCGCTGTTGCGTGCCGTCGAGCGGTTGCAGCAAAACCTGGCGATCTCGGTGCCGACGCTTGCGCAAATCGCCGCCGTGGCAGCCTTCGACGGCCGTCCGGAACTCGAGGACGTGCGGCGCGGCTACGAAGAGAACCGGCGGTTTTTGCTCGAGGGATTGCCGCAAGCGGGACTCGATTCGTTTTTGCCCGCCGATGGCGCTTTCTATCTCTATAGCGATGTCTCGCGGTTCTCCGTGGATAGTTTCGCTTTTGCAAAACGCATGTTGGAGGAGGCTAGCGTGGCCGCTACGCCGGGCGTTGATTTTGACCCAGAACGCGGCCAGAACTTTCTGCGCTTATGCTATGCCGGCTCTCGCGAAGACATGCGTGAAGCGGTCGAGCGCATCGGCGATTGGTTGAGGAGGATTTGATCCGTGAGGCGCGGCGATGAGCGATGCACTCTTTGAAATCCTGCGCAAGGTAACGACGGCGACCATCAGCACCATGCTGTTGCGCAAAGGCATCAGGCGCTGCTGGATGAACGGTCCAAAAGCGCTTGGAGCGAAAGAAAGCCGCGTCGTGGGGCGCGCATTCACGCTTCGCTTCATTCCGGTGCGCGAGGATCTCGCGACCGTCGAAAGCTGGGGCAACCCGGTATCCACGCGCGCCGCGATCGAGGAAATGCCGGAAGGGACCGTCGCGGTCGCCGATGCAATGGGAGTAAGCGGTGCTGGGATATTCGGCGATATCCTTTGCGCCAGAATGAAAAAGCGGAATGTCGCAGCGTTGGTCACCGACGGCGCGGTGCGCGACCGCGCGGGCGTGTTGACGAGCGCGTTGCCGGTCTGGTGCGCCGGCGTGGCGGCACCGGCATCGGTCAATCAGTTGACTTTTGTCGGCTGGCAGGAGCCGATCGGTTGCGGCGGCTGCGCGGTGTTTCCGGGTGATGTGATTGTCGCTGATGATGACGGCGCTGTCGTCATCCCGCAGGCGATGATCGACTACGTGGCCAACGAGGGCGCCGAACATGAGTTGTATGAGAGCTGGGTTTTCGCGGAAGTCGAGAATGGAGTGAAACTTCCAGGCCTTTATCCGCCGAACGATGAGGCCACAGCGCGCTACGCGGCGTGGCGGAAGTCGCGGTCGTGACTGTCTGCGCCAACTAGCTAATCTAAATGTTTTTCATCTTATCCAAAGCTCTCGGTTTCTTTGCTTGGCCCTCGAACATTTTCATGGCGATCGGGTTGGCCGGCCTGATTCTGCTGTGTACCCGGTTTATCCGACTTGCCAGCTGGCTCGTTGTCACCAGCCTCGTGCTCATCGCCATCGCCGGATTTTCGCCGCTGGGCACTGCCCTGATATTGCCATTGGAGCAGCGTTTCCCGCCGTGGGACGCGTCGCGCGGGGCGCCCGACGGCCTTGTTGTACTTGGAGGCGTGATCTCGCCCGAGGTATCGGCGGCGCGGAACGCAATAGCACTCGACGAAACGGCCGAACGCATCACTGTTGCCGCCGAGCTTGCCGGGCGCTACCCGAACGCCCGCATCGTGATCAGCGGCGGCAGTAGCGCCCTTATTTTCGATGGCGCCGTCGAAGCGCCGTTCGGCGCGCGGGAACTGGAGAGTCTGGGAGTTGCTCCCGGGCGCATCGCGGTCGAGGACAAGTCGCGCAATACAATAGAAAACGCGCGATTCTCACGCGGCATCGCCGACCCGAAGCCTGGACAGCGTTGGCTGCTCGTGACCTCGGCTTATCACATGCCAAGAGCCATGGCCGCGTTCAGGTTGGCCGGCTTTCCGGTCGAGGCCTACCCGGTCGATTGGCGCACACGCGGACCGATTGACGTTACCCGGCCGTTCGGTTTGCTCTCCGATGGCCTGCGACGGACCGATACCGCCGCCCACGAATGGTTCGGCCTTCTTGCCTACCGGCTGACCGGCAAGACGACAGAGCTGCTTCCCGGCCCCTGATCGTCCTCGGCCTTCCGTTGTGGATAAAGCCGCAACCCGGCGTCCATTCGTCGCGGTGGTCCGCTATCATGACTAGGCGTGACTTGTGTGGCGTTGGCGTGATTCGCGTGGTGTTGGTGGGTTCTGGTGCAAGGCCGGGAACGATCGGGCCCGGCGAAGTCGGTTGCTAAAAGGGCTTCCCCTTGTCGATCGAAATGCCAGCCGCAATCGCAACTTTGGCAGCCGACGCTGGCGCCGAAGCCGAAGCGCAAGAACGAAACCGCGAATTGATCGCACGTGCAGCTACCGTCCTGCTCGCGACGGGTTCGGTTGTCTTGGCCTGCATTGTCGCGGTGCTAACGCAACTTCGCTAAGGCCGGCCCGAGTGCGCGTCGTGCTGCGCACGCGCGGCGCAGTGCTTGACATGAGGTGGAAGCGACCAGTCCATGGGGTTGCACCTCATCATTGGCAATAAGAATTACTCGTCGTGGTCCTTTCGTCCGTGGCTGGCCATGAAAGTTGCGGGGATCGCGTTCGACGAGACGGTACTTCCGCTCGATGCGTCCGACTTCAAAGCGAAACTTGCTGTGCACGGCGGAGCCGGAAAGGTACCGCTACTGATCGACGGCGAAACGCGCATCTGGGAATCTTTGGCGATCCTCGAATATTTGGCCGAAAGATTTCCGGCCGCAAGCCTGTGGCCCCGGGAGGCCGCGGCGCGCGCGCATGCGCGGGCCATTGCTGCGGAAATGCACAGCGGATTTTCGTCGCTGCGAAGCCGGCTGCCGATGAATATCCACCGCCCCGTCATTCGCCGGGCGCTTGATACAGACGCCGCAGCCGATGCGGCGCGAATTGAGACAATCTGGATCGCGAGCCGTCATCGGTTTGGCGCAGGCGGTCCATTCCTCTATGGGACGTTCGGCGCGGCTGACGCAATGTATGCGCCGGTCGTTTCGCGCTTTCATACTTACGACGTTGAGGTCGGTGCGGTTGCGCGCGCCTACATGGCGGCGCTGATGAATCTGCCGGCGTGGAACGAGTGGCGCGAGGCGGCGGTACGGGAGACCTCAGTGCTGCCGCATGACGAAGTCGATTGGCCGGACGTGAAACGAGAGGAACGCTGAACCGCGCGTCGGTTGCTCTGGCGATTCCTCGCAGCATTTGCGACTTATCTCCGCACCGCGCGCACCGACGTTTCTCGCCGACAATCCGGTGATCAATCTGATTTGATTACCACGCGACGCGCTTCTGCAGCTCCAGAAGCAGCGGTCGCTGATAGGCAAGAATCTTGGTCATTGCGACGGGAAGCGTGAAGTAGGCGATGCGATCAATCTCGGGAAAACTTCTCCGTTGCCCCGACTTTGGCGGCCATTCAATCTCAAACATGTTGCTGGCGAACGCCGCTAAATCAAAATCACCCTCGAAAGCCCAGGCATGTACGATCTTATCGCTCTTTTGTTTGACCGGGGTGAGGGGGATAAATTCGCCTTTCGCGGTAAGATTTGTTTCTTCGGTAAATTCGCGCTGCGCGGTTGCTAGAGGCTCAATACCCGGCTCCGCTTGGCCCTTTGGAATGGTCCAGACCCCGTCGTCTTTTTTCGCCCAAAACGGTCCGCCGGGATGGGCCAGCAGCACCTCGATTTCTTTCCTTCGCCGGAAGGTCAAAAGACCGGCGCTGACCGCTCTCGTGCCGCGCATGCGCAATTTACCGTGACCTGCGGCTCTCTACCGCAGGTCTTGCCAAAAGGGTTCTCTGCATGATTTTGTCACGATTACGCCCACAATGCAGATTTCCTCGCCTATGCTCTTCGCGGGCTGTGTGAGGGCAGCTGAGATATTCTCCATAACAGGAGCCAACGCCGATGCGATCTCGCTTTATCGCCGCTCTTGCTTTTGCCGCCGCCGCGGCCGTGTTTGCGCCGATCGCGCAAGCCGATGACGCCCCTAAGGACGTCAAAGGTCTTTATCTGATGAGCGATTACCCAGCGGTGACGCTGCGGCCGGGCGAGACCTCTACGGTTACTCTGCGCTTGCATAATTACGACTTGGCGCCGGAACGGCTGGCTCTATCGGTTTCGGGCGTTCCCTCCGGTTGGACGGCGACGCTGATGGGCGGCGGACAGCCGGTCGCCGCGGCAATGCCTGCGACGAATACGAGCGTTTCGCTCGAACTGCGCCTCGACGTGCCGAAGAATGCGGCGGTGGGTACGCAAACGCTGACGGTCACGGCGAACGGCGGCTCCACGAAAGCAGAGCTGCCAATCGAGGTCACGCTCGCTAAAGATCTTCCGGCGAAGCTCACGCTGACTCCGCAGCTTCCGGAATTGCGCGGGACGTCAAAATCGAGTTTCGAATATCAGCTCGGCATCAAGAACGACAGCGGCAAGAAACTTACCGTCAGCCTGTCCGCGCAAGCGCCGCAGAATTTCGACGCTTCGTTCACTGAGAACTACGGCAGCCAGGAGCTCAATGCGGTACCGATCGATCCCGGTCAGACCAAGGATGTGAAGCTCAAAGTGCGGCCGCCGAACACGGCGGCGGCTGGGAGCTACAAAATCGCTGCCCGCGTAGCGGCTGAGGATGCCTCCGCAACGGCCGACTTGACGCTCGACATCAGCGGACAGCCCAAGCTCGATGTCAGTGGGCGCGAGGGGCTTGTCTCCACGCACGCTTCCGCGGGCAAAGAAACGAGCGTGCCAGTGGTCATCGCCAATAGCGGTACCGCCCCCGCCGACAACGTCGAGCTTAGCGGTTCGGCGCCCTCGGGGTGGAAGGTCACGTTCGATCCGAAAACGGTCGAGCGTATCGCACCTAACGAAACCAAAGAAGTACAGGCGTTGATTACGCCGACCGAGAAGGCGATCGCCGGCGATTACGTGACAACAATTCGCGCCTCCACGCGCGGTGAATCCGCTTCCACCACATTCCGCGTGACGGTCACGACTTCGACAATGTGGGGAATTGCCGGCATCGGAATTATCGGCGTGGCGTTGCTGGTGATGGTTGGGGCAGTTGCGCGGTTTGGCCGGCGATGAGCGACATTGTCATCGAGGCCAATGGCCTGACCAAGAAATACGGAGCCGCAACGGCGGTCGACCGCATCTCGTTCAGTGTCGGCCGTGGCGAAATATTCGGACTGCTTGGGCCGAACGGCGCCGGTAAGACGACGACCATCCTCATGATGCTCGGGTTAACCGACATTTCCGATGGCGGCATTCGCGTGCTTGGCTTCGATCCGGCCCGCGAGCCGCTCTCGGTCAAGCGCCGGGTCGGTTACCTGCCCGATACGGTTGGCTTCTACGATCAACTGACGGCCGCGGATAACCTTCGCTATACCGCACGGCTGATCGGATTTAAGAAGGCTGAACGAGAAGAGAAAATCTCGGCTGCGCTGGATCGCGTGGGGCTCGCCGACTTTGCCGATAAGCGGGTGAGTACCTTCTCGCGCGGCATGCGGCAGCGGCTCGGGCTTGCCGAAATTCTCATGAAGGGCGCGCAGATCGCGATCCTCGACGAACCGACGTCGGGGCTCGATCCTCACGCTACCTCTGAACTGCTCGCCATCATCCGCGGCTTCAAGGCGGAGGGCGTTTCGGTACTACTGTCATCGCACTTGCTCGAGCGGGTGCAGAGCGTTTGCGACCGCGTGGCGCTGTTCAGCGCCGGGCGGATTGCGCTGATGGGATCAGTCGCCGAACTCGGCCGCGAAATTCTCGGCGGCGGCTTTGTCGTGGACATCGAGGCGGACGGCGCGGGATTAGCCGAGCGGCTCGCGCTAATACCCGGCGTGAGCGGCGTCGAGCGGATCGGCATAAGCAAGCTGCGTTTGCACGCCGACCGCGATGTTCGGCCGGAAGCAGCGGCCGAGGTGGTCGGCTCACAAGGGCGGCTGCGATATCTCGGCGTACAGGAGCCGAGCCTTGACGCGATCTACAATCGTTATTTCGAGAATAGACCCAACGAAGAATTGGCGATGAAGGACGGAGCGCGTCATGCGGCGTGAGGGTTCCGCCTTTCAGGGCATCGGCGTTGTTGTGCTCAAGGAGCTGTCTGACCACCTGACCAGTGTGCGCATGCGCGTGCTGGAATGGCTGGTTGTGCTGGTTGCGCTTGCCGCGCTCTACGGCGCCATTCAGCAGATCAAAGACACCACCGCAGAGGACCCGTTCTTATTCCTCCGCCTGTTCACCACTTCGCGCGATCCGCTGCCGTCGTTCGTGTCGTTCATCTCGTTTCTCGTGCCGCTTATGGCCATCGGTCTGGGCTTTGACTCAGTGAACGGCGAATACAACCGCCGCACCTTGTCGCGGATTCTGGCCCAGCCGATCTATCGTGACGCCCTGCTGTTTGGAAAGTTTCTTGCCGGGCTTGCTACGCTGGCGATCAGCCTGATCACGCTGTGGCTGCTGGTAATGGGCCTGGGGCTTCTGCTGATCGGAATCCCGCCGGGGGCCGAAGAGATTGGCCGCAGCGTCATCTTTCTCGTGGTGACGATCATCTATGCCGGCGTGTGGCTTTCGGTTGCTCTCCTATTCTCGATCGTATTTCGCTCCGCCGCGACTGCGGCTCTGGTCACGCTGGGCATATGGTTGTTCATCACCTTCATATGGCCGGTGCTCGCCGGCGCGGTCGCCCAAGCTATCGTTCCGCTCGATCCGCGCTATACCGCGCTTGGATTGCAAACTCCCGGAACGGCGGAAGCGGAACACTTTTTGGCGCGGCTCTCGCCGTCGACTCTTTTTGCCGAAACGGTGGTGGCAATCCTCGATCCGACAACACGATCGCTCGGACCGATCTATCTGAGCCAGCTTCAGGGCGCCGTGCTCGGGGCGCCGCTCCCGATCGGCGAAAGTGTGCTGATCGCTTGGCCGCAAACTGTCGGCATGATCGCCAGCGCCATCGTCCTGTTCGTGATCGGCTACGTGATCTTCCAGCGCCAGGAAGTACGCGCTTAAGCGACAAACTACGCGCAGGAAAGGACGAGGGCAGCATTCGTGCCGCCCTCGTGCTTTTCGTGGGAAGCTACCTCACACCGTAATGACGGCGACGATGGTCATGGTAGCCGGGTCCACCAGGACGAGTTCTTCCTCGTAGATGAAGTAACGGTAACCGCGCCAAGAGGGATCGATCTGCACCAATGCCGGGGTGACCGGGACGATGCGAACGCCGGTGCGCGGAATAGCGGTCCCGACCGCGACGTTGAAGTCGACGTGAGCGATCCGCGGCGCGCCGCGGGCGTCGATGACGGTCTCGCGGATGCGCGTACGCTGCTCGTCGTTGAGCTGCAGGTTTACACCGGCGTTACCCTGCAGGCCTCTTAAGCCGTTGCGCTCCTGGGCGGCCGTGGTCTGCGCGTTGGGCTCATTGCGTTGCGCCGCGTTTTGATTGCCGAAGCGGTCGCGCTCCTGCGCAGTCGTCTGACGCTTGTTGCCTTCGCGCCCGCCCGTTGTCTGCTGTTTAGTGCGGTCGTATTGAGCCGAGCGTTGAGTCATCTTACCGCGGTTTTGCTGCTGGGCGGTGTGGCCCATCTTGCCCTTGCCGCGGGTCTCCTCGGTCGCGTTCTGACCCATCTTGCCGCCGGTTTTGTTCTCCTCGGCGGCGTTTCGCCCCATTTTTTCGCCAGCCTTGTTTTCCTCGGCGGCGTTTTGATCCATTTTGCCGCCGG
>Ga0335078_10012311_pt1 | contig 12685 bp, 7 predicted proteins | sample Lox_Sample_32_FD_206711 | JGI IMG/M metagenome (GOLD analysis project Ga0335078, IMG submission 206711) | Soil microbial communities from Loxahatchee National Wildlife Refuge, Florida, United States - Lox_Sample_3.2 | ecosystem: Environmental > Terrestrial > Soil > Wetlands | place: USA: Florida... | reverse complement strand
ATGGGTCGTTGCACTTCGCGCAGTTAGGCGATAGGGAAGCCACGAAAATGCAGGAAGTAATCGCCGAAAAAAACGCCGAGACGGAGAGCGTGTTCGAGGGCTACCGTCGCTGGGGCTATCTTGCCGCGAATCTCGATTCGCTCGGCTTTCTAGCGCCGATCGTGCATCCCGAGCTGATCGCCGAAGGCCCGGCTGCTGCTGCGGCGCGAAAATTCTACTGCGGGACAATTGGCGCGGAATTCGTGCACATTGACGATTCGCTGCGCCGCCGCTGGATTGCCCAGCGGCTCGAGTGCGATCCGCTGCAGCCCGATCGCGCCTTTATCCTCGAGCGATTGATTCGCGCGGAGCTGTTCGAGCAGGTGCTTCAGGCGCGGTATCTCGGCAGCAAAAGATTTTCGCTCGAAGGCGTCACCGCGCTGATTCCGCTGCTTGACCGCGTGCTCTCGGCTGCTTCCGCGGCGGGCGCGGAGCAAATTGTGATTGGCATGAGCCATCGCGGGCGCCTCAATGTGATGGCCCACATCGCGGGGCAGCGCGCAGCCGATATTTTCGCGGGCTTCGAGGATGTGGACCCGCGCAGCGTGCTGGGCAGCGGCGACGTAAAATATCACGTCGGCGCAACGGGCAATTACCTCACGCGCGAAGGGCGCAAGCTCAGCGTGCACCTGGCTTCCAACCCGAGCCATCTCGAAGCGGTCGATCCCGTGGTCATGGGCCGCGCGCGCGCCAAGCAAGCCCGCGCCGGAATGCCCGCGGGATTTAAAAAAGTGCTTCCAATCGTTCTTCACGGAGACGCGGCCTTTGCGGGGCAGGGCATTTGGGCGGAGACGCTGAATTTGGCGGAAATTGGAGCGTATTCGGTCGGCGGCACGATTCATGTGATCGTGAATAATTTGCTGGGATTCACCACCGAGCCGCGGGATTATCAATCCTCGCGCTTCGCCTCCTCGCTCGCCAAGCGGCAGGATGTTCCCATCTTTCACGTAAACGGGGAGGATCCGGAAGCGGTCGTGCGCGTGGGGCAAATCGCGCTCGATTACCGCACCACGTTCGGCAGCGACGTCGTGGTCGACGTGATCGGGTACCGGCGGCACGGCCACAGCGAAGTGGATGACCCCACCATCACGCAGCCGCTTCTCTACGCCAAAATCAAGGATCATCCGCAGCTCTGGCAAATTTACGCGAAGGAGATCGGGGCGGATCCTTCGGCAACGGTCGCGGCCGTGCGCAATGAGCTCGAAAGCGCGCACCGGGCCGCGAGCGAAATGCAGAAAAAGCCGCGCCTGCGCCGGCTGCCCGCGTATTGGTCGCCCTACAAGCGTGGGCGCTACGACAGCGCCTATGAGGTGGACACGGGAGTGGCGCCCGCGGACCTGGGGAAAATCACGGATTTACTGACAAGTTATCCGCCGGACTTCGCCATCCATCCGAAAGTAAAAAAGCTTCTCGAGCAGCGCGCTGAAATGGGGCATGGCCGGCGTCCTGTGGACTACGGAATGGCGGAAGCTCTGGCTTTCGGAACGCTGCTCCTCGCCGGAACGCCCGTGCGCTTCACGGGACAGGACACGCGGCGCGGCACGTTCAACCAGAGGCATGCGGCGCTCGTCGACACACGCAATGAAGCGCAGTATGTGGCCCTCGAACATCTCGCGCCCGGACAGGCCCGCTGCGAGATTTTTAATTCCACGCTGTCGGAAGCCGCGGTGCTCGGCTTTGAATACGGCTATAGCCGCGACTGCCCCGAGGCCCTGGTTCTGTGGGAAGCGCAGTTCGGCGATTTCGCCAACGGCGCGCAAATCATCATCGACCAGTTCATCAGTGCGGCGGAAGACAAGTGGGATTTGCCGTCAGGCGTGGGCTTGCTTCTGCCGCATGGGTACGAAGGGCAAGGGCCAGAGCATTCCAGCGCGCGCATCGAGCGCTACCTGCAACTCGCGGCCGAGGACAACATTCAAGTCTGCCAGCCGTCCAGCGCGGCGCAATATTTTCAATTGCTGCGGCGGCAGGCGCTGCGGCGCTGGCGCAAGCCGATGATCGTCTTCACGCCCAAGAGCATGCTGCGGCATCCCGACGCGTCTTCGTCCATCGAGGATTTCGAGCGCCCGCGATTCGAATGGGTGGTGCCGGACCGCGAAGTCGAGTCCGCCGAGCGCGTCCTGATCTGCAGCGGAAAAATCGGCCACGAATTGCGCGCGGAGCGCAAACTCCGCGGCGATACCGATACCGCCATCCTGTTTCTCGACCAGCTCTATCCTTTTCCGAAAAACGAGCTGCGCGCGGAAATGTCCCGCCATCCGAACGCGCGCGAAATCGTTTGGGTGCAGGAAGAGCCGGCCAACATGGGCGCGCTGTCGTACGTCCTTCCGCGCATCCAGCATTACATCCCCGATATTCCCGTGCGCTCGGTGAAGCGTTCGGCCAGCGCCAGCCCGGCCACCGGTTCGGCCAAGGCGCACGAACTCGAACAAAAAACCTTGCTGACGCTGGCGTTCACCACGGGGCCGATCTGAGTGGAGCAGGCTTCAGCCTGCGGGGTTTGGTTTTCAAAAAGTCAAAAGCAGACAGGCTGAAGCCCGCCCTACAAATACTACTCAAATTGCTTCCGAAACGCGGCGAATTGCTGTTTCAATTCCGCGATTTCTGACTGGAGATTTTCGATCTGGTCCTCAAGGCGCGCCATCCGCTCTCCGCTCGTCGCGCTGCTTACCGTTGCAACGCCTGAAGCAGCAGCCTCCGCGGTCGGCGGCGCTTCCACGTCTCCGCCGAGCAGCTGCGCGTAGCGCGCTTCCTTCGTCCCCGGCTGCCGCGGAAGCACCTTGACGAGCGGCGGCTCGCGCTTCATCAGCCGTTGCAGCGTGGACATCGCGATGCCCAGGTCATCGAACTTGTGCATGCGGTCGGCGCGGCTGCGCAATTCACCCGGCGTCTGCGGCCCGCGTAGAAGCAGCTCGGCCATGAGAGCAGTCTCATGCCGCGTGAAGTTAAACGCTTCCTGGAGGCGATGCTCGTACTTGCTCACCCGGCTGACCATGTTATCGGCGGGGCCGGCAAGCCCCTTTTTTTCGAGGGCGCGCAAAGCTTCGCGCACGGCGTCTTCATCCAAATTCATGACCGGATCGCGATTGGATTTCTGGTTGCACGCGTTGACGAGGGCATTCAAGGAAAGCGGATAATATTCCGGCGTGGTCAATTCTTTTTCCACCAGCGAGCCCAGCACCCGGATTTCTATTTCGCTCAGAAGGAGTATATTCACAGCATGAAATCATACAGCGGGCAAGACGCGGCTCCAAGTTCGCGGCGCGCAGGGCAACTTTTCCGGACCGCGGGTGAACGATGATCACGAAAACCAGGCCCGCGCCGGGCGATTACGCGCCCTACGCGGAGAAGTACGTCGCACTCGTAGCCGGCGATGACATTGTGGAATCGCTTGCCGGCCAGCTCAAACAAACGGCGACGTTATTCTCGGCCCGCAGCGAGCGCGAAGGCAATTTTCGTTACGCGCCGGACAAGTGGAGCGTAAAAGAAGTGCTCGGGCACGTGGCGGACACGGAGAGAATTTTTGCCTATCGCGCCCTGCGCATCGCCCGCGGGGACCAAACACCGCTGGCCGGTTTTGAGCAGGACGATTACGTGCGCGGCGCGCGATTCGGCGCGCGGAAGGTTGCGGACGTCGTCGAGGAGTATGCGGACGTGCGCCAGGCCAGCCTGTCTCTCTTCCGCTCGCTTGATGAAGAAGCGTGGCTGCGCCGCGGCGTCGCCAGCAACAATCCTGTGACGGTTCTCGCGCTCGCCTATCTCATCGCGGGCCACGAACTTCACCATCGCAAAATCCTCGACGAACGTTATTTTCCGGCCATTCCGCGCGCTTAATTTTTCCTGATTGACTCGGAGAATTTTGCTGCGCTCCGCGCTCGTCCCGTGCCATCCTGTGCGTTGCCCAATCGGGAGGCGGCTCATGCCGAAACGAGTGCGGAAGCGATGGCTCGGAGCGATTTCTTTCTGTGTGATGTGCGGTCTCGCGCCGGCCGTGCCGCTTCATGAAGTGCGTGCGCAGCAGCCATCCGCCGCGACGGCTTGGCCGCCGGAACTCATTGCCAATCTCGAAAAGCTGCGCGACGCGGCCCTCTCGAGCGACTATGCCTACCGCCAGGCGGCGCATCTCACCGAGAACATCGGCCCGCGGCTTTCCGGTTCACCCCAGGCGCAACAAGCCGTTGAATATGTTTCCGCAGAATTGCGCCGCCTAGGTCTAGACGTGAAACTCCAGAAAATCATGGTGCCGCATTGGGTGCGCGGCGAAGAGCAAGCCCGCCTTACCGTTTTTCCCGGACAGGCGCCCGGCACGGCGCAGAAAATTGTGCTGACCGCATTGGGCTACAGTGCGGCGACTCCGCCGGAAGGAATCGACGCCGAAGTGGTCGTGGTCAACAATTTCGACGAGCTTACGGCGCTCGGCCGTGAAAAAGTTGCCGGGCGCATCGTCCTTTTCAACGAAAGGTACGATACGCAAATGGCCGCGGAGGGAGAGGGCTTCACCGCATACGAGCATGCCATCGGGTACCGCGTCGACGGCGCCAAAGCGGCGAAGGAGCTGGGAGCGGTGGCCTCGCTAATTCGCTCCATCGGCAACGCCGATTACCGCTTGCCGCACACCGGGACCAGCCGGGCAGCAGGCATCCCCGCCGCAGCCGTGACCGCCGAGGACGCGGACCTCCTCGCCGATCTGACGCGCCAGGGCCGCGTGGTCATGCACCTTCTCCTGACGCCGCAAACGCTCGAGGACGCGGCCAGCTACAACGTGATTGCCGATCTAAAAGGAAGCGAGCACCCCGAACAGATCGTCATCGCTTCCGGGCATCTGGATTCCTGGGATCTGGGCACGGGCGCCATTGACGATGCCGCCGGCGTTGCGGTGGCCATGCAAACCGCGAATTTGTGCAAGCAGCTCGGCCTGCGCCCGAAACGAACTCTGCGCATCATCGCCTGGATGAACGAAGAAAACGGATCGCGCGGCGCCAACGCCTACGCCGATGAATACAAGCCTGACATGGCCAATCACATGGGCGCGATTGAAAGCGATGCCGGCGCCGGTCACCCGATTGGTTTTCAGGGCACGGTGAAACCGGCAACAGCGGAAATATTGCGGCCGCTCGCAAAAATTCTGGCTCCGATCGGCGCGGACATTCTTCGCAACACGGACGATTATGAAGCGGACGTTGAGCCGATGGCCGTCTCCGGCGTGCCTTTGTTCGGCTTGATTCAGGATAGCAGGACTTATTTTTCCTATCATCATACGGCCGCGGACACGCTGGACAAGATTCATCCCCGCGAGCTTGCCGAAAATGCGGCAGCCATGGCTGTGCTCTCCTACGCGCTTGCGGACATGCCGCAGACACTCCCGCACTAGCAAGCTCGGCGCTGATTGTCGCTTGTCCTCAGGGTGCCCCCAGAATGGTCAAATCTCGGTTAGACGCTTCAGCATGTAAAATTTTCAAGCTTCACAGGCCGCGCCATCACTCTGAAGTCGACCCACCGTCCTTAACTCCTGTGAATTGAGTTGGTTAGAACTTTGTCCTGACCTGTGACATTGGACGCAGGCGTGCTTGAAAAAGTACTAGTGTAGCGAATATGCACATTAGGCAGCTTTCGAAAGGAGCGACTGACCGATGCTCACAAAACTTGCAAAATTTAAACTTACCTGGATTGGCGTTCTGGGACTCCTGACTTCCCTTTTCGTTGCCAGTCCTTTCCTAGCGCCGCTCTTCGCGCAAACCACGATTCTGGGGGAATTGGAATTCAAAGGCGCGTCGAAGGTAGAAAAAACCTCCGGCGTATGGATCGACGGCCAATACGTAGGATATTTGAGCGAACTGAAAGGTCCCAAGCGGGTTCTTTTGTTGCCTGGCGACCACCAGCTAACCGTTCGGCAAGCGGGCTACGAGGACTTCAGCGAGAAACTTGTCGTGGAGCCCCATGTTTTACTGCTCGTCCCCGTCAAGATGCACAAAGAAGTGAATGACAAGTGGCCCACCGTAACCGCGGAGTTAAAAGTGGACGTCCAACCGGACCGCGCCGCCGTTTTTGTTGACGACAGGTTCTTGGGCCACGCGGGCGAACTGGGTGGAGCGTTTCACTCCATGCTGCTCAGTCCCGGACAGCACCGAATCAAGGTCGAATTGCCCGGCTACCAGACGTTCGAAACGGACGTGACCCTAGTGGCGGGGCAGAAGTCCGTGGTCAAGACGGACCTTGCCAAGGGCAGCATCCATCAGGCGGACGCTTTGATCGATGAGGCGAATAATCCCGTCGCCGGCAAGTAACTGACCGCGTCTCGCGTTCCCGCTTTTGTGGCGCGGGCTTTAGCCTGCGTGTTTTCGTTCCGGCAAGGATGAAACCCCGCTGGCTGAAGCCTGCGCCACAGTTGGACAAGCGCTCCCTCTCGCGCTACGGTATGATCTTTCGATCATGCCGCTGCAAATCGTCAAGCGCCGCTCGCGCGGCTTCATCTGCGTAAATGCCCATCCCGAGGGATGCCGCCGCAACGTCGAGCGATGGGTTTCCGGGGTCAAGGGGAAAATTCCCGCGGGGCAGAACGCGCCGAAAAACGTGCTCATCATCGGCGCTTCCACCGGATACGGCCTCGCCTCGCGCGTTGCCGCGGCGTGGGGCTATGGAGCGAAAACGCTGGGCGTGTTTTTTGAGCGGCCGCCCGACGGCGACAAGACCGCGACGGCGGGCCACTACAATACTGTTGCGTTGCATTCGATCGCCAAGAGCGATGGGCTGTTTGCCGCGAGCATCAATGGTGACGCATTTTCGGACGAGATCAAACGCGCCGCCGCGGATGCGATTCGCAAGGAAATGGCTCCCGTGGACTTGGTGATTTACTCGCTTGCTTCGCCGAAGCGCACCGATCCGCGCACGGGCCAGGTGCACAATTCCGTGTTGAAGCCGGTGGGGCAGGCCTATACGAATCGCACCATCGAGCTCGATTCGGAAAAAGTAGTGAGCGTGACGCTACAGCCCGCGAGCGAAGCCGAGATCGCGGACACCGTCGCGGTGATGGGCGGAGACGACTGGCGCGGCTGGATGGAAATGCTGCTCGAGGAAAAACTTCTCGCGCCGGGCGCCCGCACTCTCGCCTATTCCTACATCGGCCCGGAAATTACCTGGCCGATTTATCGCGACGGCACGATCGGCCAAGCGAAGAAAGATCTGGAACGCGCGGCAAAAGATCTGGATGCCGCGCTCGCGAACCGTTTGGGCGGCAACGCCTGGGTTTCGGTGAACAAAGCAGTGGTGACGCAGGCCTCCGCGGCGATTCCCGTTGTGCCACTTTATTTGAGCCTGCTTCCCCTGGTGATGAAAAAGAAAAATCTGGACGAAGGGCCGCTCGAACAGATGCGGCGCCTTTTCACGGATTTTCTTTGCGCGGGACCAGCGCCCAAGGTGGATGAGGCGCGCCGCTTGCGCCTGGACGATCGCGAGATGCGCCCCGACGTGCAAGAGGATGTGGCCGCTCTCTGGCCGCGCGTCACGACGGAAAATCTGCGGCAAATCAGCGAATTCGCCGGCTTTCAACGCGAGTTTCGCGGCTTGTTCGGCTTTGAAGTGGATGGCGTGGACTACGAACAGCCCACGGAAACGGATTTGCGCTGGTAGTTGCGCGCAGAGCAATCGAAATTTATTTCAGCAGGGGCGCAAGAAGCCGCCGTAGGCGCTCCCGGTCGCGCGGTTTCATGTGCACGAATTCAACCCCGACTCCGTCCTGCCAAAGGTTGCGCACCACGGCCGTGGATTCGATCTTGCGAAGTCCGGTCCGAATTTCCAGTTGGATGGAGTCGCCCAGCACCAGTGGTTGGTCGGTTTCCAGGAAGGCGCCGCCCAGCGCAAGGACGCGGACGCGAGCCGAACCGCCGTGCGTTCCCGTAATGGTTGCTTGCAGCGGCGCCGCCAGACGCGCGCGATGGTAGCGGCGAGGCCGGGCATACGCCACACCGGATTTGGCGCGGGCGCTTTCGGCAATTCGGGCGCGCGCGGAAGACGCCCGGTTTTCGAGCAGGCCAAGGGCTTCATCGGCCGCCGAACGCAGCGCGGCCGGCTCGTCATGCGCCAGACCGTTGCGCTGCCTCACGATCCGCAGCAGGGGATCGGCCGCTTCCTGCACGCGCATTCTTCCGAGGGCTTCGATCGCCTTGATGCGGAAATAGATATCCCGCAGCGTCAGATGCTCGCCCCCCGCAATCTGAAGCAGCGCGGGAACCGCTGCGGTCTCGTGCGCAATCCCAAGATGATCGATCATGCAAGGCACGACCATCGCATGCGCTTCCCCCAGCGTGGCCAGAAACGCTTGAGCGGTTGCCGCGACCACCGGCGGATTCGTCCACTTCATCAGTTCCGTCGTGGCTAGGTCCTGCAAACTCCATTCCCAGCTCGCCAGCGCCCGGGGCAATGCGCCCGCCAGCCGTTTCGGGTCCGCGGAAGCGAGAAGATGTATGGAGGTCGCCACGCGCTGGCGCCGCGCTTCGTACAATCGCGTTTCCAAAGCGCCAAGGACCGGCTCCCCCGTTCCGTGAATCAATCGCACCATCGCGGGCAGGGAATTCAGTCCGTTGGACGCGGTCAAGAGCAAACCCAAGCGGTCCAGCAAGCGGTCTGGACGCCTTCTGAGCAATCGAGGGATGACCGGATTGAGAGGCTGGCTGGTGAGCGCTTCGTCCACCAAATAGAGCCACTGCTCGTCGCTGAGGATATGTTCCAGGAGAGTCGAAATGTGCGCGTGCTCGTCGTCCCGAGGCGCGGCTTCGAGCGCTTCGAGAATGCGCTCGAATTCGGCGTATTCACGCTTGAGCAGCGAAGTGCGCGCTAATTTCTCAACCACCACGGAAAGCATTCCCGCGATGCCGGGAGAAGTTTCCAGCAGCAAAGCTCGCACGGCACCCGCCCCCAGATCATCCGCTGAGGGATGGGGCCACAACCGTTCCAATTGCGGCGCGATTTCCGCCAGGCCCGCAGCCACGGCGCGCCGCGCCTTGTTCTCTTCCGATTCGAGGCAACGCGCGTAAGCTTGCAGCACCGCGCGGCCATGGCGCGCCGCCGCATCGGATTTCTTTTTTTCGGCGGCGGAGGCCAGCGGCTCGAGAAACCGAGCCACCACGGCCGCGGGCACGCACCAAGCGTCCGGGCTGCGCAACGTTCTTGCTTTTACCCTGGCGGGCTGCGCGTTCCAGAATTTTTCGCACAGGGCGAGCACGCGCACTTCGTCGTGCTGCGACCCGCCAAACCGCGTGGTTCCCGTGTTGTCCGTTTGACCGCGTTCCTTGTCCAGACCCACGAGCAAAGGCAGCAGCGCCGGCGGAGTTGTCCGGCCGGCGCGAAACTCCTGCTTCACGAAGGCCAGCACCAGTTCGTCGGTAAGCCTTTCCAGATACGGCTCCAGTGTTTCGCCTTCGCGCGGTTTTACGTGGGAGACTCCGTACACAATCAGGGAAACGGAAGACTGATCGCTCCCGGACATGACGGAATGAAAACGTCGCGCCACGTCTTCCGTCGAGGGGCGCATTTCGGGATCGTGCGGCGGCGCTAGTTTTGCCAGCACGTGCAACGTGGCCGCCAGCCGCTCGAAATTCGTCTCGGGCATCGTCCGGACGGCGCGCGAATAGGTGGAGCGCTGCGACTCGCTATCGTAGGCCAGAACCGCGGACAGCAAGCTGGCCAGCAGCAGGGAATCGCGCCGCTCGGTCGGAATATTGATGCGAATCCCCACAATGCCCCGGTCCCGGATCCAGTTGTCCCACAACTTTCGCGATGCCGTATCGCCCGGAGTGGCGCTGCGCGGCACCCGGCTGATTTCATGCGCCAAGGAATCCAATTCGCCGACGTTGATGGGATGCGTGAAGAGGAACGAGCATATGCCGCCGCGCAGCAGTTCTTCGGCCAGGGATCGCAATTCGCCGCGCGGGTCGTGCAGCGGCTCGGCGGGGCTCCCTTCCTGGCGGGGCAAGAGGATTCCATTCGGTTCCACGGCGAGCACCAGCGGAGAGCGCGCCGCCAGCGCGATGCGCAACTGCTGCTCCGTGGAGGCTAGAATTTCGATCAGCCGGGGATGATTTCGCTGGTACAGGCGAGCCGCGCCCAGTAAAACCCGGAATTGGCGCAGAAAGAAAATAATAGCGGTTTCGGCGTTGGAAAACGCCGGTCGAACGGGAACCACTTCCGGGCGGGGTAGTTCCGGCTTTCGCGGAGCGAGCGGTGTGGCGCTAACAACTGGAACGTCTTCGCCAGGTTGAATCTTCGAGTTGTCGAGGACTTTCATTCTGACGGATGTCCCTTGGCGAAAACAGCGTAACGGAACGGACTAGCCACCGGGTGGCATTTTCAAGCACGCAGAGGCGGTAAACCCTATAAGGACCGTACCGTATGCGATTGCGCATACGGGTATCCATGTAGAGAGCACGCCGCCTGCCGTCAGGATGCGCCTCTAGGTTATTGAAATACAAAGAATTGCTGCCGCTCGGGTGCGTATCAATTAACCCGCAGAATTGTTGGGGATAGGAATGTTACAAGGGAGGCAGGAGAATCTATAGCCGGGCACACTTCTCCCGTGGGCTTTCTAGACTCCTTCCGAAGTTGGAAACATGGTTGTAACTTGCTTATATGAAGCCGGTTAATTTATTTTCAAAATCTCGTTGACTTCCGCGGTTTGGCCCGAACTCACCTGCACATTTTTATGGTTGGTTCCGAATCCTCGACGCACGACGCGAATGTCATGCTCTCCCGGTTGCAATTCCAATCGCGCCGGAGTGCGCAGGCCGGTCTCGGTCCCGTCGACCAGGATTCTCGCGTCTGGCGGAGACGATCGGACCCAGATCCAGCCCGCCGAAGAAGGAGCGGGAGTCTCCTTCGGAGCCTCGGCGAATTCCACATCGTCGACGATGCGGACACCGGCCGGAATCGTGCCCAAGTATGTTAAAAGTTCGCGGTGCTCGGCCAGCGTTAGAGAGCCGGAAAGCGTAAGAGCGTTTGCTGTAGCTTGAATTTTTACTTTGTCTTCAAATGGCTGTCCAGCTAATTCCGCGCGCAATTTCGATTCGAGCAAACGCGCGGGAGAAGGAGCAGCGGGAGGGGCCGATTTTTGCGGAGCGCTGGATTTTTCGCTGCTGCTGCCCGCCGCCGGGGCGGGTCTGGAGGCCTTTACGGGAGCGGCGACTGGCTGCGGCGCATCCCGCAGAGCGGAATTTCCCGCTGGCGCGGCTGTGGCAATCGGTGCCGGAGCGGCAGTCTGCGTTGTGCCGCTGGCCTGTGCTCCCGGATTTCCGGCGCTATCGGAATTTGGCGCGGCTGAAGCGGACCCTGCCTTGGCCGGAACTGCCGGCGCTTCCACCGGTTCGTGGGCGCGATGCCACAAATCGAGTATGGGCGGGTAGACGCGATATCCCGCAAACCCAATCACCGCAAGCAAAATGAGCGTAAGCAGCAAGCCTCCCGGCTGTTTCTGGGGCGCTACTTCTTCCAATAAAACCGGCAGCATGAGATGGTCGGAGGGGATGGGCTCATCGGATACAGACCCTGCTGGAACGCCGGGGATTCGAGGAGCCGCGGCGGCAAGGCGGCTCGCGCCTGTCGAATTTTGCAAACCGGTGGACCCTGTTCTCAGCGTTCCTTCCGGGTTCGCTAATTCATGGTAGCTCTTCAGGGCGTTCAGCAATTCGTGGCAGTTTTGATATCGCGCCGCGGGTTCCTTCGCTAGGGCGCGCGTGATCACGGCCGAGAGTCCCGGATGGATGGAAGAATCGAGCGACCGGGCCGGGATTGGCTCTTCGTTAATAATTTTATAGATAACCGTGGTGATGTTCTGTCCGGGAAACGGCTTTTCTCCGGTCAGCAATTCGTAGAGGATTACGCCCAGGGAGAAAATGTCCGACCGCCCGTCGACCGGCTTGCCCTTCACTTGCTCGGGCGACATATAGGACGGAGTCCCCATCACGTGCGCCGTCTGCGCCGTGCCGAACTGCAGAATCTTGGCCGTGCCGAAGTCCGTAATCTTGACGATATCGTCCCCGGTCAGCATCAGGTTCGCGGGTTTGATGTCGCGGTGCACCACGTTGTGCTGATGCGCGAAATCCAGCGCCGAGCAAACCTGTTCCATCAACCTCAGTACGCGGGGCACAGGGAAAGGCTGATGCGAATCGATCAGCGATTGCAGGCTTCGCCCCTGCACGTATTCCATGGTGATGTAAAACAGCCCGTCTTCCTCGCCGGCGTCGAAAATGACCACGATATTGGGGTGGGTGAGCAGACCCGCGGCGCGCGCCTCGGTCTGGAACCGGCCGATCAGCTCCTCGCGCGACATCCCCGTTCCCGCCTCGGACAGGCGCATGGTTTTCACCGCAACGTCCCGGCCGATGGTCGGATCGAATCCGTGATACACCACGCCCATGGCCCCGCGGCCTAATTCTTCGCGGAGATCGTAGCGGCCCGCTTTGGTTAGGGTAGTCGTCACTTCGGCCGAACGCTAAGGCGTACTGAAACTGCTCGATGACCGGGCTGGGCCCGGTCAGGAAACAGTGCAGGCGCGGAACTGGCGTACATCCTCGCTGTGCTCAGGAAGTGCCGGCGCCGGGGCGGTCTTGCCCCCGCGGGAATCGCCAGCGCACCGCACAGCCGTATCTTCGAACATAGC
>Ga0335078_10012309_pt1 | contig 12687 bp, 8 predicted proteins | sample Lox_Sample_32_FD_206711 | JGI IMG/M metagenome (GOLD analysis project Ga0335078, IMG submission 206711) | Soil microbial communities from Loxahatchee National Wildlife Refuge, Florida, United States - Lox_Sample_3.2 | ecosystem: Environmental > Terrestrial > Soil > Wetlands | place: USA: Florida... | reverse complement strand
CAGCGTGCATAGTCTGCCTGCATGCGCAATATGATCTGAAAAGCGTCCGGGAGCGTCATCGAGGTTCTTTGCTCACAGGTCCATATGGGCGCGATAGGCCTTCCAGAAGCCCCGGACCGACGCTTCGGTGACGCGGCTTTCGCTGCTTGCGGCGCCGCTGCCGCCCATTTCCAGGACGGCTTGCTCGTTCGGCGAGCCGGCAATGCCGCGCTGAACGAAGCCGCCGACGCAGCCGTCCTCCATCGAGACGTAGCCTGCCGGACCCACGAGGTTGGCCTGCTTGAGACGCGCCAGCCGTTGTTCCGGCGTGTCGTCGGCGAAGCCGAGTATGGTCCAATTCAGATCGGCGCTGCCGACCCCGCGCGGCACGATCTGCCGCACCGCGATGGCGTTCTGGATCTGCTGCAAGACGAAGGTCGGGAACACCGAAAGAATCTGCAGCGTGATGCCATCGGGGAATTCGTCAAAGCCCTGGAGCAATGAAGGATCGGCGAGGCGATACTGGCTGTCGGAACGAAGTTGCTGGCTCGCATATTCCTGATCGCGCCCGGCGGCGCGATCGATCTGCGAATAGCTCACGTGATTGCCGCCGCTTTCATCAACGATGATCGCTCCGGTTTGCGAAAGCCGGTTGATTTCGAAAGTGGTGAAGAACAGGTGCAGGATGCTTGCGTGGTACGAGTCCTTCACGTTCTCCATGTAGAGTTTCCAGTTGTTCGGCAGCACTTGGGTGTAGCGCCCGATCACCACCGGCTGGCGGCCTGCAAGCACACGCTCGATCCGCGCCATAATGATATCGCCGATGTATTCTTCGATTGGCGGTACTTCTTCCGAGAAGCTCCCGAACACCAGCCCATGCACCAGCGCAATTCGCAGCTTGCGCGGTGAATGGTCTTCCATGTGGAAGCTCGGCGGCATTCCGCCCTTGCCCTTGACGCCGTCCTTGAATGCGACGCCGATCAAATTGCCCTTCAGGTCGTAAGTCCAGGCGTGATAGACGCAGCTAAAGTCCTTTTTGTTGGCGCCGTAACTGTCGAGACAAATCAGCGCGCCGCGATGCGCGCAGCGATTTTCGAACGCGTAGATTTCGCCATCGCTGTCGCGCGCGACGATCACCGGAGCGTCACCGACGAAACTGGTGCGAAAATCGCCGGGCTTTGCCACCTCGGCCTCGAGGCAAAGATAATTCCATGAGTTTCCCTGGAATATTTGCCTTTGTTCGGCCCGATAGACGTCCTCGTTCTGGAAGGTCCAGTAGGGGACGCGCGTGAAGCCTTCCGGCCAGGCGTAAAGTTTTGTCGCGGCCGCTTCGATGCTCATGGTCGCCGGCTCCAGTGGATTTGACCCCCACATTATTCTGCCGACATTTTCAACGCCAGCGTCGCGGGCCTGCTGTGCAACGGCTGCAATGCAGCCACTTGAGGCGACCCGAAAACGCTCCTATTGCCGATGCATGGACCTCGTCGTCAGGATCGAGCACTGGCCGTTGGCGGCTACGTTCGCTATCAGCCGCGGCAGCAAGACCGAAGCCGTCGTCGTGGTGGCCGAACTCAGCGACGGAAGTCATCGCGGCCGCGGCGAGGCCGTGCCCTATGCGCGTTACGGCGAAACTCCCGACGGCGTTGTGGCGGCTATCGAAGCGTTTCGCCCGGTTGCGCAACGCGGCTTCGACCGTTCGGCGCTTGCGCGCGCTTTGCCCGCCGGCGCAGCCCGTAACGCGCTCGATTGCGCCTGTTGGGACCTCAGCGCCAAACAGCAAGGCCGCAGCGTGCACGACTTGGCCGGGCTTCCAATCCCTCAGCCGCTTACAACCGCCTACACGATCTCGCTTGCTGCTGTTGCAGAAATGGCGGAGGCCGCCGAGCGCGCTGCCTGGCGGCCGTTGTTGAAAGTCAAGCTGGGGGGTGGGCCGGATGACGGCAAGCGCATTGCGGCGGTCCGCCGCGCTGCGCCGCGATCAGAGCTGGTCGTCGACGCCAACGAGGGCTGGGACGCGGACAATCTGACGGCGAATCTCGCAGCCTGCGCCGATGCGGGCGTGACCCTTATCGAACAGCCGTTGCGCGACGGTCGCGATGAAGCGCTTTTGAATAGCGCGCGGCCGATTCCGGTCTGTGCTGATGAGAGCGTGCACGATCGCGCTTCGCTGGATTCGCTTGCGGGCAAATACGATGCCGTCAATATCAAGCTCGACAAAGCTGGCGGTCTGACCGAGGCTTTGGCGCTTGCCGCCGAAGCCGAACGGCGCGGTTTTGCCATCATGGTGGGATGTATGGTTGCGACCTCGCTGGCGATGGCGCCGGCCATGCTGGTTGCACAGCATGCGCGCTTTGTTGATCTTGATGGTCCGCTGCTGCTGGCAACAGATCGCGCTGACGGTCTGCGTTACGAAGGAAGCCTCGTCTATCCGGCTGAGCCTAAATTGTGGGGCTGAGGACGGCTGGTTCGACGACGGTCGCGCCGGCGATGCGCCTGTGGGTATCTCACTGCGCCGATCGTCACTACGGATTGCAGGGCTCACGGCATTGTGCTGTTTCAGTGATCGTCCGTCGAGGGAACGATGGCCAACGATCCTTTGTCATTGCCTGGTCTCTTGGGCAACTCACGCAGTGAGACGGACTACCAGGCCGTTCGCGCTGAACTTATGGCCACCAAGCACGGGCGTGACTTCCTTACCGAGTACGCGCGCCGCAATCTCGATCCTGACACGCGCAAGTTTGTGAGCACGGTGGCGCGGCTTGAGTCGGTCATGCGCGATCACCAGGTAGCGCAAATACCCGCCACGATGTTGCAGGGCCTAAAGGGTTTGGCTCGGGCGATTGAGCAATCGGAGGCGTTTTTTTTGGCAGCGGGTGATTCGGCGGCCAACGATCTCCTCGCTGTCGAGCGTATTCAAGATATCGCCATGGCATTGCGCCGGCGGGACGTGGAACCCGCTTTGTGCGATGCTTTGGACGAAGCGGCGCGCGAAATCGGCGACGCCATGGTGCGCGGCAATGCGGCGATGGTTGGCAAATCGAGCAGTGCCTCATTGCTGCGCGATTTGCTGGAACGCGTCAACGACCTCTTCGCACTCTGCGACTCGGCCACTAGCCCAGGCACGGACGAGGATGCTGGTGACGGTTCGCCGCGCGAAACGGCGACATTCGACGAAAGCAAGAGCCGGGACGACGCCGCCGGACCGGTCATCACCATCGCGGCTGAAAAAACTGCAAATGATGCAAGCCGAGGCGCTGTCGATGCCGTGCGGTTCGATAATACCGCAAACGAATCATCGGCCGACTCCCGTGATGTGGACCTTTGTGGCCCCGAATGCGTTGGTCCACAGCCTGACGGATTGTCGCTGCCTTCGCCGGTTCCCGATGCCGAAGTGCAAGCGAGTCCGGAACAAGAATCACGCGCCCGGTTCGAGCCGCAACGTGATGCTATTCCTCGAGTCGCGGTCAAGGCGGAACAACCGGTCGGAGCGGAAATCGCTTTGCCGTCTGACATTTTGCCGCCAACGGAACCGGCAACCCAGCGCGCCCCCCAAAGTGATTCGCTCCGAGCAATCCTGAGTTTGAGCGAAGAGGAACTTATCGCGCTCTTCAGCTAGCCGTCGGTATTTTTCCTGGTCCGATTGCGACGACTCCGATTCGACTCAACTCAGTACCAGCGCGTATGTGGCGCCGATGTTCATTTGTTGTTAATCAAAAAGAGTCTCCCATGGTGTGATTCGGTAAGCGGCATGGAAGTTGCTTTCGATTGAGTTTGATACGGAGCGACAATCAGAGCAGGCGATTTGCACTCCAGGTCTGCCGGCCCTCTGTTTGTTGGTCCGCATATCACGATCATCTGGAGGCCACGATGCACAGACTGTTCTGTCCCACAGTGGCGGTTGTTGCGTTGTGCACGAGTATGGTTGCATCAAGCAATGTGTCTGCGCGTGACGACGGTCGCTACGCCAACGAACCACTTCACGCATGGTTCGACCAGTTGGCGAGCGGAAAGGGGTTGTGTTGTTCGTTTGCCGACGGCGAGAGTGTCCAGGATGTGGATTGGGACACCCGGGATGGCCGTTATCGCGTGCGGCTCCACGGCGAATGGATCGTGGTTCCCGAAAACGCCCTGGTGACGGAGCCTAATCGTTTCGGCCCCGCGGTGGTGTGGCCCTACATGGATTCTGATGGGGCGACACAAATCCGCTGCTTCTTGCCGGGTGCCGGCGCTTAGAGCGTATTTCGCCTAATTTTCGCGCAAGCTGAATCTGCGCGGCGGTTGGGTCTTCGAAATGAATCCTCGGTGCCCGCGCGGCAACGAGTTGAATGGTGTCGGCTTGGTGTTGAGGTTCTGATGCGGAATGCGGCCGGTACGGGAACTCGAATCAACCGCGCTAGGCGACGAGTCGCGAGAACAGCTCCGGATCGATATTGCCGCCGGACAGGACGGCCACAGCGACCTTGCCGGTGACATCCACCTTGCCGGTCATCAGTGCGGCAAGCGCAACAGCGCCGCCCGGCTCGACCACAAGCTTCAATTCCGAAAACGCGAACGCGACCGCTGCCGCGACTTCTTCGTCACTCGCCACCACACCGGCGCCGACCAGCGATTGGTTGATCGCGAAGGTAAGCTTGCCAGGCATGCGCGCCATCAGTGCGTCGCAAATGGTGCCGCTCAGTGCAGCATTTTGTTCGCGTTGTCCGCTGCGAAACGAGCGGGCGTGGTCGTCGAAGCCCTGCGGTTCGGCCGTGTAGAGCGCTGCGTGCGGCACGCGCGCCCGAACCGCTAGCGCGATGCCGGCGGTGAGCCCGCCGCCGGATGCGGTCACGACGACAATTTCGGGCTCCAGACCAAGTGCGTGCAAATCCTCGACGATCTCGAGGCCAGCGGTGCCCTGGCCGGCGATGATGAGGGCGTCATCGTAGGGCGGCACGATGACGGCTCCGCGCTGCGCCGCGATTTCGCCGGCGATCGCTTCGCGATCGTCGCGGGCGCGGTCGTAAAGCACGATCTCCGCGCCGAGGGCCGCGGTCCGCTCGCGTTTGGCGCGTGGCGCGTCGCGCGGCATGACAATTACGCAGGACATCCCGAGAAGGCGGGCTGCCGCGGCCACGCCCTGGGCGTGATTTCCCGACGAGAACGCAACAACGCCGCCGGCGCGCTCGTCAGGCGGAATCGCAGCAAGCCTGTTGTAGGCGCCGCGGAATTTGAACGAGCCGGTGTGCTGCAGCGTTTCGGCTTTTAGAAAGACGCGCCCGCCGGTCATGGAGTCGAGGGCCGCGGAGGTCAGAAGGGGCGTATGCAAAACAACCCCCGCAAGCCGACGGGCGGCTTGGTCGACATCTTCGGCGGTGGGCAAGGAAACCGAGGCTTCCATGGGTTGAACGGTAGCGCCGGCGTCGCCTGGCAAGCAAGCCTGTCCGCAACGGTTCCTCTTTTACCTTCCACCACAATCGCGTGACCGGTCGAAAACCCACTTTAGCGCGCGGGCCTTTCGCTAAAGGCCTTATGCGATCGACAAATTACTGGTCGAACCGCCCCGCCGCGTGCGCCAGGAGCGTATAGACCTTGCCGGTGTCCGACGTCAGGTAATTGCGGACCACCGCCGGCCCTCGGTCGCCCCGCGAGACCTCCTCAAGCAGACGCTCGAACTCGTGGATATATTGTTCCACGGTTTGACGAAACTCGGGATCCGCGCGGTACTTGCGGCGAATTTCTTCGAAAGCCCTTTGACCCTGCGGCGTGTAGAGACGCCGGTTGAACAGGTTGCGTTCGCCGCGCTTATAGCGCTCCCACAATTCAGCGACGGCATCGTGGTCGACCATGCGCGCGACGTCGACCGCAAGCGACTCGAGTGAGTCGACACCTTCGCGTCCCATGCGCTCGTCGCCGCGAGCGCTTTCACGCGGGGAGGGCGCGATCGGCGGGCTATCCTCGCGAGAGGCGCGCGTCAGAAGATCGCTCAGCCAGCCATTCCCATTGCGGCCGTTGCCGCCGCTCTGTTGGACGTTTTGCGGTGCCTCCGGCCGCCGCGGCGGCGCACCGGTGATGTCGCTTCGCATCGCCGGCGGCGGGGTGGCGGTAATGTCGCCGCGTGGTGGTCGCGCCGGTGCACGGGCAGGGGCCGCCGCCGCATAGGCGGGTTCCGGCTCACGCCGCATCGGCTCCGGCTCGCGCCGCAGCGGCTCCGCCTCCCGACGTATCGGCTCGGGCCTTGCAAGTTCGGGCCTCGTCGCCTCGGCGGTGTCGAGCGAGCGTCCATGACGTGCGACAATGCGATTGAGTTCCGCCAGAGCCTCGATCTGGTCGACGATGACCCGACGCATTTGCGCCGCGCTCTCGGCGGTTTCCTGAGGCAGTTCAAAGATGCCGCGCCGCAACTCGGCCCGCGTCGTCTCCAGCTCCTGCTGCATTTCCGCCGCCATTTGTTTCATGCCCTGCATGATCTCGGCGTAACGCTCGGCGGATTGCGTGAACATGGTGTGCACCTGAGCCGCGGCCTCGTCGTAAACCGCGTTAAAGGTTTCGCTGGTGCGCCTGCGCTCCTCCTCGGATGTGGTGCGGACAAGCTCGAACTGCTGCTCGATGACCTGCACACTCTCGTTGCTGGTCTCGGCAACGATGCCGGCGATTTCTCTCGCCCGCGACGACGCCGCATCAAGCGACTCGTCCAGCAGGCTGGAGAAACGCTGCAACCGCTGGCCGAAATCCTCGGTCCGTGCGTCCAGCGTCGCAATTAGCGTCTCGATGCTGCCGCGGCGGGCGGCTATCGACTCCTCGCTGCGGCGATTGCTTTTCTCCACAAGCGCTACCGCTTCGGCGAGCGAGCGCCCGTGAGTGTTGAACTCACCGGCGAGTTCGCCGAGATCACCCAGGACCTGGCGTGTCACGGCGTTGAAGGTGCCAAGGTGCTTTTCAACGGCGGCAGCCGCAGTATCGCTTTTGCCGCCGACGTCGTTCATGGCGGCGACGAACTCAGAGACGCGCGTCACCATGGTGCGCTCGAGCGAGCTCATGTTCTCGTGCGCGCCGCTGAGCACTTCTTGCAGCAAAATATTGGCTTCGCGCAGGCGCTCGAACAGTGCGGTGGTGTCGGAACGCAGCATGCCGTGCGTTTCCAGCATGTCGGCGACGGTCGCCGATGCGGTCTGTTTCGATTCCTCGATCGCTGTGCGGGTTGCGATATGCAGCTCCTCGATCGTTCGCGTAAGCGACGTTTTGGCAGCTTCGCTGACGCCCTGAGCGCCCTGCTGCAATTGACCGAGCGTGCGGGTCATTGACGAGGTGGCATTCTGGCTGGCGTCGTTGATAAGCCGCGCAATCTCCTCGCTGTTGTCCATCATGGTCTGCGTAAAGGCGAAGCCCTTGGCCTCGATCGACTTCACCGCCTGATCGGTGATGCGGTTCACTTCGCCGGCGAATTCCTGGCCTTTGCTGGAAAGCGCCGCGATCAGCGTGTTCGACTTCTCGTCGAGCAGGCCGGTCATCTCACCGACGCGCCGCGTCAAAGTGGCCGCTATTTCGTCGGCCCTGCCGGTAACATTACGAGCGACCTCGGCGCTGGCGCCGCTCAACGCGCGTTCGGCTTCACCGGCACTGCGGCTAATCGCTTCCGTCGTCGCCGCGGCGGTGCGGCCGATCGACTCGGCTGTCGTGGTGGCGGTGCGCGCCAATAGTTCGGTCGCATTCGAGGCCGAGGTATTGATCGCCTCAGCCGTTGTTGCCCCGGCGCGCGTCAGCAGTTCGGTGGCGTTGGCGGTGGTGTTGTTGATCGTTTCGTTGGCGACGGCCGCGCTCTTGTCGATGCTGTTGCTGAGTGCGTTTGCGCTGCGATTGAGCGAGGCGGTCGCCTCCGCGGCGCTGCGGTTAAGGGCGTCCGCCGCCGCAGCGCTCGCCGCCGTGCTCTTACCGAGTGCCTCAACCGTCTTGAGGGCGAGTTGACCAAGCGATTGCTCGGCGGTCTTTGAATTGGTCTTGATCGATTCGGAAAGTTCCTCAAGCCGGGCGTTGAGCAGATCGGCGGCTCCACGGCTGCGGGTCTCGATCTGCTGGACCACGGCCTCGGCGCGTCCGACGAGAAGATGCTCAAGATGACCGATGCGTCCGTCGAGCGTATTGGCGACCCGCACGGCTTGCGCGCCCAATGCCTTGTCGATCTCGGCGGTACGCTCGCCGATGGTCTCGGCAAGTTTAGCGGCCCGCGTATCGATCGTAGTGGTGACGTCGGCAATTCGCTTGTCGACGGCGCCAACGACTTCCTTGCCGCCCTCGGTGATCGTCTTGGCAATATCCAAAACGCGGTTCGACAGCGCATCGGTCAGCGTCTGGCTGCGGCTGTCAAACGTTTCCTGGAAGTGCGAGAGACGCTGGTCGAGCAGGGTCGTGACTTCGGTGGTCTTGGACGCGACGCGATTATCGAACGTGTCGACATAGCTGCGCATCGATTCCGAGACGTCCTGGGTTCGCGCGCCAAGCCGTTCAACGAGTTCGGAACCGTAAGTTTTCACCGTGCGATCGAATTCGGTGAGATGGCGAGTGATGAGATTGCCGAGTGTCGAGGAATCGCGGGAAATCTTTTCGCCGAGCTCGGTGCCGGAATTGTTGACCATCTGCTCGAACGTGGACAGCCGCGACTGCAGCATGTCCTTGATCTCGTCGCCGCGCGCGGCCACGACTTCGGCGACGTGGTCGGCGCTGGCGCGCAGCGTTTCAGTCACCCGGTCGCTGCGCGAAATAAGGTCTTCGGCGATTCTGCCGCCGGCCTGTTCGATCTTCTTTGCGACATCGCCGCCCCGCAAATTAAGGTCGAGGATGACGGACTCGCCGGAGGCCTTGAGCGTTGAATTGACTTCCTCGGCGCGCGTCGCAATCGTTTCGGCCAATTGGCTGGAGGTGTTGACGATCGCGTCGGTCAGCTCTTGCGACCGCCCGACCATGATGTCGACGATGGCGAGTGACTTTTCCGAGAAGCCGTCAGTGACGCCGTCGAGCCGCGACGTCATCATGTCTTCGAGGCCACGCGCAATCTCGGCGAACTCCTCGCCGATATGCTCGGTTTTGAAATTGAGGCCCGTGGTGAGCTGGTCGCTCGCCGAGGCGATCGCTCGCGCAGTGTCGACGCTCACGGTCTCCAGCCGAACCAGCAGATCCTCGCCGCGTTCATTGAGCTGCTCGATCATGTTGTCGCCGATTTGACCAAGGGCGAGCGTTATGTGCTCGCCTTTTTCAGCGAGCGAATTGGTAATGCGCTCGGCGGCTGCATTGACCTGCTGGCCGACCAGATCGCTGATGGTGGACAGATCCTGCGTCAGATCGATCTGAACGTTGCTGATGGCGGAACGCACCTGCTCGGCCTGGCCGACCAGCGTGTCGCGTTGATTGGTCAGTTCCTGAATAAGGCCGCGGATGCGGACTTCGTTGTCGCTGTAGGTTCGCTCAAGCGAGGCGACCTCGTTGTGCACCAGCGCTTCAAGTTCGCTGGCGCGCGCGAGCGCCCGCTCGACGCCATCGCCCATGGCCGCGACTTCACGGCGGATCGCCTGACCGACGGTTACGATGGAATCCCGCGCCACGCCCTCAGGCTCGGCGAGCCGCACGGCGACTTGCGCCATCGACTGGGCAATCAGCCGAAGTTCCTGCGCGCGCCACGCCATGTGGGCAACACCGAAGAAGAAGATGATCGGTAGTAGCGCGGCCGCACCGAGGCCGATCATGATGGCGGCCGGCGAATGGCCGGGGCCAAGGGCAGCGTCGACATCGGACAGATAGGCCCACGACAGGGCGGCGCACCCGATCAGCCAGGCGACAGAGAATATGGCGGCGACGAAATAGGATGTGCGGGCAGGCCGGTTCTGCAGCGCCTGCAAAACCTGCCCAATGGATTGCTGATCGTCATTAGCCGCACGAAAGGTGCGCGGATCGCTGCCGCGGCCGCCAACATCGTCGTCGGAGGAGAGCGGGGGTAGCACCGGGGGTACTTCGCGCCAGTGATCCGCCAAATCGCCGGACGGATCGGAAATGGCCTCGGGCTGGCCAGCTAGGTCGCCATCGTCGTCGTGAATCTTGAGCGCTTCCTGGATCGCCGATAGCGCGGCCTCGGTCGGATCCACTATCTTTTTCGGGTTGTTGGCCATATCGGTCGTCGCCTCGCGATTGACACTGGACTGTACGGCGTCAGCCCGCCTTGGGAGGCTGGCCTTAACCGCGTCACAAGCGCGTTATCGTTCAAATCCCGCCGACGCAGGGCTCCCCCGCCCTTAGATCGTGCTGCAAGTGCGCCATCCTATCGGTCTGGCGGATCGAAAGAAACCGAGACTGGTAACCACCCTTTAATCATCGTTAACGGTTCAGTTACCATAAGCGGCCGTTCGATCGTCCCCGTTACCATCGTCATTGTGTTGCCAACAATACGGCCGGCTTGGGGCCGGAACCGGACTGGTCAACCGCGAGATACGCTCTTTCAGGATTTCGAGAACCGCAATGGCCGTCCGGCGGGTGGGAGCGTCGGGGTAAGGACTCTCTTACTATTGCCGCGAAAGAAGGCCCCGCGAGCACCGCTACGCGGCGCAGATTTACCCGGCTTTCGACGCTCGTGTGCATGATGTGTCTCAAGTGGCAAAAATAATCGGCGGGGAGAGCGATATGGCCGCGTTGAGGCTATTGGTTGAGCAGGGTCCAGAGCGAACCGACTGTGTCATCGACGAGGAGCATCTCGGACGAATGACGCTTGGCGACCGCGCCCTGGAACGGGAGGTTCTGGAGATTTTCGCCCGCCAGACCACGCTGAGCCTAGACCGCCTTGTCGGGGTCGAACCGGCGCGCGCCGCCGCCGTTGCCCATACGCTCAAGGGTTCTGCGCGCGGCGTCGGAGCGTGGCGCGTGGCGCGTGCGGCGGAGCGCTTGGAACAAGCCGCTGCCGGCAAATTCGACGACCAAGCGATTCACGCGGCGATTGCACAACTCGAGGCCGCGGCCATCGAAGTGCGCGAAGCTATTGGAGTGCGGCTCGGCGATCGCCTCGAAGAAATAACGGCCGACGCGCCGGGCCAACGATCGCGCGACCATTGACCGCCAGCTGATCAGCGCTGCACTGGCGTCTTGCGACGCGACCCGATAGAAGACGGGCCGCCGGTCCTCTCCTTATTTCCCTTTCCATCCTCCGGCTGACAAGCCGGCTTCAGCAGCGCCATGGTCAAGATCACATTCATCGATGTTCAGGGCACCGTACGCACAGTCGAGGGCGAGCTCGGCTCGACGCTGATGGAGACCGCGATCAAGCACGGCGTGCCGGGCATCGAGGCCGAATGCGGTGGCGCCTGCGCCTGCTCGACGTGTCACGTCTACATCGACGAGGCTTGGCGGGAAAAGGTCGGCGAGCCGTCACCAATGGAAACGGACATGCTGGATTTTGCCTACGGGGTACAACCAAACTCACGGCTGTCATGCCAGATCAAAGTGAGCGAGGAACTCGACGGTCTCACCGTGCGCACGCCGGAGCGGCAGGCCTAGCCGGCATAAATCCGGGTTTCCGCTGGGATAAATTCGGCTTTGGCGCCTTTGCCCGGCTTGCTCTTCCCCTGCCGCCGCCAGCGCGCTAGACACTCGCCACCACACCCCACCCCTCCCAGCAGAGACGGCACGGATACGGCAAGGCAGAGACATGGGCGAAGCTATCAAGACTGACGTGGTCATCATCGGGGCAGGCCCGATTGGCCTTTTTGCGGTGTTCGAGCTCGGTTTGCTCGATATGAAAGCGCACCTGATCGACATTCTCGACAAGATCGGCGGACAGTGCGCGGAGCTTTATCCGGAAAAGCCGATCTACGACATTCCCGGCATTCCGGTGACGAGCGCGCACGGTCTCGTTGACGGGCTGATGGAGCAGATCAAGCCCTTTAATCCGCAGTTTCATCTCAGCGAGATGGTCGAGAAGGTCGAGAAGATCGGCGATCCGCTGTTTCGCGTGACGACCGATCAGGGCAAGGAATTTGAATGCAAGGTCGTCGTGATTGCAGCTGGCGGCGGCTCGTTCCAGCCGAAGCGGCCACCGATCCCGGGCGTCGAACCCTACGAAGGCAAGTCGCTCTTCTATTCAGTTCGCAAGATGGAGGCGTTTCGCGACAAGCGCGTCCTCATTGTCGGCGGTGGCGACAGCGCGCTCGACTGGACGCTGAACCTTGCGCCGATAGCGAAACATCTGACGCTGCTGCATCGGCGTAGCGAATTTCGCGCTGCCCCCGACAGTGTCAACAAAATGATGGCACTGGTCGGCGACGGCAAAATCGATTTCGTGCTTGGCCAGGTCACTGCTCTGCACGGCAAAGAGGGTCAGCTTGCAAAGGCCATGGTCAAGACCAATGACGGCTCGGTCGTGGAGCTCGCCTGCGATGCGCTGCTGCCGTTCTTCGGCCTGACCATGAAGCTTGGGCCGGTCGCAAACTGGGGCTTTGAACTCAAGAACAACGAACTGATCCCGGTTGAGACTGCGGCTTTCGAGACAAGTACGCCCGGCATTTTCGCCATCGGCGATATCAACTGGTACCCCGGCAAGCTCAAGCTCATTCTCTCCGGCTTCCACGAGGGGGCGCTGATGGCGCAAAAGGCCTATCACTACGTCTATCCGGAGAAGCGCCTGGTGTTCCAATACACCACGTCGTCGACGAGCCTGCAGAAGAAGCTCGGCGTGACGCCGCAGAAGACGCCACAGCC
>Ga0335078_10012307_pt1 | contig 12688 bp, 10 predicted proteins | sample Lox_Sample_32_FD_206711 | JGI IMG/M metagenome (GOLD analysis project Ga0335078, IMG submission 206711) | Soil microbial communities from Loxahatchee National Wildlife Refuge, Florida, United States - Lox_Sample_3.2 | ecosystem: Environmental > Terrestrial > Soil > Wetlands | place: USA... | reverse complement strand
AACCCTTCCCGAAGGAAAGGGTGCATGATTTCTGGAGCGGGAGACGGGATTTGAACCCGCGACTTCGACCTTGGCAAAGCTGCTTTATCCAATCCCCGCTACAACTTAGCTAGTTTCGCACACTCCCCAACTCCCCCGCAACAACGCCGAAGACGTACGCCCTTGCGGGTACAGAGAGGGTACATGAGAAAACGATGAGATTCATGCTAAAGCTGCTGGGTGTCAACCTGTTTATCCTGCTCAACCCCTTCCTGCTGCTCGCGGCGTCGATCTGGGGTACCGAGGATGAGCAGTGGCTCATGAGCATTGCGTTCTGGGTCTGCCTGCCGTTCACCATTTGGATGTGGTACATCATCCTGCGCTTCTGGAGGAGAGTGCATGACGCTCGAAGAATATGAAAAGGCGTGCCAAGCCCCGGATGAGGACGAGTTGAACTACCGCCAGTGGAAGCTGCTCCGTGACATTGAGTTCTGCGTGGAGATGGAGGTGATGTATGGCTTACCGGAGAAGGAATCGTGAGTTTGAATCTGTCTGTGAACTGGCGTCGTTCCGCGCTGGGGTTGCCTTCCGCACCGCCAATGCTTTGCTGCCGGGGGCTACGAACCGCCAGTTGATGCGTGCGGCTAGACGGATTTTGACGATATGCGATGGCAAGCCTCGCTTGCCGCAGATCACCGAGAACGTGATCAAGGACATGTTTCTACGCAACAGCCAGTGTTTATCGAAGCAATGCCCGATGCTGCTGTTCACCGAACCGCTGGTTAGGGAAATCAACTGCTACTTCGCCGAGGAGGAGAAAGATGGAAATGTTGGATGAGGTGAACGTTGTACGTCCGTTGATCCCCGACGAAGTCCAGCTAGAGGAGATTGAGTTCGTGGAGGCGAGCATCCGGTTCGCCAACGCGCACAACTCCGGTCGGGAAAGCAGCGATTTCGAGATCGCGTTGTTGAACAGGTTTATGAGGGGTGAGACTAGTCCATTGATGCAACGGGCGTGGTCTGCATATCGCAAGCGGCTACTGTATCACCATCGGCGGGAAAGCTAAGGAACAGCGTGTCGAGTGGTCGCAGCGATACCACCGTCGTTTCACGATGGCAGAGCTAGTGCGCAGCAAGTTGCCATTGCCGGCAATCGCACTCGATCGCAACCGGATTCTCCAGCGGGTTCCGTCAGTCTCGCATTATGTCCGCGTTAGCAGCTCGTCGTCTACCCTCACCCTTTTCTTTGGGCCAAAAGCGCACTGGTTCGCATGCACAGCGATCTCCCGGGAATGGGCGGCAAGAGTCTCGCGAGTTGATTCCCTTCCGCGTTCAATCCCGCTGCGTTTTCAACTGCTGGACTATTCCACTTAAATTGGGCATCGTTTCCCCCTCGGGCGAGCATTGTAACCGTGAGCAATAGCTGACTCTGCCGTGCGACGGGATCAATCAGGTGGACGACTGACGGCCGATCAGTCAACCAACATATCAATACCTGCCTTGAGGGCCAAGCTGTGTGCAGGAAGTGTGTGTTTTCCTTGCGAGCTAACGGGGAAACTCCACGGCTCGCAAAGTTGACCAATTCATTGCACGAGGCGACCGCAGATGGCTCAGCCGGCCCCGCTGAATATTTTTGTCGGCTGAATGTTCAAGCAACAGTCTTTCGGAATCGTTCGCTTCACGAGGCTCACTGGACTCGATTCCGGCTGCACAGGACCTCCGATCGCGAGAGCGAATGACGGCTGGATGGTGTCGCACGAGACTAGAATGAGTCTCGAAATAACAAGCCACTGGCTGGAAGTGCAATGGCAGAACTTAGCACGGATGTGCGGATCTTCTTGAGTTCAACGTTTGTTGACCTCAAAGAATTGCGACAAGAAGTCGCACGGAGGCTTCGCGATGTCTTTGGTGCCCACCTCTTGGTCATGGAGAGCTTCGGCAGTGATACCGCCCCACCCGTCATTTCAGCGGTCCGGAAAGTACGAGAGAGCGATGTCTTTGTCGGAATCTACGCCCGCCGGTATGGGGCTGTTGATCCAGCAACTGGGAAATCCATCACCGAACTCGAGCTCGACGAAGCCGAGCGATCGCTTAGCGCAGGCACTCTTACTGACATCCTGCTTTACTGGCTCGACGAAGATGCGAGCTGGGCACCGCACCTCTGCGAGACCGACGGCATTGCGATCGCACGGCTCAAGGCGCTGAGAGACCACTCGCGGCAACACACGTACACGTCTTTTCGCGACCCACGCGACCTGCCTTATTCCGTGATTCGCGACGTGCTGGCCAAGATTCGGCATCGCCTGACTCCTCCTTCCGTCCGCACCAGGCAGTTGAATCCCCCCAGCGCGCGAAGGCTACAGCGTCCGATAGGGATGGAGTTCCTGACAAGCGCCGACAGAGGCCACTTTTATGGCCGGAAAGATAAATTGAAAGAGCTCCTTGAGGCAATCGAGAACAACCGGATCACGTTGCTTTTAGGGAACTCGGGTACGGGGAAGACTTCGCTCATCCACGCTGGCCTGATTCCAGAAGCAATCGGCGCGGACTGGTTCCCGGTCTATTCCCGTCCTTTGGGACTTCCGCGCGCCGACGTGGTTGCGGGACTGGTCTCTACGGTTTTCGAGGGACCTCAGTCGTTCCGCGGTGCTCTGGTCGGCGCTCTCGATGATGCTGCCCAAGCGACCGCGCCAAAACGAGTGCTTCTCATCATCGATCAATTCGAGGACATCTTGTCAGCCCGGGAGAATCGTGAGGCTGAACGGCTAATCGATGACCTGCGGGTTATTCGCTTTGTTGATGATCCACGGGTCCGTGTCCTGCTCACCTATAGAGCAGATCTGGAGGCGCGGCTGGGCGTGTTCTGGCAATCGATCAGCGGATCTCCCGCCGGACTGCCAAGGGTATATGTATCAGGCATTAGCGCGGACGAAGCGTGGAAGAGCGTCCGGAGCGCATGCGTCGATCTAAGCATCACCTTGGATCTGCTCGAATCGGAGAGTGTTCAGATCAAACAAGACCTTCAGGTTTTTAGCGCGCGCCAGGAGCCGGAGGGAGCGGTGTATCCACCCTATCTCCAGATGTTCATCGACCACGTGTGGAGGTCGCTTGGGAATCAGCCAGGCACCTATCGATTTGACCTCTACCTCGCGGCCGGCGGAATGGAGGGCGTGACTGCCGGGTACCTGTCCCGCCAGCTGGAATACGCGCAAGATAGCGACGGACACCTCAAAGCTGTGCTCGTATCTCTGGTTCGCAGCTACGGGGTCAAGGCGCAAAAGTCGCTTGCGGAAATTGCAGCTGATACCAGATTGTCCAACCAGAACTGCGAAGTGGCTCTCGAAAAGCTGATCGACCTCAGACTCGTGCGGCATTTAGACGGGGTTTATGAAATCGCGCATGATTTTCTGGCGCGGGAGGTCGCGGCGAAACTGGTCGATACCGATGAGAGAGAGTTCAAGCGAGTTCGGGAGTTACTTACATCGAAAGCCGCAAGTTATGGAACCACTTTTTCACTGCTGACCGTTGAGGAGTTGCTGCTCATGTTCAAGCACAAGCAACGAATCCTACTGTCCGATGAAGAGGTGGGTCTCACGATGTCATCGTGGGCGGAAGGCAAGGGTCCAGGCCTTTCGTTGCTTTTAACCGCTCCATCTACCCGGCTGGTGGAGCTGATTCGTTCGCAGCAACCCAAAGAGCGATCGGGAGCAGAAGCGAAAGCCATGCTCATCCTGCTCCGACAGAAAGTGAGCGGCGTACCCCTTCAAGAAGGAGACTGGGCGGCATTTCGCAGCTATCAGCTCGGCATGGAGGTTGCGGAGATGATTACCGCTTCTCCTCTTGGGTGTCCGGATCGAGTCTTGCTTTGGGCCGCGCGCAACAGGCGCCTTGCTGTAAGCGAAGCGGCGTTCCAAGCCATAACCAAGAAGGTCGCCGCAGGGCAGACAAGCTGGATCGAAACGCTCGGGAAGAGCTCAAGCAAATCATACCGCTCGGTGTATCAACGATTGGCGATTGACCATACGCTCCCCTTCTGCCCTGAGGATTCTGGTGCGGCCCGCCCAATCCGGGAGTTCGCCCTTCTCCAACGAATCGCGAGAGCGCCAAACCCGAAGGCCGTGCGAGCACTAATGCGTGAATTGAAGGCTTTGAGACCAAGTGGGCGCGTAGAGTTGTTCGCCTCGGGAATCGCTCGGAATCGGACTGTCGGAATTCCTGCTACGCTGAAGAGGCTTGGCCATCTCGGTGCAGAACAGAACCTGTCGCTACTAAATTCGATAGTGCCGCCGGTCACAGAACCGGACATTGAGTCGCTCCTGACCGGTTACCGCTACTGGAATCAGAAGGAAGCCGACCTTACCGACAAGAGCAACAAACGGATTGCGCAGGTGACCGAGGCAAAGGCGACGGCATTTGCCAAAACGGTCCTGAGAGTATCCACCGAACAGAATCTTGCCGCCCTGAGAGAGGCATACGGCGAGATTTCTCTAACTTCGTCCGCTCAATATATCTCCATGGCTCTTGTCCGCCTCGGTGACGCGGGGGACGTGATACGTCTGATTGAGAGAATTGGAAGTACTGAGGATCGGATTCCGTACTGGTTTCAGATCGAGGTAGGGCGGACAATTGGGAGGCGGATGCGATCTCTGCGCTCCTCCCTGCCCGCGGAACTGCTGCGGATCTACGAGAATAATGAGTTTTGGCGTGATCCCCGCGCGAAGAGTCTCAGTGCCAGACGCAGCAAGCTTCCCCTGAAAAACATCGATAACCGAGCACTCTATGTCCGAGTCGTCGCAAATGCGCTGATCGGATCCGCAGGGCTCGATGACCTCAAGCTCCTGCAGGCCCTTTCACAGCACGAATACCGTTTAGTCGCGCGGGCTGCTGCCGTCAGGCTCGCGCAATTTGAAGATGACGGGATGGCGCTGCTACAGTCCGCCGTCAGTGGGGCAATCGAGCACCAAGTTGCGGAGCAGTTTGGTGCGGCTGTTCGAGATGCGGAGATCGAGAGATTCGGACTGATTGAGTTATGGTGAAATATTGTGGTCGCTGCGTTGTCGCTGAGGATAGGGGAATGTCGCCGCTAAATAAGGCTTAGAGATCGTTGCCTCACTCGGAAATAAGGTGCTTTGCGGCTGGCGTGCTCTTGAGCTTTTCAAAAAGTGGCCGTGCCGAGAGGCTGTTCTCTTGGAAGAGTTCGGCGGCCTTCTCTCGCCAGTCGAGGTCGCCCGGTTCGATAAAAGTCTTTCGGAGTTCCCGAAGCGTGGCCAGTGCGATTTGCGCCCATTTCTTCAATTCCTCCACGGGCCAAAGAGCAACTCCTTCAAGATGGGCCACGGCCTTTGCATGAACTTTCTTAACTGGGGTAACGAGCACTGGAAGGATCTTGGCCTGCTTGCTGGCGGGAACGTTTGCCAACATCCAGCCTGGGTGTGACGATACCTGACGAGCTTTCTTCACATCTATGGACGAACTGTTTTGTGCGCCCGCGTGATCTTCAAATACGAGGCAAATGTCTTCGACGATCCACCAAGGATCGGGAGAACCTTCCTCTTCAACTTTGTCCGCATCGAAGCCAAGCATTTCGCCCAGCAACTTGTGCGCTTGCTCGAAAGTCTCCTCAGACTCCAATCCTTCCAGGATCTCCTTTTCTCTCAGAGCAAATGATCGGTCGTGGACGGTGCCTAGTTGCGCGAGTATTGCCTCAACGTTTTCGATCTGCGCCATCAACGCCGTATCTTCCGCAGCTTCTTTCTTCTTGTCGGCTGACTGATATCTCGCAAGGCGTACCAGCCAAGGGATGCCGCGAGTAGCCGCTTTGGCGTAATCGAACTGTGTCCGAGCCTTCGGCGCGAGGCTGGACACGCCCGAATGAGAGCCGAGCCAAGCTGCGGAGCCCGCGAGGTAATGCCACATCGCCCGATATCCTTTCAAATCAGGCGCATCCAATCCACCAAGCACTCGCTCCGCTGCTTCCATTGCGGACTCGTAGTCCGCTTGCCAAAGATGTTTTTGAAAGTCGATCTCATGCTTTACTACACGACTGAGTTCGTCCATCGCGGGGAAAACTCTTTGCACCGCTTGTTTGCGAGCAGTAACAATCTGCTGGTTGACGTTCTCCCACTCCTCGTCATTCGCAAGGAACGTCTCAAAATTTTCAAGAATGTCATTGACCGAGGTATTTTTCGACTGCTCCACCCCGAACGACAGTTCAGCTTGAAGTTCTGGATGGAGAAATTTCTTGCGCTTGATGTCGGTCAGATATTCAGGTAGCTCTTCCCCGGAGACCACGACCGCAGAGAAATCCTCCAAAGAGCGAGTGCAGCGACCAATTGCTTGGAGCACGCGAGTCTGAATCCGTTCATTGAACAACACGGTGGCCCCCATTCGTACCATGAGGAATTTCTCCTGGAGATTGGCAGCTTTCGGCAGGCCTTCGATGAAGAGGAGTCGGCACTCATCTCCGGGAAAATCGATACCGTCGTAGCGGCTCGCTACGACGGCAACGGCCTCATCGCTCTCTACAAATGGTTTCTTTGAGTTTTCAATGTCCTCGGCGCTAAAAACACTGAACTTGAGATTCTCCTCCACGTCCTTCGCAATCTCCTGCCGCATGTTGTCGGTCGGCACAAGAACCAAACTGCGACCTGCAACCTCCATGAGTCGACGCCGGAGACGCGTCACATCTTCCTCTTTCAGCGACATGTCGGGAAAAATGAAGAATCTGCGACCGACTCCTTGTCGATCCCAGCCCTTCGGAACCGGGAGGCGTTGTATCGGATGCCTGCCAAGCATCCTCTCCAAGTCGCCGCCAGCGCCGAGAGTCGCTGACATATAGATTCGCTGGGAAGGGTTCGTAAAAGGAGCGTGCATCCAGGTTGGAGGTACAAGCGGGCGGATCAAAATCTCCTGCGATGAAAAGTAAAGGTGACACGCCGATAAGTGTTCGCGAATCATTGACCACGGATGTCTTAGGTCGAGCTCCCCGGCGTGAGCATCCAGAACTTCAGTGATTTCGCTCTTTATCTCCTGAAACTCCGGGGTCGGCAGCTTGTCGGCCCAACGACGATCGGCAACGCTATCCCATCTGCCCTCTAGGCGGCTGAATGTGGTTAGGTCGAGAAGCGGCTTTATCACGTTTCGAAGCGCCACGTGCAGGGCAGAGTGTTCCGGTTTCATCCGCTCAACCCGAACCGACCACAGATCGGCGATGTAACTTTCTCCAGCGTGAACGTCATCCACGATGATTACATCCGCGTCCTTGAAAAAGGCATTCGTATTGAACAGGCTCGAATAGGTAGTTACAGCAAGTCGATCTCCGTTCCGATAGTCCGCTTTGGCTGACGGCTCATAACCCTTGATAGGACCAGTAAAACCGCGCACAGTGAGACCATATTTCTCCTCAGCCTGCTCGACAACCTGATTCACAAGTTGCCGGGTCGTGCACAGATAAACGACACGCTCCTGGTTTTTCCGTCGTCGCCATTCTGCGATCAACAAACCGACGAGCGTTTTCCCGCTGCCAGTTGGGAGCTGAAGAGCCACGTCCGGCAGTTCGAGTGCCGTTTCCGCATAGCTTCGCATGATCTCCCGCTGATGGGGAAGCACATCGGGAATTTTGCGACGCGGCAAGTCGCGCAAAAGCTCATCCGGACTATCTGGAACGGAACGCTTTGGCGGTGCCTTCTTGAAAGCCATGCAGTGAGTGTAATTCTTTGGGGAGGTGGCCGCTATGTACGCCCACTCTCCACAGAATCAGCCGTTGATCGCCTCACCTGAGAGCCGTGCCCAAACGGCTCGGTAGTCGGCGCCTGACATAGTGGCTTGCGCGGGCCGCGCCTGGTCCCAATCACCGTCGCCCAGCGACATGAGGTACTGGCGCGCGATCTGCGGACGACCTACGTCGTCAGTCATAGCCACTGAACCAGAGAACCTTTGACCGAGGCGCTCCGCGATGCTCCTGGGCACGGAGTTTATCCGCATCGCGATACCCGCCTCGGTGCTCACCCCGTGGTACAGCATTGCCGGCAGATTGTTAATCGCCCGGCGCTGTTCTGGCGACAGAGAGTCAAAGTCAATGCCTGACATCTTTGCGAGGGCGGCAAGTCCCCAAGTGCCTGCGTTCGCCAACGTGCGGTAGATGCCCTTGCACGCATCGGTAATCGCGGTCGTCATGTTGTCTGTTGTTCCGTCGAAATACTCCGTGGCAATCCTCTCGATAGGAACACCGGAAACCCACGCTTGTGCGAGTTTGGCGAGGCGCGTGCGGTCGAGCCCGTGTCTTCCCAACTCACGCAGCGGGTCCGTAAGTTGCGGAATCTGCATCATGACCCCGAACAAAGTGGGCAGCGTCGAAGTGCCGGTAGACCCGAAAAGGCTCGTCGGTTGCCAGTCGGACGCAGTGAGCCTTTGGTCAAGATTCCGCATATTGATCAATGCGGCGCGGACGCCCTCCGGCGAGAAGCCCGTCGAGTCCGCGAACGACGCGTTCTCCGGATGGGCCGCGAGGTTGCGAGCGTACGCCTTCGTCGCTTCCAGCAATGCGCGGGCCTTTCTGTCGTCCGACCGTGCCTGCAAAACGCCGTAGCCAAAAGTGTTTCTCAACAGCTGCTCGGTCTCGGCCAGAACGAGGTCGAGGTTTTGTTTCTCGTTCCATAGATGTGCAACGTAGCTTCGAAAATCCGCCCACTGCTCGCCGTTGATGATGGCAGAGAGATTGTTGAGGTGCCCGGCCGCCTCTACCGCGTCGAGGAGAGAAACGAGCCGCGAAATCAACTCTTCGGTCTGCTGCCCGACATAGGATTGGACAGCCGCACGATCGTCGCCAGCAGCGATGCCAACCACGCCGACACTGTCGTGGTCGATACGCCCGGCGCGGCCGGCGAGGTTCCAGAATGCTCGACCTGGGATGTCTTTCGATCCTCTCACCGGCAACTTTCGCGTAGAGAGAAAGACGGAACTGACGGGGAAGTTGATGCCTTGTGCGATGGTCGTCGTCGCGCACAGGACCCGTAGTTGTGCGCTCTCGGCCAACCACTCAATCAGTGATCGCGACTCGTCCGATAGCCCAGCGTGGTGAACGGCGATTCCCTTGGCGAGCATAGGGATGAGCTCAAATTGCGGACTGATCTCCGTAGCGAGAAAGCGTTGAACCAGGGAAATGTCATCGGGGATCTGCGCGTAAGGGTCGCTTACGCTGGCGATGAGTCGCGCAGTCTCCCACGCCTGAGGAATGTCTCGAGCAATCGCGATGCTGGTGCCGCGTTCGGAAAAGATCCGTGCCATCGCCCCTGTCTGCTTGTACAACGAAGCGTTCACCTTTCCGAACGTGAGGTTGAGAGGGTTGCTGTGACCAACTTTGTGCTCGCCACGGAGTTGGATGGTTTTCGGCGTTGTCGTGATGGTCTCAAAGCGCATCGACCAATCGCGCGGCGCGGACGAGTCCTTCACGGCGTGGAACATGCCAACGATGCGCTCATTAGGAAGCCAAGGCGTAGTGCCGAGCCGGATCGTCTTACCGGATTCGGGCGCAAGCCAGCGGGCGAGAGCGTCCGCGTTGGGCACGAATGGCATGAGGAGAAGAAAGTTTGCCGTGGTGTTTTCTCTCTTGACCGTCGCAAGCAGGAGTTCGATCCGCAGGCCGCGCTCTTCGTCTTCGATGTTGTGCGCCTCGTCCATCACGATCAGCGCGAGCGGCCGCGAGACTTTCTTGTTTCGCAGTACAAGGTTGAGCTTCTCGGGAGTTGCGACGAGCACTTGAAACTGCTGCACGTTGTCGGTGGCTGAAAGGATCGCATCCTCGAATGAGTCGATGTCGACTGCTGAGGTCAGTTGTTCGACGCGTATCCCGATGGGGCCAAAGTCGGAGCGAAGCCTTCGGGTGATCTGCGAGACAAGAGCCCTAGTGGGCGCGACGTACGCGACCCACCCGTGGTCGGCGTCGAACTGATTGAGAGCCTGTAGGATGCGGAACTGCGCGAGCACGGTTTTGCCGCCAGACGTGGGCAGGTCGACGACGATCGCGCGGCTCGCCTGGTCGAGTAGACCCTGTTCTTGGAGCGCGATGCGCTGCGGCGGGAGAAGCTCGAACAAACCGCGAGCCTTTGTGACGTTCGTGACGAACCGCGTCACGCGCGAGTTCACTGCCTGGGCAACCCACCAGACGGAACCCGCAATCATCTTTCGTGCGCCGGCGTGCAGCCAGCCGAGCAGTACATTGAAAGCCGGGTCGTGCGATGCAAGAGCCGCTTCACGGGCGGACTCAAAATGCTTGTCCAACTCCTGCGTGATTCCCGTGGGCTGGCCTTGAAGCATGTAGATGGCGACAAGCTCAGTGGCCTTTGCCCAGTGGTAAAGCGCGATCAGTCGCAGGGCGACCGCTTGAGCGGCAGAGTCCTTCTCCGCCTGCAGCAGAGTCGACTCATATGTCGCTTGGTCGCTCCGCAAGCCCGCGATGATCTCCCGGATGCCGTCGAGATCGTTCCAGTGTTCCTTCCGGAGCAGGCGGACCCAGCAGTCGTATAGGCGAAACAGCACGCGTCGGTCCCATGCGACGTCTGCCACGGAGGGTGGCGTGGTTTCGTTGCGGTGCTCTTTCAGCCAGCGCCGAAGGTCCGACCAGCGGTCGCCGCAGTAGCCGAGCGCCGCAAGTTGCAGGACTTGATTGACTCGCTGTTCGGGGGCACCCGCGATTCGGAGCGCTCGTCGCAGTTCAAACGCGCAATGAGCAGCGGCCTGGGCTTGCTCGCGCAATTGCGTGGAGGCGTCGTCGCCGGCGCGATGCAGCAGGGCGTTGAGACCCTCTATCGCTGCCAACTCATATGCGACCGCGGCGCGCTCAAGAAGTTCCGTTTCCTGCGGGCCATCGGCGGGCTGGATCTCCATCTGCGAGCCAAGCGTAGAGCGGACGAGGCGGCTCTCCGCAATCTGGAACGCCTGAACAAGTTCGTCGTGCGTGAGCGCAGTGACGGCCCAATGGGAACGCAGCGCCGTCATTGGTGTCTGGGTCGCGCTCATTGCACCACTCCTGCGGGTGGTGGCGGCTGAACTCGCGACGGCAACGTCTCGATGCTGCCACCGGGCAGGTACAGACCAAGCAACTCGATCGCGCACAGTGGCGGGCACTCGTGAGCGAGACTCGCTGCGCGGCCCGAGAAATCGAGATGATGCGGCGTAACGTCTCGAACGAGGACGCCGAAGATTGCGACGTCGGTGCGGTCATGGATGTATCGTGCCGCGGCGTGTTGAAAACGGGGAAGCCAGGGCCGACCGGCCGAATGCAGGCCCAAGTACTTGACCAGCGCGTCCTTCACCGCCGGATCGTCGCGCAGCGCCTCAAGTTGCTGCTTTAGCCCGTGCCGTCCCCACATCAGCGACGGCGGATACTCATTGTGGTTCGAGGTTTTTACCTCGCCGAAGGAGAACCGCACGCTGTCGGGCGACCCTTGTGTCTGAAACCCCACGAGGTCGGTTCCTGCGGGACTCGACTCAGGATTCTTCAGGTCTCTGCCGCCCGGCCAGGGAAACTCGCAGTGACGGTGCTCGACCAGATAAGCCTCGGCGATGGCTTCCCCAACGCGCCATGGCTCCGGCTCGTGGCCTGCGTTCAGGACGTCGCCCAGTGCTTGGTTCGCAAAGTCGGTGGTCGCGACGCCAGCCAGGAGCGCACCCAACTCCGCCGCGCCCGCCTCGTCATAGACGATGGGCCGGACGTCCTCCGCGAGCATGGCGTTCAACTCGTGGTCCGTGAATGTGTAGCCTCGCGCCATGACGGGCGGTTGGTCCGCGTTGTAAGTTTGCGTTCCTGTGGCTGGGGGCATGTACGTATTCGCCCGCCGACAAGGGCGCGGCGTGTCCCAACTCCATTGGCCTGTTGTGAAAATCGGGGAAGAGCCGAACGGACCAAGAAGTGTAGCAGGAATACCCACGGTTCAGAAGATGCAACGCAGCAATTTACGGATTGCGAAAATTTACGTCGGATACCAGCGTGCTTACTAGGCCAGCTCCCAGCGCCCTGCGGCAGCATGGTGTGCTGGGCACTAAGGCCTAGTCTCGGGGAGCTTGCCGTCTGGAAACCGCGTGTAGGACGCCAGCAAAATCAGCTATTCCGACGCCACGATTCACGGCATGACCAATAGCTAATTGAGAGGCCCAAACCATAAATGGATGATTGCTCGGCTGACTGTCGGCAAGGTGAGATTCTGGGGATCCACTGAGTTTTCCGGCCCTTCGTGTGCGGCTAGTGTGCGTTCTTTTGTCCGGGTGGTGCGATCTCGTCATTGCGATGTGAGAGACCGTCGACTGACTGCCAATCAGTCGAAAAGTGCGGTTCTGCTGGCTTTTTCGGCACTCCAGTGCGCCACTTGTGCGCCAGATTTAGCTCTCATTCGGTCTGCGAGCGTGCCTGTTGCACCATTTCCACCAACACGTTTCGAGTTTCAGCCGGATTGCTGACCTGCCTCAAGAATGCAATTCGAGCACCGCGCATACGGTCCGGAGTTTTCAACCGAACATGAAAACCAAGCCGATCGACTGTTGTCATGGTTGCTTCCATTGAATCAATGTGAGCAAACTTCCGGGCGAGCAAGAGCAGTGCGTCCTTGTGGTCTGCGTTCATGTGCTGAATGATTTCGGCCATGGAGTCCGCAAGCGGATCAGGTTGGCTACGCTCATAATCGGATGCGAATACCCAGCCCATCACCCCGAAGCC
>Ga0335078_10012306_pt1 | contig 12688 bp, 9 predicted proteins | sample Lox_Sample_32_FD_206711 | JGI IMG/M metagenome (GOLD analysis project Ga0335078, IMG submission 206711) | Soil microbial communities from Loxahatchee National Wildlife Refuge, Florida, United States - Lox_Sample_3.2 | ecosystem: Environmental > Terrestrial > Soil > Wetlands | place: USA: Florida... | reverse complement strand
GCTGGCTCCGAGGAAAGGCGGCCGTCCGGCCGACCAGCGGCAGACTCGATTTTCTTCCGTCGCCTAGCCTGCGAAAAAACGGTGAACGTCCCGTCTGTATGAATGCATAAGTGAAATGAAGAAGGGTTCTCCGAGCGGCTACGATGCTGAGACCGGCGATGGGAACGCCGACTCAGAAAGCTCACCAGGAGAACCCCATGAACAGCCTTCACTATATCGGATTCGACGTACACAAGAAAACCATCAGTTTTTGCGTCAAGACCGCGGCCGGCGAGATCGTGGAAGAAGGCAGCCTGCCGGCGCAACGCGCGGAGTTGCGGCAATGGGCCGCGGAGCGGCGGGAACCTTGGCGGGGAGCGATGGAAGCGACCTTGTTCAGCGGCTGGATCTACGACACGCTGCAAGCCTACAGCGAGCAGTTAGAGATGGCGCATCCCGCCAAGATGAAAGCCATCAGCGCGGGCAAGAAGAAGAGCGACGCCATCGACGCCCGCACCATTGCCGACCTGGTGCGCTGCAATCTGTTGCCGGCCTGCTACGTGGCCCCATCGCGGATTCGCGAACTGCGCCGTCTGCTGCGCTATCGCAGCCTGGTGGTAAGCGAAGCGGTGCGCATGAAGAACAAGATGGCCGGACTGCTGATGGAGACCGGCGCGAGCTACGTGAAGGAGAAGTTACACCGCAAGAAATACTTCGCCAGTCTGCTGGAAGAACTGGCAGAGGTGCCGGAGTCGGTGAAGGATCTGCTGCGCCTGAGCCGCGGTGCGCTGGAGATGTTCGAGACGACGCAAAAGCGGCTGGTCCGCGAGTTACTCGCCGATCCCGAGCTGACAGAACGCGTGGAGCGCTTGATGACGATTCCCGCTGTCGGAGAAATTACCGCTCTGACCTGGGCCCTGGAGGTCGGCGATCCGCAGCGCTTTCGCTCCAGCTCCGACGCCATGAGTTACTGCGGACTAACCGCCGCGCTGAAGTCCTCGGCCGGCAAGCAGCAACGCGGACCGATCTCGAAACAGCGCAACCGCTGGCTGCAAGCCACGTTGATCGAGGCCGCCAAGTTGGCTCCGCGCTGGAATCCGCAACTGGCGGCGCTGCATGCCCGCGAACTGGAACGCGGACATCGCAATCGCGCCACCCTGGCCGTGGCGCGCAAACTCGTCGCCTATCTGCTGGCCGTCGACAAAAGCCGTCAGCCCTTCCACGTGCGTGCGCCGTCGGAAGAGCCGACACCAAATGCTGCCTAAGAAGAAAAAAGTTTGAAGTAAGCGGCGATCACCCGGCCGTTCCTCGCCAACTCGGGGACTGGGCAGAGGAGTTGCGGCTCCCGATGCTCCTTACCGTCTGTATCGAGGCCGGCCGGTCAACCCTAACTCATACTTCGTGGACCGGGCTCGCGACCGGTTCCCGCAAATGGATGTCTGGCCAAGCTGCTGCTTTGGCCGCGTTCAACGATCGCTGCCCCTTCGTGAACTCAACCGCACGACCTTCGCTTCGAGATCCCACTCTTCCAGGCGTCCGGAGACCTCCGTCTCCGCTTGACTTTTACTTATCATGGATGTCCCCGCATTGAAACTGAAATTAGCCAGCCGTCATGGCAACGGAACACGGTAGAGATTTCGCTGGATCGTGCGCCGGACCAGAGCGTAGTTTCCGGGGGAAGGTCCCGGGGAAAAGTGGTCGCCCTGACTTGCTTGTGGCACGGCCGACGCCATTTTTGCCACTTCCGCTTCGGATTGGAACCCGGACGGCGGCAGAGACTGAAAGTAAGAGTCGCCCTTTCGCGGAAAAGTGTAGGTCAGCCCATGTTGTTTTGAATCGGTCTTGAAAATTCCGTACCCGAACGAAATATAGAGATAATTGCCATCGGGAGAGAAGGACGGGCTGCAGTATTGACACAGCGCTGCTCCCGTCCCACCCGGCAAGCGATAAAGTTGCGTGATGTATTTGGGACCGTTTGGCAAATCGGCAATCGCGGTCAGCCAGAGACCATCGGGCGAGGCCGATTCAAGATAGCTGATCGGCGCAGCCAGAATTTTCTCGATGCCAGTGCCGTCGGCGCGAATGCGATAAGCGAAAAAAGCATTGTTCTCATGCCTGCGAAATACCACGTCGCCCTTGTTCAGAATGATGGCCTCGTCGTCATCGGAAGCGTCCGGCGTCAATTGTCGCGGGGGAGCATCGTGATTGGCCGGTAAGGACCAGAGGTGCGAACGCTGGTCGCTCCCCTTGGCGCAGTAAACGATCTGCGCGCCATCCGGGGAAACGCTCACGCTTTGCATGCCGGCGACGGATAAGACCTGCTGGCTGATGCCGGTTACCAGATCTGTGCGAATCAGTTGTACGTCATCCTGATGTCCGTTTTTTGGGTCGTTCGCGCCATGACTCCCCTGCTTCACTTGCAGAAAGTACAAAGCTCTTCCATCCGAAGTTAGTTGAGGATAGAAAGCGGAGCCTTCGGATAAGACCTGGCGATCGCCTTTGTCATCGTGATGCCAGACGGTATAGTGTTCCGTGCCCATCGAAGTGATCAACGACTTCCCATCCGGTGCGACTGCGATGCCGGCCTCTTCCGTGGGGCCGGAGGTGACCTGCTCGGCCTGGCGGTTCGCAAACGATACCCGCCATATATGGGGTGCGACGCCACCGTTGTAGCTGGTCAAATAGATCCACTTCCCATCGGGAGACCATGCGGCGGACGGGCAACCACCGTCCGGTCCAATCGGGTTGCCCGCCGAACTCCCGTCGGCGGGCAGCAGACGACATCGAATCCAATCGAAATTCTCCATCTCAGCCGTAACGATCCACTTTTTGTCGGGCGACAGATAGGAGAAATGCGCCATACCCTTTTCGTTGGCGGAGAAATAGATGTCGTGCTCGTCGCCCCGCGTCTCCGTGGCTGTCACCAGGCCCATGTGGGCCCCGTTCCTGATTTCGCTGAAGAGCACACGCCCGCTGTCGAGCCAGGTAAGCCCTGCGGCATTCGGCAACAACAACTTCGGTTCACCTCCGGTAACGAAGACCTGGTACGTATTCCACTTGAAGTTCTCGATGGCGGTGTAGGCGATGCGCGACCCGTCGGGCGAGAAGACCGGGCTGAGCTTGTTCCAGTCGTCGTGCGTCAACTGGACCGGCTCGCCTTTGGGCATAAATTTCAGGTAAACCTGGCCGGGCGTGACAAAGGTGTCTGGTCCGCGGACAAATGCCAACATGCGCCCGTCCGGCGAAAGCGAGGGCTGCACAGCAGAGTCTGGAAAATCCGTGATCTGTTCCCACTGTGAGGTTGAGATGGGCAGGACCGGCCTTCGGGGCGAAAAGTAAAGCAGACTGACCACGATCAGGAGGACGGCCGCTGTGATGGCTCCGTAGATCCAAACATGTTTCCAGTTGCGACCCGGCCGAACGACTGGAGGGGAAACCGATGCGCGGTTTACCTTCTCCAGGTCGGCGCGAATGTCCGCCGCGCGCTGATAGCGGCGATCACGATCCTTTTCGATCGCCTGGTTGATAATCGCTCCCAATTCGCCGGGGATCTTGCGATTCACGTCCGTCGGCCAGGGCGGTTCGCGATTCAGAATGTTGTCATAGATCGCCGCCTCGCTCTCGCCGCGAAATGGCTGCTGCCCCGTGGCCATTTCATAGAGCACGAGGCCAAATGAAAATATGTCGGTTCTGGAATCCAGTTTCTCGCGTTTGATCTGTTCCGGAGAAAGATAAGAAGGAGTGCCGAGCGATGCCCCGGTGCGGGTCAGATGCAAGTCGGCGGAGCCGACGTTCGATGCAGGGCTCATGGCGGGAGCGGCTTCCGTATTTTCTCCCGCAGCGATGGTGTCGCTGAACTTCGCCACTCCAAAGTCCAGAATTTTGACCTGACCCCTGGTGGTTACGAAAATGTTCGCCGGCTTGATATCGCGATGGATGATTCCCTTTTCATGGGCCGCTTGCAGACCGTCCGCAATCTGAATTCCGATATCGGTGAGCGCCGGCAGACGTTCCGCGATGCCGTTTTTTGCCGCCGATTCAATCCACTCGCGCAACGTTTGCCCTTCCAGCAACTGCATGACGATGAAGGGCTGGCCTTCGTGTTCGCCGAGGTGATAGATCGAGCAGATGTTGGGGTGGTCAAGTGCGGAGGCGGCGCGCGCCTCGCGTTGCAGGCGCTCGAAGGCGATGGGATCGCTGGCCAGTTCGCCGGGCAGAAACTTGAGGGCGACGGCGCGGCCCAACTTCAGGTCCTCCGCTTTGTAGACCACTCCCATGCCGCCGCCGCCCAGCAAGTGGATGATCCGGTAATGAGAGATCTTCTGACCGGGCACAACACCCGCCGGAGAAGGCGGTGCTTGAGGAAGATCGGGGGCTGACGAAGTTGGCGGAGGGGGTTCTTCGATGGGTGCCAGGAAGCGATATCCCTTGCCGCTCACGGTGAAGACAAACCGGGGATGTTCGGGGTCGTCTCTTAGAGCCTGACGAAGTTTGCGAACCGCCGAGTTGATGCCGTTGTCGGTGTCAAAAAAAACATCCTTGCCCCAGACTCGCTCGATGATCTGGTCGCGGGTTACCAGTTCTCCTTTGCGCTCGACGAGGAGCACGAGGAGCGCCATGGGGATGGGTTCGAGCTTGAGAGATCGTCCGCCGCGGCGCAATTCGTAGGCGCGCAGGTCGAGTTCGAAATCCTCGCCGAATCTGATTGGGTCAGTGATACGGACAGGCTCGGATGCCACAGCAACCACCCCAAAACCAGGGAGACATTCTATCCCCACCGGACGGTTTTCTTATATCCGAAATCTATGCATCCCTTGTTTTTTGTATCGCTTAGACGAACAGAAAATGGGCAGATATTCAACAGGAAACCTCTATTGAGGCCAAGCCGGAACTGGGGCAGGATGGGCGCGTTTTTCGGGGGCGTAGCCCTTGGGAGAAACCGAGAAAAGGAGATACCTATGCGGCGTCAATGCGTTTGCTTGAGTGTGTTGCTGCTTCTGATCGGCTGTGTCCTGCCCGTTTGCGCCCAGCGTGGGGCTAGCGGGCTTCCTTCCGTGATGAAGTTCACAGGAACTTTGACAGGTTCCGATGGCCAACCGCTGCGCGGCACGGTGGGGGTCAACTTTTATCTTTATGCCGAGAAAGAGGGCGGCGCTCCGCTGTGGATGGAAACCCAGAATGTGCACGCGGATAAGAACGGACGATATTCGGTGATGTTGGGAGCGAGCGGCGCATACGGATTGGCGGCGGAGGTCTTTGCCGGGAGCGGAGGCCGATGGTTGGGTGTACAGGCAAGCGGCCAACCCGAACAGGCGCGAAGCCTCCTGTTCAGCCTGCCGTATGGCGGCGGAGTGCCTGCATCCGGGGCAGAAGCACAAGCGGCCTCACCGACACAAGCGGCAGAAGGCATGTCCCCGCTGGGCAGTCAGAAAAAGGCGCCGACGGTTCATGGTAACGGGGTTGTGAACTTCATTCCATTGTGGACCGACACCAGCGTCATCGGCGAGTCGGTTCTTAGCCAGAGCGGAAGCTTAGTCGGCGTGGGAACCTCAACACCCGCCACTAATCTCGATGTCTTCTCGAGCACGCAGGGCGTGCACGCGCCCATCGCGCAATTCGGCAGCACCGGACCGACAGATTCCAATTCCATCCTTACCTATAACGGAACGGGAAGAACAGAGATGTTCCAGACGGGTTGCGCTAACTGCTTTATCCCAGGAGCGCAAGCTGGAGACGGCGGGGTGCGCGTCAGCAAGGGAAAGAACATCTTGTTTGGCGACAGCGGGACCTCGCGACTGACTCTGGACAGCGCAGGCAATGCTGAGCAACCCCGCATCGCGGGCGGCATGGTCAAGGCCATGATCTTTTTCAGCCCCAATAATGGCGGCAAGATTGTTTCCTGTTTCAATTCCACCCTTATCGGAGCGGCCGCCACAACTGCTCCTTGCGGATTCGGTTTCGATATGACCGGCATTGGAGATTACGTCTTTTTCTTTCCCTTCCAGGTAGACGACCGTTTCTTCTCTCTGACGGGAAGCGCCTTCACTGGAACGTTGAGCGTCTGCCATCACTTCATCGGTCCCTGCGACCACGCCGTCGGCGATGATCAGGTGGAGGTGTATTCAGCTGCCGTTGACGGAAGTTTTCATGACTCGAAGGTCTACATGATTATCTATTGAAGTCAATCAAGCTGGGACTGCCTCACTCATTGGCAACGTGGCGAATGAGTTGAGGCATCCGGCAAATACGGATCCCGAATTCAACTATCAAAGAGGAACTCCTATGAAAACTCGATACACAATTCCAGTGCTCCTCACACTCTTTGTTATTACTTATGCGCTGCAGCTCGTAGCGCAATCGAAGGCTGACATTCAACGTGGCGTGCCTTCCTTCGTGAAGTTCGCAGGTAGGCTCGCCGGCGCGAACGGCGAACCGCTCCCCGGCACGCAGGGGGTAACGTTCCTGCTCTATAAGGAAGAGAAGGGCGGCGGGCCGCTTTGGATGGAGACCCAGAATGTGCACACCGACAGGAACGGACGCTATTCGGTAATGCTCGGCTCCTCCACCGCATACGGTTTGCCTGCGGAGATTTTTGAGGGAGACGGGGCGCGTTGGTTGGGCGTGCAAGCGAGCGGGGAGTCTGAACAGCCGCGAATTTTGCTGTTCAGCCTGCCCTATGGCGGCATTCGCGCATCCCTGGCAGCAGGGCAGACGGTTTCACCCGCGCCAGCGGCGGAGGAGGGCCCGTCCCCGCAAGGCGGGCAGAAAAAGCCGCCGACGGTCCACGGGAACGGGGTCGTTAAATTCATTCCCGTCTGGACGGACACAAGCATTATCGGCGAGTCGGTCATGACCCAGACCGGCACTATGATCGGCGTAGCCGGAGAACTTATTACGACGGGCAGTGTGGGGGTCGGCACGGCGGCTCCGGCAACGAATCTCGATGTCTTTGCCGGGAGCCCGGGCGTGCACGCGCCCATGGCGCGGTTCGGCAGCAACGGCGGCAACGATGCCAACTCGATATTGACCTATACCGGGAGCGGCACTGCCGAACTGTGGCAGTCCGGTTGTGTGAACTGTTTCATGCCGGGAGTGCAGATCGGCGATGGTGGGTTGCGTGTGAATCCGGGAAAGAGCCTCTTCCTCGGCGATAGCACGAACTCTCGTCTGAGGCTCGATAGCGCAGGCAATGCCTCGCAACCGCGCACTGCCAACGGCATGGTGAAAGCGATGTTCAAGTTCAGCCCGTTTAACGGTGGGAGGATTGTTACTTGCTTCAATTCCACGCTTTCCGGAACAGCAGCCACCACGCCTCCTTGTGGATTCAGCTTCAAAATCGAGGGCGCCGGCGGGTATCTCTTTAGCTTCGGCTTTCAGGTCGACGACCGTATCTTGTCGCTCACGGGAGGTACAAATATTGCCAGCGGGTTCCTAACTGCCTGTACCGACCTGGACGGTTGTGACTTTCTTAACAATCAGCAGGTGGAAGTGGGCAGTGAGGATGGTGGTAATTTCGTCGATCAGAAGGTCTATCTGATTGTGTACTGACCGAGCGAGCGGGATTTCATCGTCAGCCTGGGGCGGCAACGACCATTGATAGAGTTACAGATTCTCGGGATGACATCCTCATAAGAAGAGGCACAGATTTCTGAGAACGACAATTTTGCCGATCATTCTAAAGAAGTCATCGGACCCTGGGCAGATGCCGCGGTTGCGGATTGTGGAACGGCGGCCGGCGTTCTTCTTGACATTCGCTTCTTCTTCGCCTAGGCTGGGCGCATGGCGATTACTCGGCGGCAGCATGAGGTGTATGACTTTCTATCGCGCTTTGTTTCGGAGAAGGGATATTCCCCTTCGTTTGAAGAGATCAAGGATGCGATGAAGCTCAATTCGCTTGCGACCGTGCACAAGCACATTACGAACCTTGAGAAAAAGGGGCTGCTGACGCGGGACTACAATCGCAGCCGGTCGATCGATCTGCTGCCTCCGCGGGGGAAGCTGAAGACTTCGATGGCGGTGAATACGGGAGTGGTGCTGCCGCTGATGGGGCGAATTGCGGCGGGGCGTCCGATTGAGGCGGTGGAGACGCCGGAGACGATTTCGCTGGCCGATTTTGTGCGCTCGAAAGAAGTGTTTGTGCTGGAGGTGCGCGGCGAGTCGATGCAGGATGAGGCGATTCTTGACGGAGATTATGTTCTGGTTGAGAAGAGCAAGACGGCGCACAACGGGGACATTGTGGTGGCGCTGGTGGATGGCGCGGACGCTACCTTGAAGCGATTTTTTAAGGAGGGGGAGAAGATTCGGCTGCAGCCTTCGAACGCGACGATGAAGCCAATGATCTTTCCGGCCGAGGCGGTCGAGGTGCAGGGAAGAGTGATTGGTGTATTAAGAAAATATTGACGCTGTTGTTTGGATGGCAGAGGTCAGATTGCTTAGCTGAAGCCCTATTGCGGACGTCAGAAGTTATACGGCAGAGGTAAGAGCCTAAAGGGATCAGCGATGCGGCGCGGCGAGCGATTTTTCCTTCCGCCGGCTTCCTACTTCGGACTCAGGTTGAGTTCCCAGGTTTCGGCCACCAGATTCTTTCGGCTCCAGCTATCGTGTTTCTTGTTTCCTACCAGTTTGAAACCTGCTTTTTCGTAGATTGTCCTGGCGGCTTTGAGTTCGCTTTGCGTCCAGAGCATCATCTTCTGGTAGCCTGCCTGGCGGGCGAAGCGGATGCATTCTTCCACCAGGCGGCGGCCGATGCCCAGGCCTCTGGCGGAGGGTTCGACGAGCAACAGGCGGAGTTTGGATACGGTTGCTGACTTGCGGACCAGAAAAACGGAGCCTACGCGCTCTCCGTTTTGTTCGGCAATCCAGCAGCGCTCTTTGTGCGGATCGAAGCGCTGGATGAATTCGGCGGCGATTCGGGCGACGAGGGCTTCGAAGCGCTCGTCATAGTGGTATTCCCCGGAGTAGAGGACGCCGTGGCGGAAGACGACCCAGCCGATATCGCCGGGTTGATGGGAGCGGAGGATGTAGGGCTCGGCCGGCGAGGGCGCGGGGTTGAGGACCTGTTCGATTTGTTGCATGGAGTGGACGAGTTGGCGCCGCGCGGCCGCGGGAATCCCTTCCAGCATTTTTTCGATCTGGCAATCAGAACGCTCTTCGAGCGGACGAAAAGTGGACGCGCCTTTGCTGGTGAGACTGAGCAGCGACTGGCGACGGTCCTGGGGCGAGGGTTTGCGGCGAATCCAGCCGCGCTTTTCGAAGTTGGCGAGGATCCGGCTGAGATAGCCCGGGTCGAGAGTGAGTTCGGTGCAGAGATCGGTGGCGGTAATGCCTTCGCGATGCGCCAGTTCGTAGAGGATGCGGACCTCGGTCAGGGAGAGGTTTGTGTCGAGGAGGCCCTGCTGAAGGAGTCCGATCTGGCGGGTGTAGTAGCGGTTGAAATGGCGGATGGCGGGGACGGGAGAGGAAGAGGCCGGAGCGGAGGCCAGCATGCTTCCAGGGTGAACCGATTCGTTGACTCTGTCAACTAATTATGTGACCTGAGCAAATGATTGGAAATTGGAACCGCCGCAAGACGCGGGCGCTATGGAGATCGCTCCCACCTTCGCGCAGGGAAGGCGAAGGTGGGTACCCGCTTCATTCCTGTTACTGAAGATGGCGGTCGAGAGCCTTCTGAATGTCGTCTTTGGAGCGGTAGCCTACCAACTGCTCGACGACTTGTCCGCCCTTGAAAACCAACAGGGTCGGGATGCCGGTGACTTTGTAGCGCATGGGGGTCGCGCCGTTGCGGTCGACATCCATTTTGCCGATGGTGACTTTGCCCTGATATTCGCCGGCGAGCTCTTCCACGATGGGCGCGATCGCGCGACAGGGACCACACCAGGCAGCCCAGAAATCCACGAGTACGGGTTTTTCGGACTTTAATACATCCGAATCAAAATTTGCGTCGGTAACCTCGACGATGCCGTTGCCAGCCATTCATCCTCCAGAGTTTATGAAACGTAAGGTTGCCCGGATGGCGCGGTGGGCCTTCGGGGCGAACCCTCTATCCTAGCACTGTTGATTGGATGCAGCGCGGGGGCGGAGGTCGCAAGGGCGGGATCGAGGACGCGGCGAAAGGCGGATCACCGCGGGGGTACTCAGGGTTTCACGGCAAGGTTTTAGCGCCGAGGACTCCGGGAACGCCGCAGGGGATGACGCAGCCGGTGGCAGAGGGAAACATCGGAAATGTTACTCTACCTGTTCGCATGACCATCCCGATCTTCACTCTTGTGGTCGCGGCGGTATCGTTTGCGGCGGGACTGCTGGGATCGCTTACCGGCCTGGGCGGCGGAGTGGTGCTGGTGCCGCTGCTTACGATCTTCTTTCACGTGGACATCCGGTATGCGATCGGGGCGTCGCTGGTGTCGGTGATCGCGACCTCATCGGGAGCGGCGGCGGCCTATGTGAAGGAGGGAATCTCGAATATCCGAATCGGCATGTTTCTGGAGATGGCGACTACGTCGGGGGCGCTGCTGGGAGCTTTCCTGGCGACCTGGATGCCGGTGCGGGCGATCGCCGTGATTTTTGGAACGGTGCTTCTCTATTCGGCATATATTTCGCGGCGAGTGCGGACGGAGGCGCAGCGCAACCTTCCGCCCGATCCGCTGGCGACGCGGCTGCGTTTGAATGGCAGCTTTCATGACATTGAGGGACATCGCACCTACAACGTCCAGAATGTGCCGTCGGGATTCAGCCTGATGTTTGGGGCGGGGACGCTTTCGGGATTGTTGGGGATCGGGTCGGGGGCGGTGAAGGTGCTGGCCATGGACCAGGCGATGAGGATTCCCTTCAAGGTCTCGACGACGACGAGCAACTTCATGATCGGAGTCACAGCGGCGGCCAGCGCGGGCGTTTACCTGAGCCGGGGCTATGTCGATCCCGGGCTATCGATGCCGGTGATGCTGGGAGTGCTTGCCGGGTCGTTGCTGGGGACGCGGATTCTGGTGAAGGCGGAGACGAAATCGTTGCGGCTGGTGTTCAGCATCGTGATTCTCGTGCTCGGATTGCAGATGCTCTATAAGGGATTTTGGGGAGGACTGTGATGCCCAGCGGACTTCACGCCTTCGAGGAATTCAGGCCACAGCCGTGGCGGGACCGGCGCATGGAGGTAATTCTAGGGAACCTGCTGAGGGCAGGGGTGATGGTTTCAGCGGTGGTGGTGCTGTGGGGCGCCTGCATTTATCTGCACCGGCACTGGCATGAGGCGGCGGCCTACAGGATTTTTCGGGGTGAGCCGTCGGATTACAGGACGATTCCGGGTGTGATTGAGAGCGCGCGTGGGGGGCACGGGCGGGGATGGATTCAGCTGGGGTTACTGCTGCTGATCGCTACGCCAATTGCGCGCGTGGCGTTTTCTATCGTGGGATTTTCAATTGAACGGGATCGCCTGTATGTGGTGTTCACGTGTGTTGTGCTTGTGATCCTCTTATATAGCCTGCTGGGGTCGGGGCTGAGGCTGTAGGCCAACCCTATCCGGCCCTCAACCCGATCGTCCGCCGGGACTACTTGTGGAGCGAGGCGCGAAGTTGGCGCAGCAAGTAGTATTCGTTGACCGGGCGGTCGTCCTGGATGGCGGGCGCGTTTTTGTCGAGCGAGACAATCCAGTCAATCGGCATTTCATTTTGCAGAACGGCGGCGAACTGCTGGCCGGGAGTGGGGAAAGGGCCCCATTCGACGAGGTCGGCAGCGGCGGCGGGCGGCAAACGTTTTGCGAGGTCGGCAGGAGACCGGTCGGGTATGGGTTGGCGGCTCGCCAAATAATGGACACCCCAGCCGGCGACGGACTTGAAGGCGCGGACATACGGGAAGGAGTCGCGCAGGGCATGCGCGATGGCAGCCGCATCGGTGAGGTCGCCCCCGGGATACCACTGCTGAAGGATGCCGTCGGGTCGCAGACGCTTTTTGGCGGCGGAATAGAATTCTCGCGAGTAGAGGAGGCTCGATCCGGCGGCGCCGATGGGCGGAGGGGGATCGATGACGATCACATCGTACTGGGCGGTGGTGCGCTCCAGAAAGCGCCGGCCATCGTCGATGACCACGTGCGAGCGCGGCGACTGAAGCACCTGGGGGGCATCGGCGTGGTAGTACCAGAAAAGAGCGGGCACGCTGGGAACCAGATCGACAACGGTGGAGTCGATTCCCCAGGAGAGCATGGAACGGTGAGTCGTACCCATACCGAAGCAGATCACCAGCGCATTTTGGGGAGCGTGATCGAGGAAGGCCAGGGGCATGGCGGACATCATTTTGGTGATGGGAGTGAGGATGGTCATGCTCACGCCATTGACGTAGAGGCTCTTTTGCATACCCTCGCCAGCGGCGATGACGGTGGCGGTGCTGTCACGGCGAACCTGCGCGCCGGGAATTTCATAGACGTAGCTGCGCGTCTTCAAGACCAAAGCGAATGAGGCACACAAAATTGCGGCGGCAAGGATGGCGCGCGAGGCGAGATGACTCTGGACCGAGTCCTGCGCCCTGGCAAAAGCAAACCACACGCTAACCAGCAACCAGGGCAGTGCGAGGACAGCGAGGGCGTAACGTTCGTCGAGGCGCGGCAAGAGAGCAAAACCGGCGACCAGAGGGCCGAGGATGCAACCGGCGACGTTCACGGCGTAGCCGAATCCGGCGCGGTCGGGATCACCGCCGGAGAAGCGGTCGACGAGTTTGGGCGTGAGGA
>Ga0335078_10012305_pt1 | contig 12689 bp, 10 predicted proteins | sample Lox_Sample_32_FD_206711 | JGI IMG/M metagenome (GOLD analysis project Ga0335078, IMG submission 206711) | Soil microbial communities from Loxahatchee National Wildlife Refuge, Florida, United States - Lox_Sample_3.2 | ecosystem: Environmental > Terrestrial > Soil > Wetlands | place: USA... | reverse complement strand
ATCGAGCCGGTCTCGGTCATGTCCGACGCTCCCGCCCGCGCGATCCCGAAGTCGGTGACCTTGGCGTTGTCGGCGTCGTCGACGATCACGTTGTGCGGCTTGAGGTCGCGATGGATGACGCCGCGCCGGTGGGCGAACCGGGCCGCCTTGAGGATCTGGATCGTGATGTCGATCGCGCGGATCGGATCGAGCGGCGCCTCCTCGCGGATCAACTGCTTGAGCGAGCGCCCCGGCAGGTACTCCATCGCGATGTAGTACGTCCCGTCGAACGAGCCGCGGTCGTACACGCTGACGACGTTCGGATGCTGGAGCCCGGCGGCCGACTGCGCCTCGCGGCGGAACCGCTCGACGAAGCCCGGATCCTCGGCGAACCGCTGGTAGAGCAGCTTCAGCGCGACCTTCCGACCCAGCTGCTCATCCTCGGCGAGGAACACGTCGGCCATCCCGCCGGCGCCCAGCCGCGACACGATCCTGTAGCGGTCGTCAACGATCGTGCCGGGACCGAGGCCTGCCATTAGCCACCGTTGGAGAGCAGGGCCTGGAGCACGGTCTTGGCGATCGGCGCCGCGACGGTTCCGCCGAAGCCGCCGTTGGACTCGTCGATCATGACCGCGATCGCGATCTTCGGGTGGTCAGCCGGCGCGAACGCCACGAACGCGGGCTGGGTCAGATTCGATCCGTTGGGGCCGATCTGCGCCGTTCCTGTCTTTCCGGCGACGCTGATCCCCCCGAGCTGGACGGCGGTGCCGGTCCCTTCCTCGACCACCTTTTCCATCATCTTGGTCACTTCCGCGGCCGTTGAGGGCTTCATCACGTGGCTGTAGACGGTCGGGTTGGTCGTCCGGACCGTGCGGCCGTCCTGGTCGACCACGCGGTCGACCAGATGCGGGGCCATAAGCGTGCCGCCGTCGGCCACCGCGGACGCCACCATCGCCATCTGGAGCGGTGTAGCAAGCACCCCGCCCTCGCCGATGCCGATCCGTCCGATGTCCTCATCCGGGCTGGCGGGGGGATACGCACGGGTCGGGCTCACGTACGGCTGGCTGATCGCGAGCTGGAACGACGGGTAATCGAGCGGCGGCTTCGAATAGAAGCCGAATCGCTTCATGTAGTCGGTCATGGTCTTGCGCCCGACGTGCTCTGCGACCTGGGCGAAGATCGTGTTGATCGAATACGTCATCGCGGTCGTGAGCGTCTGCGGCCCCCAGCTCTTCCCGCCGTCGTTGGCCAGGGGCACGCCCGAGACCGTGATCGGCGAGTTGCCGTTGATCACCGAGTTCGGGGTGTACATGCCGGAGTCGATCGCCGCCGTCGCAGTCACGATCTTGAACGTGGAACCCGGAGCGTAATGCCCCTGGGTCACCCGGTTGAACGTTGTGTCCGTCGTGCTGCTCTTGGTCGGCGGGTTGTTGTTGTCGTAGCCCGGGTTGGCGTACATGACCTTGACCGCGCCGGTGCTCGGATCGAGCGCGACGACCGACCCGTGCATCCCGGCCAGCGCCTGGACCGCGGCCCGCTGCCCCTTGGGATCGAGCGTCGTGTATACGTCGTCGCCGACGGGGCGCGGGCTGAGCTGACCGAAGATCGAGCTCAGCCCGGTCTGCACGCCGCGCAGGTCCGGGCCGGCGGACTGCTCGAGTCCGATCGCCTCGCCCTTGGCGGCGATCGAGAACCCGACCGGCTGGGAGAACAGTCGCCCGGCCGGATACGTCCGCGTCCAGGTGTTGCCGGGCGCCGGCACGGACTTGGCGAGCACGGTGCCGTCGGCGGCCAGGATCTGCCCGCGCTTGATCTTGAGCTCGTCGAGCAGGGTTCGCACGTTGAGCGTGTTGTTGTTGAGCGAAGACGCCTGGAACACCGTCCACCGCGAGGTGAAAACCACGAGCAGCGCGAACAGGAGGATGACCACGCCGAACAGCCGTGCGATCGGGGCGTTCACTCGGGCCTCCGCGCACGGTCGGAGACAAGCAGGAGGAGCGCCAGCAGCACGAGGTTGGCGACGATCGACGATCCCCCGTAGGAGATGAAGGGCAGGGTCACGCCGGTGAGCGGGATCACGCGGGTGACCCCCCCGACGATCACGAACACCTGGAGCGCGAACATCGCGCTGAGGCCCACGGCGAGCAACGTCGAGAACGAGTCCCGCGCCAGCAGGGCCGTCTTGAACCCGCGCGCGACGAACAGGAGATAGGTGATGAGCACCGCCACCGCGCCGAACAGGCCGAGCTCATCGGTGATGACCGCGTAGATCATGTCGGTCTGCGGGAAGGGCAGCAGCGGGCCGCCCCCCGGCAGCGTCAGTTGGGCCTGTCCGAAGCCCTGGCCGAACAGCCCGCCGGCGGCCTGAGCGAAGATCGAGTTCGCGACCTGATAGCTGCCGAGCGGCGCGTGGTAAAGCCTGGGGTTCAGCGGATGCAGCCAGGTCTCGACGCGGGCGTGGATGTGAGGGATGTGCGTCCCCAGATACCAGAAGCCGACCGCGGCGGCGATCAGACCGATCACCACGAACGACAACCGGTTGGTCGCGACGTACAGCATCGCCAGCAACCCCCCGTAGAACATGATCGAGGAGCCGGTGTCGCTCAGCACCACGAGCGTCGCCATCGCCAGCCCCCAGATGACGACCACGGGACCGAACTGCTTCAGCGGCGGAAACGTGATGCCGAGGAATCGATGTCCTCCCTGGACGAGCACCTGCCGCGTGTCGCGCAGGTAGCTCGCCAGGAAGATGACCAGACCGATCTTGGCGAACTCCGCCGGCTGGAACACGAACAGCCCGGGGATGCGAACGCCCAGATACGCCCCGTTGGCCGAGTAGCCGATACCGGGCAGCCGCGGCAACACGAGCAGCCCGAGCGAGATCAACACGATGATGTAGCGATAGCGCTCGAGCTTGCGGTAATCGCGGAACAGGATGATCGTGGCCGCGAATAGGATCAGGCCGAGCACGAACCACTGCGCCTGCTGGCGCGCCAGCGTCGGGTTGATCCGATAGACCATCACGAGCCCGAAGCTCGCGAGTACGGCCACCAGCGGGAACATGTAGGGGTCGGCGCGGGGGAGGGTGAAGCGGATGAAGATGTGCGCGGCGATGCACAGCCCGAGGAACAGCGCGCCGTAGGTCAGCGACACGTTCGACAGCGCATTGGACCGCTGGATGAAAACGCCGGCGAAGCCGGCGGTCACGAGCAAGGAGGCCGGGATCAGCCCGAGGAGCTCTCGGTTCCGAGCGCTCACCACGACGCCTCCCCTCGGGCACTCACCGCCCGGCCCCCTGTCCGGCGCTTCACGGCGAGATCCTTCCCTGTTCGAGGTCCATCACCAGCGAGGTCGCATCGGACTGCGACCGCAGGTTGTTGTTCAGAAGCTGGCCGCGGCGCGCGGCGGGCACGACCTGAGCCGGCACGCCCGACACGTAATACGTCTCGTACAGCGGCACGCCGAACGGCAGGCTGTAGGGCAGTCCCCGGTAGACCGTCACGATCCCCTGGGCGTTGGTCCCGACGAAGTAGAGCTGACGGCTGGCGAGGTAACCGCCGGCGCCGATGAGGCCGAGAACGATTACGACCGACAGCAGCGCCGCGATCGGCGTGACGAACCGCCGCTCGCGATGGACCGTCGTCGGCGGACGGGGGTGAAGGCGCCGCGTCCCCGGGGCGGCCGGCTCCATGCGTCGGGGCCCGGCGAACGTGGGCGGCGGGGCGACGGCGACCGCGGTCGCGCCGGCACGGCCCCCTTCCTCGGTCGGCGCGCCGTTCCCGTCGCGCGGCACGGCGACCCCGACCACCGTCTCCTCGCCGGCGGCGTCGTCCGCGCCCACCTCCTCGAGGCGGAAGAGAACGACGGTGATGTTGTCCCGGCCACCCGCCTCGTTGGCCTCCCGGATCAGCGCGTCGGCAGCCTCATCGAGATTTTCGTGCTCGGTGAGGACCGCTTTGACGCGCTCCTCGGAGATCATCGAGGTGAGGCCGTCGCTGCACAGCAAGACCACATCGCCGGCGCGCACGGGATAGGTCCAGGTGTCGACCTCGACATCGGGTTCGGGGCCGAGAGCTCGGGTGATGATCGACCGTTGAGGATGCTCGGCGGCCTGCTCCTCGGTCAGCTTCCCACGGCGCACGAGCTCGTCGACCAGTGAGTGGTCCTGGGTCAAGCGCTGCAGCGTCCCGTCCCGGAACAGGTAGGCGCGGCTGTCGCCGACGTGAGCGATCGCCACGTGGGTGTCGTCGGCGTAGGCCGCCGTCAGGGTCGTCCCCATGCCGGCGCGCCCGCGGTCGGCGCGCGAGCGTTCGTAGATCTGCTGGTTGGCCTCGCGAACGCGGGTGGCGAGGCGCTCCTCGGGGCTGCCCGAATCGGGAAGCCCGTGCTCGAACGCCTCGACGGCGATCCGGGAGGCGACCTCGCCGGCCTGGGCGCCGCCCATGCCGTCGGCGACGACGAACACCGGGGCGCGCGCGAACGCGCTGTCCTCGTTGTCTCGCCGCTGACGACCGGTGTCGGTCTTGCAGGTGGTCTCTGCCGCGCGCAGCATTGATCAGGGGATCCTCATAGCAGGCTTTTCCGTCATTGCTGGTACGAGAACTCGGAGTCGCCGATCCTGATTCGGTCGCCGGGATGCAGCGGCTGGGGGCCGCTAAGGGGCTCCTCGTTCAGGTAGGTCCCATTGGTGGATCCGAGGTCCTCGATCACGACGACGAACCCCTCCCGCGACAGGCGGGCGTGGTGCGCTGATGCAAACGGATCGTCGAGCCGGATCTCGACGTCTCCGCGGCCGAGAGTAGCGCCATGGCTAGGAATTTCATACGAGCTGCCGGACTCGTGCCCGGGGGCACGTTCGACCGTGAGGCGCGGGTCGAAGTCGTCGCGGTCGAACTCGCCGAGACCGCTGGCGGCCTCGTACATGCCGGTGGCGTCGTAGTTCGCGGCCTCGTCGTGCCGCACCACGCCACCTCGGCCGCGGCGCAGGTCGCGCATCGCGCTCCACGCCACCCACATCAGGAACAGGTAGAGCACGATCAGGAAGCCGAACTTGAGACCTACCGAGACGGGGGCGAGCATGAGGCGCTACTCCAGCGTGAACGTCATCACGGACTCGCCGAGCTCGATCTCGTCGCCGTCTCGCAACACCTCGGAGCCCTCGATCTGGCGTCCGTTGAGCTTTGAGCCGTTCGTCGAGCCAAGGTCGGCAAGCACCCACGACCCGCCCCGGGGGCGGATCTCGGCGTGCTGGCGCGACACGTTCGGATCGTTCAGCACGACGTCCGCCTGACGGCCACGGCCGATCGTGGCCCCCGACGGACCCACCACGACGCGCTTGCCGTCGATCAGAAGCAGCGCCTTCTCCGCGCGGGCGCGAGCCCGCTCCTCGAGCGGCTCCGCGACGCGCTCGGCGTTGCTGTAGACCATCGTGCGCCCGGACTGGGCCTCGGCCGGTGCGCTCACGGGCTCGTCCTCGGGCTGGGCGACCCGCGTCTGGATGCCGAACTCGCCGAGGCCGAGCCTGTCGTCGGTCTCGAACTCGATCACCGGCCGTGAAAGCAAGGTCAGGCGCTCCCTGCGGGCATGTTCGAGCAGATACCCCGCAAGTTCGGCCGTCAGCGCCGATTCGTAGCCGGCGAACCGCTCGCGATCGCGTGGAGAGAGGAATACGCGGTACTCGTTCGGCGCGTAAGTCCGAGACACCGAGAACGACTTGTGTTCCTCCATCTCGCGCGCGAGCTTGCGGGCGATCTCGACCGGGCGGACCTCGGACCGGAAGGCGCGGCTGAACGTGCCCTCGACGAGGCCGGCGATCTTGTTCTCCAGATTCTTCAGGACACTCATGGCTGCGGGGCGAGATCCCGTTGGCGGCAGGGTTTCGCGGGAATTGCCGAAGTTCCATGCTACGCGGTCGGCGTGCAATCTTTCGCCCACCGCGCGCTCGCGAGCCGGCGTCCCGTTCGCCGTATGAGAAGCGCCACGATGGCGCCGGCGAACGCCCCCGCGAGGGCGGCCGGGGCGGAGATGTGCGGGCCAGGGCCAAGGCTCCCGACAGCGGTCGTGGCCAACCCGAGCGCGACCGCCCAGCCGGTGAGAAGCACGCCCTCGAGCACCGGGGAACGGCGGACCTGAGCCCACGGAAGCACGACGGCGGCGGCGCCCCAGATCGCGCACCCCGTGAGGGTGGATATTGTGAGAATTGGCACAAGAACGTGGTGCGCCGTGCCGTGCAGCGATTCGGTCCAGGATGCGCGGGCGAGCGCGAGCCACAGCCAGCCCGTGAGTGCCAATACCGCGCGGCGCCAGACGGGCCCGGCGAGGCCCGCGGCCGCCGGCCAGGCGCCGGCGAGGCCGATTGCGCCGAGCGCCGGGGCTCCGGCGGCCAGGGGCCAGGCCGGTCCGTCGCGCGGCGCCAGGGCCACCGGAACGAGGGCGCCAGCCGTCAGGATGGCCGCCGCGCCGGCGTGGGAGTGGACGAGGAGGCCGGTAACCGTGAACGCGGTGAGTGCGATCCAGCCGGCGCGAGGGAGCGCCGCCACGAGCACACCGGCGACGCAGGCCATGGCCGCGACCGGGACCGGCGAGGAGCTGGGCGCATGGCGGCCCAGCCAGACGCTGAGAGCCGCCGCGGCCACGCCGGCGAGGGCACGTCGTGGCCAGGGAATGTGCGTCTTCTCACGCTCGGGACTCGAGTCCTCGACGCTGGGTGCTCGCTCGTCGGCGCGCGTACGGCGCTCATCTCTCCGCGTACGGCGCTCGTCCCTCCGCGTGCGCCGGTCCTCGACGCGCATCTCGTCGGTGTCGCGCCCGGTCCTCGTGCGTGGCCGCCAAGGCTCCGCTACGACCCCGGGTTCGTCGTCGAGACCGCCTGCAGCAGCGGCCAGCGACGCACGCAGCTCGACGAGTCGCCCGCGTTCCCCCGGACGAGGGCGGAGCGCCAGGTCGATCGCCTGACCGAGCTCACGGGGGAGCTCGCGGCGCTGGCGGCGCAGCGGCGGCAGGTGCGTGCCGAGCCGCCGCCCGTGCCCGCCGGCGGCGCCGGTCCGGACCGGGTTCACGCCGGTGAGGCCCTCGTAGAGGACGAGCGCCAGCGAGAATAGATCGGCCGAGACACCGGCCGGCAGCCCCTGGGCCTGTTCGGGGGCCATGTAGGCGGCGGTCCCGATCACGTCCCCGGTCATCGTCAGCGAGTCGCCGCCGAGCACCCTGGCTACGCCGAAGTCGGTCAGCCTGGCGACACCGGCCTGGCTAGTCGGCCGGTCGGGGACGAGCACGTTCGAGGGCTTGACGTCACGATGGATCACGCCGTGGGCGTGGGCGTGTGAAAGCGCGTCGCACAGCGCGATCCCGATCTGGACCACGTCGCGGTCGGACAAACGGCCCTCGGCGAGGAGCCGGTCGAGCGTCGTCCCATGGACGAGCTCGGAGACGAGATAGGCTCCCTCGTCGTCGACCGCGGCCTCGTACAGCGTGACGATCCCCGGGTGCGCGAGCCGCGCCGCCGCGCGGGCCTCGCGTTCGAACCGCCCGCCCAGGATGCGCTCGCGCGGGAGGATCTTGACCGCGACGTCGCGGTCCAGGCGCTCGTCGCGCGCGCGCCACACGGTCGCGAAACCGCCTGTTCCCAGCCGCCGACGGAGGCGGTAGCGATCGAGGACGATCGGCCCGTCCGGCCGTGTCCGCGCGGTCTTGTGGCCCGCAATGTGCTCCGCCTCCGCGATTCCCTCGGCCCGCCCGCCTGCCGCGCCGGCGTCCCCGTCACCCTGGCCACGCGACGCTGCCCCGTTCCGCTCAGCCCGCCGGCGGGCCCCACCAACCCTGGTCGGGGCCTGGGATTCGGAGGGATCACCCGTGTGCACGGGCATGTTTTCGCGACGACGGCCACCTTCCCCTTTGCCTGCAAACGTTCGGAAACGCCTTACCGCCGTCCAGGCGTTCATACTGAGGGCTTCCAGATTTCCGCAAGGAGCGAGAAGCGTGTCGTTCTTCGACGAGCCTGAGGAGACTCGTACCCAGCCACGGGCGGCACCGCGTCGACGCCGGCCGACCGGGGGTGGTCGCCGACCGCCGGCCGCGGACCGTCAAGCGTTCATGGTCCGCCGCATCGGGCTGGCGGTCGTGGTCATCATCGCGATCATCCTGATCGCCGTGCTCGTCAACAGCTGCGAGACCAGCGCCCGCAACAGCGCGCTCAAGGACTACAACAACAACGTCGCGTCGTTGAATGCGCAGTCGGTCCAGACCGGCGCGAACTTCTTCAAGGTGCTCTCCGGCGGCTCCAGCGACCCGACCAGCCTCCAGCAGGGCCTGGCGCAGGCGGCCGGCGACGCCAACACGGAGCTAGGCAAAGCGAAGGGGCTGAGCACGCCCGACGAGGTGAAGGGCGCGCAGCAGCACTTCGTCGACGCGCTCCAGATGCGCAAGGACGGAATGACCAACATCGCCAACGAGGTCCAGCCGGCGCTCCAGTCCCAGACCAGCCAGAACGCGGTCGACACGATCGCGGCCGAGATGGCCCGCTTCTACGCCTCCGACGTCCTCTACAAGGACTACACCCTCCCGCAGATCGTCGGAGCCTTGCGCGCGGCCGGTATTGCGGTCGGTGGCCTCGGCGGCCAGCAGCTCAACGAGAGCCAGTTCCTCCCCTCGATCCAGTGGCTCGACCCCACCCACGTCGCGTCCGTGCTCCACGTGACGCTGCCCTCCTCGTCCACGACGAGCCAGAACATCGCGCCGGGCCTGCACGGACACATGATCAACTCGGTCAGCGTCGGCGGGAGCACGCTCCAGACCGGGTCCACGAACGCGATCCCGGCGAGTCCGGCACCTACGTTCACGCTCAACTTCGCGAACACGGGCCAGAACACCGAGAACAACGTCAAGTGCCGTGTGACGATCTCCGGTTCGAACGTCAGCGGCCAGACGATCGTCCCGCAGACGACCGCCGGCGAGACGACGAGCTGCCAGGTGACGCTCTCCTCCGCGCCCCCGAAGGGGTCCTTCCAGGTCACCGCGGAAATCGTGCCCGTCCCCGGAGAGAAGAACACCAAGAACAACTCCCTGACGTTCCCGGTCACGTTCCAGTGAGGTCTGGCGTGACCGTATGCTGTCCGCAGTGCACAACCTGACCAGCACGGCTGGGATCGTGGCGATGGCCGCCGGCGCCGCCGCCCTCCTGGCGCTTCTCTGCTGCGCGATCCTCGGGATCAAGCTGCGCCGCCTCCGAGCCGCCCAACGGGCCATCCTGGGCGGTCACGACCAGGACCTGGTGGCGCACGCCGCCTCGCTCCAGCAGCAATTCGAGGCGCTGTACGACTACGTCCAGGAGGCCTCCGAGCGGATGGATAGCCGGATGGCAACGGCTGAGCGCCGGATCGACCAGTCGGTCGCGTATCGGGCGCTGATTCGCTATGACGCCTACGGCGAGATGTCGGGCCGCCAGTCCACGTCGATCGCCCTGCTCGACGCCAACCGCTCCGGGCTGGTGCTGTCCTCGATCCACCATCGCGATCAGGCACGGCTGTACGCCAAGGAGGTGCGCGAGGGCAAGCCCGAGCTCGAGCTCTCGCCCGAGGAGGACGAGGCGATCCGTCGCGCGCTCGAGGCGGACGTGCGACAGCGCTCCGGCTAGCGGCGCTCTCCTACCGAGCGGAGCTGAGTGGATGCGCGTCGCGTACTTCGGTCCTGAGGGGACCTTCACCCAAGAGGCGCTGATCAGCGCCACGGTCGGAGAGCAGCTCGAGCTGGTTCCGTACCCGACGATCTACGACACCGTGATGGCGGTGCACTTCGGCGCCGCCCAGCGCGCGCTCGTGCCGATCGAGAACTCGCTCGAGGGGTCGGTCAACGCCACGCTCGATGCGCTGGCGATGGAGACCGAGGACGTCGCGATCCTCGGCGAGGTCGTGCACCCGATCCGCCACTGCCTGATCGCGCGCACGCCGCTCGAGCTGGCCGAGATCGAGACGGTGGTGTCCCATCCGCAGGCGACCGCACAGTGCGCGCGCTTCATCCGCACGCGGTTGCCGGGCGCGCAGGTCCTCGCTGGCAGCTCGACCGCCGAGGCCGTCCGGACCGTGGCCGAGCACGAGGGGCCGTGGGCCGCGCTCGGCAACCGCCTGGCCGCCGAGCGCTACGGCTGCCAGGTGCTGCGGGCCGGCGTCGAGGACGTGGCGGGCAACGAGACCCGGTTCGTGTGGCTCGGGCCCGTCGGGGCGACACCGGGCGGTCCGGGGAGGGTGGGCGGGGGCGCGTCACCGGACTTGCCACTCGGCCCCTGGAAGACCGCGGTGGTGTTCTGGGGCGTCGGCTCAGAGGCGCCGGGATGGCTCGTTCAATGCCTGTCCGAGTTCGCCACTCGTGACGTCAACCTCACCCGCATCGAGTCGCGCCCTCGCAAGCAGGGGCTGGGCCGGTACATGTTCTTCCTCGATCTCGAGGGACGCGACACCGAGCCTCACGTCGGCGACGCCCTCGCGGGGCTCGGCGGGCACGTCGAGGTGCTGCGCGTGCTCGGGTCGTTTCCGGCGGCCGTCGTCTAGCGCCGGTACTCCGAAGACGTAACAAAGGCTTATCAGCCTTTCCGGAGGCCCCGGTACACTGCGGCCAGCCCATGGCCACTTCAGTACCAGCGCCAGCGTGGTCCGCGTCGCCTCCAGAGCACCAGCGACGCGGACGTGAGGGTGGCCGGGTGCTCGTATTGAACGCGACGTATGAGCCGATCAACGTCTGCACCGTTCGTCGCGCGGTCGTCCTGCTCCTCAAGGAGAAGGCCGAGGTGATCGAGCACGGCGACTGGGAGCTCCACTCGGCGACCTCGACGATGTCGCGACCGGTGGTGATCCGCCTCGTCACCTATGTGCGGATCCCGCGTGACACCCACCGCCGGAAGATCACCCGTCGCGCTGTGTTCGCCCGCGACAACTGGACCTGTCAGTACTGCGGCGCGCGCTCCAACCTCACTGTCGATCACGTGATCCCCCGGTCCAAGGGCGGCGGGTCGGGCTGGGACAACATCGTCGCCTCCTGCGCGCCCTGCAACCGCCGCAAGGGCGACTCCCTCCCGCGTCAGGTCGGCATGCACCTCCGGCGCCCACCGAAGATGCCAAGCGCCACCGTCTTCATCCACGTGGCCAGCCCCACGATCCCGGTGGCCTGGCAGCAGTACCTCGCGGCGTAGGCGGGCGGCCGGCGGGCGCCGCCGCGGAACCTGCAAAACACGTCAATCGGCCCGCCCCGCCGGGACCGTGACGCGTAAACCATGTTGGGGCATGCACCACACGGCAAGGTCGCCCGCAACCCCGTCCATTGCCGAGCTGTACAGGTCCCTTAAAACGCGAAGGGCGCCGTCGACCCGACGCCCTTCACAATTTGGCTGGCATCACCAGCGCAAGCTAGGTACTGACCGGAGGGACCAATCCCGGCGCTCGCGCTGACGGTGTCTCGGGGGGACTCCGCTAGGCGGGGTCAGCCTCCGGCTTAGCGGCCGGACACCTCCAGGGTCCCGCAAGAACTTTCAGACAGTCGGACCACCTCCTTTCTCTGGTGATGATCAGATTACCGAATGGCGCGGGGGATATCTGCTCGTGCCGCTCACAAACCCTCTCGCCGGCGTCGTCAGGCCACTTCGGCCGCCTCCGCGCTTCCGGGAACGGGGCTCGAGACCTGTACGTTGTCCCTGCCGGCGGCCTTGCCGAGGTAGAGCGCGCCGTCGGCCCGGCTGACGAGGTCGTCCATCTCCTCGTGGCGCCACTCCGCCACCCCGATCGTGATCGTCACAGCCAGTCCGTGTGCCCGGGCCTCCTCCGGCTGGTCGCTCGCGAGCGCGCTTCGCAGCCGCTCGGTGACGCGTAGGGCGCCCTCTTCGTCGGTGTTCGGGAGCACCACCAGGAACTCCTCGCCGCCCCAGCGGCCGATCGCGTCCTCGGTGCGCAGCGCCCCGTCGAGCACGCGTGCGGTGTGCTCGAGGACGGCGTCGCCGGTGTGATGCCCAAGAGTGTCGTTGATCGTCTTGAAGTGATCGATGTCCATGACCAGGACCGACAGCGCGTGGCCGTGCCGGCGCGCCGCGCTGAGCGCGTCGTGCAGGTACTCATCGATCGCGCGGCGGTTGCGCAGCCCGGTTAGCGGGTCGATCGCCGCCAGCCGCGCCAGTTCGGTGTTGAGCAGAGTGAGCTGCTCGCGCCGCCCCTGGAGGCGGGTGATCAGGACGATGATCGCGAGCCCGGCCACCGCGAGCCCGGCGATCGCCAGCCACGCGAGCCACCGGCCGGCACCGTTGAGGAAGGTGAAGAGCTGGGCCTCGGGGTCCCGGACGACGATCCGCCAGGCGGTCCCCGCGACCGGCGCGGTGACGTAGTACTGCTTGCCCTGCGGGCTGTCGTACGAGCCTTCCGGCGCGCGGTGATCCGCCGCCCACAGGCCCGGGTCGGCCTCGGCGAGCGTGCTCGGCTGTGGTCCGCCGGACCAGACGCCCTTGAGTAGCGCCCCGTGCGTGTCCACGAGGTACCCCTGCCAACCGGGGCCCGAGAGCACGCTCCCGAGCACCGACGGCAACGCGGTCTCAGACATCGCGTAGGCGCCAGCAAACACGCGGCGGCTCGACGACGTCTGGTACGCGACCCCAAAGCTCAGGACCGGGGACCCGTCGATGTTGCTGATAGTGACGCCTGACGCATCCGGCGCAGAGAACACGCCGGCGAGGTTCGCGT
>Ga0335078_10012304_pt1 | contig 12689 bp, 8 predicted proteins | sample Lox_Sample_32_FD_206711 | JGI IMG/M metagenome (GOLD analysis project Ga0335078, IMG submission 206711) | Soil microbial communities from Loxahatchee National Wildlife Refuge, Florida, United States - Lox_Sample_3.2 | ecosystem: Environmental > Terrestrial > Soil > Wetlands | place: USA: Florida... | reverse complement strand
CTCGAACTCCTGGTCTGCGTTCAGGGGAATGCCCAGGGCATCCACCATTTCGATGGCTGGCACACCGTTGAGCATAGTCGATTGCGGACAGTCATTGGCTGGGCCAATTCCGTAACAGGGCACTTCCCCAGCCACGAGTCCGCTGTCGAAGCGCCAATTGAAGCCAATCCATGGCTTGCGCTTCCAGGGAATCTGATATTGCACGTGGGTAGTCTGGTTGAAAGACTCGTCGTGATCGATGCGGAAGACTCCGCTGGGCGCCAGGGGAGTGGCGCCGGCTCCGCCTACTTGCGGCTCGAAGAAGCGTGCGGCCACGCTCGACATGACAACCAGCGCACTGAAGCCGTGATAGTTCGGCACGCTTGCGCGTAGTGCGAAGCCCGGAATCTTGGAGTTGTGCCACTCGATGGGGAAGGTGATTGGCGTATTACCCAGCACGCTGAAGTCGTAGGCGTTGTGGGTGTACTTCCAGATGTATTCGCCATCGATGACGAGATATTTTCCAACCGCCTGCTGCAGACCGGCGTGGAATTCATTGCGATAGCCGGGAGCTAATCGCGTCAGCGAACTGGAGGTGCAGCCGAGTAGCGGATTAAGGACGGGTGAGCCACATCCAAGGCTGGAGAGCACCAGGTTCTCATTGAAGGGAGTCTCCAGAGTGCGAGCGTAGGAGACCCGAAGCACGGTATTAGTCTTTCGAACGTTGTAGGCGATACCGGCGCGCGGCTCTGCCTGGTTGGCAGTGGTCAGGCCGTTGTAGATGTCTCCGCGTATGCCGAGATTGAAGCTCCAATTACGTACATTGATCGCGTCTTGCACGTACATCGAGAGTTCCTTGACGTCGGTGTGGCCGTAGAACGGGTAGAGAGTTCCTCCACGCGTCAGATCGTAAGGCAGAAGCGCGGAGTTAAAGAACGGAATGTATGCGGAGCCGGCCGCCATTGGGTTAGCGGGGGTATTTGGGAATAATCCTGCGCCGGCGCACTGCGAGGGACTGGTAAATCCGTTGACAGGAAAAGCGCTGCTGTTCAGGCAGGGAGCGTTGTAGGTCGGATCGACAATCCCCAGCTGGTCATTCTCGTGGAGGAAAGTTTGGTCGTAACCGATACCAGCTTTGATGTTATGGATGCCTTTCGTGTAGGTGACGTTGGCCAGAGCGCCGGAATTGAGCAGTGAGCGCTGTTGGGCCACCGTTTGCCGCTGCAGGTCGGGGGCGCCGAGATCGTTGAAGGGATCGTCGCTGGGATAGTAGTTATAGGCGTCGCGGCGGACATAGCCCATCAGGTTGAAGATGGCGTTGTTGCTGATGGTGTGGGTCCAGGTCGGCGCTATGTCGAAGGTCAAAATCTTCGATCGTTGGTCGGTCGGCCCTAACGGAACTCCGGTCAACGGATTCAGTGCAGGAATACCGTTGATGTCATGGAACTCCTGGTCGTAAGAATTCGGAGTCTGAAACCAGGAGCGAGTAAATTGGAAGTTAAGGTGAAGAGCGTCGGCAGTCGAGAATACATAGTCAACGCGATCGAACACGTTCTCTTCGTTGCCGTGGTCGTGAAATACCTGAAATTCCGGCCCGTCAAGAAAGCGCCCGGTGTTCAAGCCGCTAAGGGCAATGAAGTTCCCCCAGTTCTTGCCACCATAGGAAAAATCGCCGTCAACGTTGGCCGTACCGAATGTGCCGTAGTTGGTGGTGATGTTGCCGTGAGGAGTTGTTCCACCAAGTCCCGAACGGGTGGTGACGTCGATAATGAGGCTCGTCTTGTCACCATATTCGGCGGGCGGAGCGCCACCAATGACGGTCATGGACTGCACTGCATCGACCGGAATCTGGTTGGAGAAAACCTTACTTTGCTGGTCGGTAATGGGCTGGCCGTCGAGCGAGAACGAGTTCTCGGCGTGATCACCCAGGCCGTGAAACAGGCCATTGGAATCAGCAGCAATTCCTGGAGATGACAAGGTTACCAGCGAGCTCAACTGAGATGTTGTGCTTTCCAGGGGGATCTTTGTGAATAATCCGCGGTCCAAGTCAGTGTGAAAGGTGGGGTCGTTCTCCAGAAGGTCGCCGGCCTCGCCCTGCACGGTGACGTTTTCTGCCGCGGCCGAGATCTGCAGGGTGATCTTCAGGCTCACTGGCACCGCTGACTTTACGTCGACGTCCTGCTTGTAGGGAGCGAAGCCGGTCAGATTGACGGTCAGATGGTATGGATTGAGCGGAACGTTGGGAAAGCTGAACTTGCCCGCGCCATCCGACGTGACGGTGCGAGTGTATTGGCTGACGGGGTTTTCAATTCCCACCGTTGCTCCCGCGATGACGGCGCCCGAGGGATCGGTGACTGTGCCGGATATTGAGGACGCACCAGTAGTCTGCGCTGGCACAAGCACCGATGAAAACGCAGCTACAAAACCCAAGAAGAATAACGCGAGAAACGAGTGCCGCATCGCGGCTACGGTCTTTGAGAAGTTGCACAACTGCGAACTGCTGGACATTCCATCCTCCAATTTCGATTGCCGGCTCGAGCTAGGGGCGCGCGATGACGCATGCGCGGAGAGCGAGAGCCATGGGTTTGAAGAATGTGCGCGATGACTGCGCACAACAGGTTTTCAAACGCGAAATTGGCTAAACGATGGGCGGAGCGCGTGAGGGAAGTCTACGGTCGGCTTGCAGCGACGCGTAGTTAACGGCCTGAAGGGTAGTGCGAATCCACCGCGGGTTGAGTAGATCGGTCCTGGGAAGTTGCGGCGCGACGGTAGCATTGTGTCCCACGCGGCACAATTCGCATTGGTCGCTTGAGATAACCCCGCCCTCGGATGAAGGCAAGCTGCTAACCAGTTTCGCCGGTATGGTGGCAGGCGTGGCCTGCCCATCGCGTGCACCCATGGGTGCAGCAGAACGTGCACGAACAGCAACAACAACAGACCTGCGCGCAACTTCAATCGAATTCCCCGATCACGACGGATGGCTACTGGAGAATTATTCTTACCTACGAGGCGCAAGAAAGTAAAGCCGAGCCGGAGGCGGCGTAGCGATGTGAGGATCAAATGCTGGCGGCACTAGCCAAACTGCAGTCAGAAGGTGCCAGTGCCATCAAAAGAAGATTCCGCCAGACAGGTAAGCTCATCTTGAGTTTAGAGGCTCGACTAGATGACCGATGCAAGTGCGCAATTGGCAAAAGCGAAATACATGAATCTGGAGACCTTTCGCAAGACTGACGTTGGAGTGCGGACGCCGGTGTGGTTCGCGCAGAGCGGCGACAGCGGCGCGTCTGGACAAGTCACGCTGTACGTTTATTCAGAAGCGGATGCCGGTAAGGTGAAACGTATTCGCAATACGGCAAAAGTTCGCGTAGCTCCCTGCAATTTTCGTGGTGACCCGCGCGGCGCATGGGTTGATGGCCAGGCGCGACTGTGTGCGGATGACGAAGTGGCGCAAGCTCAAGCGTTGCTGCGTCGCAAATACGGAATGCTGAAAACCCTGGGCGACTTCTTCAGCCGGCTGATGGGACATAAGCAAACTGTCATCGCGATCGAACTCAGCTGAGAAGGCGCCGGCACCGACTACGAATTACGGGCCGCGTGGGTTCCTTTGTTGGCGTGGTGATGGCTGGCCAGGTGGACGTGGTTGGCCGCGTGATGGTTTGCTACCGCGCGATGCTGCACGCTGGGCTTGGCCTTGTGCACCGACTGCACCGCCGAGTGGTCAAAGTGGTCCGGGTCAACTTCCTGTTGGCCTTCGGCCTGCAGGGGTAATAGAGCTGCACCGCTCATAGCCATCAGCAAAACTGCAAATCTTACTAGCTTCACTTCGCTCCTCCAAAGACCGTGATGGCATGGGTAAGAGCAGTCGTGTTGCCAAAAACGCAGCGTATGCTGACGAACGCTCGAGTCCTGTAAATTAACGAGTTAGGAAGTTGAGGTCGGCCAACGCTCTCCGCCGCGTCTATCTCGACGGAGAGGAGGCTATCCGAAGGGATAGCTTTAAACCTTCAAGTTGGAGAGATTGCCGATCTCTATTTCAAACAGGCCGGCGGCTTTGTTTTCATTGCCGTGAAGAGCCGGCTACCTTAGTTTTTTCGTGCAGCCACCTCCGAAACCGTGATTGTCATCTAATTTTCTGCCATTTCGCGACAATCTGGTTCAGCGGTTTTCCAGACCCCAGCCTGGTCTGCGCCTATGACTTTTGAATATCGAAGCCGACGCCATCTCGCATCCCTGACCTTTTCCCTGGCGACGACCTTGTTGCTCGCTCCCTCACTTGTCGCGCAAGTCGGCGCGAGCAACGAATTGAGCCAATACACCAGCGCCGTGGCCCGGGTCGACCGGAACGACAGGCTGGTTCAATTGGAGCATTTCGCGGTTCACGCGCAATCCGGTCCGCTCAAGACCGCGGCGCTGCAATTCGTAATCTGGGAATATCTCCGTGAGAACAACACTTCTCATGCGCTCAGCTGGGCTCACGCCCTCGAGGAAACCGACAAAAACAATGCGATCGCGCTTGCGTTGTTGAGCGACGATGCGAGAAATGAACTGCAACGAGGAGGCACGAAGCCCTCACAGCTTCTGGCCATGGCGAGCCGGGGTCTGGACAATCTGGCACAGGTGCTGCGACCGCCGGGCATGAGTCAAGCCGACTTTGCCGACCTGCAGCGCCGCGTCAACGCGATGCTGAGTGGTGCAGCCGGCACCGCTGAAGTACAGATGCGCGACTACGTTGCGGCGCGCGTCTATCTCCACAATGCAGTCGCGATAGAACCAAACCATGCCGGCGATGTTTACGAGCTGGCACTCGCAGACCTGAACGGCAAGGAACCCAATCGCAAGGAAGGCTACTGGTGTCTGGCACGAGCGGTGAATCTCTCGCGCGGGACGCCGCAGGGGATCGAGATTGCGCGCTTTGCGCGTGCCCAGTACGTGAAGGATGGCGGCAGCACAACCAACTGGAATGACTACCTCGCTGCGACGGCCGCTCCCAATGCGAGCGCTGCACTCGCAACTCGCACTGCATCGATCACGCCGCCGCCATCGGTGCCCCAGCCGCTGCCTAAGGCGCCGCAGCCGACGACGGTCGCTGTCGCGAAGCCCGCGGCCGTTGCGAAGTCCCCGGCCGTTGCGAAGCCCCCGGCCGTTGCGAAGCCCCCGGCCGTTGCGAAGCCAAGCGCCTCGCAAGCGGCGCCTTCCGTGTGGGCCGACGATACCGCACCCGCCGTCGTGCGCAAGCGCCGCATTCCATCGACCATAGGACCGATGTCGCTGGGCATTCTGGTTGAGACGTCGCTGGCCAACAAGGGCAGGCGTTCGGCCGTGATCAATAGCCTGATTGACATGCTGCGCCACATGGGCGATCAGGACGAAGCGTTCGTTCTTACCTATGACAACAACCTTGTCTTCGCGCAGGATCTGACCAGCGATCCACAACAACTGGAGGAGGCGCTGGAGAGCATCAAGCCGCAGAGGGGAGCGGTGCTCGACGACGCCATCGCATTTGCCGCGGGACATCTGGCGCGCATTGCGAAGTATCCCAATCGCGTGCTGCTGGTGATCTCCGACGGACGAAACCTCGACAGTCACGCGTCGCCGACGCAGACTTCGGCTGAGATCAATGCGGCCGGAGTGCGAATTTTCTGCATTGGCGTAGATGTCAGCGAAAGCTACGGGCGCTCGCGCTTGCAGGCGCTGTCGTCAAGCACCGGCGGGCAATCGAGCTTCATCAGCGATCCCGGCCAGTTCCGCCGCGCGACCAAAGAGATGGCGCAGAACATGGGCATCGATTTCAGGTTCTGATCCTCGCGCAGACAAAGCACCTCCTGAGAGCGATCCCGGGCTAATCTGCCACCGAGTTGCGTGATCGCAATTTCTCGGTTGTGAACACGTTTAACCAGCGATGTTATAATCATTGTTGCCCTTCTGTAGTGTTTCCTCACAAGCGGGCGCGTAGCTCAACTGGCAGAGCAACTGACTCTTAATCAGTAGGTTGAAGGTTCGATTCCTTCCGCGCTCACCATCTGATTTCAAAATCTTCGCTAAGAGATGCCAGGTGTAGTCACAGCGTCGCGAGAGCAGCGTCACTTCCCTGTAGCATCGTCGCGAATACTCTGTTGTACTACTGTGTTATCAATCAAAGTTGTTGTCTGTGTGAGGGAGGCGCCCATGGTGAAGTACGCGGTCACCAGGCGGGTTGTGCACACGTTTGCAGGATTGCTTTTACTTTGCGCAATGGTCAGCGCCGACGCACGCGGGCCGGCGCCACAGTTCACGGCCACGACGCTCGACGGACAAACCTATAGCAATAGCACGCTGCGCGGCAACGTTGTGCTGCTGCAGGTCTTCACGACATGGTGTCCGGTTTGCCGGCGAGATCAACCGGCGGTGGACAACATTGCATCCGCCTTTGCCGGAGATGGTCTGGTGGTCATCGCCATCGACGATGGCGAGCCGGAAGCAACGGTGAGGGCCTTCCTGCAGGAGCATCCGCGAGCGGTCCCGGTGGTGGCCAACGACGGCCACAGTCTGGCGGCGCGTTTCGGAGCGCACAGCTATCCCCACTACGTGGTTATCGATCGCAACGGTAACATCACCGCCAGCGTAGCCGGTGGCGGCGGAGAACCTCATCTGCGGTACCTGCTGGCGAGCGCGGGGCTGGGGTCGAAATCGAACAACGCTGTGGTGGCCAGTCGCGGGACACCACCCACCAATGCCAGCGCGGGACCGCAGTTGATCAACGTACCGCCGACCCAGAATTTCATCGCAGCCAAACCTATCCCCAAGACGATTTTTGTGCTGGCCAACGGCGAGCAACTGGAAGCGGATCATTACGTCCTCAATGCGACGTTCCTGCATGTGACGGCGGACGGACAGGACCGCAGCATTCCCCTCAGTGCGCTGGACATCAGGAAGACGATTGCGTTGAATCACCAGCGCGGAATCGACCTCAAGATTCCAACCAACGGCAGTGAGGTCTTCCTGGCGTTCTGACAGCGGCCCATGACTGTCGGCGGTCGAAAGAGATAGCGAAGCGACCGGAATCGTGTCACACTTGCCGTTCATTAAGGAGCAAGTATGTCCGACAACAACGTTGCGCTGATCCATCGCTGGTTTGACGAGGTGTGGAACAACGGCCGGCTGGATGCGATTCATGAATTGATGGCGCCGAAATTCGTGGGCATCGGCCAGAGCGGGCCGGAGGCCGTCATCCGTGGGCCACAGGAGTTTCAGACCTTCGTAGAGCAGTTGCGCGGCGCGTTCCCTGACATTCACGTGACCATCGAGGACGCATTCGCGGCAGGTGACAAGGTGGTGGCGCGATGGTCGGCGACCATGACGCACCGCGGCGATCATCTCGGGCTGCCGGCAACCGGCAAGCAAGTTCGCATCACCGGGATCTCGATAGGGCGAATCGTCGACGGCAAGATTGTCGAGGGCTGGGACAATTGGGATCAGCTGGGCATGATGCGCGAGATCGGAGCGGTTACTGAATCGAAGGCGGCTTTGCGCGCGGCAGGGTCGTGAACTGAGCAGAGCCAATCATCCCTGACAGGTGAGATGGATCCCAGACAGTTCGGTCTAGTTTGCGGCTGAAGCAGTCTAGACTCGACGTTGCGCATTTGCAACGCAGGCGGTAGGCTTCTCGCGACGAGAGGTGAGCCCAGGTTGTCGTCAGGTCCCAGCGTCCAATCGGAAGTGCCATCGGCCCAGCCGAAACCGCAGCGCGCGATGCTTCCTGCTCTGCTCCTTCTGGCCGCAATCTTCGCCGTCTACTCGCCGGTAAATCATTACGACTTTGCCGATGTTGATGACGACGCCTACATCAGCAACAACCTGCATATCAAGTACGGCTTGGATTGGGACGGGGTGAAGTGGGCATTTACCACGTACTATCTGGCGAATTGGCATCCGGTGACGTGGATGTCGCATGCTCTGGATTGTCAATACGCCGGGTTGAACGCCGGGCGCCAGCACAACGTGAACGTCGCTCTGCACGGTCTGGATGCCATCGTGCTCTTCTGGGTGCTGCTCAGCGCTACCGGGTTTGCAGGCCGCAGCGCGATGGTGGCCGCTCTTCTTGCGCTGCATCCGATCAATGTCGAGTCGGTGGTTTGGATTGCCGAGCGCAAGAATGTTCTGAGCATGCTGTTTTTTCTGCTCACCCTGGGAGCTTATCGCTGGTATGCAACCAACCCGCGCGTCGGGCGATATCTACTGGTCGCATTTCTCTTCGCGCTGGGGCTGATGTCCAAGCCGCAGGTCATTACGCTGCCGTTTGTCCTTCTGCTTTGGGATTATTGGCCGCTGCGCCGGATGTTTCCCGGCGCTGGAGATGCGCCTGTAGGAACGAGTCCCGGTATGCCGTTCCTGGAGCCCAAACGGTTTTCCTGGCTGGTGCTGGAGAAGCTTCCCTTGCTATTGCTCTCCGCTGGTAGCGCGGTCCTTACGGTGAAGGCACAGCGTAGCGGGGGAGCGATGAATTCTCTAAACTCCTTCGCCCTGGGCTTGCGCGTCGAGAACGCCATCGTCTCCTACGCTCGCTATATGGGGAAAGCAGTTTGGCCGTCCCACCTGTCCGCTTTCTACAATTATCCACGCTACGGGATCGATGGTTGGCAGTTGGGCTGGTCCTGCGTACTGTTGATTGCGGTGACCGCGTTGGTCATGGTTTATCGCGAGCGGCGCTGGCTGCCGGTCGGCTGGTTCTGGTTTCTGGGGACGCTGGTGCCCATGATCGGACTGGTGCAGGTCGGCGATCAAAGTATGGCTGATCGCTATGCGTATCTGCCCCTGGTTGGGCTATTCATCATGGTCTGCTGGCAAGTGGCGGACTTCGCCTCCCACTGGATCGGCAGCACGAAATCGACGACTGCCTGGCTGGCAGCTCCGAGCCTGGCCATCCTGCTGGCCCTCACCATAGCGACACGCCGCCAGATCGGATACTGGGAGAATAGTGTCGCGTTGTGGTCCCATGCGGTGCAGGTTACCAGGCTCAACGATGCGGCGGAGACCTATCTGGGCGAGGCTCTGATACGCGCGGCGAATCCCCGCGCGGCGATACCACACTTGCAACGGGCGGTAGCGATTTTTCCCGCCGGCCCGAAGGCATACATGTTTCTCGGATACGCTGAGCAACAGATGGGCCAGCCGCGCAGTGCGATCCAGCACTTTCAGCGAACTCTCGATCTCAGCCAGAACTACGGGGCGGACGCGGCGCGGATTCGTCAAGCTACCTTGCAGAGCATGGCCTTTGCCTATCGCGACATTGGAGATTATGCGCGCGCTTCGCAATGCTTAGAGGCCGCGCAGCAGATGAGCCAGCCGTAAAATCACAGGTAGCACCGGAGGCCTTGCGGACGCGCACGATCTACAATGAATCCTGTGCTCCCAGCCCGCTTGAAACTGGAAACAGGAAACTTGAAGATCATTGCTCCCGCGATTATTTTTCTTATGACACTTTTCGCAATTGCTCAGCAGACCCTTGCTATCGCCCCAACAGCCGCACACGCAAATGTTGGGGGGCCCGGTGCGACGCCGCAGGCCATCACTGACCCCACGAAGCTCGCAAGCAAGAACGTTCCCGACATGCAGGCCTTCTCCATCGAGAAGCTGTACATGACGCGCCAGATTGGCGGCTCGACTTGGTCGCCGGATGGGAAGCAGGTTGCGTTCATTACCAACATCAGCGGGCGTCAGAATCTTTGGGTTGTGCCGGCGACCGGTGGTTGGCCAACGCAGCTGACCATCAGCGATCAGCGGCAATCGCAGCCGGTGTGGTCGCCGGATGGGACGTGGATTGCCTACATCTCCGATCATGATGGCGACGAGCAGTGGGACATTTTTCTGGTTTCGCCCAAGACGGGTGATGTGACGAACCTGACGACGTCGCCGGACTCGGCGGAGATGGATGCGGCGTGGTCGCCCGATGGACATCAGCTGGCCTATGCGACCAAGCCGAAGTCGGGGTCGAGCTACGAGATTGAGCTGATCGATGTGACGACGCGGCATGTTCGTCATATCACGAAGAACACGCCTAAGGATTTGAGCAATCGGCATCCTATCTTCTCGCGCGATGGGAAGTTTTTGGTTTACACGCAGTGGCACGCCACCGGCAAGGATGCCAACGTGTTTGTCGTCGATCTCGCTAGTGGACAGAGCACAAACCTGACACCGCATCAGGGGCAGAACAACTACATCGCTGCTGATGTTGCGCCTGACGGCAAGAGCGTGCTGATTACATCGGACGCGCGTAATGGGTACGACAATGTGGGAGTCGTCGATATTGCGACGAAGAAGATTGAGTGGCTGACCGATGAGAAATGGGAGTTGAGCGCGGGCTCGTTTTCGCCGGACGGCAAGGCGCTGACTTGGACGGCGAATGTCGATGGGACGACCAACATTTATTCCTACGACATCGCGAGCAAACACGCCGAGGCGCTGCCGATCGAGCGCGGCGTCAACGGGCTGGGCGGCGATCCTGCGGCATATACGCGCGATGGCTCGCGGCTGCTCTACCACCACAACGGGGCGAATGCGCCGAATGATCTGTGGGTGTATGACGTCGCGTCGAAGCAGTCGCAGCAAATCACGCACGCGCTGGTCGGCGGGCTGCGCAGTGCAGACATGGTGCAGCCGTATCTGGTGCACTATCCCAGCCGCGATGGGAAGTGGACCATCTCGGCGTTCGCTTACGTGCCTAACAACATTCAGCCGAACGGGAAGTTTCCGGCGATCGTTTACATCCACGGCGGGCCGGCGGCACAGTCTGTCGATTCGTTCAATCGATTCATTCAGTACATCGTGAATCAGGGATACCTGGTGATCGCGCCGAATTACCGCGGTTCGACCGGTTACGGCAAGCAGTTCACCGACGCCAACATGGGCGATGCCGGCGGGCAGGAGTTGAATGACGTGCTCGACGCGGCGGAGTGGATCAAGAAGAGCGCGTTTGTCGATCCCAAGAAGCTGGTCGTGATGGGCGGGAGCTATGGCGGATATCTCAGCATGATGGCTGTGACCAAAGCCCCGGAGATGTGGGCCGCGGCGGTGCCGATTGTGCCGTTTGTGAACTGGTTTACCGAGATCGAGAATGAAGATCCGCATCTGCGCGAGTACGACTTGGCAACGATGGGCGATCCGGTGAAGAACAAGGCGCTGTATGAGGATCGGTCGCCGATTAATTTTGTCGATCAGATCAAGGCGCCGCTGTTGCTGCTGGCGGGTGGGAACGATCCTCGGTGCCCGGCGGAGGAGTCGCAACAGGTGGCCGATGCGGTGAAGAAGCATGGCGGGACGGCGCAGTTGAAGATCTACAAGGATGAAGGGCACGGGTTCGCGCGGGTGGAGAATCAGATTGACGCGTATCAGCGGGTAGCGGATTTTCTGAAGGTACACGTGCCGAGCCCGGGGTGTGGGTGCACGGTGTACGAGTAGCCGCTGTTCGCCAGTCGCAAGAAGAAGCGCGCGGAGGTTGGCCGCGTGCCGGGTGGCGTTCTGCAGCGGGACGGCGCGAGTGAATCGCCGGTGCTGGCGGCGTAATTGGAGCAAGGTATGGGATCGTAAAGGCCCTCGAAGCAATTACTCCGAAAGACACGCTTCAACAGGAGCAAATGATGGAGCCACAGAACAGCCTGGAACAGGCTTTGGAGGGCTGGCAGCACGGTCAGGCATCCCTACAAGAAGTCCGAGCGTTGGCCGCTGACCTGGGGAACGAGCACTATTCCCCCGGCGTCCCAGCACTCATGCAACTCTTGGGTTACGGTGACGAGATTGTTCGCTACAACGCGGCCATGTCACTTTCATACGAGTTTCACCACAAACCGGCTGCTGAGGCGTTGCTAGCCATGTTGGCGGGGGATCCTGATGACGATTGCCGAAGGGTCGCCGCTGGCGGCCTGGGAGCCCTATTTCAAAACACCAGGAATGGCCGCATTCTCGCTGCGCTTGGCCATGCTGCTCTGAATGACTCTGACGAATATGTTCGCAGCGCCGCGTTCAAGTCGCTGCTCATTGTTAATGGCGTCTCGCGAGACCAGCACCTGGAACTTTTGAGGGACCAGAGCCAGTCGGTCGATCCGGCTCGTGTACAGAGCATTTTGGCAGGGATCCCGCGGTCGCCGGCTGAAGCCGGCTCGTGATTCGAAAGCTGCGATAAACCGGGCTGAACGTGTCTACGCAGAAACCCTGTCGTCCCTGAAGGGACTCTGGTTCTTTTTCGACCTAACCCAGCACTCCGCCTTCGGCTCCGTGCTGGGCTAAGTTATGCCGTGCCTTCGGCACTTGATTTTCGCTATTCGTACTCCACTGCCGAACTCGTAAGCTAATTCTCACGCGGGACATTACAGGCCAGCTCTTCGAGCTATCGCGCGCCTGCGGTCTCGGCGACCTCGTAGATGCTGTACCACGGCGTGGCGGCCTTCAGCGCGTTGTTCACATTGTTGATGTTCTTCACGCCCTCGTCCTTCAGCCACGCCTCGAAGGCCTTGCCGCCTTGCTGCGCGTAGATCGGGATGCCGTCCTTCCACGTGGCGCGTCCGCAGAGCACACCGTTGAACTTCACGCCCGCTTCGGCGGCGTACTCCAGGTCCTCGATGAACTCGGGATTGCTGACGCCCGCCGACAGGTAGATGAAGGGCTTGTTGGTTGCGGTCGAGGTCGCGCGGTAGTGGTCGAGCGCTTCCTGCTTCGAGTAGACCTTCGTCCCCTTGAAC
>Ga0335078_10012303_pt1 | contig 12690 bp, 9 predicted proteins | sample Lox_Sample_32_FD_206711 | JGI IMG/M metagenome (GOLD analysis project Ga0335078, IMG submission 206711) | Soil microbial communities from Loxahatchee National Wildlife Refuge, Florida, United States - Lox_Sample_3.2 | ecosystem: Environmental > Terrestrial > Soil > Wetlands | place: USA: Florida... | reverse complement strand
AGAGGCTTTGGCAGGCCGAAGTTCGGTTATGAGTAGATTGTGCGCCAACAAGGGGAAATTATCTGCAAACCGGCGTTGGAAAATTCGCGCGGGGCGAGGTTCTCGCCGTACCGATCGAGAATGAGGGGATGAAGACAAGATTCGCCATGGGCTCCTGAGAGCTACAAGCCGCCGCGAATCCATTCCGCCCCGCCAGGTCGGCCGCCATAGGAATCGCCTCATAGCGGCGGTCTTACCAGGCTGCTGAAAACTCCGAAGGAATTACGAAAACGATTAGAATACGTCCGTCAGGGGCTAAACGGGACGCTGAAAAACTCGATTGGAGGAGCTTTGTAACCAGGGCACGACTTTGGCCGGGCCACCAAAGCACGCAGAATGAACGGGCTTCAGCCCCTGCCATTCTTGTCCTGTCACTTTTCGCTCCTCTTTCGGGCTTTTTCAGTAGCCTGTAAAGCCCCACTGGTATTGCGCAGCTTACTGCGCGGCTGAAGCCGCGCCCTTGCAAAACAATTTCGTCCGCTTTTTGCAATGCGATTACTCTGGTTCCGCCCAACTTTTCCTCTTTCGCCGCACCTCCATCTCTGTCATACTTGATTGTGCCCCCCACGTACGGCCAGACCACTCAATCCAAAAATGAGGTTGTAGAGATGTCTGCAAAGTATGTCTTTGTGACAGGCGGAGTTGTGTCCAGTCTCGGCAAGGGAATCGCGTCGGCTTCCATCGGCTGCCTACTGGAGAGCCGCGGCCTGCGGGTCAACCTGATGAAGTTCGACCCGTACCTCAACGTCGATCCCGGCACCATGTCGCCCTTTCAGCACGGCGAGGTCTTTGTTACCGACGACGGCGCCGAAACCGATCTCGACCTTGGCCACTACGAGCGCTTCACGCATGCTCCGCTTTCGCGCGACAACAACTACACCACCGGCCGCATCTACGAACAGATCATCCAGAAAGAGCGCCGCGGCGACTACCTGGGCAAAACTGTCCAGGTGATTCCGCACGTGACCAACGAAATTAAGAACGCCATGCGCAAGGTGGCCGCGAACGGCGCCGACGTGACGATCGTCGAGATCGGCGGCACAGTGGGCGACATAGAATCGCTGCCGTTCCTCGAAGCCATCCGCCAGATGCGCCAGGAACTGGGCCGCGAAAACACGGTGTTTGTGCACGTCACGCTCGTGCCCTGGATCGCAGCGGCACAGGAGCTGAAGACCAAGCCCACGCAGCACTCCGTCAAAGAACTGCTTTCCATCGGCATCCAGGCCGACGTGCTGCTCTGCCGTTCGGAGCGGCAGCTCAGCCCCGAGATCAAACAGAAGATCGCAGCCTTCTGCAACGTCGAAGAAAAGGCCGTCATCGGCGCCAGAACCGTGCCCTCGGTGTACGAGGTGCCGCTCAACTTTTCTCAAGAGGGACTTGACGAACTCATCCTCAAATACCTGCACAAAGACGCGCCCGACGCCGACCTTGCCAAGTGGCGCGATCTGGTGGATCGCTGTTACAACCCCAAGGACGAAGTCTCCATTGCCATTGTCGGCAAATACACCGACTACGAGGACAGTTACAAATCGCTCAAAGAGGCGTTGACGCACGGCGCCATAGGGCAAAATCTCAAGCTTAAGATCACGTGGATCGAGGCCGAAGGACTGGAGTCGCAATCACCCGGAGATCGCAGTTATGAATCGCAATTAGAAGGTTTCGACGGCATTCTGGTGCCCGGCGGATTCGGCAAGCGCGGCATCGAGGGAATGCTCAACGCCATCCGCTATGCACGTGAGAAGTACGTTCCATACTTTGGAATTTGTTTGGGTATGCAGACCGCCTGCATCGAGCTTGCGCGCAACGTCTGCGGTCTCAAGGATGCGCACTCCAGCGAGTTCGATCCGGCCGCGCAGCACCGCGTTATTTACAAGCTGCGCGAACTGCTGGGGGTCGAAGAGATGGGCGGGACGATGCGATTGGGCGCCTGGACGTGCAACCTGCAGGAGGGCTCGCTGGCCAGCCGCGCCTATGGCGGAGCCAAGGAGATCAGCGAGCGCCACCGCCATCGCTACGAGTTCAACCGCGAGTACGAAGCGCTGCTCACCGGCGCCGGGCTGCGCATCTCCGGCGCCACGCCCGACCAAACCTACGTCGAGATCGTAGAGCTTCCCGGCCACCCGTATTTTCTCGGCTGCCAGTTCCACCCCGAGTTCAAGTCGAAGCCGCTGGAGCCGCACCCGCTGTTCTATGCGTTCATTGAGGCGAGCTACAAGAACCGGGAGAGACGCCTTCGATCCGGCGCAAACGCAGCGCCGACGCTCGCCAGCGCGCTGTCGTCCTGAGCGAAACAGGCCGCGCTTTGGGCGCGGCTTGCGCAGCCGAAGGATCTGCGGTTGCTGTTCTCAATTGCGCAGTCACCAAGTATTGGAGCTGACATTATCTTTCGAGGTCTTTACCGCGTTTATCATTTTGCCGCGACAGAGCATTCACGACAGACCGTCAGTGCGTCATTCAGCAACCGGCGCAAATAACCAAGATAGTGCAGATCAAACGCTCGTTCGCCGGTATCGGGCAAACGATTGGTGCGCTCGAACTGCCTCTCCCATACCTCCTCGGCCTCGATGAGTCGATTCGAGATGATGCAGTGAGCGATGAGATCGAATTCAGAAGCACGCGTTTGATCGAATGGTTTGGCTTGCAGTTTGCGCTCCCACCACTTCTCTGCCATTTCCCGATTTTGAGCAATGCAGACCGCGCGCAAAACGAGCGCCCCGCAATTCTCTTTCCATACAGTTGTCATCTTCTCGAGAGCGCCCTCGGCTTTGCTCAATGCCGCGCGCGCTTTTTCGATCTTCCCGAGATCGAAGTAATAATCGCTCGCAACAAGATGCAAAAATACCGCTACATAAAGTTCCAAAGCGTCGTTTGATGCCGTCTTTTCAATCAGCGAAATATCGAAGTCTCGTGGGCGTATGGCGGTGATTTTGGTCGCCTCTGTCATAGCTGCAACGCGACGAAAGTCCTCCATCACGTTTCCAGACAAGACCTGGTAAATATGAGCGCCGTCCGAGTATGCGGATGCTTCCCGCACGGGAATGAGATTCACAAGAAAGAAAACCAGACAAATCGCCGCTATGTAGCTCAACAATTTCCATGCCGACTCATAGAAGGACCCTTTTGCTGAGGATAGGGCAAGCAGCGCAAGGCCGCTTGCGGCGAGGTTAGCCAAAGGCCCCCCGGCTCCGGTCCATATTGCGTGTGATTTCTTGTAGGCTTGCGGGCTTGGCGGAATAATTCTCACCCCGCCCTGGAAAAGACATTTCCACGAGGCAGGAGGAATCAACCGCCACCGCCCGTCCTTGATTTCCATGTGGAATAGCCCTATGCGCACGGAGATCAACTTCATCCCGACGGATATTCCCGCGGTAATGTGTCCGAGTTCATGTAGCGCGGTCGCAATGAACAATGCACTGAAGAAAATCAATTGATCGACGAACCAACCCGGTGTTTGCGGAAGTTCTTGCTGCTGCCCCCATCTGCTGATTTGTGAATCAATAATCAGCAGACCGACAATAGCGGCTGCAACAATGAATAGATAAGAAAGCGAGGTTGTTCCGTCTCCCTTGACCTTAACCGGACTAGGCTCTGCCGTGAATAACTCGCTGACGGAAGCACGGGGCCGAAATACAAGCATGATCGCGGTTCCAGCCGCCAGGTGAGCGATGCCGAACAGGCCAAAGACCAATAAATCTTCATAAGAGAACCCGGCATAGTAAACGACAACTGCACCAGCCGCAAGGACTGGAACGGCAGTTGCGATAAAAGCAATCCCGCAGGCGATGGCCCAGGACCGTGTATTTTGCTTTTGGCGATAGTACTGCACAAGCGTCGCGGCGCTGGTAATGCAAATTGCAACTGGGGAAATAGCAAGAAGAACCAATAATACGTATAGAAGCGGGAGCAAGATCCAATATTTAAGTCCTGCTCCATTAACGGAATAATCGCTGTATGCCGGCTCTGAAATCATCCGGCAGATAGAAAAAGGAATCGATACAGCGGCAGTGCCATAAACAAGTGGCACAAACCACAATAGACCCAGGATGAATTTCCGCAGTCGGATCACCGTGTTCTCCCTTCAGAAATCGATGCCGCGAAAATGATCAAGGGTTTGCGCTTGTAAAACACTGTAGCAGAATCGCTGAGACTACACAGAAAGCAGGTTCATTTTCCTCAAAGGGATCAATAAATACTGGACACTGCCTTCTGGCCGGAGCCGTTCAATCGGTCACTCATCGCACCTCACCCCAGTAGCACCGTTCCCTTGATCTTTGCTGCCAATGCGCGGTCAAGAGTGACCAGCGTAAGGTTGCCGGCTTCGGCAAAAGCGGCAAGGTACGCATCCATCCACTCCTTAGGCGAGGAAGCGGTATGGCTGGTCAATGCTCGCAACGGAATCTCGAGATCCTGAGGCTCATTTGCCCAGGCAACTTGCCCGGTTGCAATCCAGCGGTCGTAGATCTTCCAGCACTCCGACTGCGTGACGACCTCGTCGTCTCCCATTATTGCCGGGGTTGTGAGAATTCTGAAGAGACCGATTTGCGTCTGGCGACAAAAAACCAGCGTTGCGCTTGCCGGCACGGCTTCATACCACTGTCTTGCCGTCACATGGTGCGTGTGCCGATCAAAACACAATGCGACCCAGACGTTCACATCAGGAAAAAGCAGTGAGCTCATCGATCTGCTCGTTGGTCAATTCCAGCGTCGCCGGACGGGAGGAGCGAATGAGTGGAAGTCGCAGCTTTCTAACGAGTCTCTCTTCGGTTCCTTCCAACTCCCGTTGAATTGCGCGCAACACAATCTGGCGCACGGGCGTTCTCTCTCGTGCGGCTTTGATCTTCAAATCGCGATACGTCTCGTCCGGGATATCGATAGTGGTACGCATATTTCCACAATAGCATATCTATGGATCTATGGACGATCTTCGTAAGCTACTGTATTTAGACCACTTCAAAGCACGCTGGGTATTTCTGCTACCGGCTGGCGCGCGAGATCGCGATTTTTATCGAAGATTCTTCTCTTTAACCGGTTCCGTTCAAGCGCACGATCCGGTTCTCTCGTCTACTTGCATTGGCGCCAATTCTCGATGTCTCGATGAAACGAAAGCGGGCCATCAATCACCTGTCAATAGCGCATGTCTTCTTCGGGATGGGACTGCAGAAATCAGTTCGGTACGAAAGTCCGGTACAAAACCGATGAAAACCGTTCCTGGTTCTTGACAACGAATTCCCGGCGGGCCTATTGTGACTAACGGTTTTGGGCTAGCAACAGAAAGGATGGGACATCAACACATGGTTGCCTACTTCCAGCTTCAGCCCGCGGAAGCGGAGCTGCAGCAGTTGGCAGAGCAGTATTGGCAGACGACCGGCGAAAGGGAACACGAGCTTGAGAAGGCAGCCTTTGAAGCCGGCGAAGCAATCCGCAACGGCGATTACACATTGGCGAACCTCGAAGCCATCGTGCGCTGGAAGTCGGAGCGCGCGGTGCAGTATCTTATCGGCAACAGCAGTGAAAAGATCCGGCGCGCACTGGCTACAGCAGCCGCGCCTGAGGCAACGACGGAAACGGCCGTGAAAGCCTTGATCGACCTGCACGGCGTGGATTTGCCCTTGGCGTCGGCGATTCTGGCTGCGATCTTTCCCGAGCGCTACACGGTGCTCGATTACCGCGCTCTTGAGGCGCTGGGCCATGCCCGCCACGACGTGCGCTTTTACGAGGAGTATCTGGACTTTTGCAAGCGCCTGGCCGAAAGCAACATCGTAAGCCCGCAGAGCGACCTGCCCGCTCCTACACCGCTGCGCACAATCGATCGCGCACTGTGGGAGTGGTCGCGTAGCCACATGGGATGACCGGCCGGCCCGATGCGTTTGAACTTACCTGCCGCTTGCCGTCCTGCTTCGATCGGGAGGAGCGCGCGCGTGCTCGGCTGCACCTGAATGTGGGCCACGCCCCATGAATCGCGGCCCACGCACCACGATACAATCAGCTTCGTGAGTTCTTCGTTCGAAATCGGGCCGGTCCACGTTGGTGCTGGCCGGCTCTTCCTCATTGCCGGTCCCTGCATCATCGAGTCCGAAAGCCACGCGCGCACCATGGCCGATGCCATCCAGCGCATCGCGGCCGATCTCGGCATCCCCTATATCTTCAAAGCCAGCTACGACAAAGCCAATCGCACCAGCGTGAAGAGTTTCCGCGGCCCCGGCCTCGTAGAGGGCGTGCGCATCCTCGGCCGCCTTGCCAAGGACACGGGCATTCCGGTGCTCACCGACGTGCACGAGCCCGCGCACTGCGAGGTTGCCGCAGACGCCGTTGACGTGCTGCAGATCCCCGCATTTCTCTGCCGCCAAACCGACCTGCTGGTAGCCGCTGGACGCACGGGGCGCGCAGTGAACATCAAGAAGGGCCAGTTTGTGGCGCCGTGGGATATGAATCATGGCCTCGAAAAAGTTCGCTCCACGGGCAATGAGCGCGTCTTCCTTACGGAGCGCGGCTCGAGCTTTGGCTATAACAACCTAGTGGTGGATTTTCGCTCGTTAGCCATTATGCGCGGGTTGGCGCCCGTGGTGTTCGACGCGACACATTCGGTGCAGCAGCCCTCGGCGGCCAACGGCGTGAGCGGCGGGCAGCCCGAGTTCATTCCACTGCTTGCTCGGGCGGCTGTCGCTGCCGGCATCGACGGCCTTTTCGTCGAGATTCATGAGGATCCGCCGAACGCGAAGTCGGACGGCGCCAATGCCCTCGATCTCAAGCTCTTGAAGCCGCTGCTGGAGACGCTGCTGACGATACAAGCTGCTGTTTCCAAAAGGCCTTCCCTCCAACAGAGCGCGTAGCCCTGCGGCCGTGGAGAATGCCATGGGATTCGATTTGGGTTTCGCGGGAAGACTTCCCCTTCGACGTTCCGTAACTGAGAAGTCTATGTAGATTCAACGCGTTGAACAATTCAAGTAGTCCACCGTTTGCCGATAGATAAATACAGGACTGCGCCTTCTTGCTGAGGCGTCGCACGCGTCCGTTCGGTTCATGGCTCCGATTGATATGCCAAGCCGTCAGCCCGCCACTTCCCGGCCCGCGCCGGGCCGGGAGCGCCGCATCCATGATCGCTACTCGCTCGGCAGAGCGTTTGGCCATCTGAAGTATGGCGGATCGATGATTCCCTGCCAGTTCATCGACATCAGCCTTACCGGTTGCAGAGTCCGCACAGAAAGCCCATTCGCCGCGGGTGCATTAGCTCCGGTCCAAATTGTGCTTATGATCTTCGGGTTGGTCCTGCGCATTGACGGCGTCACCCAGTGGACCAATACCTGCGACATGGGCATTCGCTTCACGCACCCGTCGTTCCGCTCGAAGAACCAACTTGCCGGCCTGCTCACCTGCCTCATCAACAAGGACGCCCAGAAAACGGTGCAGGAAGTGTTCTCTCAGGTCCTCCTCGATCCCATCACCAGTCCCACCCTGTCCATTCAAGCCAGCCCTCCGCAAAGCGCGCCCGCACCCGCCGTGCAGGAGGCGGTTCCGCCAACTCCAACGCCTCGCGATCCGGCCCCGCCTCGCGATCCGGCCCCGCCCCGCACTAGGCCAGGGCCCGAAGTGTCTCGCGAGCCCCTCGGTCCGCTCGTCTCGACAGACGATGAATGGCCCACCCTCATTCGCTTCCTACAGGACCGAACCCATGCGCAGGGTTTTGTCACTGGTCTGAATCTGAAGGCCTGCGCAGTAAAAACCGTGGAGCCCTTTATGGCAAAATTGGGTTCCCGTGTGGAATTGAGTTTCCAGATCCTGGGCCTGCCCCTTCAGTTGGCCGGCTCCGTTGCTGAAACCAACGGCGAGTATTCGGCACAAATCCGCTTCTTCAAACTCAGCCACCGCAAGCAAGAGGAGCTGCAGCAGGTGCTCGATGAACTGAGCGAAGTCGCAGCGAGCGAGAAATTGCAAGCCGAGTGACATCCCCTGGGGGATGGTTCTTGAGCAGGCGAAACACATTCCAGGGGGCTCAACAGGCCGCACAAAAAAAGCAAAAAGCGACAGGGACAAAGATAGCGGGGCCGAAGCCCCGCTCATTCTGCGCACATTGCCGGCCCGACAAAAGTCGTGCTCTTTCAAAAACAACGGCTGCAACAGAGGTTTCCGCAGCCAGTAAAGCCATGCCTTTTCAATGCCGCTCCGCTTCACGATTCCAAATCCAACGCGGTTGCGCTGGAGTGACGCCTCGTTGGCTCTCCTGCCTTGGTGAACGGTGCTACCTCCGTTCATCGCCATCCACAGTGCAGATCCGGTACAACCGCTTTCCCATCCAGCATGAAACACGACGCCCCGTCGATGTCCGTTCGGAACGTACGTACCCGCGACTGTTGCAATTCTTCAAGCACTTCTTCGCGGGGATGGCCGTAGCGGTTGTGCAGCCCGCACGAGATGACCGCCCACTGCGGCGCCACACGCGCCAAAAACTCCGGTTGCGTGGAGGTAATGCTGCCGTGATGGCCGACTTTGAGCAGCGTGCTCTTGAGATCCGGTTCGGCCAGCATGGCCTGCTCGATGGGCGCCTCCGCGTCGCCTGTCAGCAGTACCGATGTTGCGCCATAGGCGATGCGCAGAACCAGCATATTGTCGTTGGGATGGGAAGTGCTGGCGGCGACGCCGCGGAAGGGCGCGAGAACCTCAACGCGTGCGCCGCCAAACGAGAACGCATCTCCGGCAAAGTAGGAGCGCACCGGAATGTGCAGCTCGGTAGCCTCGGCCAAGAGCGCCTGGTAGCGGGGGATCGGAGGATTGTTGCCGACCCACAGTGAGTCCGGATGGAAGTTACGCAGCACCGCGGGAATGCCGCCCATATGATCGGAGTCGGTGTGACTTAGCGCCACCGCGTCGAGATGCCGGATGCCGCGCGCCCACAGCGAAGGCGAAACCACTTCTTCGCCGATATCGAAGTCCTGTGGAGCCTGCCGCGGCCCGCCGCCAAATCCGCCGCCATCGACCAGCAGCGTTTTGCCATCGGGCGTAACGATGAGCAGCGAGTCGCCTTGGCCCACATCGATGGCTTCCATAAGCATTGCACCATGCGGCCGGTCGACCGGCCGAGGCAGCACGGCAGCAAGCGCGGCCAAGACGAGCGCAATGCAAACGCCTTGCCGCAACCGCCAGCTTGATCGCTCCAAACTTTTTCGTGCCAGGGCAACAGCCGCTCCCAGCAGTGCGCAAAATGCGGCCGATTGCCAGAGCAGCGGGCCAGGAATGCGGAAGTCGCCTAGAGCCAACGAGCCAAAGATGCGGACAACCGTGATTCCCAAGTGCATCACCAGCGCCACCACGGCCGCTGGAATAACAGCCAGCGGCGGCCAAACCGCGAGCGCCAGCAGCATGGCGAGCGCCGCAGGCATAAGCACGGCCAGCAGCGGCAGGATCAGCAGATTCACCGGCAAGGCAAAGATGGTGATGCGGTGGAAATAGATGGCCATGGGAAGCGTCATCGCCAGCTCGACAACGCACGAGATCACGACCAGTTCGACAACGCGGATGGCGAGCCGCAGAGTCCAGGGAAAGATACGCCACGCGATCGAGCTGCTGAATGCGCGCTGCAGGCGCCCGGCAATCATGCGCATCATTACTCGAAATTCGGCGAGCGGCGGAGCGAGCTTGATGTCGGCAGCAACGAGTTTGAGGTCGCGAGTCGCAGCAGCATACGGATGAATTGTTCCTGCGAGCAGCGGCGCGGCCACGCCGGCCACGGCAACGACGGCCAGCAGCGTCATTTGCAGGCTTGAATCGAAGAGGCTCCGGGGGCTCACGACGAGCAGGCACAGCGCGGCGAATCCGATAGTATTCAACGGACTGCGCTCGCGGTAGATCAGCCGACCGGCGAGATACAGCGTCACCATCCAAAGCGAGCGCTGGACCGGCGTAGCGAAGCCGGTGAAGAGCGCGTAGGCAAAAGACGCGGCGATGGTGAGCAGCGTTGCCGGAACGCGCGGTAAGCGCAATCGGCGCGTGATCCAGAAGATGCATCCTGCGACGATGGCGAGATGAAGGCCTGAAACCACCAGCATGTGAAACGAGCCGGTGCGCTCAAAACCGACGCGCAACGCGTGCGTTAGATAGGTGCGGTCGCCGGCTGCCATGGCAGACAGCATCACGGCATCGTCTGCGGAAAGGCGCAGCGGCGCAGGGAACTTGCGCATCGCGGCGGGCAAAGTAAGCAGCCGTTCAGTCGATGCGTGCTGCCACTCACGCACGCGGCACGGTACGAACAGGCCGGGCGCGCGTCCCAGTTTTTCCACGCGATCGATCGTCACCGTCGCCGTCGAGGTAATGCCCTGGTCCAGCAGGAAATCCGCGCGGCTCCAGACCCCGGGATCGTGATAGACCTGCGGCGGAAGCAAACGAACCACCGCTCGGACGCGTTCTCCGCACTGAAATGGATGTACGCCCGCGCCAGCCGGCGAACGCACCGTCAACCGCACGCTTCCGCTTACTGGCGCCTGTCGATCGCTTTCATCGCTGACAACTTCGAGGCTCTCTACGCGCACGTCAACGCGCTGCGAAGGAGCAGTGGTCGAGGGCTCGCCGACGTTTTGCTCCATTTCCGTACGCACCGGACCGGCGTCGATTACGGTTCCCTCTACGGTGCGCAATAGTCCATTGGAAAGCGCCGCTAGAGCAGGGGCGGGCGCGGGGTGGGGCTCCATTTCTCCGCACCACGCGCCAAGCAATATCCACAATGCGGCTAGCGGCAGCCAGGCGACGCCCGCGGCGGGCGCGCGCAGTGCCGCTACCACGCACACCACGCCGGTCAGTGCGCACGCGATGAGTACAACAGCGGGTTGCAGCCATAGATGGGCCGCCAGCGCAATGCCTGCAGCAAACAGCCACGCGGCATGAAAAAGCGGAATGGCTGTGAGGCCGGCCGCGGGCTGTTCGGAGGTGGTGGGAACGCTTGGCATGAGGCCCGAAAATCGGATGAATTTGGCTTCAAGCGTAGCAGGAATGGAAATTCTCTGCATGGAATGCGCAATGTGGGCGGTCAGCGGCGCAGGCGCACCACCGACTCGATGTGAAAGGTCTGCGGAAAGAGGTCGGCGAGCGTGATTTGGTCAATAACGTAGCGGGCTCCGCCGCGAGTATCGACCAACGCGCGCAAATCCCGCGCCAAAGTCGCCGGGTCGCACGAGACATAAACCAGCTCCGGCGCGGCAATTTCGCCGAGCAGCGCCGTGGTTTCAGCGCCCACGCCGGCGCGCGGCGGGTCGACAACAATCAAATCGGGCCGGTCGCCTCCGCGTTCTCTTCGCAGGAATTCGAACGCCGCTGCTTTCACCGCCGAGGCGTTCGTACCGCGCAGATTGTGCGCCAAGGCGGCAATCGATGCGGGAGCGGATTCGACGGCAATCACGCGCGCGAATCGGCCGGCAAGTTTGCGCGCAAACAGGCCGACGCCGCTGAAAAGATCCCAAGCCAGTCCGCCGCGCGCATGAGCCGTCACGCGCTCGACAAGTGAATCGACCAGCCAGCGATTGACTTGGAAAAACGCGCCCTGATCCACGCGATAATCGAAGCCTACGGCGCGATAGGCGAGGGAATTCGCGCCACATTGAGCAATATTGCGCGGCGGCCGGCCCTTGCCGCTTTCGGCGAGGAACTCTACGCCTTGCAATTCGGGGATTGGCGCGGAAAGCGCGCGCGCAAAATCGCCGATCTGAGCTTGTTTGCCGCTGCTTGCAAGCGTCACGCTCGCGAGTAGCGCCGTTTCGGAGGCATCGCAAAAAAGGGAAATCTCGCTCGCCCTCGACTTTGCAGGCAACTTTTCCAGAACCTTGCCCATGGCAAGTGCAGTGCGCACCAGAAGCGGCGCCGCAATGGGGCATTCGGCGAGCGGAACCACGGCATGAGAGTGCCGCCCTCGGTAACCCGCGTTTCCCTCTGCATCGAAGGCCAGCCGGATGCGATTGCGGTAGGCCCATGGCTCTCCGGCCAGCACGGCGATGTCTTCCGGCGGGTACACGCCGCCGCGCTCCAGCGTTTCGCGCAGGATCTCCTGTTTGTAGGCGAGTTGCGCCGCGTACTTTGCGTGCTGATAATGGCAGCCGCCGCACGCGCCGAAGTGCGGACACGAGGGCGCAACCCGCTGCTCCGATGGATCGGCGATCTCCTCGGCTTCGGCCGCCGCGTAGCCGCGTTTTTCTTCAGTCACGCGCACGCGCGCCTGTTCGCCGGGCAGCGCCAACGGCACAAACATGGCTTTGCCCGCGGCGCGCGCCAAAAACGCCCCGCCGTAGATGGGTTTTTCGATCTGAACCAGATAGGCTTCGGCGCGATCGGACGACGCGGATTGAGGAACAAACAATCTCATTCTATTGATGCGCCGCATACCTTTGTGTCTTCAGGGTTGCAACGTCGAACCTTCTTCAAGCTCTTTGACATAACACTCAAGGTTGTCTGCAATTTTCTCAAAAACTCTTGGAAGCACAACCTCAATATCGCGGAATTTGATGTCTTGGTGCATTGAAAATCCATGGTAGTAACTGAGATAGTTGGCGATGTCGCGTCTCTCCCCGGGTTCTACTAAGTCAAATGGATCACGGTCCCGGTAGTCGTGAAATGCAGAAAGGTGAATAAAGCCGCACCCGAAGCGGTATACATTTTGAGCCCAACCATGTAATT
>Ga0335078_10012302_pt1 | contig 12691 bp, 16 predicted proteins | sample Lox_Sample_32_FD_206711 | JGI IMG/M metagenome (GOLD analysis project Ga0335078, IMG submission 206711) | Soil microbial communities from Loxahatchee National Wildlife Refuge, Florida, United States - Lox_Sample_3.2 | ecosystem: Environmental > Terrestrial > Soil > Wetlands | place: USA... | reverse complement strand
ACTGGAGAAGTCGGTAGAAGCTGATAGCGAGAAGGCGCGCTTGGTCCACCGGGTCCAGTGAGTAAACGACACCTCCCGGCGCTCCCCCTCGGACGTCAACCAACGGTCGGTGTCGCCATTCGGTTTCTGCAAGGCTGGCACGTTCTTGGACAATGCGGCTCGTAGAGGCAGCGAGGAGATCTCGCAGAGGGAGGACGAGGGCATCAATGGTCAGGTTTGACGCGTCCAGAGCATCGCAATAGGCGAAGAGCCAGGGATCCTTGACCACGTAGGGGATGTCTGGCGCGAGCAGATAGTGCTCGAAGCCAGCTCGAGGTCGCTCATGCCACGTTCCCTTTCCAACATCGAGCCCACAGGCACCGAGAAATTCCACCAGAAAGCTCGTCCCTGCTCGACCCGTGCCCGCGATCACCGCGTGATGCCGACGTTCCATCTCGGCCCCCGCCATCTCGGCCACTGCGAGCAGGCTAGAGGGGTGGGACGCAGGAGAGCGGGACCCATGACGACCCGGCGCCGACTCGGGCAGGCACCCATTCCTCCCATCGTTATCTCAGCGATTTCTCAGCTTTTGAGTTCGCCGCACGAATGTGGCCGATGTCGGGCCGTACCGACCGAATATTCGATCGTGGCTCCGTGTAGGGATCTTTCTGGTCGGGATTCTTCCCCCCCGTGAGTCCGACGAGGTGGCCGCCAAGGGGGTGGGGTCTGCCCGGCCCGGGATCTCGTCAACCAGGCCCCCCGTAAGGACCGAAGACCCGATGGGGCAGCTGACCAGGGCCTTTCCGGACCCGGCCCACGGCCGCTACCGTCCTCGTGATGCGGCGGAATCGGGCACACGGCGGGATGTGGGCCTTCGTGTATCTCGCACTTCGACGCCTGTTCGAGTTGGCGATCCTCTTGCTTCGATCCGAGGCCGCCAACGAGGTCGAACTACGGCGCGGGCCTCGTTCTCAAGGTTATTCCGCCCGATCAGGTCGCCTTCAAGTTGTCCGTCATCAATCGAACAACTGAGCAGATTCTGGAGAGACGAGCCCGTCATCCACATTCACCCCGAAGATGGGCACGTCATCGACTTCACACTGACCGACGAGGATCTGTCGGAGTCGGCCCACGGAAGCGCTGCCCAATCTGGCGGCGCCCTACTGGAGGGGCCCCAAAAAGGGGCCGGTTGGCCCTACTGCGACGGGAACCTCTTCTGCGAGTCTCGTGCAATGGATGAGCGGCGGAAGCAGGTGATCAAGAGCCTCACCTTCCGCGACGCCGACCGCTCGATCCTCCTGGCTTTCACAGATGGCGACGATGAGCACCGGGAAGGGTGGCTGTTGGATGCAGCGGAGTGGGCCCGAGACGAGCAACTGACGGTCATGCAGGTGACGACCCACATGGTCCACTGGGAGCGGATGGCCGAGGCCGGGCACGGCGTCTGGGAGTAGCGTCGTCGTGGGCGATAGCCGCTGGAGTCCCATTGCCCAGCGGAAAGGTGTTGCCCCATGGAAGGGCGCGGCGGGACGTCGGCAACTTATGGTGAGGTTGTCGAAAGTGGCCGCACGTTCCGCTGTGGTGCCGCCCTGCCTTAGGGGCGAGTCCAGACCAGGCCCATGGGTGTGACGTCGGGCTCCACCTCCCGGCCAAAGTGCCCAGCAGCGGACTCCTGGGCCATCTCCGCCGAGCAGGGCCGAGCGTGGGCGACGCCATCGGGAAAGGCGACCACCATGAGGCCATCGGCCTCGCCGGAGCGTGGCTCACGCCAGGTGATGGTGAGCGGGACGGGCACAGAGCCCCTGCTCCCGACCCCTGACATGGGTGTCAGGCTTCCACAGCGCCGTCTTTACGGACCAGGGACCAAAGTCCCTATCCGAGGTGTGATCTTGCACGCCGTGGACCGGGGCGATCGTTGCTACGACAACCTCCCAAAGCGCGAGGCCACACAGCGCGGGCACCCAGCCTCGGAAAACACGTCGCTGCAGGCCACGAAGGACGAGTGGAACGACACTGTGGCTTCGACCGAGGCCCCGACGCAGCAGGCGGCATCGGTGCAAGTCAGACCCCGGTCATCATGGACGAGGACCGTGCCCCCGCAGTGAAGGTGGCTGCCGTCAAAGGCCATGGTCCGGATTCTCGTCTCAACCCCCTAGTCCCGACAGCCACCATCTGGCCCCTTTCGGTGGGTCGTTGGTCCCTAAAGGCCGACCCGGGTTGTGGCAAGCTTGGAGCCAAGGGGGTCGTGCCCCAAGCGGTGAGAAGTTGGACATGCCCGTTTCGGGCGCAGTGGGTTGCCGGTGGCGCAGGGCTACCGGCAACCCCACCAATCCGCTGCGTCCTTCTGGCCCTGTCCTGGACCCACGGTGGCAGGTGAAGTCCTTCGCCTCTGGTGGCGCGGTATGGGTGGGGACAGAGTCGGAACTGCGGAGTGCACATGCCCCCCAGCATCACTCCGCACCGGCGACGTGGGGATGTGGTTGGCCTTGCATTCCCAGTCGCCGGTTCGCGTCCGCAGAGTCTTCCTCGATCCGCGGAGCGCCACGCGGGAGGGCTTACGACCCTCCCGCTCGGTCTCGGGCGGCGAATCAGGCCCGATTGAAACGATGACCGGGTAGGTAGCAGGCAAGGGACGACCCCAATCCCCCCTCGCGCTTCTGCGCACCACGGTAGAGAAGGCGGACGAGGAGCCGTTCACATGGCATTCATCTGGCCGACCCCTGCCGTTCATGACCTCTACGTACGATCACTCGCGGCGATCACTCGTGCGACTGCCCCAGCGAAAGGGGCCGCCATTGACCTTGATGCTCGACTCAGTCGGTTAGAGACCTATCAGGCGCTCGTGCGACGAGCACGCCACTCGACCTGACGCTCCTGGGGCCCGTCAAGACTCTCTGACCGACGGGTTTCCCGAGGGACGGCGTTGCTCCTAGGCCTCGTTTCGACTCGCGCACATCACTAAGCCGATGCCAATCCCGACGGGGTCAGCTCCTTGGTCGCTCTCACCAAGAAGACTGCGGATGGCTACCAAAGGGCCGCGACCGGTTGAAAGGTGGCTCATGCCAGGCGAAATCATCCAGGACCACCACTTCGACGAGGACAGCCGTCCCGCCGGGGGGTACGCGCGTGGAGTGGGCATCAACATCCAGTGGCAGAACGGCCCGGTGGTTCACCACGGACATCGTCATGCGCCCAACGGAGCCTTTGTCGAGGACGTGATTAGGGCAGCGGTCGGACGCATCGAGTTCTACCAACGCAGTCGCAACCACTGCATCGAAAACGCGATCGCGCTGAGTCACCTTCGCTCGGCCATTGAGGTGCTCGAAGAACGGATGCGCGCTCGGGCCGACCGAGGAGTCGAAGCGCTGCCGAGGACGTAAGATCAATGGCGACGCACTTGCGCGGCGTGTGAGGAGCAATGAGGCGTATCTCTTCTGCGCCCATTCAGACAGACCGCACAAAGAACGCCAGTCGCGTCAACTCTTTCTGGTTCTTCTGCTCTGGATCCCCACTTCGCTGACGAAGACCAACTTGCACTCGGGGTTCGTGCAGATCAGGTGCCGGTGGTCCCCGACCGGACAGTCATCGTCGTGGCGACCCCAATCCTCGTCCAACATAGAGGACTGGCACTTTGGACACACGGTCGGCGACACACTCCCACCGTAGCGCTACACGCTGGAAACCCTAGGTAAGTCTCGCAACTCACAGGGAAACGAGCCACTCTCGAAATCAGTGCTGGGCACTCCCATGCATGCTGTCCCAAACCCGCAAGCCGATACCCAGGATGAGCAAGCCACCAGCCCAGCCGCCTAGCACGGCCCAGAAATGCGACATGGTTTCCCTCCGTTTGGTCGTGGACACGGGACCCCGACTTGGTGTCGACAGTCCCTGCTGCCCCACCTCCTCCGGGGACGGTCCTGGAGGCCGCCCTGGGGAGAATGCTACGCCAGCCATCTCCGGCAGTCCACGGCGTAATACCGAGACCGGGGGCCACCATTGAGCCAGTCCAGTGGAGCCGCAAGGAGCACCAACGGTCCCCCTCCACCCCCGTGTTGGCCCAGCGAGCAAGACTTTGGCGCTATCGAAGAAAGGTAGTGCGGAGGAGTGGAGGACGCGGCCTCCGGCAGAGGTAGTCGCCCGCCCGCCACAGGTGTCCCACGCTTGCGACAACCTCCAATCTTAGAATGGACTCTGCCGAAGGCTTCGCTTGACGCCCTCTGCCTTCCTTGCCGCGCTCGTCGCAGTTGTGGGAGAGGCGGTCCTGCCCTGAGCGAGGCTTGCCACAAGACCCGCCAAGGACTCGACGGCCTCGGCCAGCTTCATCGTCTCCTCTCGGGTCGCCAGCACCGCCGCACGGATCTCGTCCTCGTTCATCTCCACTCCTCCCAATCTGGGCCTTCAGAAGGCTAACTGGGCGAGTCGGTCGTCGTTGAGATGCTCAGTCCTTCGGCTCCAGTTCTCCGGACCAGCGGAATCACCGTGCGGCTTGCCTGAGCCGGGCGTTGCATGCATCGGCGCTGGCGCGATCACCCAAACGATGCGTCTAAGCCCTATCCCATGAGCCTAGGACTGTGGATTGCGCCGCTCGGTACTGGGCCTCCGGGGAGCGTGATCCTCGTCACCGGCTCCCAGGCGGCGGTTGTCGAGCTTGAGCCCGCACCAGCCGGCGCTCGGCAGTGCGGGCTGTCACCGTGGCAGTCAAGGCTGTCCGGCACCGTCCTGGGCCAACTCGTTACAGACCTCCTGAATCCGCTTCGTGGGTGAGACTCTGGATTAACTTCAGTACTGGCACGTCAATGCCGAGGGAATGTCGATAGCAGGAGGCATCGTGGGCCGGCCTCGGAGCCCGAGGGGCAAGACATGAGTGCTCTCGAGGTAGTCGTAGGCCGCCAACCGATCTTCGATCGCGCCTTGTCAGTCATTGGCTATGAGCTCCTCTTCCGACCCCTGGCGTCAATAGTGAATGTCGATACCGCCGGTCCCCGCGGCGATGAGATGACCGCTGACGTTCTCCTTGGTTCCCTCAATATCGGCATCGAGCGATTGGTGGGGATCAAACTTCTCTTCTGCAATGGGAGCCGGGGGGTACTGACGGGCGACGTACCTATTGTGTTGGAGCCTGCGCAAACTGTCATCGAAATTCTGGAGACGATTAGGCCTGAGGCCGAAATTCTCGAGGGGTGCCATCGACTCCACGACCAAGGATTCGCGCTCGCGCTTGATGATGTCACCAGCTTTGAAGAGGTAGTCCCCTTCATCGACGTGGTGTCAATCGTCAAAGTCGACATCCGGGCCATCGATCCCTCTGGTCTACCTGCCCTCGTAGAGCAGTGTCAGCGCGTTGGCACAACGCTCGTCGCCGAAAAGGTGGAGACCTTCGAGGAGTTGGAGCGAAGCACCAGTTTGGGATTCGACTACTTTCAGGGCTTCTTTCTTGCTCGCCCCTCTCATGTTCCTGGACGGACGCTTGACTCCCAGCGCCTGGCCCAACTACAGCTCGCTGTTCATCTGCTCGATAGCGAGTGTCCAGTCTCGGAGTTGGACGCCATCGTTCGAAGCGATCCCGGTATGAGCCTTCAACTCCTTCGCCTTGCAGGGCTCGGCGCATCCCATGGCCTGCGCAGAACCATTCAGACGATTCAGGAGGCACTTGTGTTGGTCGGGTGGCGTCGCCTGCAGAGCTGGGTTGCGCTTGTCCTCATTGGCGGTCGGGGGCATTCCTCGGAAGAGGAGATGACTGTCGCGTTGAGTCGTGCGCGCATGTGCCAGATTCTGGCCGAGAAAGCCCATCCAGCTTCGGCCGACATGGCCTTTACCGCAGGCATGCTGTCGAGTTTCGACGTTCTGCTTGGTATTCCGCTTGAGGAGGTCCTTTCTGCCCTTCCCCTGACCGACTCCCTTCGCAACGCGGTGCTTGATGGGGAGGGTCCGATTGGCCCACTCGTTTATGACGTCATCGACTACCAGCTAGGACGTCCAGAGGCGGCGACTCGCAGCAATCTGCAAAGATTCATGCCCGGAGCCGCCATCGATGCCCTGATGTGGTCAGTGGCTACCATTGCGGCGGCCGGTACTCCTGCAATCGCCGAGTAACTCGATCTCCCATGTCTGAGCCGCCTCCAATGACCGAATCAAATGGTGCGACGATGCTAAGTGAGGACGAGATTCACGAGCTGCATGTGCAGCTGCATTCAACCTACCGCAAGGCCTTGGCCAGTCATGAGAATAATTCTTATAATTCCCCTCCGATTGACGATGATCCGGTAGAGCATGACGTCGCCATTGCTCTTAGGCGACTCCGCGACCACGAGTTCCGATACGGTTTGAGTCCGCTTGAGTAGCTCGCCCCTCGAGCGGATTCAGCTCGATCAGATCTCAATTGGGCAACCAATAGTGGGCGTTGGGGCGATCCACATGCGTCACACGTCACAGTATTTCTCCCGCGCTGTCCGATACTACGGCCACTTTGTAACGGCCACTTTGTAGTGGAGCTCGACAGCGATCGCGTCGGGATAACCGGACGAGCTGAACCCTTCGGCTGGACACCACGTAAGGAATGTGAGTGTTATATCTCGGCTTTGTCGCGAGCCCCGGATCTGACAGAGCCAGCACATAGTGCACGATGATAGGTCTCCCCCCCACGGGCTCACCGGGTCACGTGCGACCCTCACATGGGTGGAACGGGCTCTGTCGACCGGTCCAGTGCCTCGATATTGCAAGTGACCTCTTGCCACTGCCCTGGGCACCCTCGGCCGGTCCTGGGTGGGCCCCCACTGCTCTCGCACCTTGACGCGTGGGGGGGCCGCGGTCGCCGCCTTCGGCACCATCATCGCCAACCATGTCCCTGCGGCTTCGTTGTTGGCTGCGAACGGCCCGTCGGGCCGGAGCGCACCCGTCGATTGCCGGGGCCAGCGTCCTCAGCCTCCTGAGCGCCCCGTTGGCCATCGCCGCCGCCATCAGTGTGCTGATCCTGACCGGGATGCACCAAAGACCCTGGTGACGGGCCCCGTGAGGGTGAATGCCCCTGCGTGGTTTCACCTGGGGGCGAGATGGGTATCGGGGGGCCGAGGAGGGAGGCCGTGGCGGGCACTGAGACGGACCGACCCGAAGTCGGCCTATGGCGGGTCAAAGCGTTCCCAGCTGAGGCGGCCTCTGTGAGAGCCGCTCGTCGTTACGTCCAGGGCCTATTCGCGCACGAGCTGCCGAGCGAGGTCCTTGCGTCGCTGGTGCTCATGGTGTCGGAGTTGGCGACAAACGCTGTGCAGTACGGAGAGGGCGCGGGCTTTGAGCTGCGGGTCGGGTCGGAGCACCTCGACGGCCTCGTGAGGATCGAGATCCAGGACATGAGCCCCCGGTCCCCGAGCCTTCAGGACCGTGGACTCGGGGACGGCCGTGGCAGGGGGCTGCGTATCGTGGACCATTTCGCCGACCGGTGGGGATGGGAACCCCGATCCAGTGGCAAGGTGACCTGGTTCGAGGTCACACCGTCGTCACTCGGGTAGATCCTCGGATGTGCCACCCTTGGCGCCTTGATCGTCACTACGTGATAGCGGAGACTAGCGTTGTTGCTCCCACATCGTCGGCTTTGCGATGCCGGTCGCGTAGTGGAAGTCCACGTCAAGGGCTCGCTCGAAGATCGAACGCGGCCGTCCTTCTCCGGAGTCACCAAGGTGTGGCCCGCTCTCTCGAGGAACCGGCGCAAGCCGAGCGCACCTGAGACACTCCTGAACAGCTGCCCGACACGGCGTCGATGGCATGGGGGCGGCCGTGTGACCCCGGGGATACGAGGTGACCTCCAAAATGGCGCCTCGGGAATAACCCGCCGGGTACCCGTCGACGGGGTGCTCATCCACCTCGTCACCGGACCGCCTCGGGACTTCATTCTCGATTGCCGCCCACGGCGGTCTCACTGGCCGAAGCGAGCCACCAGATCGGCAGCCCGCAAAAGATACTCCTGGCGTCGGTACCGCTCGAAATTTTCCCACGTACACAGCGACGTAGGGTCGGCAACACGATCGACGAAGAGGACCCCGTCGAGATGGTCGCACTCATGCTGGTACGTGCCTGCAGAGAGCCCGCCGACGGTGAAATCGAGACGCTCACCGTACCGGTTCAGCGCCTCGACCCGGATGTGGGTGAAGCGAGCGACGTCGCCACGAATTCCTGGTACCGACAGGCACCCTTCGTTGTTGACAAAGAGCTCCTCGGTCAGGCGGGTCCACGTCGGGTTGACCAGCACTGTGAGCGGGATATTGGGCTTGTAAGGATAGCGAGGATTGTGATTGACCTCGATGGCGCAGATGCGGACGGACTCCCCGATCTGCGGGGCGGCGAGGCCGGCACCGTTGGCGACGCGCATGGTCTCGATCACGTCGTCGATCAGCTGTTGCAGCTGTGCGCCGGCGAGCTCGTCCAACTCGACGGCACGCGCCACGCGGCGAAGGACTGGCTCCCCGATACTCAGGATGGCGCGCTGCGACCCTCGACTAGAGTTGCCTGCAGGGAAACCCATGTGACTAAGATACAACAATGGGCGCAGCCGATTTTGTCATCGTGGGCGCCGGTGTGGAGGGCCTGAGCATCGCCTGGGCCCTCGGCTCCCGAGGGCACGGCAACGTCGTCGTCCTCGAGCGCGCTGTCGTGGGTGCGGGCTTCACGGCCAAGTCGAGCGGGATCATCCGGTGCCACTATGGCGTGCCCTCGCTGGCCGCCATGGCCTGGCGGTCGCTGCAGGTTCTGGCCGAGTCCGAGGACGTCCTGGGAGCCGACATCGGCTTCCACCAGACCGGCTACCTGGTGGGCGTTGGCCCCGAGAACCGTGCGGCCCTCGACGCCAACGTGGCCATGCAGAAGGGGATCGGCATCGACGTTTCCGTCATCGAACCCGACGACGTGGCGGAGCGCGTCCCCCACATTCGGACCGACGACTTCGACGCCTTCGCCTTCGAGCCCGGCGGTGGCTATGCCGACGCTTACCTTACCGCCGCCGCCTTCGCCCAGGGCGCCCGCCGGTTGGGGGTCGAGATCCGCCAGGGGTGCGAGGTGCGAGGCTTGATCACCTCCGCGGGACGCGTCGACGGAGTCGTCACCGCCGACGGGGACGTCCTCGGTGCCGGGTGCGTGGTCGTCGCCGCTGGCCCGTGGTCGGCGCAGCTGGTGGCCGAGGTGGGCGTGGAGCTGCCTCTGCGGGCCCAACGCGAGCAGCTCATGATCGTCGACACGGGAGACGACCTCGGGCCTGTACCCGTTCTCTCCGACCTCGTGTCGCTGCAGTACCTTCGCCCCGAGCTCTCGCACAGCCTGCTGCTCGGCAACTCCGACCACGCTGCACCGGAGTGGGTCGATCCCGACCGCTACGACAACGCCCTCGACCACGACCGTGCCGGCTCGTCGATCGAGCGCTTCTGGCACCGGTTTCCCACCCTGTGCGATGCACAGCTGTCATCGAGCTACGCCGGGTGCTACGACGTGACCCCCGACTACAACCCGGTTATCGGGCCCTCTCCCGTCGACGGCCTGTTTCTGTGCGCAGGGTTCAGTGGGCACGGCTACAAGATCTCGCCCGCCGTGGGCGCGTTGGCGGCCGACCTGTTGTGTGACGGAGTGAGCCGGAACCCCGATGTCGATGACACCGCCTTCCGCCTGAGCCGGTTCGAGGAGGGCGAGCCTCTTGTCAGCCCGCACCCCTATCTCGGTGCGCCCGAGATGCGCTAGCCGGGAGGCGAGCGGATCACCGCTCGCCCGGTCACGCCAGGTCCTTGAACACGGAGGTGCTGGTGGCAGTCTCCTCGGCCACCGGGAAGTGGAACCCACACTTGGGGCAAGGCTCGGCCAGGGTCTTCTGCTCGGCGGCCAGATCGTAGGGCTTGTCCTGCAGCGTGCCGCAGGTCGGGCAGATGCGCAGCAGACGCGTACCAACCAACTCGAAGTTGGTGATGATGTCCTCCATGATGGCGCCGTTGGCCGCCCATTCCTTGGCGTGCTTGTGATAGGTGTCCATGTGCCAGTCGTTGAGCGCCTCCTTGCTGGCCCACATGGACACTTCGTTGTACCAGCCAGGCTCGTCGGGATGGTCCCACCAGGTGAGGTGGACGAATCCGGGCTTTGTCTTCAGGTGATGGCGCACATCACGGAAGACGGTGCGGAACTTGTCATAGGCGTCAGGGCTCGAGAAGCGGACGCGCTGCATGCTCAAGTAGATGGCCATGTCGTCTCCTTTTTCCGATCACCTACGGCCTCACCACGCTGGCGTGTCGCCCATCCGGAGGCATCTACGACGGCACCGGCACCGGCTCAACCTGCACGCTTTTTCCGAGGCGGCGACCCACGTCGCGCGCCAGGTCCCCTTCGATCGTTCGGCGCCAGCGCGACGTCTCTGGGGTCACGACGAGGACGACACGCGCTCCCCGGGCGGCGGCGATACGGGCGATAGTCCTCACTGGCCGACGGGTGGCCGCCACTTGGCCCCAGGCCGTCACGCCGCAGCGTTCGATCGCGGCCACCGCAGCTGTCACCCTGTCGCGCTCAGCCTGCAGCTCCTTCCTCGTGGGCATAAGGCCTGGGTTGGGAAGGCCGAAAGCCGAGCCGTACACCCGGGCCAGGGCTGCTACGGCCACGGCTCCGCCGTCGCTGACGGCAACGGCCTGGTGGATAGCGCTCTCGGGGACGTCATGTCCGGCGGTGGCGATAAGGACGGCCGCCGCTTGGGTGGGTTGGGGGTCCCACTTGCGTCGACCGAAGCGCCGCAAGGGGGACACCGGGCCCGGCGCACCCGCATGGCCGCCGGGCCCAGTGTCGTGAGGCACCGACGACTGGGGGAAGGTCACGGCGCTCACGTGTCGATGTCAGGCAACGTGTGCGACGACATCGTGGGAAGGGGGTCGACGCCGCCGACTGCCATGCCCTCGGGTGCCATGGCCAAGGGGGTGGCCATAGCCGGCTCCACGATGTGGGGCTCTGACTCGTCGAAGTCGATGCCGCCGGGAGATCCCTCGATCACAGCCAGGGATCCGAGGGGCGCCAGGCCGTCACGCTTGTCGGTGGCACGGCGCCGCAGGTGGAGCGGAACGTACACCGCCACCACCACGAAGCCGAGCAGGTACAAGGTGTGACCCTGACCGGGACCCACCACGATGTTGGGGGAATTCCAGCCGCCCACAAAGTAGTCGAAGGTCAGGAACAGGCCGCAGCCGAGGGCGATCCAGCGGAAATAGTCCGGCATGCGAAATGGGCTGCGAAGGTCGGGGCGCATCTGCCGGAGGAGGAAGTAGCCGAACAGCGAGGCTGCCACGGCAATGATGTAGCCCACGTTGGAGAAGATGTAGATGCGCACCGGGGAACCGAAGAAGGCAACGGCGATGGCGCACACGACGTTGAAGATCATGGCCCGGTCCGGTACGTGGTGCTTGTTCTTGTGGCCGAAGAACTTGGGGATGAGCCGGTCCTCAGACGCCTGGAAGAGCGAACGGGCCACGCCCATGACGGCGTTGAGGACCGAAAGCAGCAAGGCGATGACGAGAGGGAGACCGATCACGTACTTGACCCATCCCGAACTCCCGAAGATCCGGTCGGTGAAGCTGGTGTACAGCGTGAGTGGGTCGGCAGTCTTGAGTGAGGCACCGAGGACGCCCACGAAGACCACGGCTGTCGCCACGTAGATGAAGACGCCGTAGATCCCCTCAACGGTGAGCGCGATTTTGGCGTCACGGCGGGGGTCCCGACACTCGCCGATGTAGCAGGCCGCCGCCTCCATGGCAATGGCGTTCCACGAGATGACGAAGATCCACGACAAGAAGAACACCGTCCCGGCCGTCTTGGGGTCGGCGAAGTGGAACCCGGCGACGTTGGACCAATGGAACGTGCTCGGCTTAAAGGCGGGGAGCAGGACCAGGAGGGTGAGCGGCACCATCGAGGTGACCCCGAGGATCGTGGCAAAGGTGGCCCCCAGGCGGATTCCCAGGTAACAGGGGATGAAAAGGGCAACCAGGCCGCCGATAGTGATGAGCATGACGCCAACCGACACCGGCGACCCCAGGCTGCCGATGGGCGAGAAGGACCGCCCCAGGGGAACGTGGAAGAGCACGGCAATGTAGGAGGCGGCCAGAAGCATGTTGATGGGCGCCACCGGGAACCATCCCAGCCAGTAGCTCCAGCTGCACAGGCCGCCCACGTGACGGGCCGTCGATTCCCCGAGCGGCTTGAAGCTGTCGTAGGCGTAGGAGGGCATGCCGCCCGTACGGTGGGGCAAGAGGGCGGCGAGCTCCCCCATGCACAGGCACACGACCATGCCGATCAGGACCACAAGGACAATGGCGGGTATGGCGGCCGCTCCCATCGACTGCACAGCAAAGGGGACGATACCGGTCACCAGAATGGTGCCGGCCAGGCCGATCACAAACGCACCCCACCAATTGGTGCCCCGGTGGAGAGAGGTGGCGACCTCGGGCGAGGCGCCTGCGGTCTCGATGCTCATGGCTTCTCCTTGCGTTTGCCTGCTCCGGGTGAATCGAATGACTACAAAGACGTTGACGTCGGCGATGACTCCATCTGGAACAGCGGTTCGATCAGAAAAGGCTTAGGTAGCGTTCGATCTCCCAGGCCGACACCTGGGCGTGGTAAGCGGAGAACTCGGCCCGCTTCACCTCGACGAAGTAGTCCAGGTACTCACCGCCTGGCGTCTTGCCGAGCGCTGCGCGCAACACGTCGTCTCGCT
>Ga0335078_10012300_pt1 | contig 12691 bp, 11 predicted proteins | sample Lox_Sample_32_FD_206711 | JGI IMG/M metagenome (GOLD analysis project Ga0335078, IMG submission 206711) | Soil microbial communities from Loxahatchee National Wildlife Refuge, Florida, United States - Lox_Sample_3.2 | ecosystem: Environmental > Terrestrial > Soil > Wetlands | place: USA... | reverse complement strand
ACAACGGAGCCTATCGCCCCACCAGCAACAGCCGTACGATTGTTCCCCAGCAAAACCAGGCGGTGTTCTTTGCCAGCGCGCTGGCTCACGAGATTACTCCGGTGGAGTGCCCTTCTGGGGCCTTTGCCGATAGCCGCTTCACGGTGAACGGATGGTTTCATCGGTAAGGGATTCCGAATGGCTGGCGTGGATGGAGCGCCTGCTGGCTGCGACCGGCCCTGAGACGGGCGCTGCGCTGCCGCCAGCTCGCTTCCATTGCCAGCTCGACGGCCAGCCAGATCACTTGGTGCCGGAGAGTTTCCTCCGCGGCCAAGCCTGGGAGGATCTGGCTGGTCGCCTGCTCTTTCTGAACCCGCGCTGTCTGGTTGCGGACAACGGCCAGCCGCCACCGGAAATCGCACTCGATAAAGAATTACTTGAGAAGTTTTCCTTAGAAGGATGTATTGCTTGGATTTGTGATCCAGCAACTGGGGCGCTGCTTCCCTTCTGGTTGGAACCAAAGCTTGCATCTGTGCTGGCCGAAGTAAAACCGGGCGATCCGGCGCCTACGGGTCTTCCCGCCCGGTCTCGAGACACCCTTGCCGCGGCGGGAGTCCTGGTCGGAGCGGATTACGTTTCTAAGCGGCAGGCGTATTGGAAACGAACCGTTCTGCATTGCGGAGCCCAGTTCCGGCAGCATGGCTTCGCTCCCATGGCGGGGCTGATTCATCCCTTTCATGTGGCTGCCCTGCGCCGATACTATCGCTACCTCATCCGTACCGGAGAGCTTCGCCTGGGAGATCAGCAGAGCGAGCGCCGCTACGTGGCCCACAACGAAAGCGTGGCCCGCTTCTTCCACCATCAATTGACGGCCACCATGAGTGCGGTGGCAGGCGTGCGCGTCAAGCCGTCCTACGTCTATGTGGGGGCTTACCAAGCTGGCGCAATATTGAAAAAGCACACTGACCGTGCCCAGTGCGAATTCAGCATTACGTTCTGCCTGGATTATTCCCCCGAGCCGCAGCGCGCGACACCATGGCCGATTCATCTCGAGACCTCAACAAGTACTTTCACGGTCTTCCAGGCGATCGGAGATGCCCTGTTCTACCGCGGCTGCGAACTCGCCCATTCCCGCGACGCGCTGCCTGCAGGAAACACTTCAACTTCTATCTTCTTTCACTATGTGCCTGAAGACTTTACAGGATCATTGGACTGAAGGAAGCTGAAATGAGGCACCCCCTCAGTTCAAGCCTGAAATTACGTACAGAACTGAGAGCGTCTGATCGTAGCTGAAAGCGAACTCGGAGGCATCGTGCGTGGCAACAACCGGAGCGATGGAAACCACGCCCGCGCGGTCTGAAGGGCTCAGCTCCCGCACCAGCGTCATCTTCCCGCCAGGAATCTCCAAGCGATAAACCCCCAACGGCAACTCTCCCGAGTGCACAATTAAAGCCGATTTTCCGTCCGCCAGCCATTGACAGAAATTGTAAGGCGGTGAAGGCACGGGAAGCGGAACCGGCGGCCCTCCGTCCAACGGAAACAGAGTCAAGCGCCGGTTGGGTCCGGAGGCCACTACGTATTTTCCGTCCAACGAGGGTGGGCCGCCCACCACGCCTTCAGGCGTGACCGGTTGCTCTAACTTTCCGGCCGCCAGATCCACGAGATACGCCCGCACATTGTGTCCGGCCTGGTTGCCGTTGATGATGGCGTGCTGCCCATCCGGCAGGAAGTGGGCTGAACCATTCTCCAGATGTTGCAGTTCGGGCACCACGATCTGCCGTGCTTGCCCCACGCCTACCGGATACAGGCTGATGTGCTGGGGATTCCCGGTAAAAATGGAAAGCGCCCACTTGCCATCCGGCGACAAGCCACCGACCGACCCGTCGCCCAACCGAATGGGCGGCGAGCCATCAATCTTACGAATTGCTACTTCGTAGTTCGGCCCTGCCGGTTCGCTGGCCTCCTCGAACAGCACCCACTTGCCGTCCGGAGTAAAGTCCTTCGCGATGCTCCAGTCGTACCAGGAAAGATCCTGAGTCTCCTTGTTGTCTTTGCCCGTCCACTCCATCGCCAGGCGATCATTTTCCACCGTGATCAGGACGCGGCCGTCGGCGGCGATGTCCTGGAGGGTAAATCCCGAAGGCACACTGAGGATTCTCCGCCGTTTGCCGGAGAGGGTCACCGCCCAAAGGGCGCGGCTGCTCACGCTGCGCTCGGCGGCGGTGAACCAGACTTCATCGCCGCTCGGAGACCAGGCGAGGCCGGCCTCAGACTCCCAATCTGCCGAGAGCGTGGTCAGGTGACCGGCCAGATCTACCACGCACACCGCGCCCCGGTCGTCCCAAGCCGCCGGGTGGTTCATGAAGGCGATCTTGTCGCCCTTTGGAGAGAAGCGGATGTCGCTGACCCATCCCGTGCTCTGAAACAAAGGCTTGCCGATGGGGTACTCCAACCGGTCACGGCTGATGGAGAGGTCGGAGCGGTGGGCCACCGCAAGTTCGCCTTGCGGGCTGAAGTCGGCCGCACGCACATCTTCCAGAACCTCGTGAGGAGTACCGCCCACCAGCGGTGAACGCGCCAGAGTGGCATTGGAAATCTCGCGGTGCACGGGAGTACCGTGCAGTCCAAGTGCCAGCTCATTCGAGCGCGAAAGGGCAAACAGGTAAGCGGAGGTGAGTCCTAGAGGACGGGCCAGCATTGAATTCTCTACCGTCGAGAACACCTCGACCGGCCGGCCGTTCCAGGAGGCGCTGTAGACAATGGTCCGCGCATCGGGACTGAAGCGCGCGGCATAAACCGTGCCACGCTCAAATGTCATGCGGCGGTATTCCGGCGTGGGAACCGGCCGGAACTTCTCGCCAACCAGAATTCCAAGCGCTGCCACCAGCAGCACAACGAAAATCCAGGGGGCGGCTTTCCGCAACTGGCTCGGGCGAGCGCGCAACGGAAGGAGGTTCCGCCCAGTGGTGGAACTCGAAACGGTGCTTAATGTGAAGGCAAGCTCACGGGCCGACGGAAAGCGGTTTTCCGGCTCTTTTTCCAGGCAGTGGCGGACGATCTGCTCGAATGCCTCGGGGATGTTCTGCCGGGCCCGCTGCATTTCTGGAGGGTCATCCTTCAGCACGGCCATCATCGTGTCCACGTCGCTCTCGCCGTGGAAGGCGCGCACGCCGGTCAACATTTCATAGAGAATGGCGCCGAAGCCGAAGATGTCGCTGCGATCATCCACCGGCTTGCCGCGTAGCTGCTCGGGTGACATATATCCGGTGGTACCCAACACCGAGCCGCCCTTGGTCTGCGTGGTCAGGTTGACCAGAGAAGGCTTGCCCTCCTCGGCTGAACTTTGCTCGGGCGCGATCAGCTTGGCGATGCCGAAGTCGAGGATCTTCACCCGATTGTCCCTGGTCAGAAACAGGTTCTCCGGCTTCAGGTCGCGGTGGACGATGTGCTGCTCATGGGCCGCGGCCAGGCCCTGGGCAATCTGGACGGCAAAATCTTTACACTGGCGAAGAGAAAGCGGCCCTTCCGAAAGTTGCTGCCGCAGAGTTCGCCCTTGCAACAGCTCCGACACAATGTAGGGCGCACCCTCATGCGTGCCGATATCGAAGACAGCGACGATGTTAGGGTGGTTCAGAACAGCGGCGGCGCGGGCTTCCTGCTCGAAGCGGCGCAGCCGGTCCGGATCGTTGGCCGAAACCGGCCGGAGAACTTTGATGGCGACTTCCCGGCCCAGGCGTTCGTCGCTGGCGCGATACACTTCTCCCATTCCCCCGTGGCCGATGGCAGCGAGGATTCGGTAGGGACCTAGGTTATCGCCAATGTTCACGGGGAGTAAGGCTGGCGGCATCTTAGGGCTGCGCCGCACACAAGTCAATATACCCGCCGTTCGGCTGTACGCCTTCCTTCTCTCCTTGCAATCAGCTGCTTCAGCGGGTTGCGGGCGGTTTCAACTTCTAAACCGCTTGCGCGGGCTAGCCTGCATCGAACTGAAGAGGCCAGACGAGACTTTGGACGGAAGTTGGTGTTTAATCCACATTTGCCGTAATCTTGAGAAAACAAAACAAGCATGAGAAGACAACGAGTTAGCGTTCGTGCAGCCCTGTTCTTTTCCCTGGTCTGGCTGGTTGGATTGTGGCCCCTTTCTTCCCGAGCGCAGGACATCGCCCGGCTCGCTGTCTCTCTGGGGCCCTCCTATGTGCGGTTTGACAGCAAGACGCTGGGATTTCCCGGCAACAGCAACCTGTTGGGCGGCACCGGCGAGGCGACATTCAACATAACCCGCAGCTTCGGGGCCACGGGGCAGATCTACGCGGACTACGGCGATCACGTGCATCTAAAGGGCTGGATGGCCGGCGCACAGTTTAATCACCTTAAGTGGCATGGAATGCTGTTCGGCCATGTGCTGTTTGGGAAGACCCAAACCCGGGTGGAGACCGTAGTCGGAAACCGGGCGTTCCTCACGGGACGCTCCTATGCTCTTGGCGGCGGATACGAGTTCCCCATTAGCCAGCGCTTTTCCATCCGGCCGATTGAGCTGGATTATCTCAATACCAGCACTTTTGGCGGGCAGAACAACCTGCGGGTCTCGGCGGCACTGGTGTACCGCTGGGGAGCGCTGAAGAAGCACGTTGGTCCGTAGGTGTGCTTTCCGGTTTTTGTGGATTGGTTCTTTTGTCGCTGCTCCCATTTCTTGGATCGTGTTTCTCGAGGCTGATGATGCGGATGAAAGGAATTTCCCTGGGTTCGCTGTGCCTGGCGTTGGCGCTCCTGCCGGGTTGCAGTAACTATCGCAGTGGCGGAACGAGTAGCGGCGGCGCGGGCTCTCACCTGGCGTTCGCCGCGGTGCCGACCGACAACGGGGTTGCCGCTTACCGCATTGCCAACAATACCGGCAACTTGACCCAGGTTTTCGGTTCGCCCTTTGCAGGCGGACTTTCACCCGGCTCGGTTGTAGTGCTTCCGTCGAACAAATTTATCTACGCCGCCAATGAGAACGGCAATGATATTTCGCTGTTTACGATAGATAGCAGCACGGGCGCGCTGACCGAAGTCAGCCCGCGCACGCCGGCGGGAGTCACTCCGGGCCCTCTCTTACTGGATTCCGGCGCCAACTTTCTTTACGCGCTCAACCGCTCGTCGGGCACAATTTCGGTTTATTCGGTGAACGGCAGCAGCGGCGCGCTGTCGGAAATTTCTGGGTCGCCATTCCCTGCCAATCAGAGTCCGGTGGCGCTGGCGCTTTCGCCTTCGGGCAACTTTCTTTTCGTGGTCAACGCGAATCTGGCGGGGGTTTCGGTTTTCACCGTCAATTCCGGTGTTTTGACGCTAGTCCAAGGTTCGCCTTTCGCGGTGGGTAAAGTGCCGCTGGGCCTGACGGTAGCACCCTCGGGAAATTATGTGTACGTCGTCAACTCCAACGACAATACGCTCTCCATCATGTCGGTGGACCCTAACACCGGTGTGCTTACCGAGATTCTCGGAAGTCCGGTGGCCACGGGAACCACGCCTGAGGCCGTGATCTTCGATCCCAGCGGCAATTTTCTCTATACCCTGAACGAGGGCTCCAGCAACATGTCGGGATTCTCGGTGGACACTGGAAGCGGATTGCCGACGCTTCTTACCACAACCTCGACCTTCGCCACCGGCACCAACCCTGTATTCGTTACCCTAGACTCGTCAGGCAAGTTTTTCTTGGTCAGCAACCAGGGAGCAAAAACCATCACCGAAATGGGCATTAATTCCACCAGCGGAGCCTTGACCAGCTCGAATTCTGTGGGCATCGACCAGCCGGCAACGTCCATTGCGGTAACGAAGTGAAGAGTGCGCAGCGATTGAGTTATTTCGCCCTGGACAATTAGCCGGACGCTCGCAGCGTCTCCTTCCGCGCCGTCAACTTCTCCACCATGTCGGTGCGCACGCGATACCCACGGCCTGGTTGGTTCCCGATCGCGATGAATCCTAGCGGTGACACTTCCACCTCCGGCTCGATAATGTCTTCCTTCCAATAGCGCTTCGATGCCGACACATCACCCGGCAGACGAAAATTTTCCAGTGTGGAAAGCGCAATGTTGTGGGCCCGGCCTACTCCTGATTCCAGCATTCCGCCGCACCACACGGGAACATTGTTAGCCTCGCAAGCATCGTGTACTTTCTTTGCTTCTGTGAGCCCGCCCACTCGCCCCACCTTGATGTTCACGATGCGGCATGCGCCGCTTTCAACGGCGAAGGCCGCGTCGCGAGCGTGGCGAATGGATTCGTCCAGGCAAATCGCCGTGCGCAGCTGCTTCTGCAAACGGGCGTGATAGTAAATGTCGTCATGCCATAGCGGCTGCTCGATCATCAGCAGGTTGAACTGGTCGAACTTGCGCAGGTGCTCCACGTCGTCAAGCGTGTAAGCGGAGTTGGCATCGCAGCTCAGCACAATGTCCGGCCAGCGCGAGCGGATCCTCTCCAGCACGTTGACGTCCCATCCCGGTTTGACTTTGACCTTGATGCGGCGATAGCCCGCAGCCACTTCGGTTGCGACCTTCTCCAGCAGCTGCTCCACCGAATCCTGGATTCCAATCGAAACTCCACAGGCGATCTCGCTCCGCGTTCCGCCCAGCAGCTTCCACAGCGGTTGTTGCTTTTCCTGTGCTTCCGCGTCCCACAACGCATTTTCAACCGCCGCCTTGGCCATGCGATGCCCGCGCACCTTGGCCATGAGCGCCGCAGCTTCCCGCGCATGGACGAGGCTGCGGCCTAGCACCACGGGCGCCAGGTGAGACTTGATCGTGTGCCAGGCGCTCTCGATCCATTCCGAGCTGAAGAACGGATCTTCGCTGGCCACGCATTCCGCCCACCCCTCAATTCCCTCGCAATGCGCGGTCAGCAGCAGGATGCGCCGGTTGTAGGTACGCCCGAAGCTGGTTTCAAAAAAATGCACCAGCGGCACTTGGATTTCACGCAGCGTAATGGCTTCAATTTTCATTCGAATGTCTTCTGTTTCTGGGACCACGTAGGGACAGGGCGGCCATCCCTACGTGGTGTCGGCCTGCCCCAGCAGGAATTTTCCATTCCCGACGGCATCGCGCTCGTAGCCAAGTACCGCAAGTCCCTCCGCAAACGCCTTCACAAACAATTCGCGGTTCCGCTCCTGCACTTCCTGCGCCCGCCGGCGACTTCCCGCATCAGCTTTCCATTTGTAGATTTCCGCCGGAACCGCAATCGTCATCTGTGTCTTCACTGGTGGCCGAACTCCCGCCTTCAACAATTCTTCCACCCGCCGCGACTTCAGCCACCACTCCGCCACCAGCCGGTCCGTGGGCAGGCCTCCCTGCAACGGCGAAGAAGTGATTCCATACTGATTCACCGTGTAGCGGCGCGCGATCGCGCCCAGCTTCTCGATGTTCAGATACGCATTCTTGATTTCCAGCGGATCGAAGGTCCACTCCATCAATTCGAAACCGCGCCCCAGAGCTTCGTCGCGTTGTGCCAGCTTGAGCCTGCGCCCCAGGCCAGCATTACGGAACTCGCCCCTCACCGCCAGCATGTGGGAATGCAGATAAGAACGCCCCCCGCGAAATCCAGGGATCGAGAGAGCAAAACCAACCATTTCCCCGCCCGAGAACGCGCCGATCACCTGGCCGCCAATCTTCTCCGCCACGACAAACATGCGCAGCGGCACTAGCTCCGCATCAGTGAAGTTCCAGACTTCTTGCTGCAGGGCCACGCATGCCCGCATTTCCTCCAGGCCGTTGCAGTTCCGCACCACAATCTGCGCCGAGCTCACTGCTTGCCGATCTCCTGTCGTTTCGCCTCATCCCACAACGAGTCCAGCTCTCGCATCGTGGCCTGTTGCGGCGCGCGGCCCTCGGAGCGCAGTTTGTCCTCCATCCACTGAAAGCGCCGCCGGAATTTGCGGTTAGTCTTCTTCAGCGCCGACTCCGAATCCAGCGAGAGATAGCGCGCAATATTCACCATCACGAAAAACAGATCGCCGACTTCGCCTTCCAGCCGCTCCCGCAATTCTGCGGGCACTGCCGGCCTCCCCGAACCCGCAACTCCCCGCCCCACGGGCTGCGGCCCGGGCGCAGGAAACTCCTTCAACTGCTCACGCAATTCCTCTGTTTCTTCGCTCAACTTCTCGAACAAGCCCTCCATGTCAGGCCAGTCGAAACCTACATGCGCGGCGCGCGAGGTCAGTTTGTGGGCTTCTAGCAGCGCAGGCGTTGACGCCGAAACTCCCGCCAGCGCAGATTCCCCAACGCCTTCAGCGCTGCCTCCATTCGATTCCAGTCGCTTGTTCTTTTCTTCCTTCTTCAACATCTCCCAATTGCGCTTCACCTCCGATGAGGTCTCCGCCTTCACGTCGCCAAACACATGCGGATGCCGCCCCACCAGCTTGTCGCACAACCGGTCGAGAACATCATCCATCGAAAAGTTCCCGTCCTCCTTCGCCAGCTGCGCGTAGAAGAGCACCTGCAGCAACAGATCGCCCAACTCGTCGGCCAGTTCGCTCCAGTCGCGCTGATCAATGGCCTCGAGAACCTCGTAAGTCTCTTCCAGGGTGTAGGGTTTGATGGAATCGAAGGTCTGCTCGCGGTCCCACGGACATCCCCCTGGGCCGCGCAGGCGCGCCATGATCGCGATGGCCCGCTCGAAGCGCTCTCCCGTCGTAGTTGGCATAAGTTCACACTCTAATTGAGGGTTGCAACGGGAGGCAATGTTGGCGCGGGCGTCCCCGCCCGTGCATCGCCCTGCTGAGAATTGATCCGAGTCTAGAACTCTCCGGACGGGCGGGGACGCCCGCGCCCACATTCCAATGCTGGGCCGATTTTAGTTCTCGTTGGAAGACTTCCGCCCTAGGAACGTGCGCGCCAGAAGCCGAGGATTATCCGAGATGATTCCATCCACGCGCCAGCCCCCGAAACGCTGCATGGCGCGCTCGTCGTTCACCGTCCACACGAATAACTTCTTCTCCGCCTCATGGACCACCCGTACCAGTCTCTGGGTAAGCAGTGAACGGTGCACGATCACGTACTCCACCGGCAGTTTTTTCCACCGCACTAACTGGCTGGGCTTTTCGCAGATGATGCCTACCGGCACCAGAGCGCTGCGTGCTTTCAACTCCATCACTACATCCGGGATGAATGAAGACACAACGTAGTGCATCGGCGGACGTTCGCGCAGGGCGGCGATGACGCACGATTCCAGCCCTCTGACCTTGAGTTCCATATCCAGGAAGACGCGCGGGCCATAATGCCGCAAGACGTCTTCCAGGCGCGGCAGATGCTTCAGTTGTTCGCAACTGGCCCGCGTGATAGGCACACCCCGGACGCGAGGATCGTGGTGGACCACCGCCATGCCGCATCCCGAGCGCCGCAGGTCGAACTCAAAACCGTCACAACCATATTCCAGCGCAAGATCGAAGGAGACAATGCTGTTCTCAGGCACGTTGCGGTTGGAACGTGCTCCGCGGTGGCCGAGAAGGATGGGACGCGGAAACATTGGCGCATTTTACGCCAACTTATTAATCATTCAACTGTAAAAAATCGCATCCTAAAACGTTTAAATGCAGGCGAGCGGTAATCCGAGATAGATTTCCTCAGGCTTTCGACGGGGCAATACGAAGCGTAAACAATCTACTCGAGATCGAAGTCGCGGATCGGCTTGCCTGTATCCGGAGATTCTTTGGCTTTCTTCACTGCCTCCTGGAACTTCTTTTCCAGTAGGTCAGAGGCGTGCTTTTGCGCTTCCACGGATTGGCGGAAGATCGAATCGCGGCGGCTGTCCTGTTCCTTCATGGCGCGTGCCGCCTGCTCGATGTCGCTGAACATTTTGGGCTTCACCGCCGCAGTGTGGGCGATGACGGCCTGGTTTTCCGGGTCTACCTTCAGCACCGCGTTGCAGCAGGGGCAGGTGACTTCGAAGGCTGGCATCTTCTTGGCCATGGCCCGATGTTACCGCAAAATGACGCCACAAAGCATTCTTCAGCGGGTATGCAGGCGGATGGGAAAGATCTTAAACATATGCAGTAATTCTGAACCCAGCAGCATCACCGCTACCAATACCACCAGGACCGCCATGACTTCCCCGAAATTCATGCGGTTGCGGTCGGTATCGAAACGCCGCGCAACCAACCCCAGAATGTTGAGCGTGGCGAAGCCAAACACCAGCACCCACAATAGGTTATAGGCGTCCGCGGTCTTCTGGGGACGCTCGAACAGCAGCATGGCCCCCAGCCACAGGCTGCGGCTCGGATAGGCTGCCATCAACAGGGTGCGAACCGGCGGAGCGGACATCGCCATGAGTGTAGTACCCCGCCGCCGGGTTATCATCAGGCCAGCGGCGAAGAGCCTAAGATATTACGCCTTTCGCGCCCTACCGCCAACTCGCAATTCGAAGGAAAAAGGCAGAATCTCGAACCCGAATGACTCCAATAAAGGCCGTATTTTTCGACGTCGGCAACACCCTTCTATTCCGCCACCAAGAAACCATCCTGGCAGAATTGCACCGGAAGGGTGTTTTCCCCACCACCGCGCAAATGCATGCCATTGAGCGCCGCACCAAGCGCGAATTTGACGATAGCGTCATGCGTGGCGGCGACGTAGACCACGGCTTCTGGTGGGCCTACTATTCACACCTCCTGGAAGAACTGAGTCCGCAGGAAGATTCCCTGCGCGATTCTCTGGTGACCGCAACCCGCATTTCAGGCAATTGGTGCGACATTCTGCCCGGCACCCGCGAGGTTCTACGGCGCCTAGGAAGGCGCTACCGCTTGGGGGTGATCTCCAATGCCGATGGCAAAATCGCGGACGTGCTGAAAATCTGTGGCATCGCCGATTGCTTTATCACCATCACGGATTCGGGGCTGGTGGGATACGAGAAGCCGAATCCAGCCATATTCCATGCAGCTTTGAAGGGACTGGGGGCCAATGCGGCCGAGAGTCTGTACGTTGGCGACGTTTACTCTGTGGATTACTTCGGCGCGACCCGCGCCGGCATGGAAGCGATTCTCTTTGACGTCTGTGGCGCCTACCGCGATTCTGCGTGGCCGCGGGTGGAATCAATGCAGGAACTGGAAGCAAGGCTCGTGTAGGCGCGATCGTCCCCTCGACTGCGGCCTACATCAAACCGCCACCACGCAATGATTCAGGCAGTCGGTGTTAACCACATCGTGTAACTGCGTTAGGAATTCCACCCCGTAACGAGCCACAAAATAAATCCCCGCGATTTCGCGCTCCTGAAGCGCCTTATTGGGATAAAGCGCATGGCTTAGCAGGTGTGCATGGCGCTCCAGAACTTCACTCTGCCGGACTTCCGCGCGCGCCGTGCGCGCCCGCAGCGCCTCGAGTTGATGGCGCATCTTCGCGCCGGCATTATTGGCGGCATCCACCAGAGTCTTATCCAGCCGCTCTAGTAGATCGCGGATCGCGGCCAGCGACTTCTCCACGCTGGCGCCTGCATTGTCAAAAGCTGCCTGCAACTCCTGCGGCAAAGCTTGTCTGGCCAGACGCTGCAGCAGCGCCTCGGGGCCGTGCACGACGTCCAGCAATCCCAAGCCATAACGCTCAAGCAACGCTTTAGGTTTTGCTTCTATGATGCTTGTAGAAAATCTTGGAATGATAGGCGTCACCCGGCCGAGCAAAGCCTCATACACCACCGCCGCCTGCCCGAAGTAGGCCACTTCTGCCGCGCCACCGGTGTAAGCCAGAGTCGGCAGCAGATAGTCCTGCACCACCGGACGCAGCAGGACATTGGCACTAAAGTGGTGCGGCTCTGCCGCGATGCGCCGTAGCAACTCCCCCCGCGAAATCTGCTCTTCCCCAATCAGGAAATCATGACCGCCAACCCCTCCATTAGCCCGCCGGTGCACGGGGACCCTGGCGCCCTCCCGCAAGGCAAACAGCAAGGTGGACGACTCAGTCACCTTCACCTGCTGCTGATATCCGGCATCTTCCAGCGCCTTGCCGCGATTCAACAAAGACTCATCGAGCTCAACCGCGCGCTCGGCCGCAGCCCGATAGATCGGCTCGACAATCTGATGGAGCTCGGGATCGGAAGCGTCCAGCAGAATGACTCCCCACTCGCCAAAAAGGCGCGTAAACAGCCGGGCAAACGCGTTGCCCAACGTTTCGCCTTCGCGGTAGCACTCCGCCAGCAGGTTTGTGATCGGCCCTTCGCCAAACAAGCTCGCGGCGAGCGCAAGCGGCTGCTTGATTTCTTCTCCCAACACGACCGTGCTCACCGGCACATCCGGCTGACTATGGGCGGCCAATGTCAACTCCTGGGGCGACCCGTCTTGCCCTGGCAGAGCAACGTGGCTCACCTCTTGCAAATCGTGATCTTCGGTGGCGAGCCAGAAAACCGGGACGCAATCCACACCGGCAGTAATGGCCTCTTCTGCCAGCTTGATCGCCGTGAGCGCCTTGTAAAGCGAGAACGCCGGCCCGCCAAACAGCCCCACCTGCTGACCGGTGACTGCGGCAAAGGCCCCTGTACGCAGGCGCTCAATGTTCTCCAGAGTCTTCGTCGAAGCGCCCCAAGCTTCGTTCTGCCGCTTTAGAACGGCCGCTACCCGCTGTCGGCGCGCGGAGTCGTAATGCACTCTGGAAGCTTCGTTTTTGACCCATTCACGGAAATGAGGCGGGCGGGAATAAAACGGATGGACGCTCGGCGTCCACGCCAGGAAGTCGGAGAAAAGCCGCGTGGTGTGGGGAATTTGGTTGAA
>Ga0335078_10012299_pt1 | contig 12693 bp, 10 predicted proteins | sample Lox_Sample_32_FD_206711 | JGI IMG/M metagenome (GOLD analysis project Ga0335078, IMG submission 206711) | Soil microbial communities from Loxahatchee National Wildlife Refuge, Florida, United States - Lox_Sample_3.2 | ecosystem: Environmental > Terrestrial > Soil > Wetlands | place: USA... | reverse complement strand
GGGCGTGCTGCTGCGCAAGTTCGGTGTCAAGCGGATCTCATCGGTGACCGGCGGGCTGGATCTGCTGCCGTGGAGCGGGCCGCTGTTCCTGGCCGCGATCTTGGCCCTGTCCGCGATGCCGCCGTTCGGCATCTTCCGCAGCGAGTTCGAGATCGTCACCGGTGGCCTGGCCGCCTCGGCCAACGTGGCCGCCGCCATCCTGGTCGTGCTGGTCACCGTGGCCTTTTTCGGGCTGTCGCTGGCCGCGAACGCGATGCTGCTCACCCCCCGGCCGGAGCCGCCGGGCGCGGTCAGCCTGGCCCGGGGGGAGCCCAGCGCCTGGATGGTGGTGCCCGCGGTGGCCGGGCTGGTCGCGCTGCTGGTGCTCGGGCTGCACCCGCCTGCCGACCTGACCGGCCTGATGGGCCGCGCGGTGGCCGCGCTGCGGGGCGTGGCATGAGGCCGGCCGGGACCGGGGCGAGCCCGAGCCGGCTGATCGGCAGCGTGCCCGAGCTGTGGCAGGCGGTCACCGGCTCGGTGGCCGGCGGCAGCCGGTTCGCCGGTCTGATGGCCACCCAGCGGCCCGGGGGGGTCCTGCTGTCCGCGCAGCTGGCCACCCCGGCCGCCTCGGCTGCCCCGGCCGGCATCGTGACCTGCGAGGCGGCCGTGCCGCCCGGGGATGGCTCGTACCCGGCGCTGACTCCGCTGCTCGGCGCCGCGTTCTGGTACGAGCGGGAGATCCACGACCTGTTCGGCGTGATTCCGGCCGGGCATCCCCGGCTGGAGCCGCTGATCCTGCCGCTGGGGAGCGAAAGAGCCGCCGGCCAGGGCGGCAGCAGAGCACCCCGCCCCCGGCCTGGCCGCTCCGGGCCGGAGCCGGCCGGGATCTGGCCCGACGAGCACGCGCTGCCCCGGCACGTGATGGGTGCGGGCCTGTTCACAATCCCGCACGGCCCGGTCCGGTCCGGCGTGCTGGAGTCGATCGAGTACCTGGTGGAAACCCCCGGCGAGGACATCCCGCACCTGAACATGCGGGTGTTCTACAAGCACCGCGGGGTCGAGAAGCGCTTCGAGGGCCGGCCGGTGGCCGACGGCGTGCTGCTGGCCGAGCGCACCGAGGGGGTGGCCTCGGTCGCCCACGCCCTGGCCTGGTGCCACGCTCTGGAGCGCATCGCGGACGCAGCCGTGCCATGGCCCGCTGCGCTGGTCCGGGTGCTGCACGCCGAACTCGAACGGCTGGCCAGTCACCTGGACACCGCCGCCCGGCTGGCCGACGGGGCCGGCCTCGCGGTGGCCACCGCGCGCTTCAGCCTGCACAAGGAGCGGGTCATGCGCCTGGTGGGCCGGATGTGCGGCAGCCGGTTCGGCCGCGGCGTAGTCATTCCCGGCGGGGTCAGCGCGCTGCCTGAGGTGAGCGGCCGGGAGCTCCAGGCCGAGATCGGCCGGCTGGAGCAGACCATCGGCAGCGACGCACGCGAGCTGATGGGCACCTCGTCGTTCCTGGACCGGCTCCGGCGGACAGGGCCGCTGCGCCCGGAACGCGCCCGCGAGCACGGTGCCCTCGGCCCGGTCGGCAAGGGGTCCGGGTTCAGCGACGACGCCCGGCTGGCCCGTCCTTACGACGCATACCCGGCGCTCGGCCTGGGTGAGCCCGGGCACCAGGAGGGTGGGGACGCACTGGCCCGGCTGCGGGTCCGCTGGGATGAGGTACACCAGTCGTTCCACCTGATCCGGCAGGCCGCCGACGAGCTCGGCGAGGCGTCGGCAGGCGCGCTGCGGGCGGACTGCCCGGCGGGTGACGGCCGCGCCGTCGGCTGGGCCGAGGCGCCGCAGGGCGAGGTTCTCTACGATGTGCGCGCCGAGGACGGGCACGTCACCCGGTGCGGGATCCGCTCCGCCTCGTACCACAACCTGGTGCTGTTCCACGAGGTCTTCGCGGGCGACATCCTCACCGACTTCCCGTTCATCGAAGCCAGTTTCGGCTTGTCCGTCGCGGGGGTGGCCCGGTGAGCGCCATGGGTTTCCGCCGGACGGCGCGAACGGGAGAAACGCGAACGGGAGAAACGCGGTGAGCCCGTGGGTGCCGCGTGGCCTGCGCGAGGGGGTGGTCACCACCCGGTGGCCGCGCCGTCCCGATCCGTACGCGGAAGGCTGGCGGGGGCCGGCCACCGTCCTCGACCCGCACCCGGCCGGGGGTGCGGACCTGGCCGCGCTGTGCCCGGCCAGCGCGATCAGCGCGGCGGCGGACGGCTCGGTTCGCCTCGATCAGGGGCGGTGCGTTCTGTCCGGACGCTGCGTGGCCGAGCGCCCCGAGGTGTTCGGCTGGTCGCGCGGACCGGGCCACGCGGCGCTGGCCCGGGATGGGCTGATGGTGCCGCGGATCCCAGAGACGGAGCAGGCCCTGGCGGCGGCGCGGGCCGCGCTGCGCGCCCGGACGGCCGGGCTGCGCCGGTCGGTGCATCTGCGGCACGTCGACGCGGGTTCGGACGGCGCCGAAGAACAGGAGATCCTGGCGCTGCTCAACCCGGTGTACGACATTCACCGGCTCGGCATCTTCTTCACCGCGAGCCCCCGGCACGCCGACGTGCTGCTGGTGACCGGGGCCGGGGCGCACGGCATGGCCGAGCCACTGCGCCGGACCTTCGCGGGCATGCCCAGCCCCAAGGTCGTCATCGCGGTCGGCACCGACGCCTGCGGCGGCGGCCTGCTGGCCGGGTCCTACGCCACCTCGGACGGGGTGGGCGGGGTCATCCCGGTGGATGTGTGGCTGCCGGGGTCCCCGCCACCGCCGTTCAGCATCCTGCACGCGCTGCTGCTCGCCGTGGGCCGGCTCGCCGTCGGGAGGGACCAGTGACCGGGTTCGGGGCCGTGCTGGCCAGTGCGCTCAGCCTGCTGGCCGCGGCCGGCGCTCTTGACCTGGCGCTCGGGGCTCGCCGGGCGCGCTGGCGCAGCGCCCCCTACCTGGTGGGCGCCGCGGCGTCGGTATGCCTGGTCGTCGCGGGCGCGGGCCCGCTGGCGGGCCACCCGGCGCGGCTGCCGGTGGCGGGCTGGCTCGGCGCGGGCACGGCCGGGCTGGTGGCGGACCGGCTGTCCGGGCTGTTCCTGGTGATCAGCTTCGGCGCGGCCGTGCCGGTGTCGCTGGCCTTCGCCAGCTGGGCAGCCCGGCCCTCGTCGGTGGGCAGGCGCGGCCTGGGCGCTAGCTATGCGCTCACTCTCGGCGCCGTGGCGGTGATCATCACGGCGGCGGACGCGTTCACCTTCCTGCTGGCGTGGGAGCTGTTGACCATCGGGTTCTACCTGCTGGCTGGGTTTGACCGGGGCCGCCCCGGGCGGCCCGGCGGGGCGCTGGTCACGCTGGTGTTCGGCCGGGTCAGCGGGGCGGCGCTGCTGGTGGGCCTGCTGCTGCTCGCCGTCCGGGCCGGCTCGCTGGATCTGGCCTCGTTCGGCCAGGTGCCCGCCGGGCTGGCCCGGGCTACCGCGCAGGTCCTGCTGATCGCCGGTTTCACGGTCAAGGTGGGCCTGGTGCCGTTCCAGATCTGGCTGCCGCGCGGCTACGCGGCCGCGCCCGGGGTGGCCCGGGCGGTCATGGCCGGGGTCGCGGTCAACGTCGGCTTCTACGGCCTGTGGCGGACCCTGGCGCTGCTCGGCGCGCCGCCGGCCTGGCTGACCGGGCTGCTGCTGGTGCTGGCCGGGCTGACCGCCCTGCTGGGGATCGCGCACGCCGCGGTGCAGCCCGGGCTGCAGCGGGTGATCGCCTACTCCAGCGTGGAGAACAGCGGCCTGATCGTGGCCGGCTACGGGGTCGCGCTGACCGGCGCGGCGGTGCACGACGCGAGGCTGACCGCGGCCGGGCTGCTCGCCGCGACCCTGCAGATCATCGCGCACACCGCCGCAAAGTCGCTGCTGTTCACGGCCGGGGCGGTGATCGCGCCGCGCGGCTCGGTCAGCGTGGAGTCACCAGGAGACGACGACCTGGACGCGCTGCGGGGCACGGCGCGCCGGCTGCCGTGGAGCGGGACCGGGCTCGCGGTCGGCTCGCTGACGCTGGCCGGCCTGCCGCTCACCGCGGGGTTCGCCGCCGAGTGGTTCCTGCTCGAAGCGCTGATGCAGCAGTTCCGGATACCGGGGCTCGGCTTCCGGCTGGTGCTCGCCCTGGCCGGGGCGGCGGTCGCGCTGACCGTGGGATTTGCGGGGGTGACGTTCGTCCGGCTGACCGGGCTGGTAGTGCTCGGCCCGCCCGCCCCGGCTGGCCCCGCCCCGGCTGTCCCGGTTCCGGCTGGATCCGGCCCGACTGGCCCTGCCCCGGCTGGCCCGGTTCCGGCTGGATCCGGCCCGGCTGTCCCGGTGCCGGCTGGGTCCGGCCCGACTGGGTCCGGGCGGCGGGGTGGCGCGGACCGCGACTACGGCTGGCTCGGGCGCGTCGCAATCGCGGCGCTGTCGCTCGGCTGCCTCGTCCCGGCGGCGGCGCTGCCGCTGGTCATCCGGGTCATCGCGGCTGGCCTGGCGCCGGTGGTGCCCCGGGTGGTGACGTCCGGGGCGCTGAAGTCCCCCTGGGTGGTGCAGCCGGTATTCGGCGATTTCTCGATCCTTTCGCCGTCGTGGCTGTGGGTGGTCATGCCGCTGCTGGGGCTCGCGGTCCTGCTGTTTACCTGGCTGGCCAGTGGCCGCCGGCTGACCCGGGTGCGGCGGGTACCCGCGTGGCGGTCGGCCACCGCCGGGGTGGAAGGCGCCGACAGCTACACCGCGACCGGTTTCGCCAACCCGGCCCGGCGGGTGCTGGCGACTGTCCTGCACACCAGGTCCGAAGTCCGGACGCTGGGCCCCCCGCCCGAGGCCACCGCCCCGGCGCCCCTGGCCGAGACCATGGAGCCGCCCGGGCCACGGCTTGGTTACACCTCGGACGTGGTGGAGGTCACCGAGGCCTATCTCTACCGCCCCGTGCTGCGCCCGGTGATGGCCGCGGTACGGGCGGCCAAGCGTCTGCAGTCCGGCCGGCTCGACGCCTACCTGGCCTACATGCTGATCGCGCTGGTGGCCTTGCTCGCTCTGGTCAGCGCCATGGCCTGACCTCAGGCGCCCGGACTGGATCTCACGCTGCCGGGCTGGCGCGCTGCGCCCCGCTCTGACCGGCTCTGCGCTGAGCGGCGAGCCGGGCAGCGGTACGCTTCGTCCCAGCGACGGCGCTCGAGGAGGCAGCAGGTGATCACCGCGATCGTGCTGGTGAAGGCCGATGTGGCGCGGATCCCGGAGACCGCGGAGGCCATCGCCCAGATTCCGCAGGTGACCGAGGTCTACTCGGTGACCGGCGACTTCGACATGGTGGCGCTGGTCCGGGTGCGCGCCCACGAGGAGCTGAACGACGTGATCCCCGGCCGGCTGAACCGGGTTCCCGGGGTGACGCACACCGAGACGCACATCGCGTTCCGCACCTATTCCCGGCACGACCTGGAAGCGGCCTTCGCACTCGGCTACCAGAACAGCTAGGCGGGCCGGGCAGCGAGCTGCTGGCTGCGCGACACCCAGGAGTCCAGCAGCTCGGCGGCGGCCCCGGAGTCCAGCGCCGCGACCGCCCGGCGCAGCCCCTCGGCGAGCGCCTTGTCCAGGGCCTCGGCGCTGGGCACCCCGGCCGCGGCGGCCAGCGCCGCGGCGGCGTTGAGCGCGACCGTTTCCCGCACCGGGCCCGGTGTCCCGGTGAACACGGCGCGGGCCACCGCGGCGTTGTGCGCACGGTCACCGCCCCGCAGGTCTTCCGGCCGGGCCCGGTCCAGGCCCAGCGCGGCGGCGGGGTCGAAGACGGTCCGCGCCACGGCGCCGCCGTGCACCACCCAGACCGTGGAGGTGGTGGTCAGGGTCAGCTCGTCCAGGCCGTCGTCGCCGTGGAACACCAGCCCGCTGCAGCCCCGCCCGGCCAGCACTCCGGCGATGACCTCGCCCATCCGCGGATCGGATACCCCGACCGCCTGCGCGCCGGGCCGGGCCGGGTTGGTCACCGGGCCGAGGAAGTTGAACACGGTGGGCACGCCGAGCTGGCTGCGCGCCGCCGAGGCGTGCCGCAGGGCCGGGTGATACAGCGGCGCGAACAGGAAGCAGATCCCGGTTTCCTCAGCCAGCCGGGCGCTGGCCTGCGGCGGCAGGTCGATGGCCACGCCGAGCGCTTCGAGCACATCGGCCGCGCCGCAGCTGGAGGAGGCCGCGCGGTTCCCGTGCTTGACCATCCGGGCCCCGGCCGCGGCGGCCACGACCGCACCCATCGTGGAGATGTTGACCGTGTGCGCGCCGTCTCCCCCGGTGCCGACCAGATCCACCAGCGGGCCGCGCACGTCGATCGGGGTCGCATGGGCCAGCATGGACTGGGCCAGCCCCGTCATCTCGCTGACCGTCTCACCCTTGATCCGCAGGGCCACGCCGAACCCGGCGACCTGGACGGGCGTGGCCGCGCCCTCCATGATCTCGTTCATCGCCCAGGCGGCCTCGTCCGGGGTGAGCGTCTCGCCCTTGATCAGCGCGCCGATCAGGGCGGGCCAGGTCGGCGTCCGGTGCATGGCGGCCCCTCTGCCCGCAACGCTCAGCTCAGGCCCGGGCGGAGAGCTGCCCGGCACGCTGGCGCATCACCCGGGCCAGGGCCGCGGCAAACGCCACCGGGTCGATCGGGTGGCTGGTCACCGCGTCCGCGCCGGACCAGGTGGCCAGCCAGCCGTCGTCCGCCCGGCCGGTCACCAGGAGCACCGGCGGGCAGTCGTGGATCTCGTCCTTGGCCTGGCGGCACACCCCCATGCCGCCCGCGGGCTGCGCCTCGCCGTCCAGCACCATGACGTCCACTTCGCCCGCGTCGAGCAGCCGGAACAGGGCCGGCTCGGTGGCCACCGGGATGATCTCGGCCTCGGGCACGTCGGGTGCTGGCCGGCGGCCGATGGCGAGCTGGATCCGGGCCCGGGTGTCGGCGTCATGGCTATAAACAACGACCTTCATGAACTGGATGGTACCGACACGGGGGGTCGGCCGACGCTCGCCTACGGGTTGTCGTAATAATGAGCCCGTGGCCACCGCATCCGTCACCGAGAAGGCACCCGCCTCGCGCCCGCCCAGCGCCCGGCCGAACCTGGTCAGCGTGGGCACGATCATCTGGCTGTCCTCGGAGCTCATGTTCTTCGCGGCGCTGTTCGCGATGTACTTCACGATCCGCTCGGTGGACAAGGGCGAAGGCCTTCCCTGGCCGGGTGCTCACCTCGACCTGACCCTGGGCTCGATCAACACCACGGTGCTGCTGCTGTCCAGCGTCACCTGCCAGCTCGGCGTGTTCGCCGTGGAGCGCGGCCAGATCAGCCGCGCGGGCCGGATCTGGCAAGTGTCGCGCTGGGGCATGCGCGAGTGGTACTGGCTGTCGTTCCTCATGGGCCTGTACTTCGTCTGCGGCCAGGGCTACGAGTACCTGAGCCTCATCCGCGATCAGCACCTCACGCTGTCGTCCAGCGCATACGGGTCGGTGTTCTACATCCCCACCGGGTTCCACGGCCTGCACGTGACCGGCGGGCTCGTCGCGTTCCTGTTCGTGCTGGGCCGCACCTACGTGGCCAAGACCTTCACCCATGAGCAGCAGGTCAGCGCCATCGTCGTCTCCTACTACTGGCACTTCGTGGACGTCGTGTGGATCGGGCTTTTCACCACGATCTACCTCATCCACTGAGCGCCCTGGTACCGAATACCCCACAGGACCTGTCAACCGGCACAGCACAAAGAAGACGAGGCAGCAGTGAGCTGGATCACCGTGCGGCGGCGCCCGATCGCCGGATACGCCGTGGTGCTGCTTGGGCTCATCGGCATTGGTGGCACGTACGCGGCGCTCACCGCGCACGGCAGCCCGGCCAGCGCGGCCGCACCCTCGGCCAATCCGCAGCAGATCGGCCAGGGCCGCACGCTCTTCGTGCAGAACTGCTCCAGCTGCCATGGGCTGATGGCGCAGGGCACGGCCACCGGTCCGAGCCTGATCGGGGTCGGCGGGGCCGCGGTGTACTTCCAGGTCAGTACCGGCCGGATGCCCGCCAAGGAGATCGAGGCCGAGATGCCCCGGAAGCCGCCGGTGCTCAACGATCAGCAGACGCGGGCCATCGCCGCCTACATCCAGGCCCTGGGCGGCGGCCCGCCGATCCCGTCCGCGGCCCAGGTGAGCACCGCGGGCGCCGACCCCGGGCTGGGCCAGGAGCTGTTCACCGAGAACTGCTCGCAGTGCCACAACTTCGTGGGCGCTGGCGGCGCGCTCACCCAGGGAAAGTACGCGCCCGCGCTGACCCAGTCCACGCCGACGCAGATCTACACGGCCATGCAGACTGGCCCGGAGGCCATGCCCGTGTTCAACGACACCACGATTACTCCCAGTGAGAAGCGCGATATCATCGCGTACATCACACAGACGCGCACGGAACCGAACCCCGGCGGGTTCAGCCTCGGCCGCATCGGGCCGGTGACCGAGGGCCTGGTGGCCTGGATCGGCGGGATCGGGGCGCTGGTGCTGGCCGCGCTGTGGATCACGGCTAAGCGGCGGGTGCACTGATGAGCGACACCGGCGAGTACGGGCACGACGTCCCGGTGCCGGACGGCGTGGTGCGGGACGGGGTGGTGCAGGACGGCCCGCAGGAGCCGCCGCGAGCACCGCACCGGGTCATCGGCACCCCTCCCCCGGCTGAGGCGCGGACCCTGCTGGGCACGGTCCAGGAGGACACGCGCCCGCCGGTGCAGCGCGAACTGCCAGCCGGCCCCGCGGACGCTGCCCGCGCCAAGCGGGCCGAACGGATCATCGCGGCGCTGTTCATCCTGTCCGCGCTCGCGGGCATCGGGTTCATCGCCGCCTACGTCGGCCTCGAGGTGGGCACGAACCTCGATGCGGTGCTCCGGTCCAACCTGGCCCTGGGCATCTCCATGGCGGTGGCGTTCCTCGCCCTGGCCACCGGCGCCGTGCTGTGGGTACGGACCGTCATGCCGGACGTGGAGCTCACCGAGGAACGCAAGCCGCTCGCGTCCCCGGAGGCCACCCGTGAGGAGTTCGCCGAGACGTTCCGCGAGGGCGCGGAGGCCAGCGGGTTCGTCAAGCGCCCGCTGCTGCGCCGCACGCTGATCCTGGCCTCGCTGCCGCTGGTGGCCGCGCCCATCGTGCTGCTGCGCGACCTGGGCCCGCTGCCCGGGACCAAGCTGCGGCACACGGTGTGGCGCAAGGGGCTGCGGCTGACGATCGCGGCCACCAACGCCCCGATCCGCCCGGCCGACTTCGACTCCCCCGGCGCCATGATCACCGTCATCCCCGAGGGCTACGCGAACGACGACGACGCGATCGCCAAGGCCGCGGTGATCATCATCAAGTTCGAGCCAGGTCAGCTGACGTCCCCGACGAACCTGAACTGGACGGTAGACAACATCGTCGCCTACTCGAAGATCTGCACCCACGTCGGCTGCCCGGTGGCGCTGTACGACCAGACTTCGCACCACATCCTGTGCCCGTGCCACCAGTCCACGTTCGACGCGCCCCGGGGCGCCCAGGTGCTGTTCGGCCCGGCCAACCGGCCGCTGCCGCAGCTGCCGATGGGCACCGACTCCCAGGGCTACCTGGTGGCGCTCAGCGACTTCAAGGAGCCAGTCGGCCCGGGATTCTGGGAGCGAGGATGAGCAGCGTCAACGGAGCCCCATCAGGCCCGGTCGAGAAGCTCCTGGCGGGCACCGGGACGTTCCTGGACGATCGGCTGCGGGCGGCCAAGAGCACCCGGACCTTCCTGCGGAAGATCTTCCCGGACCACTGGACGTTCCTGCTCGGCGAGATCGCCCTCTACTCGTTCATCATCCTGCTGCTCACCGGCACGTTCCTGACGTTCTTCTTCAAGCCGAGCATGACCTCGATCGTCTACCACGGCACGTACACCAAGCTCGACGGCGTGCACATGAGCGAGGCTTACGCGTCCACCCTGAACATCAGCTTCGACGTGCGCGGCGGGCTGCTCATGCGGCAGATCCACCACTGGGCCGCGGACCTGTTCGTGGCCGCGATCCTCGCCCACATGCTGCGGATCTTCTTCACCGGCGCCTACCGCAAGCCCCGCGAGTTCAACTGGCTCATCGGCATCGTCATGTACACGCTGGCTCTGCTGGAGGGCCTGTTCGGCTACTCGCTGCCCGACGACCTGCTGTCCGGAACCGGTCTGCGGATCACCGAGGGCGTGCTGCTGGGCATCCCGATCATCGGCACGTACGGGTCGTTCTTCCTGTTCGGCGGGCAGTTCCCCGGGCACGACATCATCCCGCGGCTGTACATCATCCATGTGCTGCTGATCCCGGCGCTGCTGCTCGCCCTGATCAGCGCGCACCTGTTCCTGATGTTCCACCAGAAGCACACCCAGATGCCGGGCAAGGGGCATACCGACCGGAACGTCGTCGGCCAGCCGATGTACCCCTACTTCATGGCCAAGACCGGGGCCTTCTTCCTGTTCATCTTCGGTTTTCTGGCCCTGATGGCCACGCTGGCCCAGATCAACCCGATCTGGCTGTACGGCCCGTACAACCCGGCCGAGATCTCCGCGGGCTCGCAGCCCGACTTCTACATGGGCTTCCTGGAGGGCTCACTGCGGGTGTTCCCCAACTGGACATGGAACCTGTGGGGGCACACGTTTGCCTGGAACGTGGTCATTCCCGCCCTGGTGCCGCTCGGCGTGATCCTGACCGGTGCGGCGCTGTGGCCGTTCATCGAACGCTGGGCCACCGGGGATCAGCTGGAGCACCACGTCAACGACCGGCCGCGGAACGCGGCCACCCGGACCGCGATCGGGGTGGCCGCGGTGACGTTCTACGGCCTTCTGTGGCTGGAGGGGGCCAACGACGTCATCTCGAGGTGGCTGAACATCTCGCTGTACCTGACGACGGAGATCGCCCGGTATGCGCTCCTCATCGGCCCCATCGTCATGTACTGGGTCACCAAGCGGATCTGCCTCGGCCTGCAGCTCAAGGACGCGCAGTCGCTGCAGCACGGCTACGAGAGCGGCGTGATCCGGATGACCCCCGAGGGCGAGTTCATCGAGGAAGAGCGGCCGGTGCCCGAGGAAGAGCGCGCGGTCCTGCTGGCCCGGGAAGAAGCGGTGCGGAAGGTCCCGGCGCTGGCCGCTGCCGAGGGCGACGAGGACGTGCCCGCGCCGCAGGCCCGGGGCCCGGTCAACAAGCTGCGGCTGCGCCTCGCCCGGGTGCTGGCTGAGGGTGCGCCGCTGCCGGTCGGTGACGGGCACGGGAACGGCCACGGCAACGGCCACGGCGCCATCGAGCACGGCGAGCCAGCACGGGCCGCGGTGACCTCGGGTGCCGAGCCGCCGGGCGGCCCCGGCGAGGAACGGCGGCCGGACACCACGGCGGGCGGCCCGTCTGCCGGCGACGACTAGCACCGCCCGCCGGGGGCGCCGCCAAGGAGGGCGCCGCTCTGGGAGGGCGCCGCTCTAGGAGGCGGCCGCGACGCGCTGGGCCTGCCGGTACCCTCCCGGCCGGGCCGCCGCACCCGCCCTACGCCCCGTACCCGGGACGAGCCGGCTGCCGGTGCTGTCGGCCAGCACCGCTTTGCCGGTGGCGCTGCCGCCCAGCAGCTTGCGCCAGCCCAGGAAGTAGATGGTCCAGCCGTTGCCCCAGGTGCCGCGGACCGGGCTGCCCACCACGCTGATCGGGTCGCCCAGCACCGAGTGATCGTAGAACCAGGTGGCGTTGCCGGGGGCCACGTTGACGCAGCCGTGGCTGACGTTGACGATGCCCTGCTCACCCACGGACCAGGGCGCGCTGTGGATGTACGTGCCGCTCATCGTGAACTGGACCGCGTCATAGACCAGCTCGTTGTAGTAGCCGGGTGAGCCGGGCGGGATGCCGATCGTGGCCGAGTTCATGTCCACCGGGTTGGCCTTGGCGAACGACAGGTAGCGGCCGTCGGCGGTGTCCATGCCGGGGCGCCCGGTGCTGATCGGCCAGTTGCCGATCAGCCTGCCGTTCCACCACACCCGCATGTGATGGGTGGCGGTGTTGGCCACCGCGACGAGCGAGTTGCCGACCTCGAAGCGCTGGGTCAGGTTGGCCCGGCCGTACACCCCGGGCGCACCCTGGATCCCGGCCAGATGCGCGGTGAACCGCACCCGGGTGTGCCGGGGCCAGTAGTGCTTGGGCCGGAACCACACGTCCTTGCTGTCCATCCAGTACCAGGCGCCTTTGACCGGCTTGCTCGACCAGATCTCCAACGACCGCTCGACCGCGGCCTTGTCCCTGATCGGCCTGCTGAAGGTGACCATGATCGGCATCCCCACGCCCACGACCTGGTTGCGGGTGATGGTGGTCGAGGCGGTGAATCCCCGGGCCGGCCGGAACGTGCGGAACGATGCGGCCAGGCTGGTGGGCCGGCCGTGCGGGCTGATCGCGGTCGCGGTGACCCGGTAGGTCTGCGCGGGGCGCAGCGCCCAGCCGGTCTGCCAGGTGCCGGGCAGGCGGCCGAACCCGCCGCGCACCGGGCGGCCCGCCGCGGTGCGTACGCTCACCGTGGCCAGCCGGCCGCCGGCCACCGAGACCCGGACCCCCAGGTCCGGGTGCGTGTCCACCGGGGCCTGCGGCTGGGCCGCCCCGGCGGCATGCGCCCCGGCTGCGCCCGATGACCGGAACGTCAGGTTCCCGGTGGTGATGGTCAGCCGGGCCGACGGGGGCGCAGCCGCCTTCCGGGGC
>Ga0335078_10012298_pt1 | contig 12694 bp, 11 predicted proteins | sample Lox_Sample_32_FD_206711 | JGI IMG/M metagenome (GOLD analysis project Ga0335078, IMG submission 206711) | Soil microbial communities from Loxahatchee National Wildlife Refuge, Florida, United States - Lox_Sample_3.2 | ecosystem: Environmental > Terrestrial > Soil > Wetlands | place: USA... | reverse complement strand
CCGAAAGGCGTCGACGGCCAATTGGGTTTCGCGGTGCATCGTCAGGACGATCACTTTGGAATGCGGCCGTTGCGCTCGAATTTGCTTGATCGCGTCCAGCCCGTTCAGGAGCGGCATGGAGAGGTCGGTGACGATGACATCCGGATGCAGCGTTTCCGCGGCGCCGAGCAGCGCTCGCCCATCGTGTACGACTCCTACGAGTTCAAAAGTGTCCTTGAGCAGGGCTGCCAGACCCTGTGCGACCACGGCATGATCGTCCGCAAGGAGCACGCGTATCCTTGCCATACCTGAACTCCGGCGATCTGACACTACTATAGCGCCAGCGCGTCATTATAAACAGGCCTAAATATATCTTTCTTACTTGATCGAGACTCCCCGCGAAAGATACGGGATCCCTCCCAGGACGCTGCGGATCGCCGGAATGAGTTCTTCCGCAGCATCGACCTTGAGCACATAGCCGCGAATTCCTGCCCGCAACGCCTCTTCGACCAGTTGCGCTTCGTTATGCATCGTCAGGATCAGCGCGACTTTGCAAAGACCCTTCTGAACTAGCCGGCCACACGCCTCAATTCCGTTCACACCGGGCATTTGAATGTCGGCGATAACGGCGTCGGGCTCACATTCCCGTACCGCATCGATCAGTGCCTGTCCGTCCGTCACGGCTCGTAAGATAACGAATTCCGTGCGCAGCAGCACTTGTACTTCGCGCAGGAGATCCTCATGATCATCCGCCAGCACGAGACGGAACCGATGAGCACAGGGCGTCACATCCGGGATATCCATGACACTCATTAAAGACGAGCTCCCCCTAGGTGAATATCCGTAATATTACGGACTCGCCTGCGGGTCCAGCTCTTAGTACCCGGTCGAATATCTCCGTAGTTTGTGAGCGTAGATCCCGGAAAACTTCGGATGGGAGCGCCAGACAGCGTGGGACCACAATCAAACTGTATGCCGTACGGAGAAACTCGATGTAGGCGAGGGTCATGAGATCCAAACCGGAGAACGACCGTGTTGTCGACCTCGCGGCCGTGGAGAGACAATTCAAGGATTGCCTTGCCGGAGTAACCAGATCGCTGAGATGCCTCGAATCGGCCGTTCCGGCACTGGTACGCGCTCACCGGGATGGCGCGCGCGGCAATACGGGTCCCCGGAGAAGCCTGCCCAAGAACCAGAGGTCTCGCAAGAAAAAGAGATCGTGATTCGCTACTGCGCGCGAAGCGAGAACTGGAGCCAGGCTTGGGCGCCCTTGTGGCTTAGGGCCCGCGCTTCCCGGCTCTGAAAGCGGAATTGATCGGAAAGCAGTTCCTCGGCACTGAATGACGCTTTGGCAACCCCCCGGGAGCCGTGCGCAGTGGTCTCGGTGAAGACGTGGTATAACTCGTGCGCCACGACTCGAGCGATGGCTCGCTGGAAGGCTTTCTCGCGAACCGGCAGTGGAAGAGCAAATAGTCCGGATTCGAGAAAGGCGCCGATGCGATCGCAGTCGACCTCGATAAACGGGAGAATCCGTCCGTTGCTGACGTGAGTCCAGCCCAGCGCGCCTCCTGCAAAATGGACTGCCCGCGCGAGGTCTCGGGCATCGCAGTGGCCTTTAAACTGGACGACGGCCAGCGCAGCCCACGTCTCGTTGCTGGGGTCGGTTGCGGACCGCCACTCAAATTCGAATCCCGCCGGAGAGAGGATCGCGCGCAGTTCGCGCCGCAGGAGTTCGCTTGCACTGCCGGGGGGCTGATGTTCAAATCGTGCGTACACGGCGACCGGGGCTTTGGTGGCGGCGTCCGCCGCGCCGGACATCGGCCAACCGAACAGTGCCAGACAGAACGCACCGCGTTTCATTGTAAAAAGCCTGGGCCGATATTAGGTCCGCTCTCTCGGCGGTGCAAGGCCCTAAAAGGTTAGTGGGCAGAGGCTAACCATCAGTCTTCGTCCGGCCGTGGCGGCCGTGGAAGAGCATTCGGAGCCGGGCTTCGTTTCGGTTATCATCTCGTAGAACATAAAATGATGACTCGATGGAGTTCGCCCGCTCTCCTCCTGGGCTTGGGGATCGGCCGCGCGACAGTAGCGCTGGCGGCCGATCCGACTCAGGCAGAGCTAGACCTATTCCAAAACATCAGAGTCCGCATCGAAGCGCACAAGACGCAGTGGCCGGAGTCCGTGCAGGACGCTCTCGATTCCATCCAGGGCGAGATTACGCTGACGAAGAGCTTCCCGGAGGGAGCGGCGGCCTCGGAAGTCATTCTCAACGTGAGGACCAATCTGGTTCGCTGGGAACCGGGCGACTTTAGCGAAGGCGACGGTGGATACGCATGGATCTGCACGCCGTCGGTTGCGGATCGGAAGAAGACGATCCAATGCGACAACCGGATGATGCTCGATGCCGGCAAACTCGCACGTCGTGAGACTGATGTGTTCAACAAGATCACGAATGAAGCCCTGCTGTATCACGAGTTATTACATGCGCAGAAGATGATCGACGCCCTTCAGGATATGGAGTGGCTAAAGAGGGTTTGCGACAACACGCCGGAGTTCCCGTTATACCCCACGGGTGTCGTCGGCCTTAAGGACGATGAGGACAAAGCTAACCAGGCCCATGCCGCGATTTACACGGAGCAGACCAGGTACACGATCGCTGTGGCAAAGCAGGAGAGATTCGTGGTAAAGACGGAGACCATCAGCCGGGCGGCGGCAAGAAATGGCAATTTCGAGCTATCCATAGCTGCGAAGGACTTAAACCCGGAAGGTAAGGAATTTTATGTGATGCCCGCCGACAACGTCGACTCAGTCGATGACTATTCGGACCCACAGGCCGTCGACCAGATCTTTCGCGGAAAGCTGAGGGATCAAACGAAGGACGGCACTTTCGTGGTTTTCTTGGTACCGTAACCACCGCTCCTTACAGTCGCGGCTCAGTCACGCCGCCGGTGCGCCGGACTCTTACCGAGCCGCGAACAGAGGGAGCGGTGGCCCGCCCTTAGCGCTTCCTGCCCACGCGGGCGAGAACATCGGCGAGGGCCGCAGCCACGCGGGGGTCGGGGTCGATGGCCGGTAACACTGCGACAATCCGGCCGGGGGCCGGCTCGACGAAATTTGCCGGAGCCGACAGAATCAACACCGCGTCGCCCAGCGCAATAGCTTGCACGGTGGCATAGCGCGGCGCTACGGCTCGCGCCTGGAGGCTGCGCGTCAGATCCACCACCCGGAAGGCCGCGCGAATGGGACCGCGGACCGGATCGCCGTTCGTTTCCGTGCAGGCCTGCGTCACCGCGTCGGCCGAAATCATAGTGCAGCCGGCCGCGGCAGATACCGCCAGCACGCCGTTTCCGTACGTCACGCGCGCCGGTTCGAGCGCGGCCAATGCAGCGCCAATCGCCGTCACCGCATCCTGCGGGGCCGGTCCACCTTCCAGTGTCGAATGAATTACGAGCGCGGCGCGATCCAGCCCGTAGGCTTTCGCGGCCAGCGCTCCAATATGGTCCGAAACCGGGAGCGGCGTCGAAAAGGCGACGTTGATGACTACCGCCGGGTGATGGTGGCGATCCTCCACGACCAGCACACGGGCCTGACCATAAGCCGCAGCTCCTGCCTGGTAGTCGAAATCTGCCGCCGCCGTCAGAAAACCCAGCAGCAGCTCAATAGCGATGGAGCCAGCGAGCCTTTGCAATGACCTTTTCGGCATTGGGCAGGAAGGCCTCTTCCAGAGGCGGGCTGAAGGGCACCGGGGTGTCGGGAGCAGTCACGCGCACGATGGGGCCGTCCAGATACTCCCACACGCGCTCGGTGAGGGTCGCGGCCAGTTCTCCGGCCAGGCCGCCGGTTTGGGTATCCTCGTGCAGGAGCAGCACCTTGGATGTCTTCCGGGCCGTTTCGCAAACCGCCTCGCGGTCGAGCGGCGCGAGCGTGCGCAGGTCGAGCACTTCGCAATCGATGCCCTCCGCCGCCAATTGTTCCGCGGCATCGAGCGCCACCCAGACCATGGCGCCGTATGTGATGATGCTCAAACTGGAGCCTTCGCGTACCACTTTGGCTTTGCCCAGAGGGACGGTGTAGTCTTCGGCGGGCAGGTCCTCTTTAATGCGGCGGTAGAGGCCCTTGTGTTCGAAAAAGAGCACCGGGTCGTTGTCGCGGATGGCGGATTTGATCAGTCCCTTGGCATCGTAGGCGGTGGCAGGCGCCACCACCTTCAGGCCGGGCGTGCGCACGAACCACATTTCCGGATTCTGCGAATGAAAAGGGCCGCCGTGTATGCCGCCACCCGAGGGCGCGCGCACCACGATGGGCACCGCCGCGTTCCAGCGGTAACGGCACTTGGCGGCGAAGTTGACGATCTGGTCGAACCCGCAACTGATGAAGTCGGAGAACTGCATCTCCGCCACGGGCCGGAGACCCATCAGGCCGGCGCCGATGGATGCGCCGACGATGGCGGATTCCGAGATGGGCGTATCCACGACGCGGCGCTCGCCGAACTTCTCAAGAAACCCCGCGGTCACCTTGAACGCGCCGCCGTAAACGCCAATGTCTTCGCCGATCAGGAAGACATTGGGATCGCGCTCCATCTCTTCCCACAATCCTTCGCGGATGGCTTCCAGGTAGGTGGTGGGCATGGGGACTAGGGCTTTTCGTAGACGTCGTCCAGCAGCGTGGCGGGGTCCGGATAAGGGCTGCTCTCGGCCCACGCCACGGCTTCGTCCACCTCGCGGAGAACGCGGGCACGGGCTTCTTCGCATTCCGCCTGGGTGGTCCAGCCGTTTTCGATCATCCTGGTTTGCAGCCGCGTAATGGGATCGAGCTTGCTCCAGTGGTCCCACAGATTCTTGGGAACATAGTCCGCGGCATCGTGGGCGGAGTGACCCGTCATGCGGAAGGTTTTGCACTCCAGAAGATAGGGCCCTTCCCCGGCGCGGGCATGGGCTACGGCGCGGCGGCCGGCTTCGTAAACTGCCAGCACGTCGTTGCCATCCACAATTTCCGAAGGAATGCCATAGGCCGGGCCGCGGTCGGCCACGTCACGGCAGGCCATCTGCTTGCTCACGGGTGTGGAGTAAGCGTACTGGTTGTTGTTGCAGATGAACACCACGGGCAGCTTCTGCACGGAGGCGAAATTGAGACCCTCATGCCAATCGCCGCGGCTGGTGGCGCCATCGCCGAAATAGCAGAATGCGACTCCGCGCTTGCCCTGGTACTTCAGCGCCAACGCGGCGCCCGCAGCTACCGGTACGCAGGCAGCCATGGCGCTGATGATCGAAACGATGCGCAGATTCATATCGCCCATGTGCATGTTGCCGTCGCGGCCGCGCGTGAGGCCGCCGACCCGGCCCATATATTGGGCGAAGATGCGGGACGGGGGGACGCCGCGCACGAAAAAGACGGCCATGTCGCGGTGCGAGGGAAGCAGCACATCTTCCGGCTCGGCCAGCAGAGAGGTGCCCACCGGAATGGCCTCCTGGCCGCGGCCGACATAGACTCCGCCTATGATCTTGCCCTGCCGGTATAATTTGCGCTCGATGCGGTCCTCGACTTCGCGCATCAAGGACATGTAGTACAGGCAACGATGAGCGACGGCTGCCTGCTCGCCGGGAAGTCCGGCCGCGTGAGGGGTAACCAGCTCTGCAGCGCTCATGAGAAGCCTCACCTATGTAACTGCAATCGAGTAGTATAGCGCTGTTTAGGGCCGGAGTTAGCTCAGGGTCGGCTTTAGGCGAACGGATTCTCCACCGTGACGCCAAAATAGTTTTGCCCGGCATTCAGGTCTTCCGACCAGATGCGCACGCAGCTGGCGCGCTCCGCGGCGGCCACAATCAGCGCGTCGTAGAAATGCAGGCCGTACGCAGCCCGGGCCTCCACCGCGCGGCGCACCAGTTCCCCGTCAGTTGGAAGCAGGCGGATCGGGCTCAGTGCGTCCAGCACGGTTTTCACGCTCTCGGGAGGCGCTGGCGGTGACAGCTTATAAAAGAGGGTAGCGGCGAACTCCGCCAGCACCTGTCCGGAGATTGTCATCTCCCCTCCCAACGCCTTCTTCAGGAGCCCTTGCGCGACTCCCTGCTTGCGGCGGTCAGTCGGATCGTAGGCGTACACCAGCACGTTGGTATCAAGAAAGTCACCGGGCATAAAGGTCGGCCCGCTTCCAGGTGTGCTTGCCGACTGTGAACTGAAACCTTTCAAAGCTCCGTTCGAGTGCTTCCTTCTCGCGACGTTTCCTGCCGCTGGCCGACTCTTCGGCCGCTACAGTCTCCAGATATTCGCGAATCATGGCCGTGAGGGTGGTATCCCGATCTACCGCGATTTTCCGGACCTTCTTCACCAGATCGTCTCCGAGCGACAGCGTCACGTTCATATCCACATAATACGTGAAACCCTTATTCTGTGCAATCGGCAATGCTCTACCGAAGACTTATCGACGGAATCGGCGAACCGAACGCCGCCGTCAGGTCCTCTCCCATTTCACCCCTGAAGCCCCGTGCGGAGACTCGGCTCTCGCTGGCGGTGGAGGCGTTGATCCATGCCTCTAACCACGACGGCCAGATGGTGGAGTATCTGCGTATGAATGGCATCGTGCCACCCGCCAGCCGCTAACGGTGCGGCCAGGAGTAACGCGCGAAGGAGTACGGCGAACCGGCAGCGCGGTCTAGGTGACAATTCCTTTCAAGCGGTCCTGGCGCGGGACGATGAGTGAAGGCAAATGCGAGAAAGCTCTCGTACTGCCTTCCTGGTTGGAATCGCCGCCACAGTTTGCCTGCTCGACCTGCCACTGGCCGCTCAGGCGCCGCTGGATCTGCACAGGATTCAGCCTGTGGACCGAATCACGAGACCTGTCAACGACGTGCAGCGGGTGACTCTTACGGGCAACCGGCATCCCCTGGCGCGTCCCGAGTACGATGCCGGTGCGGCGCCGCTGGATACCCTGATGGAACGCATGATTCTGGTGCTCCGCCCGGATGCAGACCAGCAGCGGGCCCTGGAAAGCCTGCTGGAGGCCCAGCAAGATCTGCAATCGCCGCTCTACCACCAATGGCTCACGCCCGAGACCTTCGGGCGGACATTTGGCGTCTCCGACCACGATCTCAACCAAGTAGTGAACTGGCTGGAGGCGAACGGCTTCGCTGTCGAGCCGGTTTCCGAAGGGCGCAGCGTGGTGATCTTCAGCGGAACCGCGGCGCAAGTGAACGCGGCATTTCGCACCGAGATGCGCCGCTACCGGACGCAAGGCGGGTTGCACCATGCCAACGCGACCGATCCGCAGATTCCGCGCGCCCTGGCTGCGGTGGTAGGCGGCGTAGTTTCGTTACACGATTTTGCATCCAAGCCCTTGCACGCCGTGGCCACGCCGGCAGCGGATGTCACGCCCGAATATTCGGTGGGAGGCGCGCACTACCTGGCGCCTGCCGATTTCGCGACCATCTACAACCTAGGGCCGCTTTACGGCAGTTCCACCGACGGCACGGGGCAGTCGATTGCCGTCGTGGGGCGCAGCAACCTCCAACTCGCAGACGTGCAGACCTTCCGCAACCGCATGGGCTTGCCGGCCAGGAACCCCACCATTGTTCTCAACGGGTCCGATCCGGGCATCGTTTCGCAGGATGAACAGATGGAAGCCGAATTGGACGTGGAGTGGTCGGGCGCGGTGGCCCGGAACGCCACCATTCAGTTTGTGGTATCGGCTTCGACGCAAACCACCGACGGCGTGGATTTGTCGGCGCAGTACATCGTCAACCACAACCTGGCGCCGGTGGTGAGCTTGAGCTTCGGCAGTTGTGAAGCGGCCATGGGCACAGCGGAGAACCAATTTTGGAATGCGCTCTGGCAGCAGGCGGCGGCACAGGGCATGAGTGTGTTCGTGGCCTCGGGCGATAGCGGCGCCGCGGGCTGCGACAGCCCTTCCTCCAACACCGCCGTCAGCGGACGCGGCGTGAACGGCTTGTGTTCGTCGCCATCGAGCACCTGTGTAGGGGGCACCGAATTCGCCGATACCACCAACCCGGCGCTCTACTGGTCTTCATCGAGTAGTTCCACCACGCTGGGATCGGTGTTGACCTATATTCCGGAAGCGGCGTGGAACGAAAGCAGCAGCTTCGCCGGCGGCTCGGAGCTGTGGTCCAGTGGCGGCGGCGCCAGTATCGTATATTCGAAGCCTTCCTGGCAAACTGGTACCGGCGTGCCGGCGGATGGCCGCCGCGATGTGCCGGACGTAGCGCTCACCGCCGCGGGGCACGACGCATACCTGGTTTGCCTGAACGGCTCGTTCTACGCGGTGTACGGAACCTCGGCCGCCACACCATCGTTTGCCGGTCTGGTGGCCCTGGTGACCGAGCGGCAGGGAGCGCGGCAGGGGAATGTGAATGCGCCGCTTTACACGCTGGCTTCGCGGCAGGCGTCCGGCGGTGCGGCCGTGTTCCACGATATTACAGCAGGCAACAATTCGGTTCCCGGGGTAGCGGGCTACAGCGCCGGCGCCGGGTATGACCTGGTTACCGGGCTCGGCTCGGTGGATGCCAACCAACTGGTGAATGCCTGGGGTGGTGGCGCCACGCCGATCCCGTCGCTGCAAGTGAGCGGGTCGGCCGCAGGGGTATCCGTCACCCAGGGCGCCAGCGCTACCAGTACCTGGACGGTGAGCGTGAGCGGCGGCTTCAAATCCGTGGTTACCTTATCGGCAGGAACTCTGCCAACGGGCCTGACAGCCACCTTTACTCCGGCCAGCCTGGCGTCGCCCGGATCGGGAATCGCCACATTGACTCTAACGGCCGGCGCGAAGGTGGCCGTGGGCACGTACAATCTGGTCATCACGGCCAGCGGCGGCGGTATTAGCAAGACGGCCCCTCTGGCTGTGACGGTGGCATCGAGTTGCGCCTATTCGCTGAGTCTCACGGCAGCCAGCGAGCCCGCTAGTGCAGCCAGCGATTCTGTCGGCCTGACGGCCAATGCGGGTTGCCCGTGGACCGCCGTCAGCAACTCCAGTTGGATCACGGTGACCGGCGCCGCCTCGGGTACCGGCAATGGAAGAATCAGCTACTCCCTGGCTGCCAATACCGCGTCGTCGGCGCGGTCCGGCTCGCTCACGATCGCCGGCCTGGCGTTTCCGGTGACCCAGGCCGGCGTCCCGGCCGCCACCTTCGCGCTTGGCTCGACGTCCGCCAGCGCGACGGCGGCCGGAGGAGGCGGTACGGTTGCCATCGTTGCGCCATCCAAAACCTCCACGTGGAAAGCCGTGAGCAACACCAGTTGGATTGTCATTACCGGTGCAGCCTCAGGCACGGGGAGCCAGAACGTGACGTACACCGTGGCTGCCAATTCCTCGACTGCGGCGAGAACCGGGACCATGACCATCGCGGGCTTGACGTTCACGATTAATCAAGCCGGAGCCAACTGCACGTACCAGATCACCCTGGGTTCGATCGCCGCGAATACCAGCGGCTTCACCGGTTCGATCGCGATCACGGCAGCCACCGGCTGCACCTGGACGGCCACGAGCAACGTCTCGTGGGCCACCATCAAGTCGGGGGCATCCGGAAACGGAAGCGGCACGGTAACGTACGCGATTGCCCGCAACACCACCGGCAGGACGGAGACCGGTACGCTCACCGTGGCCGGATACACCGTGACCATTACCGTCGGCGTGACTGGTTCGGCACGGCTTGGAGAACCGATCCTGTTACCGTAGTCGATTCCAGGAACTGTGCGGACCGGCAGGGCAGGGCCCTGCCCCACACTTCAAACGGATTATCATGGAAGTGCTCAGGCGCGGCTCGCGCGAGCATGAACACGCTAGCGTTGCGAGGTCAGGAGCAATCCATGAGCATACCCGTTTCCCGCACAACTGCCGTAATGTTACTTTTTGGCGGTCTTGCACTAGCTCAGTCCATCACGATTACGTCGCCATCGGACGGCGCGGTCATCTCCGGAACCTACGCCTTCTCGGCGTCCGCCAAGGCCAACATCGCCTCAGTGGAGTATCGGCTCGGCTCACTCAGCCTCGGCATCGCCGCCGCTCCATTCGGCCTGCGCTGGAATACCGGATACGCTGCCGACGGAGACTATTCGATCACGGCAATCGCCTACGACAGCATGGGCGCCGTGGTAGGCACGGCTGACAGACAGTTCTCCATCCAAAATCACCGGCGTACCCTGCATCTCAATTCTCCCGACCTGGCCAAACCGCTCAGCAAAATGGTCACGCTTGCCCTAACGGCTAACGACCCTTCCAGCTACCCGGCGCGTTGGAATGTGGCTATTGACGGTAACCTGGTGACCTATATCTGGTCAGACAATAGCGGCCAGAATATGGTCTCCGTCCAGTCGCCCCCCATCGATACCACGCGGTTCACCAATGGCCAGCACGAGTTGCATATCGAAGTCTCCTCCGACACTTTTCCGAAGGGAGACTCAGCGAACAAGACCTGGTACAGCGACACAGCCGGCTTGAGCAGGGTCATTACTATTGACAATGGCCACACCCTGATGGGCATTGCCGCCAACTATCTGCATGTCTACCTGGAGCCGGGCCAGACCATCAAACTGGCATGCCGCTCGCTCTTCACTGACGGTGTAACAGGCCCATGTGCCGCGCCTGCGTATTCTTCAAGTGACACGGCCGTGGCCCAGGTACAGCCGTCAGGTGTACTCAAAGCAGGCACTGCGGACGGATTCTCTGCAGTGTCTCTTAGTGACAAGGGATTCACGACGCAAGTCTATGTGTGGGTAGAAAGCCATCCGGCTATCCCGCACTTTTCCGGAAATGGGCAGATGTTAACGTCGTACCAGCCGGGTGTCTCTATTTTCCCGGTTGCTCCTTTTATGTTGCTAATAGGTGATGTACAAGCGCGGGCGATGGACGATGAGATCAAGCGTGCCGGCATCAATACTCTATATTCTGGCTTCTATGTAAATTCGCGAAACCTATCGGCGTCGTACGACAGTTGGGAGCGCTACTATGACCAGACACTGGGCGCCCAATGGCCGGTGGCGGTAGCTCGCGGTTATCACTTATACACGATGGGTGATGAAATCACCAGGAACATCGGCAATGAAGCCTGGTGGACTCTAAACTGGCCCTACGGCCGGCAGGCTGTACAGCACGCCATGCAGAGCCTGGCAGCTTCGGGAGTAGCCATCGGCGTCGATATCATCGACGAAGGAAGTATGCTATGGGGCAGCACGCCGACTCCGCCCAGAAAGATTGGGGAAGCCGGGATGCTCACTTCGATTACCTGCAGTGGCTCGAAATGCACGGTCGCCTGGCCCTCGAACCCCGTAAAACCTGGCAGGTTCTATGCAGGAGTCGAGTTTGCGCTAACCGGGTCGATGAATGCGGGTCTCAACACACCGTTGGGACAGATGTTCACTGCTCAAAACGTCGCGGACAATTCGTTTGATTTCGTGCCCGCCGGTAACGTGACGGGCGTGTTTACTGCCTCGAACGATCCGAATCTTGAGTTTTTGTGGTGGGCTGGTCCTGCGGGAGGCTGTCCCCATTTACCGTGCACACCGCCGGTGCCGAACACCGCTTTGTTGACAGTGGCCGATTGGTTGCGCTCGGCTTCCCCTCACGTGGCAATATCCTGGCCCGCCTTGGGCATTGCCCCAGCAATCGCTCACGATCAGTGGGCCGGCAAGCACAGTCAGATCAGCGATTACTTTTCTCACTATTGGGACAGCTTCCAAGCTGGAAGAACATACACGTGGACCGCCGGAATTGCGGACAGAGTGTCCTGGATGCGGACCGCCTTTTATGCCAGGCAACCATACGCAAGGCTGGATCGGCCGCAGATTATCCTCGCAAGCTCCAGCAGCTTTTATTACCAGAAGAATACGCCGGGCGCGGCTTACTACACTCCCCCTACAGATACTCTGCTACTACCCGGCTCGTCGGGCCCTACCGTCTCGGCGGAAATGATGGCCGAAGCTGCACTGGGAAACGCCGGCATCCGCTTATACCAGTTTGAGACGCCCTCGCAGGAGTCCAATAGAGCGAGTTCCAAGGTTGGGAACGTAATGCAGACTGGCATGAGCCCCATAGCCGGAGATCCTAACTCCCAGCAAATCTGGCGTTCTGCAGGCTATGCGTCCAACCTTCTGACGAAAACTTTGCAGCCATTCATCTTGGGCACTCCACTGTCGTCCCCCGGCCTCGGCGACAACATCGTAACGGCCGCGCGCCGGAGCAATAACGGCGTACTGCTTATGGTTGTTAACGCAAATGATTGGGAGCGAACCGTATCCATCGACTTGACGCCCTATAAGACTGGCCTGTCGATTACCAAATATGTAGTAGGGAGTAGGGGTATCCAGTCAGTTGTGATGGCCGATACGGCGTCGGATCGAGTCACTTTAGGCGTCGGCGAAACAGTAGTCTATTTGTTTCCGAATTCCCGGGCAACTTCCTGGACTTCTTCAATTCCGATCGCGGCGCCCGTGCTGCCGGCGGGGGCCAAATACGGGGTCTTACATCACGGCTACATCTTCAGCCAGGACATGGACTATCAAAGGGATGGGATGGAGTGTGCAGAGGGCTGTAGGATAAACGTGGACACTGCGCTCGGGGAAATCGTTTATCAGTTTGTATTTACTGACGCTAAGGGCAACGTGCTGGGAAAGAGTGTCACCAGAACTATCTCGAAACCTGGGCGTAGCAACTTCTAGGAATTGCTGAAAGACTCGTCGCAGTGCATGGCTGTGGTCAACACAGGCACGAATGCTT
>Ga0335078_10012296_pt1 | contig 12695 bp, 8 predicted proteins | sample Lox_Sample_32_FD_206711 | JGI IMG/M metagenome (GOLD analysis project Ga0335078, IMG submission 206711) | Soil microbial communities from Loxahatchee National Wildlife Refuge, Florida, United States - Lox_Sample_3.2 | ecosystem: Environmental > Terrestrial > Soil > Wetlands | place: USA: Florida... | reverse complement strand
TCAGGGCCGCCCCGCGGTGCGCGGGGCCCGGCCCATCCGCTGGGATTGGAGGACTCCGCCGGCCCCTTCCGGGAAGGAGGCTTCTCATAGGTCATCGGCTCGTAGTACTGCGGGTGCCAGTAGTGTTTGCGCGAGTTGGGATATTTTCGGCCGAAGACCTGGCGCCAGAGGGAGTTCGGATTCTCGGGTACCCCTACGGCCAGCTGAGGATTCTCGATGGCGCGTTCAGCATCCCGTGCCCTGCGCGCCAGGCCCGCCGCCTTCTCCAATTCGCGCTGGAGGGCCCCATGGGATACCCCTGGGTCGATCTTCCCGGATCTGCCGGCAGGGTCCCTGAGCTTCCTGGCGCCATCTTTGGCTGCCGCCTCGAAGAAGCGGGTTACTGCCTCAGCGCAGGAGAGGGTCTCAAAAAAGCGTGGGCGGGGAAGGTACTGGAGCACCATCACCTCGATCGCCAGCCCTCTCATCTTCAAGCCCGAATGCTCGGCCCAGACCTTGACCATCCGGACCACCTCAGCGAAATACTTCCACTCGCGCTTACGCTCCTCCACCAGGCGGATGAGCTTCTCCGGGTCAGCGCTGGCCCAGCGGTCCTTACGAAGCTCGGGTATGCGTAGATGTGACCCTTCCCTGATCGCAGGCATCACATCAACGGGCGGCGCTGACGGGATAAGCCCATCGAACGGGCCCAGCGATACGTCCTCGCAGCGCACCACGTGGTTACGAAGCCTGGTACCTGAGATCTCTCTGGTGACGGGCCCCCGCCCGGCCCCCAGTCGCTCGTCAATCTCCGTCTGCGTGTGCTGCAGCACGGCGCAGGCCGACCCGCTTGCAAGACTTGGGTCGGGGAGTGCGCTGGCGTCGAACACGACGATCAGGTCCACGTCGTGGATTCCTTCTACGTTTGTGCCGCGGGCCAGGCTGCCGGAGGGGATGACTTTGACAACACCGGGGATCTTCCGCAAACGGGCCGCGAAGGTGTCTCGTCGCCACTTGGCCAGCAGTACGTCGAGGGGGTCGCTCTCAATCGCCATGGAAAAGCGGTCGAAGGCTTCGTCTGAGTCCATCGGCAGCCCCCGTGCAACTGAGACGACGGTTAGAACCTGCTAACCACGTTAAATGAACAGATCTTCCTTGTCGACAAGAGGCGCATCCGGCTGGTCTCGTTAAGCACAGCCGTTCTCGTTAACCAGGCTGCGCGATACCAATATCGAGTACATTCGTCCCATGAGCACCATTGGTAATCAGGAGTTACGCCGCTGCAGGATCGGCCCGCCGCCCCGGCCAGAGGCGACTGTTACGGCCTCGGCGTACTGGGCGACGGCGTCAGTATCGTCCCACTCGTACAGGGTTACCTCCAGCGTGTTCAGCATCCGGCCCAGCAGAACCGCGATTGGAAACGGCACCCGCAGGAACAGATCAACGTGATGGGTGGCGGCCTGCCCGGCACAGGCACGGATTCTCTGAGCGAGGTCGGCAATAAGGCTTTCGGCGGCTTCGGTGGGGATAGGCGCACGGCGTACCGGCTGCAGGCGGAGAATGCGTGCGTAGCGGCCAGGGTGGCTGGCGGCAAACTTGGCGAAGGCGTCGCCGGGAGGCTGCGCGGGAACCAAATCGATGGAGACGGCGACGGGGTTGCCATCGGCTGCCTCAGCTTGTCCCCGGCTCGTTTCCTCGTGGAGCGCGACGTGCCGGGGGCGGGGTGGGCTACCAGGCTCACCCCAGATCGCACCCGTCTGGTCTTGAACGCTCACCGGCCAGGCACTGGTGGCCGGGATGGCGGCGCCGAGGGCGAAGGCAACGGAGAGGTGTGCTCCGCCGCGGACGTGCAGGCGGTTCGCGCCAGCGATGCTCAACAGCCTGGGCAGATCAGCGAGGAACGCGGCGTACGGCGGCCAGATCTCGGGAGGTGGCAGGCGCCGGCCTGGTGGCGGCGGCCGGGTGCGGACTGCGAGTGGCACCTCGGGCGGGGTCCCCCGTGGGTCAAGGCGGGTCTGGATATCTAGGAGCAGGTGACTGGAGCCGAGTGCCCGGACCGCTGCCATGCGCTGAGCCGCCATCTCACGGGCGAGCGCAGCGATGCCGGCGTCGTCGAATACCGGGTACTGCTTGAAGCGCTGCAGGGTACCTGGCGGCTGGGCAAGAAGCGCGTCGGGGGCTGCATAGTTCAACGTGTTGCGTGATGCGGCATCACCAGCGGAGGTAGCTGCGCGAGGGATGATGCTCCCGATAGCCAGCGTGAACGCGGGGTCGTCTTCGAGGCGGAGCAGAGCCGGGATCTCGATGTCGCGTACGACACTGGACTGCCGGATATCCGGGCTGATGAGGAGGACAGCGCCGGACAGACCGGAGTTGAGGGCTGCATGCAGGCGTCGTGCCGTGTCGCCCGGCGGCAAGTCGGTAATGTCGTGCCACACTGGCACGCCAGTGGCGCGCAGAGCCCAGGCAAGGGCGGTGGCCAGATCGCGGCCATCGGAAGTTCGGTAGCTGAGGAAAACCGGCGCGAGCGCACGCACGCCGCTCGCTGAGGAACCCGCCGCGCCCGCGGTAGCCTCGCCAGACGGTGTGGCAGTCATAGGCCGCGCCATTCGTGGTGAAGCCTGGGCATAAGACGTACAGGCCAAACGCCCGCTGTGGTCACCACCCAGCCAGCGAGGCGCCTGCCGGAGGCGGGCCTAGCTCCCGATATCAGTGAAAAGGAAGGCAAGGTCCCCGACGGCACGGTCACGGTGAGAGCCTCCCACGCTGACCCTGGTACCCGCTCGATATCACCGGCGCCGCGAGGGCCTCTCGTCACCGGCAGACCGCTCGACAGTGCTGATCCCGGGACCCTCCTGCCGACCTCGGGCGGCCCGCCCATCTATCCGGTATCGCGTCGAGGGCCATGCAGATGAGGGTGTTCGGGGCGGGCTTGTGAGCCGATGCCCCAATTTCACATCCTCCCTGCCCGAATCGGTACCCTGTTCCGCCTCCCAGCAGAAATTATCCAACAGGGCAAATGCAGCCAGTCGCTGCACTGGCCTGCCAAGGAGCAGCGCTCCGCGTACCGGCCGCCCCGGCTCCGCTCGCCGGCGTCAGCCGCGGCGCCGCAGCACCAGGAGCAGGTTCCAGGTGAGGAACTCGCGCGCCACCGGGACCCGCAGCAGCGGCCTGGTCCAGCCCGGCAGGTACCGGGGCACCGCGTCCACCAGCAGCACGCCGGGCGCCGACCGCGCCCAGGACAGGGCGCCGGCCACCGAGACCGGGTACAGGCTGGTGCCGTAACGGTTCTTCGGCGGCCTGCCGTGCCGGCGGTGGTAGCGGCGCGCCGCCGCCTCCCCGCCGAGGTAGTGCCAGGGCGAGGTCTCGTGCCCGCCCCACGGCGACAGCCAGTTGGTGAAGCAGACGAAGATGATGCCTCCCGGCCGGGTCACCCGGATCATCTCCGCCAGCATCGCCCGCCAGTCCGGGACGTGCTCCAGCACGTTGGCGGAGAAGCACACGTCGACCGCGCCGGCGGCGAGGGGGAGCGCCAGCGCGCTGCCGGCCACGCCGCCCTGGTCCGGGTGCCCCATCCCGGCCAGTTCCCCGGTGTCGGTGTCCAGGCACAGCGCCCGCGCGCCCGCGCCGCGGAACTCGCGGGCGAAGAACCCGGGCCCCCCGCCGACATCGGCCACGACCCGCCCCGTAAGGTCCACGTAGCGGCCGAGCTGGGCGGTCGTGTCGCGGGCCAGGCCGGTGTAGTACGCCGCCGGGGCCGCCTGCTCGGTCCGGAACGCCCGCAGCAGCCGGACCGACCGGGCCACGTCCGCCCGGAAGACGGGGCGATCGCTCACCAGGCGGCCGGTCAGCGGAGCAGCAGGCGGGCGGCGAGCTCCAGCTGGTTGGTCACGTCGTCGGCCGAGGCCCGCCGGGTGACCCAGGCGACCAGGCTGGACAGCCAGACGTCGCCGATCACCCGGGCGATCGCCGCCTCGTCCGCGGTCGGCTCGCCCTCGTGCATGGCCCGGGTGAGGATCCGCTCCATCAGCCGGGCGACGGTGTTGACCTCGGCTGCCGCGCTCGGGTCCGCGAACATGAACGCCCGGGTCATCGCCTCGGTGAGCATCGGCTCGCGCTGCATCGTCCGGGTCAGCCGCGCCAGCACGTACAGCATCCGGTCGTACGGCGTGTCGCCCGGGATCGGCATGCGGTCGAGCTTCTCCTGGTTCCGCTCGAACTCCCGGGCCAGGCCGGACACCAGCAGGTGAATCTTGGAGGGGAAGTAGCGGTACAGGGTGCCGAGCGCGACGCCGGCCCGGTCGGCCACGGCCCGCATCTGGACCGCCTCGTACCCGCCCCGCGACGCCAGGGCGAGGGTGGCGTCCAGGATCCGCTGGCGCCGTTCGCGCTGGGCCGCGGAGCTGAACTCACCGTCGGCCGCCGCGCTCGCGGTGGCGGTGATATTCGTTCTCGGCGCTGCCATCCGGCCCCCTCGTCGTCGTGGCAGGAAAGAGCCGTGCGCGCCGCCCGGACGGCGCGGCCGGATCGGGCTGGCTACACGGTCTTCGTCGTGGTCAGCCTATCAATGCCGGGTGTGCGGCAGACGCAGCGGCGGCCTCCTGCCGCAGCCTCCCGGCCGCCGCCGCGCGCTGGCCGACTGGGCTGCAACGTGTTCTAATTCTGAGTGGTGCGCCGGGGATGCCCGAAGGGCGGCGCCGCGCCGGGCCGAACGCCCCTCCGGCCTGGCCAGGGAGGAGGCGCGCTGCGTGGACTTCGCCCTCGGGGAGACCCAGGAAGCGGTCGCGCAGGCCGCCGCCCGCGTGCTGGCCCAGCCCCGGCCGCCGGGCGATCCGGCGCCGGCGCAGCAGGGCGGCTTCGACCGCGCGCTGTGGCGGGGACTCGCCCAGGCCGGCCTGCTGGGCCTGGGCGTGCCCGGCTGGCTGGGCGGCGAAGGGCTCGGGGTACTCGACACCGCGGTCCTGCTCGCCGAGGCCGGCCGGGCCGCGGCCCAGGTGCCCGCGCTCGCCACGCTGGCGATGGGCGTGCTGCCGGTGGCCCGGCACGGCACCCCGGAGCAGCAGCGGGCCCTGCTCGCCGGGGTGGCCCGCGGCGATGTCGTGCTCACCGCGGCGGTGCGGGAGCCGTCCGAGCCGAGCCCGGCGGTCCCCGCCGCCACGGTCACGGCCTGTGCCGCGCCCGGTGACGGTCACGGCACCGTCTCCGGCGTCAAGGTCGGGGTGCCGTACGCGGCGGCGGCTACCTGGATCCTGGTGCCGGCCAGCCCCGGCCCCGCCGTCGCCGTGATCGCCCCGTCCGCCCCCGGGGTCACCCTGCGGCGCACGCCGGCCTCGTCCGGTGCGCCCGAGTACACGCTGCGGCTGGACCGGGCGCCGGTCGCGCACGTCCTCGGCGCCGCGGCCGTGGCGGACCTGTACCAGCTCACCGCCGCGGGCGCCTGCTGCGTGGGGGACGGCGCGCTGGCCGCCGCGCTCGCGCTGACCACGGCGCACGTGGCGTCCAGGCAGCAGTTCGGCCGGCCGCTCGCCACGTTCCAGGCGGTCGCCCAGCAGATCGCCGACGTCGCCATCGCCAGCCGCACGCTGCACCTGGCGGCGTTGTCGGCCTGCTGGCGGCTGGACACCGGGCGCGACGCCGGCGGCGATGCCGGCGTGGCCGCGTACTGGCTGGCCGAGGAGGGGCCCGGGGCCCTGCGCGCCTGCCACCACCTGCACGGCGGCACCGGCATGGACATCCGCTACCCGCTGCACCGGTATTCGGCCCTGGTCCGGGACCTGGTCCGGCTGCTCGGTGGGGCGGACCACCGGCTTGACCTGCTCGGCGCCGGGACCGGCTGAGGGCCGCCGTGTACCTCGACCTCACCGCCGCCCAGGCCGCCCTTCGCGACGAGCTGCGCGGCTACTTCGCCGGGCTGATCGCACCGGCCGAGCGGGAGGCCATGCGCACCGACCGGCACGGCGCGGCCTACCGCGAGGTGGTGCGCCGGATGGGCCGCGACGGGTGGCTCGGCGTCGGCTGGCCGCGCGAGTACGGCGGCCGCGGCCTCGGCCAGGTGGAGCAGCAGGTCTTCGTCAGCGAGGCGGCCCGGGCCGACGTGCCGCTGCCCGCCGTCACGCTGCAGACCGTCGGGCCGACCCTGCAGGCGCACGGCACGCCGGAGCAGAAGGCGTTCTTCCTGCCGCGGATCCTGGCCGGCGAGGTGCACTTCGCCATCGGGTACACCGAGCCGGAGGCGGGCACCGATCTGGCGGCGCTGCGCACCAGGGCGGTCCGGGACGGGGACGGTTACGTCGTGACCGGCGAGAAGATCTTCACCACCGGCGGCCACGACGCCGACTACGTCTGGCTGGCCTGCCGCACCGACCCCGGGGCGCCCCGGCACCAGGGCATCTCCATCCTGATCGTGGACACCGCCGACCCGGGGTACTCGTGGACGCCGATCATCACCCACGACGGCGCGCACCACGTCAACGCCACCTACTACGCCGGGGTGCGCGTCCCAGCCAGCATGCGGGTCGGCGCGGAGAACGCCGGCTGGCGGCTGGTGACCACGCAGCTCAACCACGAGCGGGTGATGCTCGGCCCGGCGGGCCGGCTCGCCGCCCTGTACGACCGGGTGCGGGACTGGGCCGCCGCCCGGCCCGGGCCGGACGGGCGGCCGCTGGCCGAGGCGCCCGACGTCCGCCGCGCGCTCGGCCGGACCTACGCCTGCCTGCGCGTGAACGAGCTGCTCAACTGGCAGGTCGCGGCCGCCGACACGGTCGACGTCGCGGACGCGTCGGTGACCAAGGTCTATTCCTCCGTCCGGCTGCAGCAGCTCGGGCAGCTGCTGGAGGAGGTGGTGGCGCGCCACGGCGACCCGGCTGAGCAGGAAACGGCCGTGCTCTGCCAGTGGCTCGACATCCAGTCCAAACGCAACACCGTGCTGACATTCGGCGGCGGGGTCAACGAGATCCAGCGTGAGCTGATCGCCACGGCGGGGCTCGGGCTGCCGCGGGTCCCGAGATGAACGCGGGGGCGTAATGACACCTGACCAGAGCGCGGCCGCGATCCAGCGGGCCGCCGGGCGCATCGCCGCAGCGGGGGAGAGCCGGCCGCGGCCCGCCCCCGACCCGGTGAACCTGCCGATGATCCGGCACTGGACGGAGGCGCTGGGCGACGCCAACCCGGTGTACGCCGACGCGGCGGTGGCCGTCGCGGCGGGGCACGGCGGGATCGTGGCGCCGCCGGCGATGGTGCAGGCCTGGACCATGCGCGGGCTGGGCCCGGCGCCGGGCGCCGGGGACGACCCGCTCGGCCGCATGGTGGCCGTGCTGGACGAGGCGGGGTTCACCTCGGTCGTGGCCACCAACAGCGAGCAGGAGTACCGTCGCTACCTGCGCCCGGGGGAGCGGCTCACGGTGACCTCCTCGCTGGCGGGCGTGACCGGGCCGAAGCGGACCGCGCTCGGCGAGGGCTGGTTCGTCACCACCCGGAGCACCTGGTACTCGGGCACCGAGGCGGTCGCGTCGATGCTGTTCCGGGTGCTGAAGTTCCGGCCCCCGGCCCGCCCGCCCGCCGCTGCCGGTGTGCTCCGCCCGGCGGTGACGCCGGACACCGCGTTCTTCTGGGACGGTACCGCCCGGGGCGAGCTGCGGATCCAGCGGTGCGGCGGGTGCGGCGCGCTGCGCCACCCGCCGGGGCCGGTGTGCCCGGACTGCGGTGAGGCCAAGCCGGAGTACGTCACCGCCGCCGGGACCGGGGAGGTCTACAGCTACGTGGTGCACCACCACCCGCCGGTCCCCGGCCGCACGGCCCCGTTCGTCGTCGCCCTGGTCCAGCTCACCGAGGGCGTGCGCATGGTCGGCGAGCTGACCGGCGTCAGCCCGGAGCGGGTGCGGATCGGCATGCCGGTGCGCGCGGGCTTCGCCACCGTGGACGAGGGCCTGACGCTGCCGGTATGGCACCAGGACATGCCGGGGGCAGCGCCGGCGGCCAGGGCCGCCGGGCCGGGCGCGCGGGACCCGGCGGGCGCGGAGCTGCCGGAGCTGGTGGTCGGCGTCACCCCGACGTTCGTGATCGCCGCCGCGATCGCGACCAGGGACTTCACCGACGTGCACCACGACAGGGACAAGGCCGTCGAGCGCGGCGGGAAGGACATCTTCATCAACATCCTCACCACCACCGGCCTGGTGCAGCGGTATGTCACCGACTGGGCCGGCCCGCGGGCGCGCGTGCGCGCGGTGGCGGTCCGGCTGGGCGTGCCGTGTTACGCCGGCGACACGCTCACCTTCTCCGGGCGGGTGCTCCCGGCCGGGGGAGCCGCCGCTACCGGGCCCGGGTGGGACGGCCGGGACTGCGAGGTCGAGGTGGCCGGCCGGTGCGGCCTGGGCGACCACGTGACCGGGACCGTCCGTATCGCGGGCGCGCCGTGATCTCCGGCGCGGCGGCGATCGCCGGGATCGGGGCCACCGAGTTCTCCAAGGACTCCGGCCGCAGCGAGCTGCGGCTGGCCGCGGAGGCGGCGCAGGCCGCGCTGGCCGACGCCGGGCTGGGCGCGGCCGACGTGGACGGGCTGGTCACCTTCACCATGGACAGCACCGCCGAGATCGCCCTCGCCCGCGAGCTCGGCGTCGGCGACCTGCGCTTCTTCACCCAGGTCGGGTACGGCGGCGGGGCCGCCTGCGGCTGCGTGCTCCAGGCGGCGCTGGCCGTCGCCGCCGGGATCGCCGAGGTGGTGGTCTGCTACCGCGCGCTGAACGAGCGGTCCGGGCACCGGTTCGGCCGGGTGTCCCGGGCCGCGGTGGCGGCGCCCACGTCGGCCGGGGCGGACAACAGCTGGCACTACCCGATGGGCCTGTCCACGCCGGCCGGCACCGTCGCGATGATCGCCCGGCGCTACCTGCACGACTACGGCGCCACCAGCGAGGACTTCGGCCGGGTCACCGTCGCCGACCGGCGGCACGCCGCGACGAACCCGAGGGCGTGGTTCTACCAGCGCCCGGTCACGCTCGCCGACCACCAGGCGTCCCGGTGGATCGTCGAGCCGCTGCGGCTGCTGGACTGCTGCCAGGAGAGCGACGGCGCGGTCGCCGTGGTGGTGACCAGCCTCGCGCGGGCGGCCGGCCTGCGCCAGCGCCCGGCGGTGATCCGCGCCGCGGCCCAGGGCAGCAGCCCCGGGCAGTTCACCATGACCAGCTACTACCGCGAGGAGCTGGGCCTGCCCGAGATGGGCGTGGTGGCCAGGCAGCTGTGGCGGCAGGCCGGGGTCGGCCCGGCCGACATCCGGACCGCCGTGCTCTACGACCACTTCACCCCGTACGTCCTGCTGCAACTGGAGGAGCTCGGCTTCTGCCCGCGCGGCCAGGCCCGGCACTTCATCGCCGACGGGGCGATCGAGCTGGGCGGGGCGCTGCCGGTCAACCCGCACGGCGGCCAGCTGGGCGAGGCCTACATCCACGGCATGAACGGCATCGCCGAGGCGGTCCGGCAGGTCCGCGGAACCTCGGTCAACCAGGTCCCCGGCGACGGCCCGGTCCTGGTCACGGCCGGCACCGGCGTCCCCACCAGCGCCCTCATCCTCGGCCCGGGGTGAGCGCGCTGTGCGCTCGTGGACTCCTCCTCGGCGCTACCGCGTGGGGCTGGCCGCGGCGGCGAGGTCGAGGGCGGCGAGGTAGCCGAACGTCATGGCCGGGCCGATGGTCGCGCCGGCGCCGGCGTAGCTGTGCCCCATTACCGCGGCGCTGGTGTTGCCCGCAGCGTACAGCCCGGCGATCGGGGTGCCGTCGCCGCGCAGCACCCGGGCCCGCTCGTCGGTGCGCAGGCCGCCCTTGGTGCCGAGGTCGCCCGGGACGATCTTGACGGCGTAGAACGGCGGGGCCGCCAGCGGGGCCAGGCACGGGTTCGGGCGGCATCGCGGGTCGGAGTAGTAGCGGTCGTAGGCCGAGTCGCCCCGGTGGAAGTCCGCGTCGCGGCCGGCCCGGGCGAAGCCGCCGAACCGCTCGGCCGTGGCGGCCAGCCCCGCCGGGTCCACGCCGATCTGCCCGGCCAGTTCCGCGAGGGACGCGGCCCGGTACACCGCGCCCGCGGCGTACCAGCGGCGCGGCAGCGGCCTGCCGGGCGGCAGCCCGGCGAACACGTAGCTGTCCCGGTAACGCTGGTCGAAGATCAGCCAGGCGGGGATGTGCGGCACCGCGTCGCTGTGCCCGTCGTACATCGCGTGCACCGCGTCGACGTAAGGGGCGGACTCGTTCACGAACCGCCGCCCGGCGCCGTTGACCAGGATGCAGCCGGGCAGGCTGCGCTCGGCGAGGCAGAAGAACGGGCCGCCCGGCAGCGGGACCGACGGGCCCCACCAGGCATCCTCCATCAGGTCGAGCGCGGCCCCGGCGGCCTCGCCCGCGCTGATCGCGTCGCCGGTGTTGCCCGGCGACCCGGTGGTCCACTCGGCCCCGATCGGCGCGCGCTGGTAGCGCCGCCGCATCTGCCCGTTGCGCTCGAACCCGCCCGCGGCCAGCACCACGCCGCGGCGGGCCAGGAGCACCTCGTCGCGGCCGTCGCGGGTCACCATGACCCCCGCGGCCCGGCCGCCGTCCAGGTGCAGCCCGGTCACCGGGGTGCCCAGCCACACCGGCACCTGCCGGGCCAGCAGGCCTGCCCGCAGCCCCGCGGCCAGGGCCTGGCCGAGGCTGAGCGTGCGCTGCCGCAGCAGCTTCGACCGCGCCAGCCGCCCGGCGACCCGGGCGGACGCCAGCACGGACCGGGGATGCCCGCGCGGGCCGAGGCTGAGCCAGCGGTAGTCGGCCTGGGTGATCGTCACCCCGTCCGGCGCGGGCAGGTAGGGCGGGCTGAGGTGGGCCAGTTCGGCCCCGAGGACCCGCCCGTCCAGCGGCACCGGCTCGATGCTCCGCCCGGCGGCCAGGCCGCCCGGTGCCTCCGGGTAGTAGTCGGCGTAGCCCGGCACCCAGGCGAACCGGACCGGGGTGCGGGCGCGCACCAGGTCGAGCATGGCCGGGCCGTGGTCCAGCAGGGCCTGCCGCCGCGCGGCCGGAACGTCCGCGCCCGCGACGTGGGCCAGGTAGGCGCGGGCCAGCTCGGGGCTGTCGGTCACGCCCGCCCGGCGCAGCACCGCGTTGCCCGGGACCCACAGCCCGCCGCCGGAGCGCGCGGTCGAGCCGCCGAACCGGTCGGCCTTCTCCACCACCACGACACGCAGGCCGCGGCAGGCCGCCGTGAGCGCTGCCGTCATCCCCGCGGCGCCACTGCCGGCCACCACGACATCGAACTCGCGGCTGTCCGTTGTCACGGCACCTCCCGGCCCCTCATACTAGAACACGTTACAGTTTTGGCCGGGGCGCGGCAGTATGGCCGGGGGCGTGGCAGCCCGGGTGCCTGGCCCGGCCGCCCGCCCGCCGGGCGGCTGCCGGCCGAGGGCGGGGCAGCCACCGGCCGGGGCGGCGAGACCAGTGGCCCCGCCCGAGCGGAGGCGCCGGTGCCCTGGGACATCCAGGCGGACGTGGTCGTGGTGGGCTTCGGCGCGGCCGGCGCCTGCGCGGCGCTGGAGGCCGCGGCGGCCGGGTGCGCGGTGCTGGTGCTCGACCGGTTCTGCGGCGGCGGCGCCACCGCCCTGTCCGGCGGGGTCATCTACGCCGGCGGCGGCACGCCCTGGCAGCGCCTGGCCGGCGTCGAGGACTCCGCGGGCGCGATGTTCGCCTACCTGTCCGCCGAGGCGGGGGACGCGGTGTCGCCGGGGACCCTGCGCGAGTTCTGCGACGGCAGCCCGGAGATGCTGGCCTGGCTGGGCCGGCACGGGGTGCCGTTCGCCGCCAGCCTGTGCCCGGACAAGACTTCCTACCCCTCCAACCGGCACTACCTGTACTACTCCGGCAGTGAGCTGTCGGAGCGGGATACCGCGCCGCCCGCGCCCCGCGGGCACAGGGTGCACGGCCGCGGCACATCGGGGAAGGTGCTTTACGCCCGTCTCGCCCAGGCCGTGGCGGCCAGCGGCGCCCGGGTGCTGCGGCAGACCCAGGCGGTGGGCCTGGTCACCGGGCCGGACGGCCGGGTGGCCGGGGTGGAGTGCCGCACCCTGCGCGGCGGCCCGGCCTGGGCCCGCGCGGCACACCGGCTGCTGCACCGGGCCTCGGCCAGGCCCTGGGTGTACGCGCCGAAGCTGGGCCGGCTGATGCACCGGCCGGTGGCCTGGCTGGAGCGCCGCCACGGCCGGCCGCTGCGGGTCGCGGCCGGCCGCGGCGTGGTGCTCGCGGCGGGCGGGTTCGTGGCCAGCCGGCCGATGCTGCGCGAGCACGCCCCGGCCTGCCGGGGCGGCCTGCCGCTGGGCACGCCGGGCGACGACGGCAGCGGGATCCGGCTCGGGACCGGGGCCGGCGGCGCCACAGCGTTCCTGGACCGGGTCTCGGTGTGGCGCTTCCTCAGCCCGCCGCCGGCCCTGCTCGGCGGGGTGCTGGTCGGCCGGGACGGGCGGCGGGTGTGCGACGAGTCCCGTTACGGCGCGGCGATCGGCGCGGCGATGCTGGCCGGGCACGGCGGGCGGGCGTGGCTGCTCGCCGACCGGGCCACGGTCGCGCTGGCCCGCCGCCAGCTAGGCCGGTCGGCCCTGTGGTTCCAGCGGCTCCAGGCCGCCTACCTGCTCACCGCCGGGCGGGTCAGCGCGCCCACGGTCGCCGGGGTGGCGGCGCGCGCCGGGATCGACCCGGCCGGCCTGGCGGCGACGCTGG
>Ga0335078_10012295_pt1 | contig 12696 bp, 11 predicted proteins | sample Lox_Sample_32_FD_206711 | JGI IMG/M metagenome (GOLD analysis project Ga0335078, IMG submission 206711) | Soil microbial communities from Loxahatchee National Wildlife Refuge, Florida, United States - Lox_Sample_3.2 | ecosystem: Environmental > Terrestrial > Soil > Wetlands | place: USA... | reverse complement strand
CCTTTTTCGTCTTACTGGTTGAGCTCGCGTGCAGCTTCGAGTTGAATGCGCCGTCGCGTTCGGTCGTCTACCGGACTGTTCGCGCCAGTAACAGGGACGGGGAAGCTCCGGATCACGTGGGGCGTGGGCTCGCCAGGCTTTCGCGAAGCAGTGTGACGCACTGCGGTCTGCAGCAGCACGGGGATGGAAACGAAGAAGGTTTTAGGCGGGGTCTTGACCCCTGGGAGAATGAGACAATGCGCATGAACAAGGTGTTTCTGGGTGTGTCGTCGGTCGTGATGATCCTCGGGGTGACGGGCGCGGCTCTCGCGTGTGACCTGAACAAGGCGCTCGCCGACACGAAGGCCGCCGCTGCCGAGATCCAGAAGGCCGAGGCGGACCGGGTTGCCGCGCACAACGCGTACGACGCTGCGGTCGCAGAGGTGAAGAGGGCAGCTGCGGAAGACCAGGCCGCGAACGCGGAGATCGCGAAGGCGATCGCGGACGGCAAGGCGGCCCAGAAGGACGCGTCGCTGGCGGCCGCCATGGGGCAGCAGGCCAGCGCAGAGCAGAACGCCGCGAACGCCGACAAGGCCCGCGCCGCTCAGGACGACGCGAACGCGGCCGCCGAGACGGCGGCGGCGAACCAGATGAAGGCCCAGGCAGCCGCGGAGGAAGCGGCAGCGCAGGCCGCGGCGGCGGCGAAGCACACCGCCGACAAGGCGGCGGCGGCCAAGCTCTCGGCCGCAGCTGCCGCGGTCTCTGCCGCGCAGGCCGCGTTCGCGAAGGCCGTGGCCGACCAGTCGGCCGCCGCGAACCGGAAGCAGGCCGCCGAGGCCGAGCTCACCAAGGCGCAGGACGAGCTCAACGCTCCGGGCGGCGGAAACATGGCGGCGGCGCAGGCTGCCGTGACCAAGGCCGGCAACGACCTCACGCAGGCCCAGAAGGACGAGGCGGCTGCCGCGCACCGCCGCGCGCAGGCCCGCCACGACCTCGCGAAGGCCCGGCACGACTACGCCCAGGCGTGGCACGAGATCGCCGCGGCCGAGAAGGACGCGAAGACGCAGGCGGCGGATAACGCTGCAGCGGCTGCAGCGGACAAGACGGCGGGCCTGGAAGACGCCGCTGCCGCGTCCAACGACAAGGCTGCGGCTGCAGCCGACGCACAGGCCCAGCAGGCTCAGGCGAAGGCAACGGCGGACACCGCCGCTGCTGCTGCTGCTGCGAAGGCCGCTGCGGCCAAGACGCTGCAGGCCAACACGGCCCTCACCAAGGCGCACCAGGACAAGAACCAGGCGCAGAACGACATCAAGAAGGCGATGGCCGACCTGATGGCGCGCGCTGCGGACGTCTCCAAGGCGGACGCGGCCAAGGCCAAGGCGCAGGCGGACCTGAAGGCCGCTGCCGCCGAGACCTGCTGAAACCCAGTCCAGCGAAGTGAAGAATGCGGCGGTTGCGCGATGGCGCGACCGCCGCTCTTCTTTTGTCATGCTCCCTGGCGGCGCCCTGAACCTGCGCGAGCTCGAGCAGCTCGCCCGCGAGCGGCTGTCCCCTCTCGCGTACGACTACTACGCGAGCGGCGCCCACGACGAGCGCACGCTGCACGACAACGTCGCCGCCTGGTCGCGGGTGCAGCTGCATTACCGGGTGCTGGCGGGGGTCGGCGAGCGGGACACCGCCACGACGGTGCTGGGATGCCCGGTCACAGCGCCGGTCCTGATCGCCCCGACGGCCTTCCACAAGCTCGCCTGCGCGGCAGGTGAGCTGGCGACCGCCCGCGCCGCAGGGCGCGCCGGGACGGTGATGATCCTGTCCTCGCTGTCCAACACGCGCGTCGAGGAGGTGTGCGCGGCGGCGACGGGACCCATCTGGTTCCAGCTCTACGTCTACCGGGACCGAGGGGCGACCGCGGCCCTCGTGGCGCGCGCCGAGGCGGCAGGGGCGCGCGCGCTCGTGCTGACGGTGGACGCGCCGCTGCTCGGGCGCCGCGAGCGCGACGTGCGAAACCGCTTCCACCTGCCCCCCGGCCTGCGCGTCGAGAACATGACCGCGGCCGGCCACGGGGACGTCGACGAGCCCGAGGCCGAGAGCGGTCTGGCGTCTTACGTTGCCGCGAAGCTCGATCCGGGGCTCCAGTGGAAGGACGTCAGCTGGCTGCGATCCCTCACCCGCCTGCCCGTCCTGGTGAAGGGCCTCGTGCGGCCGGACGACGCGAGGCGAGCCGTCGACCACGGGGCGAGCGCGGTGGTCGTCAGCAACCACGGGGGGCGCCAGCTCGACGGCGCACCTGCCACGGCCGAGGTCCTCGGCCCCGTCGCCGACGCCGTCCAGGGGCGCATCGAGGTGCTCGTCGACGGGGGCATCCGACGGGGCACCGACGTGCTGCGGGCGCTCTGCCTCGGCGCCCGCACCTGCTGGTCGGGCGGCCCGTGCTCTGGGGGCTGGCCGTGGACGGCGAGGACGGCGTCGTGGGCGTCCTGGAGACGCTGCGCGAGGAGATCGACCACGCCATGGCGCTCGCCGGATGCGCGAGCATCGCGGCGGCGACGCGGGACCTCCTAGAGCCACTTGCCTGAGGTCGTCGGAGCCGTGGCGGGAGCGGGCGCCGAGGTGTCGGGCGCCGGCAACGGCTGTGGCTGCGGCGTCGCGTCCCCCACCACCACGGATCGCGTCGAGCGGACGGGGACGCCGTCGGCCTTCGCGGAGAACGCGACCTCGTAGCGGCCGGCCTGCAGGAAGGCGAACATGGCGCGGAAGGCACCCGAGCCCCCGTCGGTCGCCTCGAGCTGGGTGCCCGGCGCGATGCCGGGTCCGGAGATGCGGAACACGGCGCCTTCGACCCGGGCGCCTCGCGCGGCACCGACGACGCGGGCGGACAGGTCGACCGGCTGGCCGATGCGCGGATGTGCGCTCGACACGTCCACCGTCGCGCGCGCCAGGCTCGCGGTGCCGCCGCCTCGCCCACTCGCCAGCGGCGGGATCGTCGAGTCGACGGGAGAGGGCTGCGGGGGCGCGGAGAGCTCCTCGACGAGCGCGGTCGCCGACGGGTTGTTGGGGTCCAGCTGGACGGCCAGCGCGGCGAGGCGCACAGCCGACGCATCGTCGCCACCCTCGCGCTTGGCCCTGGCCGCTGCCACGACCTCCGTGCTGGCACGGGCGCGGACGCGCAGGAGCTGCGGGTCCGAGGGGAAGCGCGCGAGGCCCTGGTCGGTGAGGTCTCGCACGTTGTCACCAGGCGGCGCGTCCCACCGCTGGTGAGCGAGCGCGTCGCTCGCGCGCACCACGAACGAATCGATCTGCGCGGCCCGGGCGTGGCCACCGAGAAGCCCCGTCTTGAAGGCCAGGCCGCCCATCCCCAGCACGCCGACCAGGAAACAGACGACGATGATCGCGATGGCCCGCCCGTGGGTGCGAGGCAGCCGGCCGATGGCCTCCTCGCCCGCCATCGCCCCGTCGACCAGCGGCGGCGGCTTGGAGGCGGGCGGCGCGGTGCGCGAGAGCGGCGCGGCCGTCTCGAGCATCGTGCGAGGCACCGACGGAGGAGGCGTCGGGATCCGCGAGGAGGGCGGAGGCGTGGCGATCGGCTCTCCGCGCGACAAGAGCGCCAGCTGCTGGTCGTCCATCGTGGCGTCCACGCCCGAGGGCGGAGGCGTGGGGATCATCCGGGCCTGCAGGTCGGCCGACGGCGACCACTTGGTGGTGGCGCTCCCCGGGGGAAGGGAGGTCGGCTCCGGGATCTCCGTGCGCGCGGGCGCACGCGAGTCGGCGGCCGCCGCCGACGGCGGCTCGTAGTCCGTCTTGCGCGCGCCGATGCGCGCCGCGACCTCCGGCCCGAGGTGCAGCTTGTTGGTCCGCTGCATCGACGGCATCTGCACGACGCTGGAGACCTGCCCGCGTCCTGGCCCGAGCATCGACGGTCGCGCCAGGATGTCCTGGGCCGACAGGCCACTCGACACGGCCGCCTCCAGCAGCGCACGCCCCAGCGCCCGCGCGTCGACCACGCGATCGTCCGCGCTCTTGGCCAGGTTGCGCATGACCACCGACGCGATCGGCTCCGGCACGTACGCCGCGCGCGGCACCTGCTTGAGGTCGAGAGGCGGATCGTGGATCTGCTGAACGAGCAGCGCGACGGCCTGATCGGCGTCGAAGGGCGTCCGCCCGGAGAGCATCTGGTAGACCATCGTCGCGATCGAATAGACATCCCCGGCCGGGCCGACCTTCTCTCCCTGCGCGCCCTCGGGCGAGATGTAGCGCGCGGTGCCGAAGATGAGGCCCGCCGCGGTGGCCATCGACTGCTCGCCCCAGTTCAGGCGGGCGATGCCGAAGTCGAGGATCTTCACGTAGTCCGGATCGTCCGCGCGCTTGACGAGCATCACGTTCTCGGGCTTGAGGTCACGGTGCACCACGCCCTGGGCATGGGCCTCGCCCGCCGCGTCGCACAGCTGCAGCGCGATGTGCAGCGCGCGTGGCAGCGGCACGGCGCCTCCGGTCGCGGCGAGCGCGCTCTGGAGCGACAGCCCGTCGAGGTACTCCATGACGATGTACAGCGCCCCGTCCGGCAGCTGCCCGGTCAGCAATACGTGCACGACGTTGGGGTGCGCCAGCCGCGAGGCGACCTTGGCCTCGCGGTGGAAGCGCGTCACCAGCATCTGGTTGGCCGACAGCTCTCGGTGCAGGATCTTCACGGCGACGTCGCGGTCGATGCCCTTCTGGAAGGCCCGGTACACGCGTCCCATGGCGCCGAGGCCCACGAGCTGGCGGATCTCGATGTGGCCCAGGATCTCCCGCCCGACATAGGGGTCCGTGGCCGCGACGGCGGCGATCGCCCCGGGCGACGTCACGAGCGGCGACCCGTCGTGCGAGCAGAACAGGGCGTCGGCCGGGTAGCGGGCGCCGCAAGACGGGCACGCCTTCGGCGTGGCGGCGTCCACGACGGGGTTCACGGCGTTCATGCTAGCCCGTCGGACGGCCGCTGCGCACGCGGGCGGCTCCGCCCCGCGGCGGCGGACGCCTCGAGGCACGGCGCCCCGTTGCCACTGGTCATCGCCAATCTCATCCGCCTATCCGCCCGTTTCCCGCATGCCTTCGGGGGGCACGACGTCGAGCCAAGCAACCTCCGCGCCGCGGGGGCCCCACGAAGGGCCAAGCGGAAAAACCCGGCCGGCGCACGCCCCCTGCCCTCCCGGGACCCTCCGCCCCCTCCGTTTTTTCCGGGCCCCCCGAGCCGGTGTGCCCTTTTCGCTCTGACACGCCGATCCGACCGGGGGACAACGATGCTTCGCTCCGCCCGCGGCGCCGGTTGCTTCCAGACGCCCCGTCTGCCTATCTAGGGGGCATCGTGCCCGACGGCGAAGCCTTCGACCCTGGAGCGGCCGCGTGGTCGGTGCAGCTCCCGCACTTCGAGGGCCCGCTCGACCTTCTGCTGCACCTTTGCCAGAAGCACGAGCTGAACATCCTCGACATCCCGATCTCGTTCGTGACGGAGAAGTACCTCCAGTACCTGGCCGTCATGCAGCTGATGCAGCTCGACGTGGCGGCGGAGTACCTCGTGATGGCCGCCACCCTCGCCCACATCAAGAGCAAGATGCTCCTGCCCGCGCCACCACCGGGTCAGGACGACGATGCGGGGGAAGAGGACGAGGGCGACCCTCGCGAGGCGCTCATCCGGCGGCTGCTCGAGTACCAGAAGTACAAGAACGCCGGCGAGCAGCTGGCGGCGCGCGGGGTGGCCGGACGCGACATCTTCCTCAGGGGGATGCCGCCGGAGGACGCCGTGCGCGAGGGCCTGCCGCCCCTGGCCGAGGTCCCGCTGTTCGCGCTCGTCGACGCGTTCCAGCGCGTCCTCGACCGCAGCAAGGTGAAGCTGTCGCACGACGTCGTCGCCGACCGCATCAGCCTGACGGACCGCATCGGCGAGCTCAGCGACCTCCTGCGCGCCCGGCGGCGGCTCGCCTTCGAGGAGCTCTTCGACGGGCTGGCGAACAAGTTCGAGCTGGTCATCACCTTCCTCGCGCTCCTGGAGATGGCCAAGCTGCGCATGACGCGCCTCACGCAGACCGAGCCGCTCGGGCCGCTGTACGTCGAGCTCGCCGCTGCAGAGGGCGCCGACGGCGAGGAGGAAGCCCGGTCGTGACCCGCAAGAAGAACACCCCGGCGCCGATCGAGAGTGCTCCGACCGAGACGCTCAGCCCGCCCTCCGGGGTCGTCGAGGAGGGGATGGCGCCGGACGGCATCGGCAGCGGCGAGCCCCCGACCGACCCCGCGACGTGGGACGATCAGCCGACGGTCAACCTCACCGGCGAAGAGATCGCCGCGCCCGCCCGCGCGGACGCCGTCGAGGACGGCGAGGCGGAAATCGAGCAGGCCCGCGCCCTCTCGCGATCCCACCTGCGTGGTCTACTCGAGGCGCTCGTCTTCGCCACCGACAAGCCGATGAAGGCGATCGAGCTGGCGCGCCTCGCGTCCGCGCCGGTCAAGCAGGTGCGCGAGCTGCTCGCCGAGCTCAAGGTGGACTACGCGCAGCACGGCATCGTGCTCGACGAGATCGCCGGCGGATGGCTCTTCCGCACCAGCGCCCAGTACGCGCCCTTCGTGCGCGAGCTGTCGGCCGAGCGGCCCGTGCGTCTGACGCGGGCGCAGGTGGAGACGCTCGCCATCGTGGCGTACCGTCAGCCGGTCACTCGTCCCGAGATCGACGACATCCGGGGCGTCGACAGCGGGGCGACGCTCAAGCTGCTGCTCGAGCGCGACCTCGTGCGCATCCTCGGCAAGAAGGACGAGCCAGGGCGGCCGCTGCTGTACGGGACGACCACGGCGTTCCTCGAGTTCTTCGGCCTGAAGTCGCTCAAGGAGCTGCCGACGCTCAAGGAGTTCACCGAGCTGTCCGAGGAGTCCCGGCTCGTCGCGGAGGCCGAGCTCGGCGACGTACTGCCCGGGTCGGGCGAGGCACCGAGCGACACGCTGGCGCCTCCGGAGGACGAGCACGACACGATCGCGCCGCCGCCGCCGCCGGAGACGAGCCCGACGCCGGAGGACGCTGAGGGCGACGACGAGGGCTGACCGTCACTCCGCGGGGTCCGGATACTTCTCCGCCAGCTTGGCCACCTCGTCCCGCAGCTTCTTGTGGGCGGCGATCTTGCGCAGCAGCTCCCACACCTGCGGGTCCGCCAGCGCCTTCATCGGATCGACGCCCTTGGCCTTCTTGGGGATCGCCGAGGGCCCCTTGGCGCGAAGGTCGTTCATGCGGTCGACGTAGGCCTTCGTGGGGAAGAGCTCCGCCTTCTCCCACGCGAGGACCGTGGCCTGCTCCACGCCGAGCGCGGCAGCCAGCTCCTTGGCGGTGCACGCGAGGTCCTTGCGCAGGGCCTTGATGTCCTCCGGGGTCATGAGGTGGCCACTACACCGCATTCCACGGGCGGTTGCGAAGTCGATTTGACGGAAGGGGCATCGTAAGCTCCGAGGCGGGCCGCTTCGCGGTTGCTTGCCATGCGTCGCACCCTCATCGTTCTTTCGCTTCCGGCGGCGGTCGCGGCACTCGGGCTCGCGGGCGGATGCTCGAGCAACTCGGCCGGCCGGTCCGACGCCTCGGCCGACGGGTCCGGCGTCATCGTCGGCGGCGGGGACACGGGGTCGGGGGACGGCACGGCCGACGGGAGCAGCACGGTTCCGACGACGATGCGGCTGGCGCACGCCTCCAGCGGCCTGGGGCCCATCGACTTCTGCTGGAGGATCACGGGCACCGCGAACTTCACCGGGCCCGTGCTCGCCGGAGCCCTGACCCCTACCGACGCGGGAGCCCCTGGCGACGCGCAGACGGATGCCGAGACGGACGCGAGCGCGGCCGGGGACGCGGCCGGGACCGGCGACGCCGCCTCGGTACCCGACACGTCCTGGGATGCGGCCGAGGAAGGCGTCGACCTCGACGCGACCGATGGCGCGTCGGAGCCGTACGACGCGCAGATCGCCGACGCTTCCCCCGTCCCGGCGTCGCTCGCGTTCGGCTCGATGACGTCCGACGTGAGCCTCCCGGCACCGGGCACGTTCGACATCGCGATCGTCGCCGCGGGGCAGACGAGCTGCCTGCAGCCTCTGCTCGTCGACCAGGTCACGCTCGACGCGGGCCAGCGGTCGACGGTCGTCGTGATGGGCGAGCCCTGGCGAGACGGCGGCCCGTCCGCGCTGACGATCGCGGGGTTCGTCGACTCCAGGGCCAGTCAGCAGTCGACGCTCGTCCGGTTCATCCACGCGGCGCTCGGCTCGTCGGACGAGCCCGCGGCGCCCGCGGTGGCGATCCGCGCCAACACCACGCTGCTCGCCGCGCAGGTCGACCCCGGCAAGGCGACCGCCGAGTCGACCACACCTTCCGTCGACTCGCTCGGGTACACGACCCTCGACGCGATCCCCGGGACGGTGTCGCTGGGGCTGACCGCGCTCGGCGACGCGGGCTCGCCCACGGCCTGGACGACGCCCTCGACGAGCCTCGGATTGCAGGCGGGCAGCGTGCACACGGGGCTCGTCGTGAGCCTCTCGCAGGGCGCGCTCGGGGTCGCGTGGTGCACCGACGTCGACACCGCCGGCGGCGGCCACACGGCGTGCACCCTGCTGACGGCCGCTCCGTAGGGCCCCTCACACGGCTCGACGCGGCGCCGAAGTCGCCCCGGCGGAGGTCGGTTATGGAGGAAGGGGCTTTCCTCGGCCCCCGAGTGTGAATAATCTCGCATCGTTTCCAAGGAGGATCCGCTCGATGACCAAGTCACGACGCGTTGCAAACGCAGTACTCGGACTCGCACCGCTGGCTGCGCTGACGCTCCTCGCGTGCGGCGGCGGACCACAGATATTCCACGGCGATCAGGCATTCGTCGTCGCCGGTACGCCGCCGCCCCCGCCGCCACCGCCCCCTCCACCGCCCCCACCACCACCTCCTCCTCCGCCTCCTCAGGCGCGACTGGCCGAGGTGCAGGTCGGCCAGAAGATCCAGTTCGAGGTCAACAGCGCCAAGCTGCTCAAGGCGTCGGACGAGATCCTCGACAAGGTCGTGGCGATCCTGAAGGAGAGCCCCCAGGTCAAGCACCTGGAGATCCAGGGCTACACGAGCCTGGAGGGCACGAAGAAGCACAACCAGAAGCTCTCGGAGGACCGCGCCGCCTCCGTGATGAAGTACCTGGTCGACCACGGCATCTCGAAGGACATGCTCTCGGCCAAGGGCTTCGGCTCGGACAACCCCATCGCGCCCAACGACACCGAGGCGAACCGCGAGCAGAACCGTCGCGTCGTGTTCAACGTCACCGAGCAGGATCTGGAGCCAAAGAAATGAAAAAGCACTTCCGCCCCCTCGTTTCGCTCGTTCTGCTCGCTCCGCTCGCCTCGGTCGGCTGCGGCGGCGCCATCCGCGAGGGCAACGCGTACCGCGACGACACGGCCAAGCTCATCACCGCGCAGGCCAACCCGAAGATCCACGACTGCTTCGACAGCATGGTCAAGTCGACGCCCGGCCCCACCTCGCTCGCCGGCAAGACGACGGTGCACTTCGTCGTCGCGAAGGAGACGGGGCTCATCACGAACCCGACGGTGGTCCCCGACGGGACGACGGCGCAGCCGCCGGTCGCCCAGTGCGTGGTCACGGCGCTCAACGGGATGAAGCTCGAGCCGCCCGACAACGTCGACGGGGATGCGACGTTCACCTGGGAGTTCGTCGTCCAGTAGGCGCTGCTGCCTCAGTCGTCCTTGCCGCCGCCGGCGACGGTCATCCTGGACACACGCAGGGTGGGCGCCGCCGTGGCGGTGCGCAGGTCGAGATCGTTGCCCACTGCGTCGATCCGCTGCCAGAGGTCGTCGACATTGAGGGAGATCGTCACCTCGCTCACGGGGTAGGACAGCTCACCGTTCTCGATCCAGAAGCCGGCGGCGCCGCGCGAGAAGTCCCCCGTCACGGCGTTGAAGCCGAACCCCATCATCTCGATGACGTAGAGGCCCCGCTGGGTGCCCTTGACGATGGCCTCGTTGGAGTCGACGCCGGGCTGCAGGACGAAGTTGGACGTGCTGGGGCCCACGCTCGCGCCGCCGCCGCGGGCCGCGCTTCCCGTGCTCTCGCGCCCCAGCTTGCGCGCCGAGTAGCTGTCGCACAGGTATGTCCGGAGCACGCCCCTGTCGACCACCAGGTTCCGCCGGCTGGCGAGGCCCTCGCCGTCGAACGGGCGCGAGCCGGGAGCCCGTGGGATGAGCGGATCGTCGACGACCGTCACCAGGTCGCTCGCCACGCGCGTGCCCTCGCGGCCGACGAGGTAGCTCGATTTCCTCCAGATCGAGCTTCCCATGATGCAGCCGGCGAGCATGCCGAGGATCGACCGCGCCGCGTCCGGATCGAAGACGACCGGGACCTCGCACGTGGACACCGTCCGCGCCCCGAGCTTGCGCAGCGTGCGCCTCGCGGCCTCGGCGCCCACGGCGGCGGCCGGATCGAGATCCGCCAGGTGCCGTCTCGCGGTCCAGTGGAAGCCCCGCCGGTTCTTGCCTCCGACGTCGGCCGCGACCGGCACGACGCTGAGCGACTGGTACGACCCCTCGTAGCTCGCCCGGAATCCGCTCGAAAGGACGATCGCCGAGCCCCCGGCCGTGCGCCCGAACGTCGCGCCCTCGCTGTTCGTGATGCGTGGATCGAAGGCGAAGGCGGCAGCCTCCCCTTCCTTGGCCGTGGCGATGGCGCGCGCGGCGTCGACCGAGCCGCCGGCGGGATCGTACAGATCGAGGTCCGGCGCCTTCGCCGGATCGCAGAGGAGCTTCTCGTCGGCCGGGCCGGCGAACGGATCCTCCTGGGAGAGCGCGACGAGCTCGATCGCATCGGACACGAAGCGGTCGACCCCGTGGTCCGTGAGGTCGCTCGTCGACGTCGTCGCCACGCGCTTGCCCTGGATGACCCGCAAGCCCGCCGAGCGGGTCCCGGCCTCCTCGACGAGCTCGGGCTCGCCCATGCGGACCTTGGCCGACAGCTCGGCTCCCGTTCGCAGCACGCACTCGGCGACCAGATCGCGACCGCCGCGCTCGCGAGCCATGCGCAGGATCGTGTCACCGAGGTCGAGCATCTCGGCTAGCTCGCGGTCGAGGGAGGAGGTCATGGGGGAGCCGAGGATAGCGCGTGCCACCCTGGATGACCGCCTCTCGCGTTCGGGCCCGGCGCCTCAGCTGCCGCTGACCCACTGCATGGGCTCGCGCATGCGCTGCTCCATGTCCGGGGGGTAGCCGTGACCGGTGTGCCCGAGGCTGACGAAGCGCGTCGGCAGGCCCTGCGCCTCGAGTGTCTGCGCGTCCTTCTGGAGGGGCGCGCTCGTCATGTCCATGTCTCCCGCAGCGAGCACGACGCGCTTGACCCCTGCCTTCTTCAGCGCCGCGGCGTCCGGGTGGACCTGCGACGCGATGACGACGAGGCCCCTGTACCGCCCGACCGAGGCCTGCGCGATCTGGACGGCCGCGGTGCCGCCGAGCGAGAAGCCGACCAGGACGCGCGGCGCGGCGTCGTCGACCCGTCCGTCGTGACCGCTGGCGACCGCCCGCACGCTCGCGTCGACGAGGCGCGCGTCGTCGGGACCGTTGAGACGCCATCGCGTGCCGCCGCCGCACGCGTCCTCCCCTCGCGGGCAGACGAGCCACCCTCGCGCGGTGGAGACGTCGACGAACGGCGCGCAGGCGCTCTGCGGCTGGCCGCACATCCCGTGGAGCATCACGGTCACCGGGCGCGGCGTGTCGTCCTCGCCGCGAGGCGGGTAGACGAACGCCTTGCCCGCCGGAGCCTCCGCCTCGACCCACGCCGGCGCCTCGGAAACGCGCGTGCGAGGCGCGGGCTGCTCGCCCGCCGACGCCAGCGCCCCCGTCGCGGCGGCGCTCGGCGCGCCCGCGGCCCGCGCTCCGGACGAGGACGGAGTCTGGGAACGAGCCAGCGGCGCCGCGATCATCGCCGCCAGCCCGAGCCCCGTGCACACCATCGCCATCCGGCGCGCTCCTCGCGCGCTGTCTCCCTCGCGGAACATCGTTCCCTCCTCGGCCGCGGCGACCTCGCTCGCGACTGTCTTGTCCGTTACGTCGTGCGGACGAGGCGGGGTGTGACGTCGCTCAACTGGGTGACGGCTTCTTGCCCCAGCCACCCAGCGAGTTGGTCGGCGCCGGGGGCGGGGGGACGGGCGTCGTCGGGTCCGAGAAATCGATCGAGGAGCTGCCGCCCTTGGTCGGCCAGGCCTTCTGCTGCGGCTTCTTGAGCATCGGGGCCGGCGTGCTCGATCGAGGCGCCGGCGTCGCCTGGCTGGTCGGAACCGGCTTGAGCGCCTGGTCGTAGGGAGACGAGGCCGAGGGGCTCGGGGCCGGCGGTACCTGCGACTCGGGACCTGCCGGCCGCTCCTGCGGCGGCGGCTCGGGCATCGTGGGCACGGGCTCGGGCGTGAGGGTCGGGATGGGCGCGGGGGCGACCTGCTCCCTGCGCTGGCGGAGCGCGAGCGCGATGGCGAGCGCGATGAGCAGCAGCGCGGCCAGGGCGGCGGCCTGGGCGGCCCAGCGCGCCTTGTAGTAGCGCCTCAGCCGCGACACCCGCTGGCGCACCCGCGGCGCCGGCACGTTCGCCTCGGCCGCGATGTTCTCGAGCTTCTCGCCCGCCCCCTCCCGCAGCATCCACTCGAGCGTCTTGGCGTTCTCCTCGCCCTCCGGCAGCTCCTTCTGCGCCCAGCGCAGCAGGTC
>Ga0335078_10012294_pt1 | contig 12697 bp, 13 predicted proteins | sample Lox_Sample_32_FD_206711 | JGI IMG/M metagenome (GOLD analysis project Ga0335078, IMG submission 206711) | Soil microbial communities from Loxahatchee National Wildlife Refuge, Florida, United States - Lox_Sample_3.2 | ecosystem: Environmental > Terrestrial > Soil > Wetlands | place: USA... | reverse complement strand
CGCTGCCCACAGAGCGGCCGGCAGCAGCAGGACTTCGTTATAAATCTGGAAGGGAAAGAGCAACTGGAACGCAGCTACCGAGAAACTGACGGAGAACAGCAGGTCCGCGTTGGAGAACTCAAAGCTCACCCACGCGACTGCCACCAGGAGCAAAAGGGCTGCTGGGATAAAGAAGGGTTCAGGGATCAAGTCCGTCAGTAGCGGCCTGGCCCCCGCGTAATGTGAATAGGCGCGTATGGTCTCCAGCCATGGAGTTACCCAACCAGGAACCGCGAGCTCTGACGCGAGTGCTAGCACCAGAAGCGATGCGGCGAGCGAGATCACAAAGGCTTTGCGGATTCGCCAGGAGCGCATCGCCCACATCGACAAGGGAAGCAGAACCGTGACTGCCAGCTGTGGTTGTGAAGCTGCCAGAGCGGCGACAACTCCTGCCAGGATCAGACGGTCTGACCGCACACAGAAGACCGAGAAAGCCAGAAGCGCGGCAACAATCAGTGTGGGCTGACGAAGTTGCAGACCCACAACCGTGGGATACGCTGCAAGTGTCAGTACCGCGAAAGCGGCAATGTCAAGCTTGCTCAGCCGTGCCCGATCTACCCACCAACCGACCGACCACGCCGATAAGGCGACGCAGGCTGCCAGCATCGCCCACTGAGCGACACCAAATGGCAGGAGGGCGATCGGAAAGAAAAGAAAGATGAACGGTACGGGATACGCAAAGCGATGCTGATTGCTGGGGCTGTTTGCTGAAACCGTCTCGCCATAGATCTCGAGCTCAATCTGCTGCGTGACTTCGAGACGATAAGGAGTTCGGCGGTGGAGGATCTCGCGGCAGCCGAGCCACTCCGGCAACAGCCCCTGCTGCACCGTCGGAGCCCTGGCGCGCAGTGCGGACGGAGCGATCCCCAAAGCGAAATCCCACGTGGACAAGAGGCACAAAACCGCGCCCCCGAGCACCAGCAGGGGATGGCTCCTTCCCCGGGCCCCAACATCCTCGCCAAGCGGGGAGCCGCTTTGAGGATGTCCGGCCGTCACGGACGACTTCCGCTGCAAGCACTCCATTAGTAGATGTATCGGCTGAGTTGGAGCGACCGTTGAGGCAAGTCAAGCTGGATGGTTGAGGGGCGAGTTGATCCCACCGATTGATAAGCACTAAAGAGCTAACTATTGTTTTTTTGGCCACTTGGACAGGAGTGCAACTCGCTTCCCACTCGAAGATTACGGGTTCTGAAAGGAAATATTCCGCTACAAAGTTGCAAATTCTTGCACTTGGAGCTCGTAAAGTAACACAATTTTAAGGGAATTTTGCGGAAATCAGATTGCACTGGACTGCGTAGAAGTTGTGTAGTAGTGTCTCCACTCAATTGGGCAGTCGAAACTGAGGGAGGAGCAATAAGTTACAGCCATTTGCCGGTGCGCAAGTAGTCCTGATTGGTGCCTCGGCAATCTGGCTGATGGAGAATGTGGGCGCTGGAACAGTGGGTTGTCCCTGGGAGGAAAGGGAATATGCGCAGGCTTCTCATTCTGGCTGTGGTTTTGTGTGGTGCTGCTTATGCCTACGCAGGACCGGTTGAATTTGAATTTCTTTCCTGGAACGGTGGCAACTGGCAGAACGGCTACCCCTACCAGATTGTGGAGCTCGGCGGCGGTCCCATTGCTGTGCTTAACGTCATGTGCGACGACTACATCCACGGCGGGCAGCCCGGCGACGAGTGGGAAGCGAACGTCACCAATCTGGGGACGGGCAACATACAGCTGACTCGCTTCAACACCACTCCCGGAATCAACGCTCTCTATCCCCTGATGCTCTACGATGAGGCAGGCTGGATTCTGCTGGAAACGCTGGATGAGCAGCAGTCGCAATGGAAGGATATGAACTCCGCCGTCTGGACCATATTCGACCCCAGTGCGCCCTGCGACAGCACCTGCAAATCGTGGATCAGTGCCGCTCAAGGTATCGTAAAGACGCTGCCGCAAAGCTACTGGGACGACGTGTACATTGTGACCCCAGTCAATCAGCACAATCCGGATCCGAATTCGATCCAGGAATTCATGTACATCGGCGGCAACAGCAGCATGGGGGCCGATAGTGCACAAACCACGCCCGAGCCGGGTACGCTGATCCTCATGGGTAGTGGTTTGTTAGCGGCATTTGGACGCCGGTTTTTCCACTGAGAACGGATTGGCACCTGGGTCGTTAACCCTCCCCAGGATAAAACGCTCCCTGTAGCAAGAGGTTCTTGCTCCGGGGAGCGTTTCCAGTCATAATTGCTCGTGCACGCCTGCGCGCTCCACTCTGTTTGCGCCAAGAAGCTGGCGGGCGAGGCACCCTCAAAAAACAGGCCTTCCGAGCACGTTTTTCAGCGAAATACATCCCAAAATCAGAGGAATCGATGGCAGCAAAGTACATCTTTGTGACCGGCGGTGTTGTGTCTTCTCTCGGCAAAGGCCTGGCGGCGGCCTCCATTGGCTGCCTGATGGAAGGCCGGGGGCTGAAAGTCACCCTGCAGAAATTCGATCCCTATCTGAACGTCGACCCCGGAACCATGTCGCCCTTTCAGCACGGCGAGGTCTTCGTCACCGACGACGGCGCCGAAACCGACCTCGATCTCGGCCATTACGAGCGCTTCACCCACACCAAGCTGACACGCGACAATAACTGGACCACGGGCCGCATCTACGAAACCATCATCGCCAAGGAACGCCGCGGCGACTACCTGGGTAAGACCGTTCAGGTGATTCCCCATGTCACCAACGAAATCAAAAGTGCGATGAAGAAGGTGGCGCAGGACGTCGATCTCGCGATCGTTGAGATCGGCGGCACGGTGGGCGATATCGAGTCGCTGCCGTTCATCGAAGCCATCCGCCAGATGCGCCAGGAACTGGGCCGCGAGAATACGCTCTTCGTCCACGTGACGCTGGTGCCCTACATCGCTGCCGCCGGCGAGCTGAAGACCAAGCCCACCCAGCACTCCGTGAAGGAATTGCTCAGCATCGGAATTCAGCCGGACATTTTGCTTTGCCGCACCGACCGCTTCCTCTCCAAGGACATTAAGTCGAAGATCGCGCTGTTCTGCAACGTAGAAGACGGGGCGGTGATCACGGCCAAGGACGTTGCATCGATTTATGAGGTGCCACTGGTGTTCGCGCGTGAGCAGGTGGACAAGCTGGCTTTGCACTATCTGCGAATCGAGACCAAGGAGCCCGACCTGCATCGCTGGGAAGACCTGGTTCATCGTGTCTATAACCCGAAGGACGAAGTCACGATCGGCATCGTCGGTAAGTACGTCGAGTATGAGGACTCGTACAAGTCGCTGAAAGAGGCGCTGGTGCACGGTGCGCTGGCTTACAACTTAAAGCTCAATGTGAATTGGATTGAAGCTGAGGGGCTCGAACAGAAAGACCAGAGCGTGCAGGCGCAGCTGGAGCACGTCGATGGAATCCTCGTGCCTGGCGGATTTGGCAAGCGTGGCATCGAAGGCATGTTGAAAGGGATTCAGTACGCACGCGAGAATAATGTCCCGTACTTTGGTATTTGCCTGGGCATGCAGACGGCGTGCATTGAATTCGCGCGCAATGTTTGCGGCTTGGAGCAGGCGAACTCCAGCGAGTTCGATCCGGCGACGCCGCATCGTGTGATTTATAAATTGCGCGAGTTGCGCGGAGTAGAAGAATTGGGTGGAACAATGCGCCTTGGCGCTTGGACTTGCAAGCTGGAAGCGGGATCGCTGGCGCAACAGGCCTATGGCCAAACCGAGATCAGCGAGCGCCATCGGCATCGCTACGAATTCAATCGTGAATACGAGAGCACGCTGCTAGCCGGCGGGCTGCGCCTGAGCGGTGCAACGCCCGATGGGACGTACGTCGAGATCGTCGAGATTCCCGGACATCCATTCTTCCTCGGCTGCCAATTCCATCCCGAGTTCAAGTCCAAGCCGCTGGAGCCGCATCCGCTGTTTGCGGCGTTTGTGAAGGCGTCGTATGAGAACAAGCTGCGCCGCGAGCACACGCGCAACGAGGTTGAGGTGGAGATGTTTCACCGGCCGGAGAAGGTGAAACACGGTTAGCCGATCAGCAATTGAACCAGACGTCGCTTCGCAGATACAATTGAAATGTATAGTTAGCTGCAACGAACTGTAGAGTTTCGCTCATGCCTACTCAACCCAAGGTCATTTCGGCTCTGCGAATGCGAAACCGTTTAGGCAGCGTGCTGCGCGGCTTGGAGGATGAGCACCAGTCGCTCGTAATCGAGAAACGCGGTGTGCCCAAAGCTGTTCTGCTCAGCATCCGGGATTACGTTAAGCTGGCAGCGCCAGAGCCGGAAATCCTGACCTTCCTCGGCGAGCATTCCAAGCGTGTTGGTACGGACCGTTTAAGCTCGCGCCAAATCGATCAAATTATCAAGAGCGCGCGCAAGCAAGCCCGCAAGCGCTGATGCTTCCGCTGCGTGTCGTCGTGGACACCAACGTACTGGTCTCAGCCGTGCTCAAGCCGCACGGTCTGCCGCGTACCGCGGTTCTGCTGGCTCTGACGAAACCTGCCCGCTGTTACGTCTCCGAGGCTATTCTGTTGGAATACAACTGGGTGATGTCCCGCCCACAGCTGCGCATTCCCCTTGCCGCCCGCCGCCAGATGATGCAGCTTATTCGCAATCGCACCCGCGTCGTTGTTCCAAAATATCGGATCAGCGTAACCAGCGATCCGGATGACAACATCTTCGTGGAGTGCGCCGATGCCGGGCGCGCTGATTACCTGGTCACGGGCAACGCACGTCACTACCCCGAATTCTGGAAGAGCACCAAGGTTGTTTCCGCGCGGGAATTTGTAGGCATTGCGGCGCCACATTTGTTACGGTAGACGTTAAGACAGGAATTCGAACGTTTGCGCGATAAGTTCCAGGCAGGCGATGTGGTGATTGGCGGCGGCGATCTTTTCCTCATCGCCGGCCCATGTGTCATTGAGAGCGAAGAGCACGCGCTCAAGATGGCGGAGGCAATCTCTGCCATCGCTCGCCAGAAGAAGCTGCCGTACATCTTCAAAGCTTCCTACGACAAGGCCAATCGAACGTCAATGCGCAGTTTCCGAGGGCCCGGCATCGATGAAGGATTGCGCATTCTGCGGAAGGTGCGCGAGACCGCGAAGGTTCCCGTGCTCACCGACGTCCACGAAGCGGCCGAGGTTCAGCGCGTGGCTGAAGCCGTCGACGTGATTCAAATCCCGGCGTTTCTCTGCCGGCAGACCGATCTGCTTATCGCCGCGGGCAAGAGCGGCGCTGCGGTCAACGTCAAGAAAGGCCAATTCGTTTCGCCGTGGGACATGCGGCACGCCGTCGAGAAGGTTCGCGAGGCGGGCGGCGAGCGGGTTTTCCTGACCGAACGCGGCGCCAGCTTCGGCTACAACAATCTCGTGGTCGATATGCGCTCGCTGGCCATCATGCGCCAGTTTGCGCCGGTGGTGTTCGACGCTACTCACTCCGTGCAATTGCCGTCGGCGGGAACTGCCCCGCCCCAGCCAAACGAAGGCTGGAACGGGGCACCCGGGCAGTCGGGGGCACAGTCTCGCGGCGAACTTGCCCAAAGTGGGGTGCAGAGCGGCGGTCAGCCAGAGTTCATTCCGCTGCTGGCGCGGGCGGCTGTTGCAGCCGGCGTCGATGGCGTCTTTTTGGAAGTGCACGACAATCCCGCGCAGGCGAAGTCCGATGGCGCGAACGCTCTTGATCTGAAACTTCTGCCGGAAGTGCTCGACCAGTTGATCGCAATCCAAATGGCGACGAGAAAGTAGTAGAGGATGGTCATGCGTTAGCATTTGTGCATGACAAAGCTCTTCGCCAATCCCCGGTTTCTCGCAATCTATTGTGCAGTTGTGACGCTCGCGTTTGCCATCGTGGTGCTTGCCGGCTTTGCCGAATCCCGCCAGAAGCTGAAATTCTCCGAGATTGATGTTGAGCGCATCAACGTGGTCGAGCCGGACGGCACGTTGCGCATGGTGATCTCGAACAAATCAGCATTTCCCGGCATCATCATTAAAGGCAAGGAAACGCCGCATCCCGATCGCAAGACTGCCGGCATGCTGTTCTTCAACGACGAAGGTAGCGAGAACGGCGGCCTCATCTTCGGCGGGGAGAAAGACAAGCAGGGTAACGCCAGCAGCTACGGCCATCTCAGCTTCGATCGATATGAGCAGGACCAGGTGTTCAGCATTGATGCCAGCGAGGACGGAAGCAAACGTTCTTCCGCGCTGCGGATTATCGATCAGCCGGATCATCCCATCACGCAAGACCTGGCGGAAGCGGACAGAATCGGCAAGCTGCCTAGAGATCAACAATCAGCGGAGTGGAAGAAGTATCGAGCGGCCACGCCGCACAGCGAGCCGCGAATTATGCTCGGGCGTGATGATGATCGCTCCGTTGCGCTGCGATTGAAGGATGTGCAGGGACACGATCGCATCGTGATCCGCGTTGCACCAGACGGAAATCCGGCGTTGCAGTTCCTCGACGCCAGTGGGAAGGTCACCAACGAATTCGGGCAAAAGTAGGTGCGTTATCGCAGGTGGTATTCCAGGTAATCGACGCACGGCGGCTTCTTACCGAAAACCCGGAGCATGCTTATGATCTGACCGCGATGCAGTGTGGCATGATTCACGAAGTGGCGCACAATTTGCCAGCGCGGACAATTAAACTGAGTTTCTGCCGAAATCCTGAGCAGCAGAGTCTGGCTGAGAGTCTCATCCGACTTCGTCTCCAGCCAGCGATCAAGCTCCGCCCACATCGGTGGCCACGATTGCACCAGCTCGTCGAACCGTAAATCAGCGGGCGCCGCGACGTCGCTGACTTGGTCGATGGGTGGAATCCGATCGGCCAGCAGACAACCGGCCCAGAACTGTTCCCACACTTGAATGTGGTGAAGCGTTTTGAGCACGCTGCCATGCGACGCGCCAAGTTCGCGGCTTTGCTCATCGGTGCTTAGAGTGGCACAGGCTTCCAGCAATCGCCGCGTTGCCCATGCTGAGTACTGCAAATCGATTCGCACCGAATCCTTCAGGGTGGTCATGCGGGTGAGTCTACACTTATACCGGTGGCCCTGGATCATTGGCCCCGAATGGGTAGTGGGCTACTTTGAAAATTGTCGCAAGAAATCCGCCAGCGCGAGGATAACAACCACAAGGCCCATGACTCCCACTCCGCGCAGATAAGTGGGGAACCATTCCATCATGACGATCTTCATTGACGGCCAAGCTCTTACCAATGCCGAACTTTTCAGGTACTCAGAGCGGGCATAATCTGCAACTTTATGCGGCCGAATGGCGCAGAATGCGCAAAAAGCACCGATTGCTGTCAGGGAGGAGATCACAAACAGTGACTTCATTTACGCCGCCCTTTCTGCCCTCCGCTCGGGGACGCGCGACCTACGCATGGATGGCTGCTTTTGCTCCGGCTCTTGCGTCGTAGCCTGCACCAACAAGAATGCCGTCTCGTTCACATCGGAGGGGTGTTTTTGCTTAATCCGCTTGGGCATGAAGCCATGATGCCACGATACCGGAAGGATTGCGAGATGCAATCAGGTTCAAAGTAGCCCACTACCCCCCGAATGGTAACGATCTCAATGCCGGAATCTCACCTTTAACTGGTCGAAATCGCCGCTTGGCCGTAAAATATTGAGAGTTATCCTCGTTGGCCGCTATCCTCTTTCGATAGCCTTCAACCGACCGCAGTACAACTGTGTCCCGTTGATGTGCTCTCAACCGCCTGTTGCGGCGGACCACAAAAAGGAGTTCGACTTTGTCCAAGAAACGCTACCTGTTCACGTCAGAATCGGTGACCGAGGGTCATCCGGACAAGATCGCCGATCAGATTTCCGATGCGATTCTCGACGCCTGCATAAAAGAAGATCCGTACAGCCGCGTGGCTTGCGAGACGCTGACCGCGACCGGCCTGGTTGTCATCGCCGGCGAAATTACCACCAAGGCTTACGTCGATTTCCAGACGCTGGTTCGCGGCGTCGTCGCGTCCATCGGCTACGACAACGCGCTCTATGGCTTCGACTCCAACACCTGCGCGGTCATCTCCTCGATCAACAAGCAGTCAGGTGACATCGCGATGGGCGTCGACACCGGCGGCGCCGGTGACCAGGGCATGATGTTCGGCTATGCGTGCAACGAGAACGCGAACTACATGCCGACTCCGATTTTCCTGGCGCATAAGCTGACCGAGCGCCTCACCGAAGTCCGCAAGAACGGCACCCTTCCTTACCTCCGGCCCGATGGCAAGTCCCAAGTCACAGTCGAATACGACGCGAACCACAAGCCGATTCGCATCGATGCGGTGGTGATCTCCAGCCAGCATTCCGAGACGGTTTCCACCGAAGAGCTGCGCGCCGACATTCTGAAGCATGTGATTCAGGCTGCTCTGCCGGCGGAGATGCTGGACGAAAACACCAGCTATCACATCAATCCGACTGGGCGCTTCGTGATTGGCGGGCCGATGGGCGATACCGGTCTGACCGGGCGCAAGATTATCGTCGACACCTACGGCGGCATGGGACGTCACGGCGGCGGCGCCTTCAGCGGCAAGGATCCGACAAAGGTCGATCGCTCTGCCTGCTACATGGCGCGCTACATCGCGAAGAACATCGTTGCTGCGGGCCTGGCGGATCGCTGCGAAGTGCAGCTGGCGTATGCCATCGGCGTGGCCGAACCTGTCAGCGTGCTGATCGAAACCTTTGGCACCGCGAAGATCGATGAAGCGAAGATTGCCGACCTGGTTCGCGCGAATTTCAAGCTGACGCCGAAGGGGATCATGGAGTCGCTGAACTTGCGCCGGCCGATCTATCGCAAGACCGCGGCGTATGGACACTTCGGACGCAACGACGCCGACTTCACCTGGGAAGCGACCGACAAAGCTGCTGCACTGCGCGAGCAAGCTGGCCTGGCGGGAGCGAACGCGCAGAAGAGCGCGCAGGTAGCGAAATAGAAGTAGAAGATAGAAGAACCGGTGCCCCACGTTCGCCCATCGTTTGGGCTAACGTGGGCCCAGGTTAAGCATCCAAAGAATGGCTGCTAACCCTGGAGCATGCGTTCGCGATCCGGAGTCCGCAGGACGACACAGGCGTAGCCCAGCACGCGAGTGCTGGGTTGACTGATTTCCGGCGGGCCGAGTCCGGCAGGACGACACAAGCCTTATCCCGTCCCTAAAGGGACTCTGGATTTCTAATGCACGTTTTCCCCAGCACTCACGTGCTGGGCTACGATTGTGGCGCCCTGCGGGCTCCCATCCGGAAGTTGCACGAAGGTTCGAGGCTGGGGTTGGCGAGCCTGGGAAACCGCCGCTCAACTCGACTCGAAGCACTCGAAACTTGAAACTCGAAACTGATTTTGGAAACTCGAACTTGTTCCAAGGAGATTATGTCAACAACCACCACTCGCGTCGCCGGCGATATCGCCAACCTGGCTCTTGCCGATATGGGCAAGAAGCGTATCGACTGGGCCAACCAATCGATGAAGGTCCTGCAGATCATCCGCAAGGACTTCATCAAGAACCAGCCGCTGAAGGGCATCCGCGTTTCGGCCTGCCTGCACGTCACGGCTGAAACCGCCAACCTGGCCATCACCCTGCGCGATGGCGGCGCCGACGTTGTGCTGTGCGCCTCCAATCCGCTGTCCACACAGGATGACGTCGCCGCGTGCCTGGTTCGCGACTACAACATCCCGGTCTTCGCCATCAAGGGCGAGGACAACGACACTTACTATTCGCACATCATGTCGGCGCTCGATCACAAGCCGCACATCACCATGGACGACGGCGCCGACCTGGTGACGACCGCGCTCACCAAGCGCACCGACGTGCTCGACGGCGTGATCGCCGGCACGGAAGAGACGACCACCGGCATCATCCGCCTGCGCGCCATGGCGAAGCAGGGCGTGCTGCGCTACCCGATCATCGCGGTGAACGACGCCGACACCAAGCACCTGTTCGACAACCGTTACGGCACCGGCCAGTCGACCATCGACGGCATCGTGCGCGCGACGAATTTTCTGCTGGCGGGATCGAAGTTCGTTGTCGCCGGCTACGGCTGGTGCGGTCGTGGATTGGCCAGCCGCGCGCGCGGACTTGGCGCCGAAGTGATCGTCACCGAAATCGATCCGACGAAGGCGATCGAGGCGGTGATGGACGGTTTCCGCGTGATGGCGATGGACGAAGCCGCGAAGCTCGGCGACGTCTTCTGCACCGTTACCGGCAACAAGAGCGTTCTGCGCAAGGAACACTTCGAAGTGATGAAGGACGGCGCGATCGTTTCCAACTCCGGCCATTTCAACGTCGAGATCGATATCCCGGCGCTGGAGAAAATGTCTTCGTCGAAGCGCACCACGCGCACCTTCATCGACGAGTATTCGATGAAGGACGGCCGCAAGATCAACCTGCTGGGCGAAGGCCGCTTGATCAACCTCGCGTCGGCCGAAGGCCATCCGCCGTCCGTCATGGACATGAGCTTCGCCGATCAGGCGCTCTCGCTCGAGTACCTGGTGAAGAACCACAGCTCGCTGGAGAAGAAGGTCTACGTGGTTCCGGAAGAGCTGGACAAGAAGGTGGCGCGGCTGAAGCTGGAGTCGATGGGCATCAAGATCGACAAGCTGACGCTGGAGCAGGAAGAGTACCTGGCCAGCTGGAACGAAGGAACATAAAGGCAGTGGCTAGTGGTCAGATTTGAGAAGGCACGGCTTTAAGCCGTGCCAAAGGCCAATGAACGTTCGGCCTTTAGTCCGACCGAGTTCAGAGGGCGGCAGCGATGCCGCCCTTTTCGTCTAGAGCCGAGCGCAAATACTCGGAAGCACGCGAGTCTAGCCATGCCGCGAGATGGTCGTTGGGAGGTTTGTACCAAGCCGACTTTATGAGACGTTGACAAACTTAGGACTGCACGTTTGGTCACCCAGAATTAGCTTACTCGATTAACTGCACGCAGCTGTCTTCCTACTGCTCTCAAATCCCAGTCCCAGTGCTAGCGCGCCGACGCACAGAAGTAACGCAACGACTCCCCGCCACGCATCGGCGGCCCAAGCCCAGCCGGTGATGATCGCTCCCAGACTTCCGCCGATGTAATAGAAAGTCACGTACAATCCAGCCGCGGAGGATCGCGCGCGTCCGGCAACGACGCCGGTCTGCACCGTTCCGACTGCCTGGAAGATGAAGACTCCGGAGGAGAACAGCGCGAGGCCGGCGACGATCATCGGTAGCGGCCGCATCAGCGTGAGCAGCAGTCCCACAACGTTGAAGCTGAATGCCAGGACTGCCGTGCGCCGCATGCCGTAGCGATCGAGGAATCTACCCGACAGCGGCGTAATGGCGACTCCCAAGAGATACACAAAGAACACGCTGCCGAGATCGGCCGAATTCAGGTAGTAGGGCGGCAGCGCGAGATGGAAATTCGCGTAGGTGAACGCGCCAACCAGCGAGAAGAGCACAGCGAACGCCATGCCATAGACGGCGAGCAGGCGCGGGTTGTGCAGGTGGTGCAGCATCTCGACCAGCGAATTGCGAACGCTGGTGGAGCGGACAAAGTGCTGAGGCTTGGGCAGCGCGCGCTGCACCACTACCGCACCCGCGAGATTGATGAACCCGATTACGATGAACGCGTGTTCCCAACGAAAATGCTGTGCGACGATGCCGGAAATATATCGTCCAAGAAAGCCGCCCAGCACGCTCCCCGAGACATAAGCCGACATGGCTTTGCCCACGTGCGCGCCAGCGAACTCCTCGCAGATGTAGGCCATGATGACGCACACCACGCCGGGCACGAAGATCCCCTGCATGAAGCGCCAGAAGATGAGCTCCTTCAACGTGTGCGAGGTTGCGACCAGCATCGTGGGCACGGTGAGTGCGTAAAGGCTGGGGACGATGACTTTCTTGCGTCCGACTGACTCGGCCAGGAGCCCGACAAACGGCGCCACCAGTGCGACCGCAAGAATGGTCGAGCTGACCGTCATGCTGACGTCGATCTCCGAAGCGTGATAGACGCGCCGCAGGTAAGGCAGCAGCGGCTGCGTGCAATACACATTCAGGTAGGTGCAAACGCCGGCGAGGAAGCACGCCGCGATGGCGCTGTGCGCAGGTGCGGCAGGCTTGACCAGCGTGGTGTTGGCTGGCGCAGGACTGCTCATGTGAGATGTTCTCGCAATTCGGACATGCGGCGGATCGGCTCAGGAAAGGCCAGATGAGGATTATAAGGTGCCGGGGTTCGAGCGGAATATGCGATTCAGAGAACGACGATGGTGATACCCTTGTTGGCTTTGCCAAGGTCAGAGTCGTTCTTTAGCTCCGGCTGCTGCTTCAGCAACTCCCACGTGCGCTCGTTGCTGGTGCGCCAGTTCTCGCCGTAAATGCAGTCGCGAATCTCGTGCCTGGCGGCCATCTGGCGCAAGGTCGATTGCAGCGCGATACGCAGGTCGCCGCCTACACCAGTCGATCCGTAGCCGTGCACGATTTTCAAAGCCTTCACACCGTCGCGCTGGGCACTTTGGATTTCCGCGCTGAGGCGGGAGCGGGCCTGCTCCACGCTGGGCATGCCTTCCTTCAGGATCACGGTCTTGATAACGGCGGTCATCTGCGAGTTTGTGGGACGATTCTATGTGCCGCCCCTAAAGGGGCTCAATCCAAAAAATGCCGCGTACCCACCGCGAAGCGGTGGGCTTTCCTATACCACGCCCG
>Ga0335078_10012293_pt1 | contig 12697 bp, 10 predicted proteins | sample Lox_Sample_32_FD_206711 | JGI IMG/M metagenome (GOLD analysis project Ga0335078, IMG submission 206711) | Soil microbial communities from Loxahatchee National Wildlife Refuge, Florida, United States - Lox_Sample_3.2 | ecosystem: Environmental > Terrestrial > Soil > Wetlands | place: USA... | reverse complement strand
ATCGGCCCGGTGCTGACGAATTTCAGCGGCAACACCCTGACGGGTGGCACCTACTACGCTAACGGAACCATAGAACTCGATTCGTTGGGCAACACGGGCAGCGAAATCATGAACAACGCGGCGAACATCATCTTGGACGCCGCCCACGGCGGGGCGGCCGCAATCGTTGACGCAGCCGGTCTGGACGCTCTGAACAACGCGATTGCCACTAATTCCGGCTCGCTGACGCTCCTGAATGGCAAGACGCTGCTAGCCAATGGCCACGGCGGTTCGTTCCAGAACAGTGGCACGATTCTGGTGGGTGCCGGCAGCGCGCTGGTGATGGACAACACTCCCGTGAATAGCCGGATCATCCCCACAAAGTCGTTCCAGCAGACGGTTGGTTTGACCCAGATCGACGGCCTGCTTACGGGCAGCACCGGTTCAACCCCTGTGAACATCCAAGGCGGGATACTTCAGGGCACGGGCACCATCTCTGGCAACGTGACCGTTTCCGGCACCGGCATCGTCCATCCCGGTGACTCGCCGGGTGTTCTGTTCATCAACGGAAACTACGACACCAGCCAGGGCGGCACACTGGCGATCGACCTCGGCGGGACCGGCTTGGGACAGTTCAGCACGCTGGCAGTTTTCGGCAACGTCAATCTCGGCACCAGCGCGGCGGTAGACTTCACCACGGTCGGCGGATTCAATCCGGCGGTTGGGGACGACTTCACCTTCCTGACATGGGACGGGAACTTGACGGGCAACTTCGGTGATCCGGTGCTCACCAACTGGGTCTGCCCGGGCACTTGCACCATCGAGGAAGAGATCAGCGCGACCGGCAGCAGCATGAGTCTGGATATTCGCCCGACGTCGACTCCCGAGCCTTCCAGCGTCGTGCTGCTGGGAACCGCGATGGCGATGGCGGGCTTCCTGGTGCTGCGAATGGCAATCAGCGGCCAGTAGTACGGTCTGGGAGAAGGCAAAAGCCGCGTCGGCTTGGAACGCCCTGGAGAACCGAGGGCAGCATACTCTCCGCCGACGCCTGAAGCTACGGTGATCTTAAGTGAAGAGAGAGGAAAGCTGGAACCGGGTGGCAGCAAATCCCGGTCCAGAGATTTGACAGAAGGGGGGCTTCCATGAGCAATAGGTTCCAAATTCAGAGCAGCCTGTGCGACAGCCACAATAATGCCCTAGTCGTCGACATCGAGGAGGGAAGAGGGTCACCTCCGCCCAAGGCGGGCGCCTACCTCGACACCTGGTGCCCGACCGGCAGGAATAACCAACTCTGGACGGCCCATGAAGATCCATTAAACCCTGGATATTTCTCCGTCCGGAGCCTGCAGCTCGACAGCGCCGACCATGAGCTTTACATAGACATAGGAGTTGCAAAGCCAAGTGAGATGACAGACGGAGCTCCGCTCGACGCCAACACAACCAACAAGATAGGCTCCCGCCAGCTCTGGAAGATCGGGCTGAATCCGGCGACGCAACCGAATTTATCCGACCCGGTCGTTCCGCAAACCGACTACATCTTCATTCAGAGCTATCTGACGCACAATGGCGGCGTACCTTACGTGATCGACATCGAGGGTTGGAAGGCGGGAACGAGTCCCAACATGGGCACTAAGCTCGACGCGTGGCATCAAAAAGGGGCCGCGAACCAGCTTTGGATGCTCGTTCCGCAACAGTGGACGGAAACGCCCAAGATCACTTCGTTCATCTCTAACCTCGACCTGAAAAACCCGGAAAACATCACGGTGACGGTTACAGGAAAAGGATTCCGCCCGGGAGCAACGTTGGCCCTTGTCGGCTCCTTCACCCCAGACGTAGGCGATCTGACGCAAGCATCACCGATCCTCGCCGCGTCCGACTTTGTTGGAGGTCTGACCGTGAGCGCCCCCTCTGCACAATGGGCGCTGAGCGGAGACATTGGCGAGTTTTACCTTACCGTCACCTATAACGAGGTTTACGCCCCAACCCCGGTTGCTGCCGCGAAGGCACACTGGACTGGAGCCGAATTTACGCATTTTTCGAATGACTGACGGGTGGTACGACTGAGAACGACCAAGGACGTACGAGTGTCCGAAAGAGCGCCAGCTTGGAAGGCCTCAGAACTGAGGCCGCTATGCTCAAGCTGGCGCTCGAAGCAACAGGAGTAAGCCGCGCCGTTATTCGACTTGGCGCACGGCGAAGTTTCTGCGATCCTGAGAACTGCCCTGAGCCCGAGAAGCACAACTCTCACCCCGAGAAGCACAACTCCGCCGTTCTCCAGCCGGAGAAGAGAATATCCCGAGAGGAGGTTGACGACTCATGAGAGACCGATTTGCTCTTGCGCAATTCTGCGCCGCAGCCGGCCGGAATGGAAGACCAGCGCTTTCCCCTGGTCCTGTGCGAGCCACGGCCAATACCCCACTCCTGACCCAGTGGTGTAACTCAATCTTTCCGGATCGTTACTTAAAATATCAATTCAATATGAATGGACTGTTCTATAATGCCGTGATAGGCTACGCTGTGTAATCGAGCGACACGGTTTCCGCCCAGCAGTGGGCCTATTACTCACGTGGTACGAGGATCTAGTTAATTAACCCTCTGAGCCGACGACGCCGAAAAGGGGGCCATCTCAAGAATCGCCGACAACCAGGCAGCCAACCCAGCCGCGCAACTGGTCGAACCAAGCCGACGTGGGGCGATTGGTGGCAGCGGATGGAGGTAAAACGGAAGGCACTAAGCAGGAGGTGGCGCGGCAAGCCTATGGCTTACAGCTCAGTGCCTCTTGAAAATGACAGGACCGAACCCAATTGCTATTGAAAACAAAGCAGATCTTGGTTTCGGTTTTTCAGGACCGAACCCAAAAGCCACCAAGTAGATGAAAACAAATTGCTTGCGTAACGGAAAGCCGCCATGGGATTGAAAAATATGATACTTAATCGGGATTGCTAGAAAAGGCTGGCCGAGCAGTGACGCACCGGTTGTTCGATCGCCGATTTTGATGCATCATGTGATTTCGAGGAAGGTAAGAAGGGCAGAAGGCGTCGTAGGAAGTCGGTGGTGAGGGCTCAATGTCTCTCGAAAAATGAAAGGACTGAACCCAATTGCTGTTGAAAACAAAGCAGATCTTGGTTTCGGTTTTCAGGACCGAACCCAAAAGCCACCATGTGTATGAAAAAAAATTGCTTGCGCAACGCAAAGCCGCCATGGGGTTGAAAATATGACAGTTAGTGAGGCTGGGCAGACGGCAGACGGCAGACGGATAATACAGCATAAGAGGAAGAGACCGTCCCTCTTGGGGTAGACGAATCAGGACGATTGCGAGGTTCCCATGCCAACGACGGACGAGCGGGGCGGGGAACTGGGGACTGCGGAAAGGGCGCCGGTTGCTCCCCTCTGCCAACATGCTCGCCCGGCAATCGCGGCGGGCGGCGGCCGGTCTGGTACAGATTGGGGGGGGAACCGGCGGCCGGGGGCTGGGGACGGGAGGCTAGGGACTGGGGCTGGTTGGCCGGGGCGAGTACCCGCCGCTCCCTGAAGGCGATAGAGGCGATGAAAGCCAAACTGAGGTCGCGTCCCCAACCCCCACCCACTCCCCACTCCCAATTCCTCCTCGGTATCTAGCCTAGCTACAGGTAACTAGCCTGCAGCGCGAAGCTTGAACTGTTTTCCTCTGCGTAGACGGAGAGCGCCCCACGCAGTTTGCGGTCCGCGTGTCACCTCGCCGCCCGTCAGGGCTGAACATGAGTTGCCTTCTGCGGCAGTCCGAGGTATGTTGTCGGTCGGGCCGGAGTCAATCATGGACATCCGGCAAGATGAGCAAGGGGTTAAAGAGAATGGCGCGGATTACACGCAGAGGGTTCCTTCAGGCAAGTGCGCTGGCGGCGGCGGTTGCCGGCCGTGGGTTGGGGCGCGGTGTGGCGTCGGACGCGGAGCAGCCGGGAGCGGCTCTGCTGGCCGAGTTTGGCTACGGCGATGTGATCATCACCAGCGACCTGCACGAGTCGCAATTGATGAACACCCACGCGGTGCTGATGGAGCTGAGTGATGACAGCCTGCTCAAGCCTTTCCGGCAGATGTCCGGGATGCCGGCGCCGGGCGAGGATCTGGGTGGGTGGTACCACTACGATCCCGATTACGATTGTCGCAAAAACTTTGATGACGGGTTTGCTCCCGGGTGCCCCTTTGGGCAGTGGGTGTCGGCGTTGGCGCGCGCCTATGCGATCAGCGGAGACGTGGCAACGCGCCAAAAGGTGCTGCGCTTGAACCGGCTGTATGCTGCAACCATCACGGCGGACTTCTATGTGAAGAACCGCTTTCCCGCCTACACCTACGACAAGCTGCTGCTGGGACTGATCGATTCGCACACCTACGCGCAGGACCCGCAGGCGCTGGCGATTCTGGAGCAGACCACCAACACGGCGCTGCCGCATCTGCCGGGGCATGCGGTGGAACATGACGTTTCGTGGCGGACGGATAAGGATAAGCAGGATCCTTGCTGGACGTGGGACGAGTCCTACACCATGCCCGAGAATCTGTTTCTGGCTTACCAACGCGGCGCGGGCCGGCGGTATTACGACCTGGGACTGCAGTACCTCGATGATGCGCCCTGGTTCGATCCCCTGTCGCGGAACGAGAACGTCTTTGCCGGCCGGCATGCGTACAGCTATGTGAACTCCCTGAGCTCGGCCATGATGGCGTACATGGTGGCTGGAAGCGAGAAGCATCTGCGCGCGGCCCGGAATGCCTTTGCGATGCTCGAAGAGCAGAGCTTTGCCACCGGCGGATGGGGTCCGGATGAGACCCTGCGCGCACCGGGCAGCAGCGATGTCTACGCCAGCCTGACCAACACCCACCACAGCTTTGAGACTCCCTGCGGTTCGTACGCTCATTTTAAGCTGACGCGGTACCTGCTGCGCGTGACCCGTGATGCCCGCTACGGCGACAGCATGGAGCGCATGATGTACAACACCGTGCTGGGAGCGAAGCCGCTGCAGGATAACGGCGAGGCCTTCTACTACTCCGACTACAACTTTGACGGCAGGCGAGTGTACAAGGAAGCCCGCTGGCCATGCTGCGCGGGCACGCTGCCGCAGGTGGCGGCGGACTACCGGATCAATACGTATTTTCGCGGGCCGCAGGCGGTGTACGTGAATCTTTACGTGGCCTCAACCCTGCGATGGACCGAGAACGGGGCAGCGCTGTCGCTGATGCAGGAAGGGGAGTATCCTCACGAAGATCACGTCACTTTCACCGTGACAAGTTCCCAGCCCGCGGAGTTCGCGCTCCACTTCCGCATCCCGGCGTGGGCGGAGGGAGCAACGGTCTTTGTGAACGGGATCAGGCAAAAGGAGTTGGCAGTCCCAGGACAGTTTGTGGCGATCCGGCGCGAGTGGAAGACCGGGGACCGGGCGGAGCTGGAACTTCCGTTGAAGATCAGGCTGGAAACAATCGATGCGCGGCACACGGACACCGTAGCGCTGCTGCGAGGACCGCTGGTGCTGATGGCGGTGAAGCACGAACAGAACGGTCTGGTGCCGAACGTGCCGCGGAAACAATTGCTGGCCCCGCAGCGCGTGAGCGAACGGCAGTGGCAAGTAATGTCAACGGACGGGCCAGTGACGATGCTGCCCTTTACGTCGTTAGGAGACCGGTCTTATACCACCTATGTGAAGGTGGGCTGAAGCGGCCGTGTGATCACCGCGACCGTGGTGGAGCCGGCGTTCTTTGCCAGCATACGAAGGCCGTACCGAAGGTCTTGCACGAGTGAATGCGTTGAAGTATCCCTCGGAGGTTTTGACGTGTGATGCGCCAAGCGGTTAGGCGGAAATACGGCTGTCGAACGTCCAGAGAGGCCAGGGATGTCGCCAAATTCCTGCAGCCACGCGCTCACGGGTTAGGGGTCCCATGAGGCCAAGGGTTCGCTTGAGATCGCGGTTCGTTCTTGACTTTCAACTTTCGACTTCTTTCATAGTCCTTTGGAGTGCAGGAACTCTTGTACGACTTCCTTCGCATCGCGGTGTTGGCCGTCGACGGCGTAGTTCATACGCCGCATTTCCTCGGCGGAGATTCTCCCGCTGAGCTCCCCGATCGCACGACCAACTTCCGGATGGCGCGCGAGGGTTTGCTCGCGGGCAATGGGCACGGCCTCGTAGGGAGGAAAGTAGTGCCGATCGTCTTCAAGCACCGTCAGATCCATCGCCGCGATCAACCCGTCGGTGGAATTTCCGGCAACCACGTCAACTTGTTTCTCGGCCAAGGCGCGGTAGAGTAGCCCGAGATCCATAATCCGCGGCGGCGCGGCGAACCTGAGTCCATAGGCCCGCGCCCAGCCGTGGTAACCATCAGGCCGTTCCATGAACTCGTAGCCAAAGCCGGCGCGCCACTCGGGGGCATATCGGGCGGCCTCGGAGAGGGTACGCAGGTGAAGGCGCCGCGCTTCGTCGCCGCGCATGACGATAGCGAATGTGTTGTTGAATCCGAGCGATGGGAAGACGTCCAGATGGAAACGCTGTTGATAGGCCTTCTTGACTCGATAGAAGACTTCGGCGGCGTCGCCTTCCGGCTTTTCCTTCAGGATGGCCGTTAGCGCCGTGCCGGTGTATTCCACATAGGTGTCGATCCGCCCCGCAAGAATTGCCTGATGACAGATGTAACTTCCCGCCAGATAGAAACGCCGCTCCACCGGCAGTCGCGTGGCGCGCTCGATCTGCTGGGCGACCAACTCCCCGAGGATCAATTGTTCGGTGAAGTTCTTGGACCCCACCACGATGCGATCCTGGCGGGGCGGGCCGCAGGAAGACAGAAGGCAGAGGGCGGAGAGGAGAAGGCAGAAGGCGGAGGGCAGTGGGCAGCAGGCAGAAAGCGGAAGGCAGTAAACAGTAGGTACACGGAAGGCAGTCGGCAGTCGGCAGTAGGCAGTAAGCACAACCCAGGCGGAGGAGCGCCGGTCGTAAGCGGCGGGATTACTTGTCAGGGCGTGCTGTCTCATCGTGTTGCTCCTCTGGCAGAGAGCACTGCGCTGGAAGACCGAAGGCAGAAGGCGGAAAGCAGTCGGCAGGCGGAAGGCAAGTAGGCAGTAACCACAACCTGGGCGGAGGAGCGCCGGTGGTACCCTGCCTTCTGCCTATTTGTCTACTGCCTACTGCCCTCTGCCTACTACCTACTTCCTACTTCTGCCTACTCCCTTCTGCTACTGCCTTCCGCCCGCCTGCTGCCTACTGCCTACGTCTGATCGCGCGCTCCAACGTCCCCAGCATGAAGTCGGCAAGCAGCGCCAGGGCGGCGGCCGGAACTGCACCGGCGAGAATCAGTCGGTTGTTGACCATAGCCAGGCCGCGGAAGATGTATTCGCCGAGGCCGCCCGCGCCGATGGCGGCGGCGATCGTGGCCACGCCCACGGAGATCACGGTGGCGACGCGCACGCCGGCGATGATCACGCTCAGGGCCAGCGGCAACTGTACCTGGAGCAGGAGTTGGCGATCCGTCATGCCCATGCCCCGTCCGGCCTCCACCACGGCGGGATCCACACCGGTGATACCGGCATGGGTGTTGCGGATGATAGGCAGCAGCGCATAGAGTGTGAGTGCCAGGATCGCCAGGCGGTCGGCACGCGCGCCGATCCACGGCATCGGCATCAAGAGGCCGAAGAGCGCGAGACTGGGAATCGTCTGCATCACGTTGGCGCTTCCGAGAATGGGTCTGTTCAGGGCCGGCCGCCGCGTGAGCAGAACACCGAGCGGTATACCGATGGTTGCCGCCAGCAGCGTCGAAATTCCCACCATCCACAAGTGCTCCCCGGTCAGTTCGAGCACCTCAGTGTGGTTGTTGACGAGAAACCTCAGTAGGCCCATAGGATGACCCCAAAGTAGACAGAAAACACGCGTCAGAACACAACAAGAAGAATTGGGGATTTCACGATTCGCACTTGTCGATTGAAAGAATCGAGAGCGGCCAGCCTCTTCTCCTTGCCATCGTCAATCGTCAATCTGCATCGGCAGTTCTTCTTATTTCAACTCCTGCCCGCTAACCAAATCCCGAGTTCTTCTCCCCTCGCCCAGGGCGGCCAAGTATGCTGCCGCCGTCGAGTCGGTCGCCTTCAAGAACTCTTCCGGGGTATAGACTCCCACCAGCCGCCCTGCCTCGAACAATCCGATGCGATGGGCGAGCAGCAGCGCCTCGCGCAGATCATGAGTCACAAACACAATGGTCTTGTGCAATCGCTCGCGCAGACGCAGAAACTCCTGCTGGATCTCCACCCGCGTGATCGGATCGAGCGCTCCGAAAGGTTCGTCCATCAGCAGGATTGGCGGATCGGCGGCCAGCGCCCGCGCCACGCCGACGCGCTGCCGCTGGCCTCCCGAAAGCTCACCTGGGTAGCGTTGGCCTAGCTCCTGGTCAAGACCCACCAGCATGAGCAATTCGGTTACTCGCTCGCCGATTCGCTTCGGAGACCAGCCTTCGATGCGGGGGACGAGGCCGATGTTACGTTCCACCGTGAAGTGCGGAAAGAGCCCCACCTCCTGAATGGCGTAACCGATATGACGCCGCAGCCGGATGGGATCCCACGCCTTGGTCGGCTGGCCTTTCACGAGCACCGCGCCCGAGGTGGGCCAGAGCAGGCCATTGATCAGCTTGAGGGTGGTGGTCTTGCCGGAGCCGCTCCGGCCTAGCAATACCAGCGTCTCGCCTCGCTTTACGCGCAAGTTGAGGCCGGAGACCAGTTGGAGGCCGGCGTCGGTCGCATAATGGACGTCGCGAAATTCGATGATGTCCGTGTTCTCCATCGCCTGGTCCACTTGCTTCGGCACTCTTGGAATATGCTCGCGTTCGCCCCTAGATTTCCGGCGGTTCGGGAAAGCCGATGACATAATTCTGAACGACAGGACGCTGGTCATCGGCGAGATACCGCTGACTTCGCATCCGGCAGAGGCCGCGAGGCATCGAATGAGACTGCACGAGGCTATCATAATCCTAATGGGTCCTGTAAAGGGCGTGAAAGGATGGAAAGGGTAGAAGGGTGGGGTCTCCTAATATGGTGCTGATCCGAATCCTGGAGAACCGTTTCATCTACTTCCCTCCCCGATATCCCGAAGGATTTGTTCCTGCCGAAAATTACGGTTTGCAGGTGGAGGAAGTGTGGATGACCGCCGAGGATGGCGTCAGGCTGAACGCGTATTTCCTCGCCTGCGCATCGTCACCCAAAGCGCTCCTGTGGTTTCATGGCAACGCGGAGAACATCGGCTTTGGGCTTGAGCAAATGAAGATCCTGGCCAGCCTGGGCATCAACATCCTGGAGCTGGATTACCGGGGCTATGGGAAAAGCGAGGGGGCACCCGGTGAAGCCGGAGTCTACCGCGATGCGAGCGCAGCTTATGATTATTTGGTCAAGGCGAGGCACTTCCAACCCAAGAATATAATTATCTACGGACATTCCCTGGGTGGAGCGGTGGCGGTGGACTTGGCTTCGCGGCGAGAGTGCGGCGGCTTGATCGTACAGAGTTCGTTCGGTTCCGTGAAGGAGGTGGCCCGGCGGATTCTCCGAATTCCTTGGCTGGAATACGTGCTCAAGAGCCGTTTTGATTCTCTCGAGAAGATCCGGGGGGTACGAGTTCCGATCCTCATCGTTCACGGCACGTGCGACGAAACCATCCCCTTTTCCATGGGTGAGGGGCTTTATCAGGCTGCACCCCAACCGAAGTCATTCTTCGCCGTCGAAGGTGCCGGGCACAACGATGTTTTTGCCGTCGGCGGGGAGCAATATGTTCGAGAGTTAAGAGGATTCATTGCTGGCGAAACGGGGCAGACTCGGTGAATTGAGAAACGCAATTGCGAACTCGAGTTTGGCGCTCGCATCAGAGGATCGATGACCAAGATCGTGAACTCATACCGTTTTCTCGATGGCATCACCAGCCGGATGATGAAGCATTGGGCTACGCTCGGCGCGCCGAAACAGATCCCCTGGAGTCCTCTCGCCAAGCCGATATCGCAATGCACGGTCGCGATTGTAAGTTCCGCGGGGGTGCAGCCTCCAAATGTATGGGATTGTCCGTCCGTGAATCATTCCGCTGCGGGAACAATCACGATGTTCCTGAAAGCCACTCGCCCCTCCTCGCTACCCTGAAGGTAGATAGGTCCAGGCAACTCTTCGTGGCTGTCGAGAGCGCCGCCCGTGATTCCGGGGATTTCCTGGTGATCGATGACGGTTTGGCCGTCCTGCACAATGGTAACGGTTCGTCCGAGAAAGGTGATATCGAAGGTCCGCCATTCTCCCGGCTTGCGCGGCAACTCCGGCGTGGGGTCAAGGAATCCGTACACCCCGCCCGTATGGTGACTGGGTGGTTCCTGCACGGAGTCGGTTTCTATCTGTACCTCATAGCGGCCTCGCAGATAAACGCCACTATTGGATTGGGGGCCACAGTTAAACTCCAAATGCAGTTTGAAATCCCCATACTTGGAAGTGGTGATGATTTCCGAGCCATGTCCGTGATTCACCAGGTTGCCATCTTCCACCTTCCAATTGCCGGCATGACTTGGATCACTAAACCTCCAACCGGTGAAATCCTTGCCGTTGAATAGAGTGATCGGATTACCCCACTTCGGGGTACCTGTCCGCTTCAGGGCTGGCCCTCTCCGGCCAATCCACGGCCAGGAAGTTCCGCTGGAGCTGGTTGCAGTACCCACAAGCTGGCCACCCACCAGCTTTCCTTTAAACTCCGTGTCTTCACTAAACCCTTCCTCCCCTTTCGGCGAGACGAATTCGATCTCTCCTTCTTTCATTTGAACCCGCGCCAATGGCGTCGCGTGATCCGTGAGCCCTACCATGATGACTCTTGGCTGGCTCTCCTTCTCAGAGATCTCGATCCAGGAAGGCAGCTCTCGTTTGGGGGTTTTTATGGTCAGATCCCACCGGCCCAGAAAAGGCTTGATGGAGGACTGCGCGCTAAGGGTTGAGACGGGGATCAAGACAATGATCAAGCAAAGTACAAGGGCACTTCTTTTGATCCGACCATCGCCAACTCGGCCGCGGACATCTGGATTCAACTTTATCCGAACCATAGTTTCCTCCAGCGCCAGACCCCCACCCCTGAAGGAATTGTACCGCCTCCGCCTCCGGCTGGCCGAGTTCTAACATCCGTCGTCAAATCGCTCATCATATTGAAAATAAATCGGTAACCGTGAATCGGCAATAGAGAGGAACCTTTCGCTGGATCTGCCTTATCGAAAATCAGCCTCAGAATCCTCATAAAGTGATGACTGTAATGCACTTAATCATAGTGGCTTCGTTCGTATCGATTTCTTCTCAAGTTACTGATAATGCTAGTCTTGATTCGAGTGGCTTCGATTGGGTTCGTTTCTGCCTTCCTTTCCTTCCCCAGACTCAGGTCCCAGACTAGGCTCAAGGTTCCGCCTGATACCGGCAGCAGCGTTCGCCGCTATTCGGTCCAGGGTGTCGCTCATGATGACCTTTGACCCCGCGGCCGCCTTTGCCACCTCATTGGGATCGGACGCTCTGGCCAAAATGTCGGCCATGGCCCCCTGGAACTGATCCCTCGCCGTCTCCACCCTCCCAGGTTTTGGATACCTTCGAGTGAACTTCCTCGCGCCGAAGGCGAACAGCCGGCGCTCGATCTTGCGGCGCGTGTCGGCGGGTCCGCCCAGGCCCCGCCCCAGCACCGCGTTCAGCCGCACATGCCACTTCTCGTGGCGCTGCATCTGCTTATTCACCAGAAACAGGAGCAGCGGGTCGATCTTGGCGTCCAGGTCGCGGGTTACAGGCTTGCCCTCCCCTGCCCAATCGCGGAGCCGGCGAGCCTTCTCCCACCACGTCTCAGCCAGCACGCGCACGGCGGTCTCGTTGCTCGCTTCGTGGGGCGGGAAAAGGGCCACCAAGTCGCGATACAGGCGGCGGAAATCGTCCGGGCTCTCGCCGCGCTCCTGCAATTGGCGTTCGATCTCGGGTGGAGCGAGTCCGCGCCTCTGTGAGTTCAGGGCGGCGCGGCGCTTTCCTGCCGCTGTCCTGGGGCCGGTGGACTTCTGAGCGTTACGGCGGTTGGCGGCCAGCCGCGCGGCACTGGAAACGGGCTTCACTCTTTCATCAACCGAATGATGGCGACTGGCCTACATTGCGATACTGCGAGCGGATCTTGCGCGGCGCCCTGTTTTTCAGCTCGTTGGGCTCCTGGACCGTGCCGGCCTAGCCCGCCGGCTACAGCGGAATTGCTGTCGCTGGGGTGAGCGGAAATTGCTGTCACTTGGCCGCTTATCCCTCATCCGCAATCCCTACTCTGTTTCGCTCCAGCCGTTGGTCCCCTTTGGCACGGATCCAGTTTTGAAGAACCGTCCGCACCGCGTAGTGTTGCTTCTGCGGGTGCTTGGCCCCGAGTCCCTGATGCCGACTGTTCTCTGTGACTCCCGAACCCGAGTCCCGCTCTTCTTCGCGAATCCCGAGCCCCGAGTCCCGAACCCCCGCTTACGGGTCCGAAGCGAGCCAAGAGAATTATAGGGTACCAGAGGATGGCTGTCAAGAAGAATATTTCGCGTATCGATATCCACTGCCCGTGTAAAAACCCCGGTCCTCTCGGGGCACTCAGAGACGGTCTGATTGTATAACGGCATCGGCTCCAGATCGCCGGTAGACTTGGTTATGTCAGGACCAAGGCTTGCCGGGAAAGGAGCCGAGCCATGAATATTATCGGATGTGATTTGCATACGCGCTACCAGG
>Ga0335078_10012292_pt1 | contig 12698 bp, 15 predicted proteins | sample Lox_Sample_32_FD_206711 | JGI IMG/M metagenome (GOLD analysis project Ga0335078, IMG submission 206711) | Soil microbial communities from Loxahatchee National Wildlife Refuge, Florida, United States - Lox_Sample_3.2 | ecosystem: Environmental > Terrestrial > Soil > Wetlands | place: USA... | reverse complement strand
TTTCGACCAATCTCGACGCTTAGGGACGAGCAGTTGATGGGACGATGGTAACGTTGTGGAAGGCAGCGATGCGCCAACCGTCTTGTTCTTTTGTCAGGACCAACTGCAAACTCGTGCGTTGAACACCGTCGCTCCCGCTTGGAATGCCGGGAGGTAGCCTAGTATAGCCCCTCAATTCCATTTTCACGTCCGCGACGGCCACATCTTCGCGAAGGAACCGAAGCTTCTCGATAGATTGCGTTCGGATACTTCCCTTAAATATGCCCGCAAGAATCTCAGCGTGACGTTGCTCGAAGGCAGCTCGTCCGTAATGAGAAGTTCCAGCAATATTGGTGAAACTGACGTCCTCAGTGCATCTGGCGGAGAAGGCGTGAGCATCGCCTTTGTTCCACGAAACCGTTTGTTCCTCGACCAACGCTTCGATTAAAGCCTCGTCTTTGGAACGGTCAGTCGATTGAACTAGTGTGGTCATCAAGGACATCCCCTTTGCCTCCAAATATCCGTTCGCAAACATGACATAATTTATCGCAATTACGCTCGGCATCACAGGCCGGAACACCAGACCAATCATTCTCAAAAATCACGAATGTCCGTCTTGGGTCAGGAACGACCGATTTGCGATGTCCGATTCTTGTCCGCTTTACCCCCGACAGCGACCATCCAGCAAACATTTCGTGAGGTCGGTTGAGGGCCAGGAGGAGACCTGAGCAGGTGCAACAAAATGCGGGCAAGAAACACGGTGCTGCGGTCTCAGACCGCTCGTTCAACCCGTGTGTCGATCTTGTCGCGGAGCGCCAGGAAATCGATCGGTTTGGTCAGCAGATCGTCGGCGCCGCGCTCCAGTGCCTTGCGCTTCGTCTCCGCATCGCCATAAGCCGTAAGCATGACCACGGGGACGTCCGGTCGGAGTGCTTTCGCGCGAGGTAACAGTTCAAGGCCGGTCATGCCCGGCATGTTGATGTCGGAGAGGATGAGGATCAGGTAGGCATCCCCTGCTATGCTGATCTTCTCCAGTGCTTTCGCTCCGGAGTGAGCGAACTCCATGCTGAAACGGCCAGTGCGAAGGTCACGCCGGAACTGCTGGCGCGGGTTCAAACTCAACAGCTGCATGAAGTGGCCCTGCCCATGCCATTGAGCCGCCACAGGTTCGATGATCGCACTCAGCAACACGCTGGTACCAGGCACGCAAAGAACTGAATTAGCTGCATCAAGACCAGGGGCCACGATGAACCATCTCGCCATGAGTTCTGCCGCGACCGCGATCGCCGACGAGGATGGGCATCGTACCGGCACGAAACGGGGTAACTGGAAGGCCTTGCTGATTTCCGAGATGGGTCTTGTGTCACGAGTAACGCCGGTTCACAGGGCGAAACGCATCTGTACGAGAGATGGAGAAGGACCTTTGGAGTTCGGCACTCAGGTGTTGATCTCAAAGCACCGGAAGCTGCTTCGACAAAAGCGACGGTGGTGAACGTTGCGGAAACGCCGGGACCAAGATTCCGGCAGGCGGGGTCGAGAGAGGCGAGCGCAAGCGAACCGCTGCAGAAGCGTCGAAATCGGATTAGTTGGTGTCAGAACCGGGGGCTGGTGCATCACGGCGAACGTCGAAAGGGGCCATTTGCTACCGGCCGCTCGCGCCGTAGCGGTTTCGCGACATAATGCGCTCCCTGGCGTTCACTTGATGCAGATCAATGCAGCGCCGCATCACGACTGAGCGGGTAGCGAATGTCCGGAGTGGGGTCAGGAGCGACATTTTTGGGCGCTCCAGCCGATGTCGCCCATTGCCTCGATCGCGACCATACCTGAGACAAGCCACAACGTTCGAGACGGGCCACTAACGGAAGTGGCACTCTTGGTTTGGCGGATTGAAATTGAGATCAGTTGCGGTCACCCGTGGTGCGGCACGGTCAGTGGAATTTCATGAGCTGCCGCCTGCGATCCCGTCGTAATCGGCACGTTGTCATGACCATTGCCGATGCTTGCAAAAGTAGACGCCATGTAATTGCCGAGGAGCGCGATGTTAGCGGTGTGCGGAGCCGGTCCCGGATCGGTAATTAGCGTACTGGTATCGGCGGCTTCGGTGGCGGTGAACGTGCCGGCTGACCCGGAAATCTTGATTTTGTCCGTTATCCCCGTGACTGCATCGGTGACGGTCAACAGGTGAGTTGAGCTATTGAACTTGACCGTAGACCCGTCAGCAAAGGGGATGTTTTCCAGATCGATCGAAGCGGTGGGATTGGCCAACATGCCGGCGACCGTGCCGGTAAATTTCGTCGCGTCGTCAAGGATGAGGATGCCGGCCGACGAAAGATCAAAAGTCACATCCGCCGATGACGGCCCGCCGAAGACGAGAGCGCTTGCGCCTGCGATGTGCGCGGTACCTCCGGTGACGGTGCCGGAGATACCAAGCGTGCCAAAGCCAGCAAAGAGTGTGCCGGTGCTGGCATTTTTAACAGCACCAGCGATTAGCAGACTGCCACCAAAGGTATCAATCGTCCCGGCATTCGCGATTGTTTTTGCGGCGTCGATCAAACTCGTGCCGGTGTCTACGCGCAAATCGGCGCCTTTGCCTATCGACACCGTTCCGCCGATGATGCTGCCGCCATTGAGATCGACGACGCCTGAGCCGGAGGCCTGCAATTTTCCCGTCGCGGTTTGGGTAACGTCGCTGAAAAATTCCAGATCTCCGACGCCAGTCGCTTCCATCAGACCCGAATTTGAAAAAGTATTGGTGTTGACGGAGAGCATGAACCCGTCGATCTCAATCACGCCTTTTGTGCCATTGACGAAATCGAGCGCGCCTTCGCCGATTTGACCGCTGCCTGAAATCGTATTGCCTGAGGAGGAGTCGCCGTTAATCAAGGTGTCGTTCGTTCCGCCGCCGAGGATCTGGCCATTCGTGAGAGAGATTGTGCCGTTGCCGATAAGCGTTACCGTGCCGTTGATCGCAATGTCGGCGATCGTCAAACTGCTGTCTTCAATCGTGCCGGTATTGTTGAACGTCGAAATGGTCGCGGCCACGCCGAGCCCGAGCGTCGCGGAGCCGGCAATCGCAATCGTACCGGCCAGCGCGCCGGTACCGGTGCCCGATGTAATATCGAGCTCATGGGAGGCGATGGACAGCGTTGCGTCGCTCTCCATCTCCAGATTGCCGAGCGCATTGTTCTGCGAGGATGTAACCGTATAGGTCCCCGGCACCGTAATTAGTGCCGTACTGCCGTAAACCGGCACGCCAGCCGTCCAGTTCGGCCCCGTATTCCAGTCGCCGCTGACAGCTTTTTTCCAGCTATTGGTCATGGCTTTTCTCCTCGATCACGAGTGCAGATAAGCCCGGCCAGCCCTGTCAACCATGCTATACGACCATCACAGTCACGGCTATCCGCCAGCCGGCAGCCGAGATGGTATCCGTATGTCCATGCGACGAGGCCCATGCGTTGTTTTGCGATCGCGGGCCGCTCGGCGAGGGTCGGAGTTATGGCCGCGCGATATTGGTTTCAGAGATTATCTTGCACGGTAGTAATCGCGCGCCGCGCTTGTCGCAGATGGGTCAAACTCTACCGAAATTCGATGTCCGAGTTGCGTCTGCTTTCGCCCGATCGCGACCAAATCGCGAACGTCTCGGCACTTCGTTCCGGGGCCACCGCAGACATTCATTGGATCTTTTCCGCAGCAAGGAGCTTGATCTAGATCAAAGCCAAACGGCCGAAGGTTGAGAGGATGGCCCGCTATTTAGGTTTTCTGGATGAATTTTGGCGCCGCGCCTTCAAGAAGGGCATCGCGTTTTGGAGTTTGCCATGTCGTCATCGATCCATCCACGGCTTTCCCATTGTGGCATCTATGTCAAGGATGTCAGCAATCAGATCGAGTTTTACACGCGCGTTTTGGGTCTCGTCGTAAGCGATCAGGGCGTCAGCGAACGTTTGGGAAGCGAATTTGCTTTCTTGACGGCCGTTGCGGAACATCACCACCAAGTCGTATTTATCTCCGGGCGAGCGCAGCGAGACGTGACCACGGTGAACCAGCTCTCATTCAAGGTCAGCAATCTCGAAGAACTAAAGGCTATGTACGGTCGTGTCCGCGACGCGGGAGTGAGCGAAGTTCGCCAGGTGAACCACGGCAATGCTTTCTCCCTCTATCTCACGGATCCCGAGGGAAACGGCATTGAGATATACATGGACACTCCCTGGTACGTGCCGCAGCCGCACGGTGAGCCGATTGATTTGTCGCTTCCCAGCGATCGAATCATGGCGGAAGCCGAGCAGCATTGCCGAGAAACGCCCGGTTTCATGATGCTGGATGCCTGGAAGGCGGAAATGGCAAGCAAATTGGATCATCGCAACTGACTAGAGGACGTGGAATCTCTACCCATCGCGAAAACGTTGGAGGAGAAACTCGATGACAATGAGCGTCGGCGTGCTCGACCATTACAATGTGTCGACGCGCAAATTAGACGAGACTGTGCAGTTTTATGAGGACGTGCTAGGGTTTATCAATGGCTCGCGCCCGGCGTTCAATTTTCCCGGCGCCTGGCTGTATAGCGCGGGCCATCCTGTGTTGCATCTCAACGACATTTCCCAGACCGACAAGCAGCAGCGCCCCGATTCAGGCGTCATTGATCATGTCGCGTTCGGTAGCCGTGGCTTCGAAGCGATGAAGCGACACCTCACCGGCAAGGGCGTGTCCTATCGCGTAAACCAAGTGCCCAACAGCACTCGTTGGCAGATTTTCCTCCGCGATCCAAACAACGTGGAGATCGAGCTAAACTTCGAAACAAAAAATGAGACCGTCGCCTGAGTTTTTGGCCTCCCGGCGCAATGTCCGCTTGACCCCCCGAAGGCGGACGTTGATTGACGGTCGTGGTGAACATCCGCTTTGTGTACCGATTGACCGGCCCAGCCGTTAGTGTCGATGATTTCGCGGCAAGAGGAGATCGGAAATGGCACCTCAAAAGCGTCAGATGCATCTCGGCGTCTTCGTGCTCGGCACCGGCTGTCATTCCGCGGGTTGGCGCTACAAGGGAGCCTTCACCACCGGGCTGAGCATTTCAGTGATGCAAAAAATCGCTCAGATCGCCGAACGTGGAAAGTTCGACCTATTCTTCATCTCCGACGGGCTCGTGATGGATCCGGGCGACCATCCATCTTTTCTCAACCGATTCGAGCCGCTGACGCTGCTGTCGGCGCTCAGCATGGTGACGCGGCATATCGGACTTGGCGCCACCGTATCGACGAGCTTCAACGAGCCGTTCAATGTGGCGCGCGCCATCGCGTCGCTCGACCACGTCAGCAACGGCCGCGCAGGGTGGAACGTGGTGACGAGCGCGAACGACCTGGCCGCCTTCAACTTCAGCCAGAAAAGCCTCAACGAGCACGACCTGCGCTACGAGATCGCCACCGAATTTGTCGACGTTGTGCGAGGTCTCTGGGATTGCTGGGATGATGGAGCGATTCTCGCGGATCAAGCGACCGGCATATTCCTGGACAAATCCAGGGTGCGTCCTCTGGAGCACAAGGGACGTTTCTTTTCGGTCAGAGGTCCGCTCAACATGGAGCGGTCCCCGCAAGGTCAACCGATCATCATTCAGGCCGGCGGCTCGCCGGCCGGGCAGGAGCTATCCGCTCGGTCAGCCGATCTGGTTTTCTCGGTCGTGAACGGCGATCCCGTCTCCGGCAAGGCCAGCTATGACAGCCTTAAACAGCGAATGATCAAGAATGGCCGGCGGCCCGATCATCTGTCGATCCTGCCCGGCGTCATGCCGATCATCGGGGAGACCGACAGCGAGGCGAAGGAGCAGCTCGCAAAGCTGCAAAGCTGGCTCAATTCCACCAACGCACTCACCCTGGTATCGCAACGGCTGGGTCACGACATCTCCGGCCATCCGCTCGACGGACCGGTGCCGGAGTTCCCTCAGACCCAAGGCGGCCAAAGCTTCTCCAAGGCACTATTCGACATGGCGCGGCGCGAGAAGATGACGCTGCGCGACCTTTACAATATCACTGCCGCCGCGCGGGGGCATTGGGTGATCTACGGCTCGCCCAAGCGCGTCACTGACATCCTCGAGGACTGGTTCACAAGCGAGCGCGCCGATGGTTTTGTGATAATGCCGGCCTATTTCCCCGGTGCGTTCAATGACTTTGTCGATAAGGTCGTCCCTGAGCTGCAGCGGCGCGGGCTTTACCGCAAGGAGTATTCGGGCACGACGCTGCGCGACCATCTCGGATTGGAACGGCCGAGACCTTATCGCAGGGCAGAGCTTCCGGCCGCCGCCAGTCAACCCGAAACGATCAGTCAATCCTAGAGCTGACTGAGCTAACCACTTCCGCTGCGCAAGGCCGAAGTTGGCACGTTACCAACCTCGCGCAAATGGTCCTGATATGCATTGCCTCGGCCCGGAAGAGACATCGTAGCGGGTCTACAGCCTATCGAAAGGAGCTTGATCGCGGTGCAGCAAATCGAGCCCGGTGACTTCCGAAGCGGGTCACGAGCAACCAATTTGCGACGATCGCTCTCATGTCGGCTTTTCCCGAAAGCGACCGTCGGCCATCAAATGCGATCCGTCCAGAAGCTTGGATAGATTATTATTGTTCCGTCTCAGGGCCGGCAGCGGGCTTCGGGGTCACTGTCCGTATTGTTTCGTACTCTGTAACGCGAACCACGCCGGGAACGGGTTCGTCGATCACGTCGATGATGGTGTCTTCGACGACCGGCCCCTCTCGTCTTGGCGCTTTTCTTGGCACCATTTTTGCTGTGGTCTTTCGCGGCCGCTTTTTTGGTGTTGCGCGCTTTGCCACCCTTTTGCGCGAAGGCTTGCCGGTCACCTTGCCGCGCTTCCCGGTTTTCTTGCGTGTCGCAATAGGCTTCTTTGCTTTGGCCATGGCTGTCTCCTGTGAATGCCGCCAGCGAAACAATCTCGACGCGGGCCGGCCAAGGTTATGGTTCAACAATTCGTTAGGCCACTTTTATCCCGTAGCTCGCAGATGATCCCTCGCACTGGGAAGTCTCCCAATACCTTTACGCTTCTCGGTTCGATTATTCGCAACTTTTAGCTCTGGCGCGAGGACCTTGCCAAAAATTCGACTTTGACTGTCTCGCTCACTACTTCCCCGCACTCTCTGCACGCGAACGTCCTAAGCTCCGAAAGGCCGCCGAGTTTAGGCACAGTTTTGATGTGCCGCATTGGCTTGCTGCAGTTCGGACAACGTGGTGTTGGTTGGTCGAAGCTCACGTCTCATTTTGTGACGGAGCGCACGGCCTGCGACATTGATCCACGTCAATCGGCCGCGCTTGCCGAACCTGCCGATGAGGTAATCGAATGAGCGTTTCGCAATGCGGTAATTGACGGCGGCAAACTGTCGTTGTGGGTCAATCGCGTCGATTTCACGATGTTCGATACATTTCCGTTTAGCGCGGAAATGGCGCCATTACTGCCGCGCCCGCAACTACAGCCGAAGTGCGGCCACCATTTGCTGACGCAGACCAAGAGCCTGCCGCCGATCCGAGCCGCCATCTCGCGCAATGCTTCTTGCGCCTGGCCAACCTGCCGACTTACCCGCTCGACCGGCTTGCCCGCTACGAATACACGCTGTGCCGCCAGGTCAGCCAAATCCTGTTCGCCTTGGACGGTTTCGGGCGGCGCAAACCGCAAGAACGATGGCCTAACTCTTTCGGTCGCGGTGACCGTCAGTTGCCCAACAGCCGGGACGGCGACTAAACAAATCGTTTGGAGCGGCCATTGTACGAGCGATTGGGCTCGTTTCGCAGAGCAGCCGCCGACAGTCCGCAGCGTCGTGGCGCTCACCGAAAATCGCGAATGGTTTGACGCGGCGCTGGAGGCCAGATTCGGGCCTTTGACGATGGCCGCGTCAAGTCGGTTTTGCCCCCGATCGCTACCGAATAGCCGACATGATCTGAGGTCGGTTCGGGGCCAAAACAGGACGTGAGCAATTGCAGCAAACTATCCTTATTCGATAACCGCGTCGGACGCCGATTACGCCTAACCAATTCCGTGATCGGCCTTTTACCAGACTGATTGCTGCCGCGGTTCTGCCGGGATCGGCTGTTAGAATTTGGTCCATTGAGGGTGGGGTATTCGGTGGGCCATTGGGACATCGATTCAGGTGGCGTTATTGCGGCAATCCGCGGTGATCGTCCCGCATTGGCGATTTCGGCCGAGTCGCCGTCGGTGGCAGCGCTTGCGGCGATCGTTCCGATCCTCGCGACGCTTGCGGCCTGTGCCCCATCGCCGTTCGTTCAAAACAGGACCCAGTTTGCTGCGCCGATTCCAACGCCAACGGCGACCCGGCAGGGAGCGTTGGATCTCCGCACTGTACCGTCCAGTAACATCGCGCGTCACTCGGTGGTGAGAAAGATATCGGTCGCGAAGAAACCCGCTGCAACGACCCCGGCGGTACTGAACGCGCGCCCTGCCGCGAAGGCGAAATCATCGTCCGATGGCGTGGCGAGCTTCTATACCGAGGACGAATGGACAGCGAGTGGGGAAAAATTCAACACCCATGCGATGACCGCCGCGCATCCAACCCTGCCATTTGGCACCCGCTTGCGGGTGACGAATGTTACCAACGGCCGCTCGGTCGTGGTCCGTATCAATGATCGCGGCCCCTACGTTCCCGGGCGCGTCGTTGATTTGTCGGAATCGGCGGCGGAAAGTCTGAGAATGGTCGAGCGCGGCATCGTCAAGGTGAAGCTTGAGGTGGTGCAGAAGTCACCCGGCGTGACGACGTCTACGAAATAATTCTGACCGATTGGAGCGATGTCCGAGTTAGGTCCGTTTAGCTCCTCACAACTGACATGCAGCGGACGTCGCGCGACGTCCGTTCGGGGCCAGGAGCGACCAAAATGCACCGCAGCAACAGTGAGTCCATTCGATGACCTCGTCGGCCAACGCAAGCAAGTGTCGCACGCATGACATCACCTCCAGGTCGCCGGTCGGAGCTTGAGCGATGAAACGCCAAGAACCGCGTTGACCGCCAGCGAACCCTGCAGCGACAAAGGCTGCAACGCGACCGTGCGCCCCGAGCCGCCAACCAGAACATTGGCGCCCGCGCCGGCAATGAAGCCGGCATCGGCAGAGACCCCGACATATTCCCCTGCCAACGCGTTGGCAGGGAGACCCTGCGTCGGTGCGAACACGCCCCAGCCCAGCACGCTTCCGGCGCTGACGCCGATGTCGAGCCCGAGCGTGTTGATCGCGCCGTCGTAATATTGCGGCGGAGCCGACGCGAGGCTCGGCGTATAGGTGCATTGCATCGGCTGATGCCCGGCGAAGATAAACCCGACGCTCGGGTCAACCTTGCACATCAGGGCGCCAACCTGTGTCCAGTTACCGGGCGCTTGCGCCAGCGCCGGCACGGCAAGCATCGTCAGGAAGGCAAGAGTCGCGATAAGTCGACGATGGAAATACATGATCAACCAGCCCCTTCTTTCAAGATTCAGAGATTGCGCGAGCAACCATTTACCCCTCGCAGCCTAATTCGACAGACCGCCCATGGCGTATGCCGCCTTGTTGAGAACTCCGGGCGACAAGCCGACCGGACCGAACCATTTCTGAAACACACCCAGGATAGCTCCGCTGCGGTAGATTTCCGCGAGTCCCGTATTGACGGCAAGACGCAGGGCCCAGTCGCCTCGCGGCAGAACGACCGCGTAAGGCTCGATCGACAGATCGTCCGGCAGCATCGAGTAATTGGCCGCATTCTTCATGTGGTTGCCAACCAGCAGAAGCTTGTCGCTGGCAAAACCGTCAACTTTGCCGTTCTCCAGGGCGGCGACGCCTTCGTCGGCGCTCTTCACCGTCACGACAGTCAGATTGAGCTTATGTAGCGCACTTTGATCGTTGATGGCGCGTTCGTTCGTAGTGCCGGAGATCACGGCGATTTTCCTTCCGGCCATATCCGCAAAGGACTGCAGATTGGAAGATTTTGCGACGACGACGCCGGTCGATTCAACGAAAATGACGTTCGAGAAATCGACCTCCTTCATCCTCCCGAGCGTAATAGTGCTCGAGCCGCATTCGAGATCGGCTTGGTTCCCGGAAACGGCCGAGAAGCGTGTCTGGACGTTTACCGGGACCCATTGGATATTGAGGCTCTGCACGCCCAACTGCCGGGCAATCGATTGTGTTGCCAGTTGGCATAGATCCACTGAAAAGCCAGCCGCCTGATTTTGATCATTGGCGAAGGCAAACGGCGTCGCGTCGGTACGGTAAGCAATACGTATGGTTTTCCTTTCGACGATCGAATTGAGGCGACTGTCCACCGGAAATTGCGTCTGCGCCGCGGCCGGAACGGCAAGCACGGCCAGAACAGCGAGCGCCGCAACAAATAAACGATACATGATAACCTCCGCGCTGGTCTTCATTGTCCCACGGTATACCGCACGACAGCAAGCGCGCGTTCGCAAGCTTTGCCCTCGCCAGCGATGTCAGCCATGCGCGCTCGCGCCATCGCATATTTGACCACCTTGACCTTTTTTGCCGGGATGTCGCCCAATCTCGCCTCGGCGGCGGCAATCGAAGCCGGCGTCGGCTGGTCACTCATGCCGGCGAAGCCGCCCTCCTTCGCCATCGGGCCGGTGGCGGCTTTGGCTTCGAGCGCAGCATCGACGCGCGCCTGCATGGCGTCGACGTCGGCTGAACACGGCCCTGCGTAGCTGACGGACAGTGTCTGCGCTTCGTCGCCAAGCAACCTTGCTTAATCTGCGGCCGCAGCCCTTGCGATCCGCATCACCTGCGCTTTGCGCAAGCCCGAGCGCTTGGCCGCAAGGCCAGCGACGAGTTCACCGTACCGTTGTGCCGCGGCCATCATCGCGAGCTCCATCGCTGTGGTGATGAAGCGGGATGGTGGAGGAGGTCCGGCATCGATCCGCTGCCGGCGGCGCGGGTCCTGTGGCTAAAAACGCATCCGTTGCACATGGTCCACCACATGCCGCCAGCAGATGCGGCGGCCAATGACCAAGAGGGTGTGCTGAGCAAGCAGAAGAGGCGGAGGGCCCCGGGCCGGCGCACCGGCAAGCGCCGCCGCAATAACGAAACGAAGCCAATTCTGTCTGCGGCACAATCATGACATCCTTCCGCCAGTGGCAGGCGAATCGCCGCAATGCCGCCAAGAGCACCGGTCCGATCACCCAGGAGGGCAAGGAGCGTTGCCCGCTACGAATACACGCCGTGGCGCCGGGTCAGCCAAATCCTGTTCGCCTTGGACGGTTTCGGGCGGCGCAAACCGCAAGAACGATGGCCTAACTCTTTCGGTCGCGGTGACCGTCAGTCGCCCAACAGCCGGGACGGCGACTAAACAAATCGTTTGGAGCGGCCATTGTACGAGCGATTGGGTTCGTTTCGCGGAGCAGCCGCCGACAGTCCGCGGCGTCGTGGCGCTCACCGAACATCGCGAATGGCTTGACGCGGCGCCGGAGGTCAGATTCGGACCTTTGACGATGTCCGCGTCAAGTCGGTTTTGCCCCCGATCGCGACCGAATGGCCGACGTGGTCTAAGGTCGGCTCAGGGCCAACAACGGCCTCGGGCAGGCAAGGTTAGAGAAGCCTGACAGACTGTGCCTCGATAGCTTCTTGTGTGTGCATTTTGCGGGTCCAGCAGCAAAATGGTGGTCGGCGCGGTTCTCGGCCGCATCCGTACTTTTACCAGTGGCACTGCCCGCTTAGGTGGGTAATATTTAGCTCTTGCTGCCTAAGGCCGAAGCAATGGTTTGCATTGCCTTGGAGTTCGTTGATAGTTTGGAACGTTGCTCGAAGCCCGCCGCGGTCGTGGACGCCATGAGGCAGGCACTGGAGGACTTCGGCATTGATTATTTTTGTTTGAACGTTTTAGCTAATCCCGGACAGCGTTTTGACGAAGTAGTGCTGGCAAGCCGTGTGCCGCCTGGATGGATGGATGTGTATATTCAGGAAAGGTATGTCGACCACGATCCCTCTCAGCGACACGCCCGACGAACAGTTAATCCGTACGAGTGGAAGGACGCTCCCTACGACTGCGAGCGCGAGCCGAAAGCACGCGAGTTTATTCAGCGCGCGCGTGACTTCAAAATTTATAATGGCTTAGTGGTACCTATCCCCAGTCCCTTTGGATGCATCGGCCAGGTCTTTATGGGGGGTCAGAACCCGCGACTTTCGATGGGTGACAGACCGAGTTTGCATTTGATGGCTCTCTATGCGTTTGCCCGCATTGAACAGCTTACTGGCCGCCGTGTCCGCATCTCGACACTGACGACCCGCGAAAAGGAGATATTGACGTGGGCCGCCATGGGAAAAACTGCCTGGGAAGTCGGTGAAATTTTGCACATTTCTAAGCGAACGGTCGACGCTCATCTTCAAGCGGCCGCTCACAAGCTAGGAACACTTAACAAGACGCAGACTGTGGCGGTTGCGCTGCGTCAGAAGCAGATATCGCTATAGATTTTCGCGTCGGCTCCTTGTCGAAAAACGGCGGCGGTTACACCACTAAAAACGGCCGCAGCCTTTTCCGGCCGTCGGTGCGAGTTACGCTTCGGGTCGTTTTCGACCGACCCGGTCGGTTTTGCCTGTCGAATCATGTCTGCTCCGCCCCAGAACGACCGAAGGAATTGGCCCGGCGCTTGTGTCCCGTTCTTAGGGACATGCCCTTGACATTCGTCACTATATCGATTACATCATCCTCATCCCGTTCACGGAGGGACCTTTCGCGAGG
>Ga0335078_10012291_pt1 | contig 12700 bp, 14 predicted proteins | sample Lox_Sample_32_FD_206711 | JGI IMG/M metagenome (GOLD analysis project Ga0335078, IMG submission 206711) | Soil microbial communities from Loxahatchee National Wildlife Refuge, Florida, United States - Lox_Sample_3.2 | ecosystem: Environmental > Terrestrial > Soil > Wetlands | place: USA... | reverse complement strand
CGTTACCAAGGTAGTGTTGAGGCTCGGACTCTCGCCGCTGCTCGGCGTGCTGTCTCGCGACTCGGCGTCCTACGGCTGCAATGCAGTTGCTGTCACAAGCCGGCGCCAGACCCAGGCGCAGGGGACGGAGTCGAGATGAACATCAGAACTCCAGCCGATTTGCTGATCAATGATGGGATGTCCACCGAACGGCATTACACGGTGCAAGAGATTGCCAAAATGTGGAAGCTGTCGGAGACAATGGTTAGGGACCTATTCCGAGAGGAACCGGGTGTGCTGAGGGCTGAGCGTCCGCGCACTCGATTCAAGCGGGGCTACACGACAATCCGAGTACCAGAAACGGTTTTGCGTCGGGTGCACGCGCGTATGATGTTTCGCCCGGCGGCTTAGCCGGCCTGGAGGGTGGCTGATTCTCTCGGTTTAGACGGAGCGGCCGTCCATGCTCGGCGGATGTCCTCTTCGAGTTGCGTTTGAAGGGATTGCACCCATGGCCAGTAGTGCTGTTCGGTGATCTTGATTGATCGATGTCCGAGCAATTTCGAGACACGCTCCAATGGCACGCCTTCACGCAGGAGGCGGACGGCGAAGGTATCGCGGAAGCGGTGCGGGTGACCGTCCGGTACCTTCACGTCGTCACAGAGTCGGCGGAGTGTGCGGCGGTAGTTGCCAACAGCGGTATCGAGGTTGCCTTCGCCTGTCCAAAAATAGTACCTGCCTTGATATGCCTTGAGACCCTGGAGGGCCTCGATCACAAACGGCGGGAGAGGTACGTAAACCCGTGTGCCGGTTTTCATGCGACGAAGGAATAGGCGGTCTCCCGTCACGTGGCTTGTGTCTAATCTGGCGGCATCTCCGATGGCTAATCCGCTGTGCTCCATGAGGCGGATGAGCACTTCGAAGCGACGTAGATGGTCGGAGTCTGTAGCTCTGCCACGGCCGGATTTGGCGCGCTCGGCAGTATACTTCGGTAGTCCATCGTAAATGCGGCGGAGTTCATCATCCTCAAAAGGCAGTGTCGGGCACTGTTCCTGCTCCGTGGGTTCAGGCACCTTTACTGCTGTCGCTGGATTCTTATCAATCCATCCGTTATCGACGCAATAGCCAAAAAATGAACGCAGCCGCTCTAGTTTCTTGGTTGCCGCTAGGTGGCCGTCCTTCCAGTATTGGCGGAACTCGCGCATCATTTCTACGTTCAATTCGGCGAGGAGTTGGAGGGCCCGAGAGGCTGCGAATTCGGAGAGCGTGGGGGAGTGCTTGGTTACGTCGAATCGGCCGGGACCGGTGACGCGCTCGCGCTTCAAAAGAACTTCGTACTTCTTAACAGTGGGCGGCCGGAGTCGGCTACGTGCATCAGTCAGGAATCCCGCGATAGCGTCCTCGATGGTGAGACCTTGTGTCTGTGGCCGCGGCTCGGGAACCTCCCAGGTTCCGCGGGCTTCGGCTTCGGCGATCTGCTGAGATGCTCGCTGCCAACTGGAGGTTTTAAGGCCGCGCCGAACCATCTTTCCGCCAATCATTCCCTCAACGTGAATCGGGCATTGGCAACGGCGGTATGAGCGGTCGTAGCGTGCCTCTTTGGGGAGCTTGCGGTTGGCAACGCATTGCTCGGTGTGCAGGCGGTAGATTTTGAGCATATAAGGTCCCCCGAGCCGCAATTCTAACAAAACGAGGCACAACTCAGCTACAACTGAGATGGATTGTAGTCTTAAGCCACTGATTTTAAACAAAATATAGTGGTGAGCCGGGCGGGATTCGAACCCGCGACCCACGCCTTAAAAGGGCGTTGCTCTACCAGCTGAGCTACCGGCCCACGGACACCTTGTCTGCGGTGAGTGGAAAACGCTGTTCATCCAGTTTATCAGACTCGCCCTAAAGCATTCTTGCCTGTCCTCCGATCTTTCCTTCGTGAACGTCAAGCACCCCCTGCCCGAACAACCCGTCCGCTCCAAAGGGGAAGCCACCCTCCTGCCCGACGGGTGCCCGGAGTTGCCCGCCGTCGTCTGCGATATCAGCCCTTCGGGGATCGGAGTCCTCGCGGATCGCATCCTCGATGCCGGAACAGCCGTCGATGTCCACGTTCACGGTCACGCGGCGCGCGGCATCGTCGCCAGTTGCCGGCCGGCGGGCGCGGCTTTCTATATCGCCATCGCATTGGCGGCGTAATCTCCTGCGCCAGCCGCTATACTTGGTCGTGACGGACCGATGAGCCGGCTCGCAAAGCGTCTTTTTTATATCCTGGTGGCGATCGGAGCGACACTCACGATCGGAACCGTGGGTTTCAGCCTGATCGGCAGGTACTCCGTTTTCGACGCCTTCTACCTGACCTTGACCACCATGACCACGGTGGGCTATGGCGACCGGTTTTCCCACGCCGGACGCGTGTTCAATGCGTTCCTCATCATGTTCGGCGTCACCACTATCTTTATCGCCATCGGCGCCATGACCCAGACCATTATCGAATTCGAGCTGGGCGATGCCCTCGGCAAGCGGCGGAATAAGCGCATGATCGACAAGTTGAAGGATCACTACATCATCTGTGGCTTCGGACGGGTGGGCCGCGGCGCCGCCGCGGAGTTGCAACACGCCGGGGTGCCATTCGTGGTCGTGGACAGCCTCGCGGATCGTGTGGAGCGCGCCATGCTCAGCGGCATGTTGGCGGTCGCGGCCGATGCCACGCGGGACGAAACCCTCCGCCAGGTGGGCATCGAGCGCGCCCGCGGGCTGGTGGCGGCTCTCGCCACGGATGCCGATAACCTCTTCGTTCTGCTCTCCGCCAAAGGCCTGAATCCCAAGTTGTACGTGGCGGCGCGCGCGGCCGAGGAGGGCGCCGAGGAGAAAATGCGGCGCGCCGGCGCCGATGCCGTGTTCGCCCCCTACGCCATCACCGGCCATCGTCTGGCGCAGTCGCTCCTGCGGCCCCACGTCGTGCAGTTCCTCGACTTCACCACCAAGGACGTCGCTATGGACATTAGCATCGAACAGGTGCGTGTGTCGGTCGAGAGCGAGGTGGCGGCCAAAACCATCCGCGAGATGCAACTGCGCCGCAACATGGGTGTGATCGTCATGGCCATCCGCCGGCGGGACGGGAACATGCTCTTCAATCCCCCCGCGGACACCGCGATCGAAGCCGGAGATTATCTCATCGTGATGGGCAAACAGAGCGATCTGACGGCGCTGGAAGAACTCGCCGGCGCCAATGGGTCACGTAGAATATAGTAGTCCCGGTACTGGCATTGTGTTTCGCGCCGCCCTTATAATCGAAAGCGGTTGGAGGTTACCGGTCCATGGCGAACCGCGTCAGGGAGTTTATTGAATCCATCATCTATGCGGGAATGAAACCGGCGGGGCGGTCTTCGGAGGACGCACCCGCCGCCAAGCCAGGCTGGTTCGCGCGTTGGCTCAACGGACCGGCGCAAGCGGACCCGCTTTACCTTACCAATCAAACCTTCGGGCAGAAGGCGCGGCGTGTGCTGTTCCTGCTCTCCCCCATCGTTGTCGTGGTGGCCGGCGGGATTCTGGCCATCGTCCTGTTCGCCCCCAAAACCACCAAGGCGCCCAAGCCGCTCACCGCGGCCGAGGTCCGGGCTAAAGTCCTGCCCGAATTCAACCAGCCGATCAAACTCGAATCGAACCCGGACCTCGAAGTTACCGAGGTGCATTTCGAACATACGGACGGCAACCTGATGGTCGGCAATATTCATAACAAGAGCACTCACCGCATCATTCAGGCGATCATCGTGTTCGAACTCGCCGACCCCTCGAATTCCGAACTCGGCGGCGTCACCGTGACCGAGACCGATCTCGCACCCGGCGCCACACGAACATTTAAGAAGCCGATCGAGCAGAGCAACGCCATGTACGCCCTGGTCCGCGAAGTAGACACACGATAGCCATCGTTACTACTCTGAGACCGCACGTCTTTTTATGACTTACAAGGCCAGTGGAGACGGTCTCTTCGTTTAATGCGGCGCCTGCCAGAGGCCCTGCCGCGCCGCGGCCGCAAGGAATCGGGCTTTTGTTCCGAGAACACACGCCGCCCGCAATCATGGAAGAGTTCCTTCCCGCTAGCCCGCCGGCGCCAGGAACAAATCCACCGGTTCGAAAGACACGATCTTCCACTTCTTGCCCACTCTCTTCAACCGGCACCTGGCTTTCTTCTCCCAACGCTTCATCCCGGGACTAACTTCTTTCGGCTCGAGCGTCAGAATCCAGTCGAGCGTCAAGGTGCGCTCTGCATCGTCTCCGTCGTTGCTGGTGACTTCGATGTTGCAGCCAACGTCTCCCTGGGCTAGCAGCCCCACGACATTCGTGCGCAGCCTGTCGTAACCGGGCATCGAGCGATCGAACGCATCCAGAAACGCCGTCACATTGGCGGCGCTCAGCGCGTCCGCCAGCGAGTGGACCAGGTTCCACGCGTCCTTTTCGGAATCGGCCCGCAGCAAGGCGGCGAGCGAAAGCAAAATCAGGAAGCGGCGCCACATACTTCACGTCCTGTAACTCGCATTGATATGGATATAGCCTTCGGTCAGATCGCACGTCCAGAAGCGCGCCGAACCCTTACCTTTACCGTGGATATGCACCGCAATCTCGCATTCCGCGGCATCCAGTTTCTGTTTGAGCTCCGCCTCCGAAAAATCCGCCGCCAGTCCGCCGCGGCAAACCACCACCTGCTGCATGCGGATGTCTGTTTTAGCGGGATCGAAGGCCACCCCGGCGTTACCCGCCGCGGAGAGAACGCGGCCCCAATTCGCGTCCGATCCCGCGACCGCCGTCTTCACCAGCGGCGAATTGGCGATGGCACGCGCGATGCGCGCCGCGCCATCGTCGGTCATCGTTCCATTCACGCGGATAGTGATGAATTTTCGCGCTCCTTCGCCGTCGCGGGCGATGGCCTGCGCCAGGCTCTCCATCACGTTCGTCACCGCCTCCGCAAATTTGGCCCGTTCGGGAGGGTCGGGCCGCACGCCGGAAGCGCCGTTGGCGAGCAGCAGTACGGTGTCGTTGGTGGACGTGTCTCCATCCACCGACAAGCGATGGTAACTGCGCTCCACCGCGCGCTTGAGAATCGGCCGCAACTGCGCCGGCGGAACATCCGCATCGCTGAGGACGAAACCGAGCGTCGTCGCCATCATCGGCTGGATCATGCCCGAGCCCTTCGTCATGCCCGCGATGCGCACCGTGCCGCGGCGCAGTCTCACTTCCGCGAACGCGGTCTTCGGCGCCAGATCCGTCGTCAGGATGGCCCGCGCTACCTCCTCGAAGCGCCCGGGGTTGAGCCCTTCGGCCAGGCGGGGCAGGGAAGTGGTGATCTTGGCGGCGTCGAGTTCCACGCCGATCACGCCGGTGGATGCCGTCAGCACCTGCGCCGGCTGGAGTTTGAGCAGTTTGGCCGCGGCTTTCGCGGTCGCGAGCGCCACGGCGTCGCCGGTTCGCGTGGCGCAATTGGCGTTGCCCGCGTTCACCAGGATCGCGCCCGCCGATCCGTGCGAGCGTTGCAGATGGCGGCGGCACAGACGCACCGGCGCGGCCTGCACACGATTCCGCGTGAAGACCCCGGCGGCCGAAGCGGGAAGGCCGCTGACGATCAATGCCAGATCGTCTTTCTCCGCCGCGCGAATGCCGGCATAGGTGGAGGAGTACAGGTAGCCGAGGGGAAGTTTCAAGCGGGAGCGCCTCCTAAATACTCATTTTCGGCCAATCGCTGGCCGTTCGCGAAATCGGCGGCGGGAATGCGTTTGCGGCCCTCCATCTGCACCTCGACCAGTTCGAGCGCTCCCGTGCCGCAGTGCACCACCGGCGGCCGCACGCTGGCGAAACTGCCGGGCGCGCCCGCCGGGCTCCCGCTCCTGAGGCGCGATCTCCAAATGTGCAGCGCTTGCCCGCGAAATGCGGTGGATGCGCCGGGCCACGGCTGCAATCCGCGCACCTGGTTGTGGATGGCGCGCGCATCGCGCGTCCAATCGATGCGGCCGTCTTCTTTTTTGAGCAGCGGCGCGTAAGTCGCCTGCGTGTTGTCCTGCTTCTCGGGCACGATCCGCTGCTGCTCCAGTCCCGCCAGCGTCTCCACCAGTAAGTTCGCACCCATTGCGGCGAGCCGCCCGCCCAACTCGACGGCGGTCTCGTCGGGCCCGATATCGGTTTCCGCCTTGAGCAGCATGTCGCCGGTGTCGAGACCCGCATCGATCCGCATGGTCGTGACGCCCGTGCGCATTTCCCCATTGAGGATCGCCCACTGGACCGGCCCCGCGCCGCGATACTTCGGCAGCAGCGATCCGTGCACGTTGATAATCCCCAGCGGCGCCATGTCGATGATGCTCTGCGGAATGATCTGCCCGTAACCCACCACTATCATGGCGTCCACCGCGATGGCGCGCAAACGCTCCACCGCTTCCGGCCGCCGCACGCGCTCCGGCTGATACACCGGCAAACCGAGCCGCAATGCCGCCTGCTTCACCGGCGGAGGCGCGGCATTCTGGCCTCGCCCGCGCGGACGGTCCGGCTGCGTCACCACCATAAGCGCGCTGTGCCCGGCGGCCACAATCCGTTCCAGCGTAGGTACGGCGAACGCCGGCGTCCCCAGAAAAATCAGGCGCATGGCCGGCGTTTAACCCCACTCCCCCGCGCGCTGCATCTTCTTGATCTTTCGCTTGATCAAGTCGCGCTTGAGCGCGCTGATGTGCGTGATATAGAGCCGCCCGTGCAGATGCTCCGTCTCGTGCAGGAACGCGCGCGCCAGCAGATCTTCGCCGGTCTTCTCGTACTCTTCGCCCTTGGCGTTGTGCGCGCGGATGGTCACCCGCTTCGCCCGCCGCACCTGCTCGCGGAAGCCGGGAATGCTCAGGCAGCCTTCCTCACCCACCTGTTTGCCTTCCACGGTCACGATCTGGGGATTGATCAGCACCAGCTTCTCGGCCTCGTTCTCGCCATTCGACGTGTCGATGACGGCGATCTTCCGGCCGATGCCGATCTGCGGCGCGGCCAGCCCCACGCCCTTGGCGGCGTACATCGATTCGAACATGTCCGCGAGCAGTTTGTGGAGTTCGGGTGTGTCGAACTCGTGCACGTCTTCGGCTTCGCGCTCCAGCACGGGGTTTCCGAATTTCACGATCGGGTAAACCATAGCGGTCAGAAATCCTTCACTTGTTGCAGATAGCCTGCGTAATTGCGGCGCGTTTCCGCGAGCGAATCGCCACCGAACTTTTCGAGAAATGCCTGCGCCAGTACGATCGCCGCCATGGCCTCGCCCACCACTCCGGCGGCCGGCACCACGCAAACGTCCGATCGCTCGTAGGCGGCCAGCGCCGGTTCGCGCGTGACGAAATCCACCGATTCCAGCGGCCGGCGCAGCGTGGAAATGGGTTTCAACAGGCCCCGCACCACCAGGTCCTGGCCGTTGGTAATGCCGCCTTCGAGCCCGCCGGCGCGATTGGCCCCGCGCGTAAAACGCGATTCGCCGCGATCATAATGGATCGTGTCCTGGACTTTCGATCCGAAACTCGCCGCTCCTTCCGCCGCCGCGCCGATCTCCACGCCTTTTACCGCCTGAATCGAAACGATGGCCTGCGCCAGCCGTCCATCGAGACGCGCATCCCAGGTGGCGTGCGACCCCAGCCCAGGCGGCAGCCCGCGCGCCACCACTTCGAACACTCCACCCACGGTATCGCCGGTGCGATAGGCCTCGTCTACCGCTTCCTTCATGCGCTCTTCGACGGCCCCATCCACACAGCCCAACAGCACGTTGTCTTTTCGGCTGAGCGCCACCAGTTCTTCCCATTCCGCGCACCGCGCCAGCGACACCGGGCCCACCGCCACCACGTGACTCAGCACCTGGATGCCGAACTCGCCAAGGAGCGCCTTCGCCATCGCGCCCACGGCCACGCGCACGGCTGTCTCGCGCGCGCTGGCACGCTCTAAAATGTACCGTGCGTCGTGAAAATTGTACTTAATGGCACCTGCCAGGTCGGCGTGGCCCGGACGGGGGCGCGTCACCGGTTTCCGCCTGTCATTCCCACCGGGTAGATTCTCCACGGGGAGCACTTCCGTCCAGTTCTCCCAGTCCTTGTTCCGGACCAGAATCGCCACCGGCGAGCCGATGGTGTGGGAATGGCGCACTCCGGCCACAATCTCGGCGCAATCGGCTTCGATCTTCATGCGCCCGCCGCGGCCGTAGCCCTGCTGGCGCCGCCAAAGCTCCCGGTTGATGCGATCCAGCGATATGGGTACGCCGGCGGGCAGCCCCACGAGCGTCGCTACCAGGCACTCCCCGTGGGATTCGCCGGCCGTCTCAAAGCGCAACATGCCAATGGAGTTTTTATGGTAGCAGACTGGAACAATTGCTTGCCTTTGTTCGTATTAGACTGGGAACGGAGAAATTGTGGTGAAACTTCTCTTGTGGCTCATTCTGCTGTTCTTCTGCTGGCCTCTGGCGCTGGTAGCGCTGGTGCTGTACCCCCTGGTATGGCTCCTTCTGCTGCCGTTCCGGATTGTAGGAATTGCCGTGGAAGGGGCGCTGGAACTGGTTTGGGCGATTGTGACTCTTCCGGCGAGGCTGTTGCGGGCTCTGTAGGTCAGGCTTCGCGTTGGCCCATGGTGAACTGAATCAGCAGAACGGCCAGGCTAAGCACCAGCAGAATGTGTACAAAGCCCCCGAGAGTGTAAGCGGTGGCCATACCCAGGACCCAAAGCGCCATCAAAATGATTGCCAACCAGATCATCTTGTCCTGAGCAGAGCAATTGAGGGACCAGCTTGGAGCGCGGCGGCTACCCGGGGAAGCGGAGCTCCACCGGCGCCGGAATTCCGGGCTGTTGGAACGCCTTCGAGCCCTGCGTGCGGAACTCGTAGCGCTCAATGGCGACGGCGGCGCCTTTTTCGTTGCTCCGCACCACGCAGCCGTAAATCATCAGCTTCATGGGGCAGGAGTCGTTGAGCAGCACCGGCCAATTCATGGAGAGTTCCACCGGCATCCCCGAGGTGAGCATGTTTTCCGTCGAGAACCACACCCCGCTGCTCGAAATATTCACCGTCCTGCCGGTACCGGTTTCGGCTATCCGCTGCCCGTATAGCATCTTGTAACGGACATCCTGTTCGATCTGAAAACGCCGTTTCATACGGCGCTCGCGTTCACCGACTCTCGCTCCGGGCTTATCCTCTTGATGGGTCTCGATCACCACGCACCGCCTTCTTCCGCAAAGTTACACCGGTGCGCGCGGGTTCCTCAATATCTCTTTAGTTACTTTAGGCTTGCTAACGGGTCGTACTGCCAGTTCGGAACTGCCAATGGTTCCAATGGGTTGGAGACTTTCAGACGAGGATCCAGCAGGCAACTGGACAATCGGGTCTGAAATTAGTAATATAGAAACAACGACACAGACAGCATCCCTTGGCGGCTCGTCCCCTCCGGCCGCCAATTCTCTGAGTGCAGGCCCCCCAGGTACCCACCTCGGGGGCTTTTCGTTTTTGGGCAGAACCGCGCACAGAGCGCGCGCGGCTATCTTCGCCGGAATACCCGCGATTCCAGCTCGTGCGCCGTCGGAAAGGTGCGCGAAATGTGATCCTGCCAGCCCAAGCCTTCTTCATCGGCGAGGCACCAGAGGATTCCGAGAACCGAAAAGAGACTCAGGCAGGTCCCCGCCAGCCGCGCCGCCCGCTGCCGGGGCTCGGGTGTGAAACCGTCGAAGGTGATCAGCCGCAAATGCGTCGCTCGCATCCCCACGGTTTCGGTGCCCGCCACCGTCCAAAAGAGTTCGTAAGTGGCCGCGATCACGCCCGCGAGGCAGGCGAATACGATCAGGCTCGGCCGCGTGATGACGATTTCGCCCCGGCACAGAACGAATGCCAGCAGGCACAGTCCGTACGCCACGACGATCATGGTCAGATCGATGGCCGCGGCAAGCGCGCGATGCAGCGTGGTAGCCACGGGAGCTTCGCAGTAAATCACACCATCGACCGTGGTTCCTAAAGTCTTCGATTTGGTCTGCACCGGCGCGAAGAATTCGAACTCGCCCTGGCCCTCGGCCGCCGGACGCGGAGCCCTGCGGGACGGGGGTTTGCCGCCGGCAAGCGTGCCCGGAGTGCTGGCTTTCGCCCGCGGACGGGGCGGCACGCGGTTCGGCATGGCGATTACATTCGGCGAAAACAAGCTGCCCTGGACCGCGTTGGCGAGATCCGTCCGGCGAATCCGCGGCTCTTCCGCCACCATGACCGCCGACTGAAATTTCGTCGCCAGCGCGCCGCTGGTGCGATGGACCGTCAACTGGCTATTCAGAGTGTCTCCGGGCGTCCGGCCGCACCGCCGGCAACGATGATCCAACTCAGAGTTCCGCGCTCCGCAATGGCTGCAAGTCATGTCTTTTGAAACCACAAGCTGCCTGTCCGAGTCCCACGAATTGTGCTACCTTGCCGATTGGTCCTCTTCCGGCTCAGCTCTCTCATCGTTTTTAGCACAAGAGTTCCGCATTGTCACCAAAAATCTTCGAGTATTACGTACATTTTGGGGTTTACCTTACTGTGGGGGCTGGGTTTACCCGCCCGGCTTGCCGCTCAGGACGGCCCCCGTACGGAAACTTCGCGCGGGTCGCTGCGAAATCTCCCCAAACCGGTCATGACCAAGGAGCCACCGCCCGCCGTGGACCCTTCCACCCTCGCGCCCGGCGAATGGGTGGTGGTCTTGAGCCCCTTCGGCTGCCGGGGCTCTGTCGAAATGGTAGTGGGCTGGATCCGCACCATCCACGTGCCAATCGCCGGCCACACCGACTGCACCGACAGCTTCGAGCCTAACGGCATACGCACCATGCACGCGTATCCGGCCGAGATCGTCGGCCAGCGCCAGATGTTCCGCGCCGATAACATTGTCTACAACAGCGAGACCGAAGACCTGCACGCCGAGGGGCACGTCTACTATTACAATTTCGCCCGCAACGAAAAGATCTGGTGCGACCGTCTCGACTACCACACCGAAAAAGGCAACGAGCACGGCAGCTTCTACCGGGTGGTCGGCGAAACCATGCCCAAAATCGTCACCCGTCCCAAGCAGGGCATTCTCTACGCTCCGAGCGCGCCGTTTCATTTCGAGGGCGAGTGGGCGCAGCGCGATCACGAGAAATACATCCTGCACAACGGCTGGGTCACCAACTGCACGGTGCCGAAACCCTGGTGGCGCCTGGTGGGGCGGAGGTTCGACATCATCCCGCGCGAGCGCGCCAAGGGTTACAACAGCGTGTTTTATCTCGCCGGCGTTCCCATCTTTTTCCTGCCCTGGTTCTACCATCCCCTCAATCGCGAACCCGGCAAGAGCGGATTCCTGCTGCCCGCCCCGGGGCACAATTCCCTGCGCGGATTTTATCTGGGAGCGGGATATTACTGGCACATCAACCGCAGTTACGACCTCACGTACGAGACGCAATTGTTCACTTCCGGCATCAAAACCAATCACCTCGAAGTACGCGGGAAACCGGTGGAGGGGACCTCGTTCGACGTGGTATTATTCGGCTCGCTCAATAACCGTTTGAACGATTATTCTCCGCAGGGACTCACTGCGTTCGGCGTGGTGAGATCGAATCTGGGCGGCGGCTGGACCGCCGCGGGCACGCTGAATTACACCACCACGCTGCTTTTCCGCCAGGACTGGTCGCAGTCTTACAACGAAGCCGTCGGTTCGGAGATCGACTCCTCCGGGTTCGTGGGCAAGAGCTGGTCGACTTACGCGTTCGACGTGGTGGTGGCGCGGACGCAGGTGTTCACCGAAGTGGAACAGCCGATTACCAATTCCACGACCGGTAAAACCAGCCTTACGCCGCCGAATTCCGTCAACATCTATAAGCTCCCCGAAATGCACCTGGCGAGCCGCGATCACAGCATCTTCGACAATCTCCCCATCTGGTATTCGTTCGATGCTTCGGCCGGCATGATGTCCCGCAACGAGCCGATCTTCAACAGCGCGGGCACGAATGTGGTCGACCAGTTCCAGACGAATTTCTTTACCGGCCGCGTCCATCTGGCCCCGCACCTGACCACGGCGTTTCATCTGGGACCGGTCCACTTCGTCCCCAGCATCGGCATCGACGAGACGATCTACTCCGAAGCGCAGATTCCCTACCAGACTTATTTCCATGCCGCCGGTACGGACCTGGTGCGCAGCGCCCGCGATTTTTCCGTCGCCGTGATTCTGCCCTCGCTGGAGAAGATCTACAACAGGAAAACGTTCCTGGGCGACAAGGTGAAGCACGTGATCGAACCGCGCGCCACTTACGATTACGTCACCGGCATCGGTAGCGATTTCGACCGCTTTGTCCGCTTCGACGATACCGACATCCTGGCGAACACGAGCGATCTGGATCTCTCGCTGACCAATCGCCTCCTGGCCAAACGCGGCGACACGGTGACCGAAATCTTCAGTTGGACTCTGGAACAGAAACGATACTTCGACACCACCTTCGGCGGCGCGCTCGTTCCCGGCCAGGCGAACGTGTTCGCGGCCACCGCCGACCTGAGCGGCTACGCGTTTGTGGTGGATCCGCGCAGCGCCTCGCCCGTGGTCTCGACCGTGCGCGCGACACCGATTCCCGGCCTTTCCGCCCAATGGCAGGCCGAATACGACCACTGGGAGCGCGCGCTCGTGAACAGCGCGTTTTCCGTGGACTACACCTGGCGGCGGTACTATCACGTCTCAGCCGGAGAGATCGAGGTTCACAACAACCCCAT
>Ga0335078_10012290_pt1 | contig 12700 bp, 11 predicted proteins | sample Lox_Sample_32_FD_206711 | JGI IMG/M metagenome (GOLD analysis project Ga0335078, IMG submission 206711) | Soil microbial communities from Loxahatchee National Wildlife Refuge, Florida, United States - Lox_Sample_3.2 | ecosystem: Environmental > Terrestrial > Soil > Wetlands | place: USA... | reverse complement strand
TCTTCAGGACCTGCACCGCAAGTTGGAAGGGATCGATAGAGTGCTGGCCGATCCCAAAGTCACCACCGTTCGCCTGGTCACCAATCCGGAAAAGATGGTACTCAAAGAGACGCAGCGGGCTTTCACCTTCTTCTGTCTTTACGGCCTGACGGTGGACGCCGTTATTGTCAATCGCATCTTGCCGCCGGGCCTGACGGACAGTTTCTTTACCACATGGCGCGAGACGCAGGAGCGTTGGATTCAGGCTATCGAGGAGTTCTTCGCTCCGGTGGAGGTCTGGAAGGTCCCGCTGTTTCAGGATGAGGTGCTGGGCGCCGACCGCCTGCGCGGGTTGGCCCAAATGCTGTTCGCGGACCGCGATCCCTCGGACTGTTTCTACGATCAGGCGCCGTACCGGTTCCGCAAAGTGAATGGCAACTACCAGCTTCAACTCCGGCTGCCTTTTGTCACCGGCAAGGAAATCAACCTGCACAAGCACTTGGACGAGCTGATCATTCGCATCGGCGCGCTCAAGCGGCACGTCTCGCTGCCGCAGCGTATGGTCCAGTTTGAGCCGTTGAGCGCGCGCATCAAGGACGGCGAGCTTATCGTGGTCCTGGGGAGGGAGCATGCCCAGAAAAAGACAGAATCCGACCAACGGCGCCCGGCGTGAGCCGGCGCCCGAGATTCCCCCGCTGGCGGTGTGGTTCCTGCGGGAAATTCTGCCGCTCCTGCATCGTCGCAGGAAACGAGCTTCGCGTTCGCGCCGGCACCTTAAGAACGCGGGCATCGAAGTACTGGAGGCGATGCGCACCTGCCTCGACGACGCCATCGAGTGGCTGCGCGAGGAGGATCGCCCTGCGCCCATAAAGCGCATTGAGGTGCAGGATTGAGAAAAGGCGGTGGCGAGGGCGTGGGCGGCGAGTGCGCAGAGCGATGTGGTTTGACTGCCTGTTCTCCCGGGTTCGCCGGTCGCGAGAAATCGGGCTGAAAACCGGGAACAAAGCCAATATGTGCCGTAGAATCAGCAAACCGGTGCGTTACCTTCAGATGTTGGCACGGTTGACGGGGTATCTGAACGGCAGGGATTCTTGCGAGTCGGGAAAGGCGAGGTTCGGTCCCGCCCTTTCTGCGGAAAGAAGGCCGAAAGCGAGGAACAAAGCCAATATGCCTTTTAGAATCAATGGGTTGTTCCCTTTGCTTTGATGGCAAGGCCTTGAGCAGATGCGCGGCCTCTGAGGCCGTAAGGCTGACCTGCCCAGGCCGAACCCAGGAACGAGTACGGCCTGCTACAAAGCAACCTTAGCTCGGAACCGATTTTAACGCGTACGGCGCGAATGTTCTGCTCTTTTGATGAGGGGCAGCGGAAACTCGCCCGTGCCAAGGGTCTCCGCGTCCTGCCGGCGTGAGCACCTCGTGGCCTAAGGAATCTGTGTGAGAACTCGGCGGTGGCTGCGTGACCGCCGGTTCTGTGTCCTGGGCGCATTCGGCGGTCACAGACGTCACAGACCGCCGCGACAGCCGAGTTCTCACACGGGTTCTAGCGCTGCATTCGAACGGGTGGACCGATGAAGGTACGTGTTCTTTTCTTTGGCGCCAGCCACGACATCACGGGCTTCGAGGAGGAGCGGATCGAGCTCAAGAACGGCGAGGCCTCGCTAGGTGATCTTCGACGCCGTTACGAGACCCGCTTCCCGAGGCTGAGCGAGATGGGCAACTCATTGCTTACGGCCGTCAACCAGGAAATCCGCAGCGGGACATGGCCGCTGAAGGATGGAGACGAAGTGGCCTTTCTTCCTCCGGTGAGTGGCGGGCAGGATGGCGGCGGTGACCGCAACGGAAGCCAGCCGGCCGACTTCTTCGTGTTGACGCGCGAGATGATTCCCACCGCGCGCCTGGTGCATGAGTTGAAAGCAGCAGCGGATGGCGCCGTGGTGGTGTTCGAGGGCATCGTGCGCGACCATTCCGGCGCTCGCCGCACCCTTTATCTCGAATACGAAGCCTATGAATCGATGGCGCTGGCCAAAATGAAAGAGATTGGCTCTGAGGTGGCGTCAAAGTTCAAGATCGACCGCGTCAGGATCATCCACCGGCTGGGGCGCATCGAAATAGGCGAGACCAGTGTTGCGATTATCGTCACCGCCGGGCACCGCCGGCCGGCCTTCGAGGCTTGTCATTACGCGATCGACCGCTTGAAGCAAGTGGTGCCGATCTGGAAAAAAGAATACTTCGAAGGCGGCGCGGTGTGGACGGAAGGGGAGATGGCGGCGAGCAGCAGGCGCTAGGCGGGAAGCAGTGAGCAGCAACCAGTATCTGGCAGGCGTGACCCCTTGTGGTAGCGGCTTTGTCGCAGATTTCTACCGTTTTCTGCCAGGGTAGCATGGGCCACACTGTTTTGGCCCTCTGTTTGTGCGGTTGGGCCGAACTTTCGAAAGGGGTTGGACTTTTGACTTTTGACTGTCGAGGTTCAACTTCCTGTCCAGTTCCGGCTATGCTGGGATAGGGCATTTCCCGAAAGCACTTCATGGAGAATTATCTTAGCGCCGCCGTAGAGATCGCCCGCGAAGCCGGAGCGCTGTTAGCCCAGCTTTCGAAGCGGCCGCACGAAATTACTTACAAGCGCCCCTCGGACCTGGTCACCGAAGCGGACCGGCGTTCTGAGGCTCTCATCGTGGAGCGACTGAGGAATCGCTTCCCCAAACACGCCATCGTCAGCGAGGAGGGCGGCGGCCAAAAGACAGATTCCGACTACTGCTGGTACGTCGATCCTCTCGACGGCACCACCAATTTTGCCCACGGGTTTCCGGTATTCTGCGTGTCGATGGGCCTCGCTTATCGGGACGAAGTTGTGGCGGGGGTGGTGTACGATCCGATGCGCGACGAACTCTTCACGGCCGAGCGCGGCTCGGGTGCGTATCTCAACCAGCAGCGCATTCACGTCTCGACGCACGACCGCCTGAGCGAATCCTTGGTAGCCACCGGATTTCCGCCTTTCATGCGTCACCACGAGCTGAACATCGATCTCTATTACAGCTTTACCAAGCTCACTCATGGCGTTCGACGGGCGGGCTCCGCCGCTCTTGACCTCTGCTCGGTGGCGGCCGGCCGCTTCGAGGGATTCTGGGAACTGAAGCTGAATCCTTGGGACAAGGCCGCAGGAAGCTTGATGGTGGCCGAAGCCGGCGGACGCGTCACCGATTTGGCAGGCGGACCATTCGAGCTTCTGGGCGAAGCGATCTTCGCGTCCAACGGACGCGTGCACGAACAGATGTTGGCCGTGTTCCTGGAGCACGACGCCCAAAGCATCGGCGCGGGGCCCAAGGTTTCCAGCCCCGTAAGCGGGTAGCCTCGGTTCGGGGTTCCAGCCGTCTCCCTCCGGAAGGGGTGGTGCGGAGGGCTGGGTGAGGGTTGCCAGCAAGCGAAGCAGGATACTGATGACCATGCCGCGCACCGGAATTTGAATGAACCCACATCTTACAGCGCGCACCTGGCTTCGCGAGCACCGCAAGGTAATCACGCTGCTCGACCAAGATTCCGGGTTTGCCGAGCCCTCGAGGCCTTCATCCGGTCTCGTGAAGGAGGGCTTGCAATCCTACCGCCGGCGAAGGGCAACCCGGCGTCCGCGCAGGCCGCTGCGCCGGCCCGCGCTCACCCTGCTTTCTTTGGGCCGCTCGGAGCTGGGGGCCCAGAAGCCGCTCTGGCTGATCGACCCGGAAATCACCAACACCACCATCTGGTTGCACCGCTTGCCGCCGGTTCTCGAGGGCCTGAAGATCGTGCACCTCACAGACATTCACCACAGCCTCTTCACCCCGCTCGAAGAAGTGGAACGGGCCGTGCACCTGGCGAACCGCCTGGAGCCCGACGTCGTAGCCCTCACCGGCGATTACGTGACCCTCTCGACCGCCTACATCGGCCCGGTGGCCCGGGCTCTCGGCCGGCTGCGGGCCCGCCGTGGCGTGTTCGCCGTTTTGGGTAACCACGATTTTCAGGTCAATGCAGACGAGGTGACACACGCTCTCCGCTCTCACCACATCCGGGTTCTGCGGAACTCGCGACACCCCATCCACGCTGGGGGAAGAACCCTGTGGATGCTCGGCGTTGATGATCTTTGGTGGAACTCGGACGACCTTCCGGCGGCTTTGGAGTCTGTTCCGGCGCGCGACGCGAAGGTTCTGCTCTGCCACAATCCTCTCGGCATCTGGCAGGCCTCCGCTCGGGGGATTGACCTGGTGCTCTCCGGTCACACTCACGGCGGACAAGTGCGCCTGCCGGGCTTCCGTTCGCTGTACCGTTCCAAGCTGGGGGAACGCTTCGTCGAGGGCTGGAACCGGCTGCACGGCACCCAAATTTATGTCAGCCGCGGCATCGGCAAAGTGGTGGTACCCATCCGCGTGGCCTGCCCCGCGGAAATCGCTTGCCTGCACCTTCATCGCGCTCGTAGCCAGCGCGCCCCCAACTGAGCTCCCGGCGGCTAGCCAATGACTATCGGTGTAGGCAGCACATCTAGCCAGACGAGCTCACAGTCAACTGCATTGCCTCGGCTGCGGCGGGAGCTTGGCCTGCTGCAGGCTACCTCTCTAGCCATCACCGACATGGTGGGCATCGGCCCTTACATCACCATTCCCCTGTTGCTCGCCACCATGGGGGGGCCGCAGGCCATGCTGGGCTGGCTGGTGGGAGCGGCGGTGGCCTTCTCCGACGGCCTCGTCTGGGCCGAGCTCGGCGCCGCTCTTCCCAAGGCCGGCGGCAGTTACAACTACCTGCGCGAAGCCTACGGACCGGCCGGCGCGGGACGCTGGCTTTCGTTCCTGATGGTCTGGCAGATCATGTTCTCGGCGCCGCTTTCGGTCGCCAGCGGCAGCATCGGCTTCGCCGGCTACTTCCACTACTTCGCGCCCGGAATGCCCGCCTGGGGCGAGCGCGTGATCGCCGCTTGTTTTCCGTTGCTGCTGGTCGCGCTGCTCTACCGCCGAATCGGCCTCATCGGCAATCTCTCGGTGGTGCTGGCGGCCGGAGTTCTGATCGGCTGCGTCTGGATCATCGTATCGGGACTTCCGCACTTCAGCGCCGCCCGGCTCTTCGCTTTCCCTCACGCCGCCTTCCGGATGAACTGGGTTTTTTGGGCCGGTCTCGGACACGCCACGCTGTATGCCCTCTACGACTACTTCGGCTACTACAACGTGTGTTATCTGGCCGAGGAGATTCGCAATCCGGGGCGCGTGATTCCTCGCGCCATTGTTCTTTCCATCGCGACGGTGGGGGCGCTTTACGTGCTCATGACGTCTGCCTTCGTCAGCGTGATCCCCTGGCCGCGCCTGCTTCACAGCAAGTTCATCGCCTCGGAATACATTCAACTGTTGCAGGGTAGCGCGGCGGGCAAGGTCATGACGGTGCTGTTGCTGTGGATCGCCTTCTCCTCGGTGTTCTCGCTCCTGCTCGGCTATTCCCGCATTCCGTACGCGGCCGCCCTCGACGGCAACTTCTTCCGGGTCTTTGCGCGCCTCCACCCCGAGGGTCGCTTCCCCTACGTCTCGCTGATCGCGCTCGGTGCTATCGGCTCGCTGTTCAGCCTGGGCAAGCTGAGCGAGGTGATCGGCAGCCTGATCGCAACCCGCGTTCTCATCCAATACCTGCCGCAGACCATCGGATTCTTTCTGCTGCGGCGCCGTCGGCCCGGGCTCGTGCGGCCGTTCCGAATGTGGCTTTATCCGGTGCCAGGCATCGTCTCCATCGCCGGATGGCTCTATGTGCTGATCACCGCTGCTCCCAGGTCCCTTGTCTTTGCGGGCGCCATATTGCTCGTGGGCAGTGCTGCCTATCTTGCACGGGCGCAACGGCACGGCGAGTGGCCTTTTGGCGCAGCACAGGCTGAGCTGTGACGGCGTCCTGGGCTAAGCATGGCGTGGGCGGCGAAGCGCGCGATGCGGCAAGCGCGACTTGGTTGAGCGCTGCCGGCGTGTTAGTCTGAAACCTCGACACCGGCGCTTGACCCGTTCATCCGCTGGCGCGGGCTGTGAGGTGTGCCATCCAAATCGAACTGTCAGGCGAGCCGTTCACTTTGAGCGAAGTCGATGTTGCCTCGGCCATCCGCGGCTTGCGCCTCGCGCTGGGCAAGACGCCGGAGAGCATGGCCGGACTCATCGGCTGCAGTTCGGCCGGATATCAGAAGTGGGAGGAAGGCACGGCCACGCCGGGAGCTCAGTGGCTGCTGCGGATCTTACAGCTGTGCCCCGACGAAGAGACGCGAAATGCATTCCGGATCCGCGCCGAGCGCCGCGCCAGGCCACGCCTTCGATACGACGAGCGGACCCTTGCGGAGGGAGCGTCAGCGGCGCGCGCCTGCACCACCTACGCGGAGTGCTGCGACTTGGCGCACCGAGCCCTTGATCTTCTTCACGCTTCCGCTGAATCCGGCGACGAGGCGGCGGGCGCCAGGCTTCGATGGTTCGCGCAGAACCTTCAAGGCGTTGCGGACTACTTCAGCAGTTTACATACGTAGCCTGTCTGAATCCGCGGCTCTTGCCGGAGCGCGGCTTTCCACGGCGGAGCCGCTGGTGGCGAAAACCGCCTGATAGGCGCGCAGCACGTCTGCGAGGGAGACCACACCCTCCAGGTGCTGCAAGTTGGTGCGGCTGACGACGGGCAGCAACGGATGGTCGCCGATTCGCCGCAGCGCGACGTCAAGCGGTTGATCAGCGTGGAGATGCGGCAGGCTGAGTCGCTCTCGGTCAGGCAAGTCCACCAGCAGGGCCTCGCGTTTGCCCTGCTGAGCCTGCAAGACCAGCAGTTCCTTGCTGACGCCACTCCAGCCGCGTGTGCCTTGATCGACCAGGAAATACTGATCGGCTGAGTTCTGCACGAGGTTGAGCGCCTCTGCTACCGTTTGGTCCCCGCGCAGCACTTGACCTCTAAGCGGGCGCATGGCGCTTTCGACCTGCATCACATTTTCCTCGCGCTGCTCCTCCATCGAGGGCAGGTCCATGCCTTCCTGGCGGGCGAGCATATCAAAGAGCGCGATCTTCTCGTACCTCCGGCTGATGATGTACGCGATGGTGTTCGAAATCATCACCGGCACGATGATGGAGTAGTTCCCACTCAGTTCGAGGACCATGAAGACGGAGGTCATCGGAGCGCGCAGAAATCCGGCAAAGACCGTGCCCATGCCGACCAAAGCGTAGGCGCCCACGGAGCCCGTGAGACCAGGGAAGAAGTGGCGCTCCACGCCGCCCACGGCCCCTCCGAGCATGGCTCCAACAAACAGCGAGGGGGCAAACATCCCGCCGGGAGTGCCGCTCGAAAAAGAGAGCACCGTGGCCACGATTTTGAACGCGGCCAGCAAAATCATGATCTGCCAGACGTACTGGTCGTGCATAGCCTGGTCGATGGTCTCGTAGCCTGCTCCCATCACTTGAGGGAAGACAAGGCCGATCAGGCCGATCAGCAGACCGGCCAAGGCGGGTTGCACGTAGTGAGTGCGGTACGGCATGCGCATCAAACGAGGCCGAAGGACCGCGATCAGTCGGGAGAACGCTACGGAAGCGACGCCTCCCACCAGACCCAGAACCGCGTAAGCCAGCAATTCGGAGGGATGGCCGAGGCGATAGCTGGTGACCCGGAACAACGGTTCGGAGCCAAGAAAATTCCTCATCACCACCACGCTCGAGAGGGCCGAGAGGACGATTGCGCCCAGTACGCCTGCGCTCCACTTGCCGATCACCTCCTCGATCACGAACAGCACCGACGAAATAGGAGCGTTGAAGGCGGCCGCCAGGCCCGCGGCCGCGCCTACGGGTGCGATCAATCGGAAGTTTTCGCGCGATAGCCGAAGACGCCGTCCCAGCGCCGACGCAAAGCCGGCCCCAATCTGCAGCGACGGGTCCTCCGGCCCGAGAGATTGGCCGCTGCCGATGGCCAGCGCGCAACAAATGAACTTGCCCACAACCGTGCTGAATGGGATGTGTCCGCTTGAAATGTAAACCGCGGCCTTGGTTTGGTTCACGCCGCTGCCTCGTACTCGAGGGAAGACCCGAATGACCAGAAACGCGACCACGAGTCCGGCCAGCGTGGGCACCAAGAGCACACGGAGGTGAGAAGGGGCGAGGGCCGAGCCGAGCAACCACAGGCGAGTGAAGCCGATGGCGATTTGAAAGCAGACCACCAGCAAGCCTGATGCGAGGCCCACCAGCACCGAAAAGAAAAGGAATAGCTGGCCTTCCGTCAACTGGACCAGACGGAGGCGTTCGACCGCTCGGGAGAGCGCTTTTCGCGCGTCGGCGACTTTCGAACTCAGCCCGGGCTGGGGACCGAGATTCGGCTCGGCGGGGACTGTGGTCTCGGGAATGACGGCGCGTTCGGTCATTTTCCGGCACCCTCGTGTTCCTGCGCGATAGTTGCGAGCGCGCGATCAAGGGGGTCAGGGGGGCCGCACTCGTTTGCGGGCGCCTGTTCAACGTGGAAGACGAAGTCCATGATCTGAGTCATAAGGTCCGGATCGCGGCGAAGCGCGGCGAGATTAACATTGGGCTGCAGCGCGCGAGCCTCATCCGCAAGCATGGCGGAGCCGGCGCGCGCGGGAGTCGCGGCCGGGGCGGGTTGAACCGCGTTGCCCACGAGTTCCCCACACTCGCCCAAGCGGGTCAGCGCCTGCTGAAAGGCGCGGATGACGCGGCGATAGCGCTCCGCCGAGCTAATTGCCGGGTCATACGGGTCGGCGTTCAGTACTCGATTAGCCTCGTCCAGCATTTTGGAGAGACGCGTATCGTTCGGCTTTCCACGCAAGGCACGTTCCAGGTAGTGTCTCGCCTGGCGGTAGTCGCCCAGAGCATACTCCGCTTCGCCGGCGCCCGCCAGGGCCGCCTCCCGGCCGCCCAGGCGCACCGCACCCTCGAATTCATTGGCTGCCCTCGAGTAATCATCGAGTCCCAGGAAAAGCTGGCCCACTTGCGTGTAAAGCGCCGGGTCAGGGGGCAAGAGGGCCGCCATTGCCACTAACTCAGCTTCAGCCAGAGAATTCTCGTTCTGCTTGATGAGGTACTGATAGAGTTCGAGGCGCACGGATCGCCGCGCCTCCGCGGGATCGCGGCTTCCCCAGTCGTCGTACATCGCGTTGTGATAGTACCGGAGAGCATCCTCCGTGTTGTGTTCGTGCGTCGCCAGCCGTCCCAGTTCGAGGTTGACCACAGCGTTCTCGGGGTCCCGATCCAAAAGGCTTGTGAGATAGGCCTTGGCTTCGTTGATGTGATTGGCCGCCATGAGGGCACGCGCCAGTTCAAGCTGGTCGGCGTCGCTGTCCCGCGCGTAGACCAACGCCGTGCGAAAATCAACCACCGCTTTCAGCGCCTTGCCGGCGTTGAGGTCGGCTTCGCCCTGCTGATGCCACTGCTGTCCTAGGGACTCGTACTTGGCGTGGTAGAAACTGACGGCAAAGCCTGTGATGCCAAAGAGAACTGCCAGCCCCACGACACAGAAGCCCAGAACCGTTTCGGCCTCGTGCAAGTCGAAAGGGTGGTGCCGGCAATGCGGGCACTCCGACTCGCCAACAGGTATTGGCTTGCCGCATTGAGGACATGCACTGGTCAATTCCATTTCATCGCGCAGTTCAGCTGAGATTCGGGGAACGCCGGGCACTCCGAATCCATTCGCGTTCTCCAGGGGCTTGCCAGCCAGCCGCGGCCTCGACGTCTCTATCGTGTAGACGCGTCGGCGAGCAGACCGGCGTCATAGCAGCCAGAGGGACGGCCGGCGCCACGCTCCCGCGACATCTTGCGGATCCGTTCCTCCACATTTTTCCAGTATACCCACCCGTGGCATCGGTGTGGGCGGTACCTTGCAAACCAAATCTCCAGCCTCGGCAACCTTTGATCACGCTTTCGGCCCCAAATATCCCAATCGACGACGGCAGAGGTGGCGTTCTCGCGTGCCCCGATGTTCAGGTCAATCGGCCTCGATGGAGGCCGAAATGACCTGGCGATTGCGCAGGAATCCCACACAAGCCTTACCTATTTGACGTATCATCATTTGTTGGTCGGGCACCGGAGGGCGACATCGACCGCGCGAGGGCAATGATGGCGGACATATCTAAGACAATGTTTGACGTGGCGGTGGTGGGCTCCGGCGCCTCCGGTGGCTGGGCGTGCAAGCGGCTCTCCGAGGCGGGACTCAAGGTAGCCCTGATCGACTGCGGCCGGCCACAACCTGACTCCAACTTCACTGAGCACATGCCGGCCTTTGAATTGAAGTATCGCGATATGGCCGATTCCGTGATTCGCAAGACGCGTCCTATTCAAAAGGACTGCTATGCCTGCATGGAGTACAACTACGATTGGTTCGCCAACGATCTGGACGAGCCTTACACCACGGGCAAGGACAAGCCCTTTAGCTGGCAGGGCCGTATGCGAGTGACGGGTGGCCGCACGAACGTCTGGGGACGCGTCAGCCTGCGTTTGAGCGATCTCGATTTCAAGGCGGCATCACGCGACGGTTTCGGCGAAGACTGGCCCTTGAGCTACAAGGATCTCGAGTCCTACTACGGCCTTGTGGAGGACTACGTGGGCGTCTGCGGCCAGGCTGAGGGACTGCCGCACCTTCCCGACGGCCACTTCCAGCCGCCCATGCCGCTCACCTGCGTCGAGACTCACTTCCGCAATCAGGTGAAGGCGAAACTGCGATGGGTACCCATGCCCGACCGGAACGCGAACCTCACCAAGCCCATCAACGGACGCGCCGCCTGCCATTACTGTGGTCCCTGCGAGCGAGGTTGCATCACTCATTCCTACTTCAACTCGGCGTTCACTACCGTGGCCGACGCGGTGAAATCCGGCAACTGTACCCATCTTCACAACGCGATGGGCTACCAGGTGTTGATGGACTCGGACCGCAATCGCGCTAAGGGAATTCTCTACATCGACCGCATCACGCGCCAGCCGAATGAGGTGAACGCGCGCGTGGTGGTGCTCTGCGCCCAGTCGCTCGAGTCCGTGCGCATTCTGCTGAACTCCGCCAATTCCCGGTACCCGAATGGACTCGCGAACTCCAGCGGCGTGCTCGGCCACTACCTGATGGATCACATTATGGGAGGCGGCGCCAGCGGCGAATTCCCCCAATTCGCCACCAAACCCACCATGGGCGGCCCGCAGCGGCCGGCCGGCCTGTACGTGGCGCGCTTCCGCAACCTGCCCGGCGTCCCTAAGTCGAAGGACTTTCTGCGCGGCTACGGTTACGAGGGCGGCGGCGGTGTTGGATTCAACTGGGGCGCGCCGGGATTCGGGAAGGCTTACAAAGACGCCATGCTGGAAGGCCAGTGCTACCTCGGGATCGGCGGCTTCGGAGAATGCCTGCCCCGCTTCGAAAACTACGTGGAGCTCGACCCTGAAATGAAAGATGCTTACGGCATCCCCGTGCTGCGGATTCACATGGCGTACAGCGAGAACGAAAAAGCCATGGTGAAAGACATGGCGGAGTCAGCAGGCGAAATGATGGAGGCTGCGGGTGCCAAGAACATCCGGAAGAATGAGAACCCGTCTACGCCGGGCTGGGCTATCCATGAGGTGGGCATCGCCCGCATGGGAAATGACCCGAAGAAGTCGGTCCTGAATCAGTTTCAGCAGACCCATGAGATCAAGAACCTCTTCGTCTGCGACGGCTCCGGCTTCACCTCGACCGCCTGCCAGAATCCGACGCTGACCATCATGACACTGTGTGTGCGATCGATGGACTACCTGATGGGCGAGATGAAACGCGGCAACGTGTGAGGACCTGGGAGCGCGGGCGTCTTCGCCCTCCGTTGATCGTTTTCAGTCATCGGTTTTCAGTTGTCAGTTTCTATCATCGGTTCTCAGCTCATCGGAATGACTGATAACTGAAGACTGACAACCCACGGCGGGCCCGACACCCCCGCCCCCAGCGAAAGGTCCGGCCTTTCAGGCTTGGAGATTCGGTGGCCAAGGTTAAGCCCTTCATGCTCGCCGAAGCCCTGCTGGAAGCATACGCAACCAACAACCGCATAGCCGCATATCTGATCGAGAACCTCGATGAAGAGGCCTGGCGTGCGGAACCGCCAGGCGGCAAGGGACGGACGATTGCCGCTGTCGTCGCTCACGTTCACAATGTGCGCGGGATGTGGTTGAAGGCGGCTGGCGGCGACGTGGTGGAGAAGCTCGATCCCAAGACGGTCAGCCGCGCCGAGGCAATCGAAGCGCTTTCAAAGTCCCACCGGGCGCTCGGCAAGCTGCTGGCGGCGGCGCTCGCCGGAGAAGGGCGGATAAAGGGTTTCAAGCCCGACGCCGCTGGCTTCATCGGCTATCTCATCTCGCACGATGCCCACCATCGCGGCCAAATCGCGATGTTGGCGCGGCAAGGGGGTCATCCGCTGCCGCAGAGGGTCATCTTCGGCATGTGGGAATGGGGGTCAAGGTGAGTCTGGGACTAGAACGATGGCCGGGCGTGAAATTCCGCTTCCATCGGGTAGGACTTTTCAACCGTATTCTCGCAAGTCTCCGCGGCTTCGTGTTCCAGGTCCCATTGCGCTTCAAAACGTCGTTCTTGCTCGCTCTCCCGGCCAGCGATCCAGAGACAAGCGTAAAAGGTGATGAGTAGCAAAACTCCAATCACGAGAAGAGCCCAGACTTGGGTGGAGAGGTGGTACATAAGCTCCTCCTTCAAAGCGGGTTAGTTCTCGATAGTACCGCTTGGATAACCTCATAGTTAGTACCCTACGCTG
>Ga0335078_10012289_pt1 | contig 12700 bp, 8 predicted proteins | sample Lox_Sample_32_FD_206711 | JGI IMG/M metagenome (GOLD analysis project Ga0335078, IMG submission 206711) | Soil microbial communities from Loxahatchee National Wildlife Refuge, Florida, United States - Lox_Sample_3.2 | ecosystem: Environmental > Terrestrial > Soil > Wetlands | place: USA: Florida... | reverse complement strand
TGGCCCACGGAGTCGTCGGCAGGTTGCCGCCGTAGATCGACGAGCAGCCCGTGGCATTCGCGACGATCGCGCGGTCGCCGAAGAGCTGTGAAACCAGCTTCAGATACGGAGTCTCGCCGCATCCCGAGCACGCGCCCGAGAATTCGAACAGGGGTTCCTGCACCTGTTGCTGGCGAATCGTTCCAACTTTGATCTTGCGGCGATCGAGCTCAGGGATCTTCAGGAAGAAGTCCCAATTCTCGCTCTCCGGGGCACGCAGCGGAGGTTGCGGCACCATGTTGATCGCTTTCAGCCGCGCTTCGCTCTTGTTCTTCACCGGACAAATGTCGACGCACACGCCGCATCCAGTGCAATCTTCCGGCGCGACCTGGATCGTGTACTTCATCCCCTTCCACTCTTTGTCGCGGACGTCGCACGATTTGAAAGTCTTCGGGGCGCCTTCCAGTTCTTTGCTGTCGTAGACCTTGATGCGAATCACAGCATGGGGGCAAACCATGGCGCACTTGCCGCACTGGATGCAGATCTTCTCGTCCCACGCCGGAATCTCGAGGGCGAGATTGCGTTTTTCCCATTTCGCGGTTGCGGTCGGGAATGTCCCGTCGCAGGAAAACGCGCTCACCGGAAGTTCGTCGCCCTTGCCCGCGTAGATAGCTCCCAGAACGTCGTGCTCGAACTTCGGAGCTCCCGGGAACGCCGCCGGGATTTCGCTCTGGCTCGTCACGCTCGCCGGAATCTTGACTTCGTGCAGGTGCGCGAGCGTTTCGTCAACCGCTTTCATGTTCTTGGCGACGACGTCTTCGCCCTTGCGGCCGTACGTGTGGCGGATCGACTCGCGAATCGCCTCAATGGCTTCGTCGCGCGGCAGAACTTTTGATATCGCAAAGAAGCAGACCTGCATGATCGTATTCATGCGCGATCCCATGCCCGCGTCTTTCGCGACCTGATAGGCATCGATCACAAAAAACTTGGCTTTCTTCGCAATCAGTTGCGATTGCACTTCCCGCGGCAGGTGATCCCAGACTTCGTCTTTGCTGAAGGGGCTGTTCACCAGGAACACGCCGCCTTCGACCAACGCGCTGAGCATGTCGTAGCGCTCCAGGAAGATCCACTGATGGCATGCGACAAAATTCGCCTTCGACACCAGGTAACTCGACTTGATTGGCTGCGGTCCGAAGCGCAGGTGCGAGACCGTCATCGCGCCGGACTTTTTCGAGTCGTAGACGAAGTATCCTTGCGCGTAGTTGTCGGTGTTCTCTCCGATGATCTTGATCGAGTTCTTGTTGGCGCCAACCGTGCCATCTGCGCCAAGTCCGTAAAAAAGGGCGCGGACGACGCTGTCGGGCTCGGTCGAGAACGACGCGTCATACGTCAGGCTCGTATTCGTCACGTCGTCATTGATGCCGATCGTGAAGTGATCCTTCGGCTGCTCCTGGCTCAGGTTGTCATAGACAGCCTTTACCATCGTTGGAGTGAATTCCTTTGACGACAATCCGTAGCGTCCCCCGATCACCGCGGGCGCATTCTTCATCCCGCCAAGGCCGAGTTTTAATCCTTCGTTCAGCGCGTTGACGACATCGAGATACAGCGGCTCTCCGATCGCGCCCGATTCCTTGGTGCGATCCAGCACCGCAATCTGACGGGCGGTTTTCGGCAGCGCTTCAAGGAAGGACTTCACGCAGAACGGCCGATACAAGCGGACTTTCAGCAATCCGACTTTCTCGCCATGCGCGTTGAGATAATCGACCGCCTCATGCGCGACGTCCGCGCCCGAACCCATCGCAATCAGTACACGCTCGGCATCAGGCGCGCCGACGTAGTCGAACAGGTTGTAGCGCCGTCCCACAACTTCGGCAAACTTGTTCATCACCGCCTGCACTTTGGCCGGAGCGGCATCGTAATAGCGGTTCGCCGCTTCACGAATCTGGAAGAACACATCGGGATTCTGCGCCGTTCCCCGTAGCACTGGATGATCCGGAGAAAGCGCCCGCTGGCGATGCTCGATAACGCGATCCATATTGATCAGCGCGCGAATGTCGTCCTCGTTGAGCATCTCGATCTTGCTGACTTCGTGCGAGGTGCGGAATCCGTCGAAGAAATGCAGGAAGGGAATCCGCGTTTCCAGTGAAGCTGCGTGAGCGATCAGCGCCAGGTCCATCGCCTCCTGCACCGAGTTCGAACACAGCATGGCCCAGCCGGTCGTGCGGCAGAGCATCACGTCGGAGTGATCGCCAAAAATCGAGAGCGCATGCGTCGCAATGGTGCGCGCCGTAACGTGAAATGCCGCCGGGGTCAGTTCGCCGGCAATCTTGTTCATGTTGGGGATCATCAGCAGCAATCCCTGCGACGCTGTGAATGTCGTAGCCAGCGATCCGGTCTGCAGCGCGCCATGAACTGCTCCGGCTGCACCACCTTCGCTCTGCATTTCGATCACATGCGGCACCGTGCCGAACGCATTCGGCACCGCCTGGGACGCCCACTCGTCGGCCCACTCGCCCATCGGTGACGATGGCGTAATGGGATAGATGGCGATCACCTCGCTCACGCGGTAAGCAACGTGCGCGACCGCCTCGTTGGCGTCCATGGTCTTAAACTTGCGCTTCATTGATGTCCCCCGTTCAGAAACTTCCGGCGAGACCACTGACATGGCCTCGGGATAGATCAAGGATGCCGGATGCGGGCGGAAATGTCGGGGCGTGGATTCACAGGGTCGTGTGATTGCGATCACACGACCCGCGAAAGTTCTTCCGAGAGTTGAAGTTAGCGCATGCCGAAAATGGTCATCGGACCGCCAATGTGTAGCCGACGCTGGTCTTCGGTACGTCGTACACGCCGAAATCGCAGCTATAGACGGTCCACGCTCCGGTCGTGTTCGCAGCGTCGGTGGTGGAAGTCCAGTAATACTCCGTTTCCATGAAGTTGGTGAAGGTCGGCGCCTGGTACACCGAGCCATCTTTGTTCAAGTACGTGTAGTCGAAATATTCCGCCATATTGGTCTGCGCCCGGTCGGCGAGGCTCTGGAGCTCGTTGCGGTTGGGCATATGCCACTGACCCGCGGATGATCCGTCGGTCAGCCCGCACTGCCCGCTGGCCAGCTGATTGACGGCCGTTAACGCGTCAGACCATGTTCCACGGATGCAGTTAGCAAGTTTCAGCCAGTGCAGACCCGTCATGGTATCGGTGATCGTTCCGTCCTCGTTGTCGACGAAGCGAGGCGAGTCCAGCGGCACTCCAATCTGGACTGTGCCGTCGTCACCGGCGTTATACGGAAGGTGAAATCCGGTGACAGGCAGCTTGACGGCCCCGCCGCCCGCGCCTTTCACCGCCCAAATCCCATTCGCCGCGCTGGCTTTGACATTGGAGGTTGTGTCGTTCATGAAGCGTCCATCGCTCAGGCGGATCGTCCAGGCCTTGTCGGATCCGGTAACGCCGCCGTAGTAGCTGGTTGAAGTCCAGTAGATGCCAGTCGAGACGTTGAGAAACGGATTGCCCGCCGAGAGCGCCGGGTTGCTCGCCGAAACATCGATCAGGCTTTCGAGTTCAACTACGTTGGGCATGCGCCAGGTTCCGGCGGTCGAACCATCCGTGAGGCTGCATGTGCTAGAAGCGAGCTGATTGACGGAAGTGAGCCCATCGGACCAGAAAGCAGCACCGAGGCAGCCGGCGTCCTTCAACCAGGTCAATCCAGTCAGCGCGTCGCTGACCGTGCCGTCCCCGTTGTCGGTGAAGCGAGTGGCCGCATTCCACGCCACACCTTTCTTCGCGGAAAAGTCATCGCCGGCTGCGTAACTGATCTGTTGCCCCGTCGCTGGCAGAGTGATAAGAGGGTTGCTCCCATCGTAGGCGGCAAAGTCGGCGCCAGTCAGCGGAGAATCCGGCAGCGCCTGGTAGTCGATGACCGAGAAGAACAATCCCGAGGGAGCGATGCCGTTGCCCTGAAACTGTCCGGTGTAATCGGCGCGGATCACTTTGGCTCCGCTCGCCACTGTCGGATAGAAGCCATATCCCGTCTTGTTCACGTAGATCTGATATTCGCCCGGAACGTTGCCGGTCACGCTCATCCCGGTGAAGGTGAATTGGCCGTTAGAGTCAGTCGTCGCGACCTGATAGACGACATTGCTATTCGTCAGGAAATCGGTAACGGTCGCACCCGCCAGCGGCGCGCCTTTGAACGTGACGGTGCCAGAAATCGTGTCGGGAGTCGGCGGAGGCGGATTCGTGCCTCCGTTGGGCCCGTTGCTGATGCCTCCACACGCTGTGAGAACCGCGAAACCAAGGATTGCGACCGCCGACTTGAACGAGACCGACGTGAATAAGACCATGGATGCGTCCTTTCGTGGCCAAACAGGCCAGCCCGTCCACGGTCTGGAATGAAAGGAATGTAATCAGGCCGCAGAAGGCCTATGGGACGGCATCGGCAGATTCGCGAAAAACTTTAGGCCGCCTTTTCCGGAAGAGCGTCTCTCGGCAACGTGCTCGACAGCGAAATGAGAGGGTTCTCAGATGGGAAGCCTCATCCTTCGCGTTGTGCAAGCGCGAGAAATGAGGCCCTCGAATTTAGTGGATGCAATTACCGCCTACGGTCCGTTGCCGCCGGTGTGGCAGTCCGCGCAATTCACCTGCGTCAGGTCTCCGATATCTACCGGATGCTGAAACGTCGGAGGAGTCGTTGCACCTGCGGTTAACTCCGCGTCCGTGTCCGACATCAACGTGTGGCACTGGTTGCAATCCTTGCTCACGACTCGCCCATCGGCGCTGACGTGCTGGCCATCATGGCAGCGGAAGCATCCGTTGAAGTAGAAGTGCCCGAGATTGTTGGAATGCGTCTGCCAGTTGAGCTTCATCTCGGGAAATGTCGTGCGCTTGAAGATTTGCTGAACCTCTGTCACGGCGTTGCGGATTTCCAGCTGTTTTGTTTTGGCGACGTCGGGATACTTCTTATCGTAGAAATCTTCCATGCCTTTCGCGATGCCTTGCATGGCTTCGTCGGTGGTCGCGTAGGTGCCCGTCAGTACGGTGACCGCTTCCTGCTTGATCGAGGGCAGCGAAACATCGAGGCGGCGGGCGAGCAGCGACTGATCCACGGAAAGATCGGGCGGAACATAAATGTGCGTCGGGCGGTTGTGGCAGTCCACGCAATCCATGTGGTGACGCGGCGCCTTGGCAATCTGATCTTTGCTCAGAGTTGAATCCTTGGCGAAGTACTCCGTGATTCGTCCCTGCTGATCCTCCACGTGGATGTACGGGATGACCTGCCGCTTCTCGTCAGCGGCCACATATTCAATCTTGTTGCCGATGTTCATGTGCCAGTGAATGCCCTCGGGCGCACCGGTAGCGGGATCTCCACCGCCCGTCTTGATCAGCATTCGAATCTGGCGCATGGTGTTCTTTTCATCGCTGGAATAGTGGGTGAAAACCTTGAGTTGGCCTCCATAGAACTTCTTGGGCCAGTGGCACTGTTCGCAGGTTTCCTGCGCTGGACGCAAGTTGTGTACCGGAGTCGGGATGGGCCGCGGATACGTGTTAAAGACAGTAGCGAACACCTGCCGGCTGCCGGATAGCTTCGATTTCACGAACCACGTAGCACCCGATCCCACGTGGCACTCCGCGCAGGCTACTCTCGCGTGTGGAGACAGCTGATACGCCGTGTACTCGGGGCTCATGACCGTGTGGCACAACTGTCCGCAGAAACCCACCGATTCGGTGAATTCGTAGGCTTTGTAACTGCCCGCAACGCTGACCACCACGAAAACGACGAGAAACGTCATGAACGAAATGACGGCGCTGCGTTGTGTGGCGTCGTTGAGATCGATCCGCGGATAAAAGGCCGAAGGCGCGAGATGCTTGCGTCGCTCGAAGAGAATCCCGACGAGGATCATTAACAGGCCAAGAACCAGGAAGCCCGGCGAGACCATGTATGCGAGAATGCCGACGTACGGAGATGGCTTGACGGCGATCGCGTCGATTACGACGAAGATGAAAATGTTCGCCAGGCTGACGATCCCCAGCGCCAGGCCCGCGAGGCTGACGGGATTGCGCATCAGCATGCGCGAGCGGTGCCAGGGTTCCACCGGAAGCGGCGGATTTTTCTCAGTGTCCATGTTTGACCTCGACCGGTTCGGATTCCTCGGCCGCCTGCGCGGTCGATTCCGCCGGTTCGTCCAGCGTCGGCGGCATGTCGATCCGAGGATTATTGTCTAAACCATGCTCTTCGCGATAGTGGTGCAGCGTCATCTTGCCATCCCACCACGCCCAGTTCATGGGATAAACGTCAGGGTCGAAAAAGACCTGGTAGAAGTGCCAGACAAAAATAGCGAGCGTGGCCAGTACGGCTTCGTAAAAGTGAATGGCGGTGGCGATGTCGAGCCACCAGCGCGGCAGATGATTGCCCACGGCCACCTTGAACCATAGCATCAGGCCGGTTCCGGCCATCACGAACATGCCCCACACCAGCGCCCAGTATTCCGCTTTCTCGGCGTAGTTAAAGCGTGCGAACTCAGGCTTGTCCGCAGTCAGGCCCAGATAGTAAGCGATGTTCTTCCACGCGCCCCGTGCGTCATCGAGCGTTGGGAACAGATCGCGAACCAACTGTCGTCCCTCGCGGGTCAAGATCGCGTCGAAGAAGTGGTAGATGCTGACGAAGATGAGGACCACGGCCGCGGAGAGATGCACCAGGTGTCGTTTCCGCTCCCCGAGCGACAGCATCGAGGCAAACCAGGAATCCGGGAACTTCAGCGCGAATCCGGTGAGAACCAGCACGAAAAAGCTGGTGAGCAAGGTCGCATGCTGCCAGCGGAAGCGCAGCGGCATACGTGTCACGAACTGGTGTTGAGTCTTGCGCCGGGCGATGACTTTCGATCGCCAGATGATCAGGTTGTGCAGCAGCATGCCGCCGATCACGGCGAAGATCATGCTCAAGTACAGTTTGCGGATCCAGCGGACAGCTTTGCTGCCGATATCGGCCGAGAGTGGCGCGTCGACGTGCACTTTCGCGGCTGTGAACTTTTCCGTGACGCCGGGGTGGCACTGGCCGCAGGTTCGCGCCAGGTTGGCCTGATTGATCGTCGATCGCGGATCGCTGGAGGGAAAGATGCTATGTGTGCCATGGCAGCTCGCGCAGTTCGCAACGACCTGCGATCCGAGGCGCGCTGCCAGACCGTGGTAGCTGGCCAGGTAAGTCGTGGCGCGCCGGCCCTCGACGCCAAACTCCTGCGAGAGTCGCACTCCTTCATGACACCGGGCGCAGGTTGCCTGCGCAACATTCGCTGCCGACACTGGGGAATTCGGATCCGTGTGCGCTTTGATCGAGTGAATCCCGTGGCAGTCGGTGCAGACCGGGGCCTGCCAGTTAGCCTTGGCGATCGCCTGCCCGTGAATGCTCTGCTGAAATTCCTTCGAGATTTGATCGTGGCATTTGCCGCAGGTCTGCGGCACATTGAATTTGAAGATCGACGACTTGGCGTCCTTGGCGTCGAGAATCTCATGCGTCCCGTGGCAATCGGTGCAGACGGCAGCTTTCTCCGATCCGGCAGCGACGGCGTGCCCGTGCACGCTCTGCTCGTAAGAGGCGACCATTTGCAGGCTCAGGCCGCTCTGCTGCATGACGAATTTCTGGCTGTGGCACGCACCGCAGGTCGCGGGGATGTTGGTGTGATGCACCCTGGACTTCGGGTCTCCTGCGGGCAGCAGTTCATGCGGGCTGCCATGGCAGTCGACACACGTTGCGGCATTGCTGTCCCCGCCCTTCACGGCCTTGGCGTGGAAGCTGCGATCGTAGGCGGCTTGCTCGTCAGCGTGGCAGGTCGCGCACGTGATCTTCTTCGGAGTCGTCTCGTGAGCCGCGCTCTTTACGTCCGTGTGGCAATCCACGCACGTGAACATGCTGCCGTGGATCGAATCTTTGAATGCTTGTGGGTCGACGTGAAGGCTGACCGTCTTGCCGTTTTCTTCGTGCGACAGCGTGGCATCGCTGTGGCAAGCCAGACACTCATCCGCAGTAGGTTTCGGGGGTTCTTTGCTGGTGGGTTTGCCGGCGGCGGACAGGGATAGGGTGCTTAGAAGGAAGGTGAGAGCAACTCTAGACGCAAAAATACTCCATTGTTTTCGTATAAACATGCTCTCACCCGCCAATCCTTCAGAATTGAACGATCTCCGGGCGGCTGTGGCCGCCTCTTTCGACTGTTTACACGTTCCGCTGGCTTACTTCGCCAGGCTGCGAATGTAAGTGACCAAGTCCTTAATCTCGGTGTCTTTCAGCTTGCCGGAGTAGGACGGCATTTTGCCTTTGCCCTTGGTGATGATGTCGGTGAGCTGAGCATCGGTCTCGGCCTTCACTTCAGCAGAGGCGAAATCGCGTGTTCCCATTTTGCCGCCCTTGCCGTCGGCTCCATGGCACATCGCGCACTTTGCCTTGTAAGTTGCGGCTGCGTCATCTGCGAATGCCGGAGAGCTGAAGGCTGCTGTGACACCGCAAGCTAATAGAGCGACCAACCCCATGCGTAAGGAAACTTTCATTGTGTTTCTTCCTCCTAAGAAGAGTTTTGTCCCGCACGATATCACAGAGCAGGGTCGCACGGTGCCCGACGGCAGCAATCCCAAATTGGAATTGCTCATGGATCGCTATCGTCCCGTACCCTGAGAACTCACTCGCAGGCGTAGGATCACATGTCGCCGAAAGCAGCCCTATGGCAGAAGTCACGGGGCCCTGTGACATTCATCACACTAGCCTTGCGCATCGAATTGTGATGCGTATCACGTCTCTTCGTGCTGCGCCGCACATCCTTTCCCGAGCCGGGTTCTTACGATCACCGCATGCCTGTCATCTCCGAACTGTCTCCAGCCCGAGCCGGAATTCGAGCGCGATCCCGGGAGGCGGAGACTTGGGCAAGCGAATCCAGCACTGAATCACAAGCGCCGGAACTTCGTCTCCGGCCGCTGCAAGTAACTTGGGAGATGACGCATGCCTGCGGATGGAAAGCGGCGCCGGCGCGAGCCTCACGCTTACCCCGCGACCGGGAACAGTGCTCGACCGCGGAAGCGTTTCATCTGATCGAGGAAGTGGCTGACATGCAGGTGCCTTTACTGGCCTTGACCGGCGGCGATCCGCTGCTGCGGCCCGATCTGCTTCCCATCGTTGAGTTTGCCTCGAAGCGTTCGGTGCGGACGTCACTGACCTTGCTGCCCACGCCAACAGTGAGCGCGGCGGTGTTCACAGAACTCAAGAATTGCGGACTCATGAGAGTCGGCTTCTGGTTGCACGGGTCCACGCCTGGCCTGAACGACAGTCACTGGGGCATGGGCGGACTGCATCGTCGAACGGTCGAGATGATCGGCTTTTGCCACGAGGTGCAGGTTCCGGTGCACGTGAATACGATCGTCTCGCGCCGCAATGTGCATGATATCGAGACGATGGTAGAGCTTCTGACGCGGCTGGATGTGGAGTGGTGGAACGTTTTCTTCTTCGTTCCTGGCGCGCCCGAGCAAGCCGCCAACGTGCTGAGCGCCGAGGAGCACGAGCAGGTTTTCGCCAAGCTCTACGAGGCCTCCGGGCGCGTGCACTTCCATATCAAAACAACCGAAGGCCAGCACTACCAGCGATACATTCTCCAGCAACGCGCACGCGAGTCGCGCGCAGGCACGAACCACGCCAAAGTTGCCAGATCTACGCCAAAAAGCGTCAATGATAGCCAGGGATTCGTCTTCATCAATTACCGTGGCGATGTGTACTCCAGCCGCTTTCTGCCGGTGTCAGCCGGGAACGTGACGACCGATCGGCTCTCGGATGTGTACTCCGACTCGGAATTGTTCGTGTCTCTGCGCGACAGTTCGCGGTTAAAAGGAAAGTGCGGACGTTGCCCGGTGCGCGCCGTTTGTGGAGGCTCGCGCGCGCGCGCCTATGCTATGACTGGCGATCTGTTCGCGTCCGAACCGTGTTGTGCCTTCGAACCGTAGTCCGGCCGTGTCGCTCCTTGGAATATCAACGGCAAGCCCTGATCCGTATTTTGTTACCGAAATGCAACGAAGAAAATGACTTCTCTGAGACAGATTCCGTTTCTGCGGCTTCAAAGATTGTGATTTCAATCACATCGGCCTGTGATCGACCATCCGGCGGAGTCCACTCCGCCATCGCGAGCCTGCAACTACTGTCGAAGTGGCGCACAACAGCACTCGATTCAGGGCCAGCGAACGCTGAGCCAAAGGTATCGCGTGCCTCTGATCACGATTAGATGTGATTTCGATCACAAGGTCTGTTCTGGGAATCTTCCAAAATTGCGGCAATTCGGTCGATTGATGGACCGGCAATTCCCGCAGAGTGTGACCGAAATCACTCGTTCTCGTGACGCAATATACGGTCTTAGAAAGACCACTCTGGCATCCTGACAGGCAATTGAGGTGCCCTATGGCTCAAGACGATCGCGACATTCTCGACGTGCTCCGGTTCGAACTGAGTTTCCTGCAAGACGGAGGCTACGGCCGCTCGCCGCGCGCCCCCTGGCGCGCACCGGCGATTTTTGAAGACTCTCCGATCTGCCCGAATTTCTGCGATCCGGCGCATGCGCATCCCTGCGAGAGCTGCCTGCTCGAGCGGTTCGTGCCGGAAGGCCAGAAGAAAGAGAGCATCCCCTGCCGCTATATTCCGCTCACGAAAGACGGCCAGACGGTCGAGGACATGTACCGCACTGGCAGTCAAGTTGAAATGGAAGCGGCGTTGGCCGATTGGCTGCGCGCGCAAATCGAAAGAATCGAGCGCGAGCGCGCTTTATCACCGAAAGAGGGAGCGGCCTAAGCCTGACTCCTTCGCTGCTGCCAAAGGAGTTTCCATGTTGCCCCATTCACCGTCCACAAGCGATGTAGCCGAGAACTTACCTAAGGAGACAAGACGAGTCATGAGTGAAGAACACGCGTATCGAGTCGCCGCATGGTGGACATCGGGCCGCACCGGCCTGGCGAAATCAGACTCTGCACCGAATGCAATTCATTTCACCGCGCCAACCGAATTTGGGGGGCTGGAAGGCCGGTGGACCCCCGAAGAGCTCTTGCTTGCGGCGGTCGCTGGTTGCTACACAACCACAGTGCGGGCGATTGCCGGCGGCGCGCAGTTTGACTTTACCGATCTCCAGGTGGAAGCCAGCGGAACCGTACGCAAGGCCGAGTCCGGGTACAGCTTCACACAAATCGTGTTGCGTCCGAATCTCAAGATAGCGTCCGCAGATGAGCGCGACCGTGCTCTGGACTTGTTGAAGCGAGCAGAAAAACTGTGCCTGGTTTCGCGGGCATTAGGAACGACGCTGAAGTTTGAGCCGCAGCTGGAAATCACGAAGCCGGCACCCATTTCGTAAGCAGAAACTGAAATTACACACTGAGTCGTGTGGTCAGAGAATTCCCATGTCTCGCCAAATCGGCGAGGCCCTTGGGCTTCGCTCAGGGCAGGCATGGGGCACCCGCGCATCTCGCGAGTCAAGAAATCCTAGAGCTCGAGCAATGCCGAAACCGACGAGGGATCGTCCATCGCGCGCAGCTTAAATCCGACCTTCTTGAAGATCGCTTGCGTGGCCAGATTGTCGCGAAGGATTTCTCCCGACAAGCGCTTAAACTTTTCTTCCCGCGCCACGCGAGCGACTCCTGCTAGCAGTTCGGTACCCAGTCCGCGTCCCTGCCACTTGTCGGAGACCAGAACGGCCGCCTCCGCCTCCGCGCGATTGATCGCGCTAAAGCGGCCGACGCCGAGTACTTCGTGCTCCCCAGTCTCGGGATTCTTCCGGTCCGCCACCAATGCGAACCCGCGATCGTAAGCGCCGAAACAAATCCGTACCAATCGTTCATGCTCAACCCGTGTGCTCAAACTCAACGAGCAGAAGTAGCGAAGATAGACGCTGCGCTCGGAAAGAGTGTGGTGAAACTGCACCATGAGGGGTTCATCTTCGGGTCGGATGGGGCGAATCGTCACCGGAGTTCCATCCTTGAATCGCCACTCCCAGATGTACTGCGCCGGGTAGGGGCGAATCGTCGCTCGTGGCAGTTTCTCCGGGAGCATTGAGGAGTCATGAACGACGACACGCGCATCGAGCGCCAGAAGTTGATCGGGAGTCGCGAGCAGGGGATTAATGTCGATTTCTTTGATCCAGGGCTGCTCCAGCACCAGTTGGCTGAAGCGCACGAGCAGCTGCTCGAGAGCCAACAAGTCGACGGCCTTGCGTCCGCGCACACCTTTTAGCGCGGCATAGATTTTCGTGCGTTCCATCAACCGCTGCGCCAGCGTTGTGTTCAGCGGTGGCAGCGCCAGGGATCGATCACGGTAGACCTCGACCATGACCCCACCGGAGCCAAACAGAATAACGGGTCCGAATTGAGGATCGATCGCGCTGCCCAGAATCAGCTCATATCCATCCCGCCGCACCATCGGCTGCACGGTTACGCCGCCAAAATGTTGCGCGCCCGCCTTCGCAGTGACGGCAGCCTGGATCGCACGAAACGCAAGGCGGACGTGGTCGGCGATGGTCAACCGCAAACGCACACCGTCCACGTCGGTCTTGTGCGCGATCGTATTCGACAACAACTTCAGCACAACCGGGTATCCGATTTCCGACGCATGCGCGACGGCCTGGTTTTCATCCTCCGCGGTCCGCGTCTCGACCACCGGAATTCCGTATTCGGCTAGAAGTTGCTTGGCCTCAAACTCGTTCAGCATCATGCGGCCACTGCT
>Ga0335078_10012288_pt1 | contig 12702 bp, 9 predicted proteins | sample Lox_Sample_32_FD_206711 | JGI IMG/M metagenome (GOLD analysis project Ga0335078, IMG submission 206711) | Soil microbial communities from Loxahatchee National Wildlife Refuge, Florida, United States - Lox_Sample_3.2 | ecosystem: Environmental > Terrestrial > Soil > Wetlands | place: USA: Florida... | reverse complement strand
TCGTTGATTTGCCGCCAGAACAATTTGCGCGCCGCCGGATTGAACGCGTCGTAAAGCGTGTACGGAAACCCGACCCAGTCACGCAGGTCTTCGCGCAGATTGGGTTGATAGAGGAACCCGGCCTTTTGCATCGCTTCAAAGTTGTCGGTGCCGGGGTAATACTTGCCCCAGACCGAAATCATCAGATGCGCGTGCTTGCCGTGGATGGCTTTGATCCAACCGTCGGGATCGGGGAACCGTTGGGGATCAAATTGGTGTGATCCCCACGCGTTGGTCGGCCAGTACAACCAATCCTGCACGATGTTGTCGAACGGAATGCGTCGGCGGCGAAACTCATCGACGACCTCAAGGCTTTGTTGTGATGTTTCATAGCGCTGGCGCGACTGCCAGAGGCCAAATGCCCACGCCGGCAGCATGGTTGCCTGTCCGGTGAGGCGGCGATAGCCGGCGATGACCTTGTCCAGTTCCGGCCCGTACACAAAATAGTAATCGATACCCTCGCCAACTTCCGACCAGAGCGACGTGCTATCATCGGGCGCGGGTGTTTTCCACCGTAACTCCATCGTCGTCACCTGCTCGCCGCCGGATTCGATCTTCAGCCGGTAATGACGTTTGGCTTCGAGGTGAACCTTGACCTGATCATAATCGCCAAGCCAATTTTGCCGCCAGTGATCGATCAGGAGGTGACCATCCAACCAGAGCTTGATGCTGCCGTTGGAGTACGTCTGGAGTTGATAATCGCCCGTCACAGGGGGAACGAGTTCGCCGGCCTTCTTGCTCAGGCACTGCAGAGGGATCGTCTCGAAGGGGCGCAGATCACCGAACCGTGTGTATGAATTGTTGTCCCACAGGATGCCGTAGCCCCGGCTCGACACCAGAAATGGCACGACGACATGCGTGTTACGCTGCCACAGATCAAGATCGTAGCCTTTGATGTCGAGGATGCCCAGTTGCCGTTGGCCGAGCCCGTAGAGCGATTCATCGGCATTGGCTTCCCACTGTTGTTGCACGTGAAACGTCCGCTCGCCCTGCACCCTCGCGGGAATGATTCTCCGTCCAATGCTTCGTTCAGCGAGAATCGTGCTGCCGCCCGCGTCCTGGAAGTTGACGGCACCGGTCTTCAAATTCACGCGTACTTGGAGTTGGGTGGTCGTGAGAATTGTTTCCTGTGTCGTGCGGGTGCCCCGGCACTTGGGCTGTTCTCGTTGCGGCAGAACCACCAGACTCGCTCGCGAGAAAAACGATCGCTGCCGCGCGCAGGCGACCCGGATTACGTTGGGTGCACAGGCTTCGATTCTAAGGGATTTGTCTCCCACTCCGACCGACACGGTCATGAGTACGAGTCTACCGGGACGGCCCACAATCAGCAAGCCAAAGCCGTGCGCAACGTGTCAAGGGCGCCACGTGATGCTTTGATTTTGTCGGATGGGGATTTCCTCGGTGCGGCTCCCGTAACGCAGGCGACAAGGCTGACCGGCCGATGAATGGATGGTCGCTTCTACCAGCTTTCCGTCTTTCCATTGCAGCGCGACCGTGAATCCACCGCGCGCGCGCAAGCCAGTCACGCGGCCGATCGGCCAGGCGGCTGGCAGCGCGGGCAGCAAATTGATTTCGCCTTCGTGACTCTGCACGAGCATCTCAGCCATGCCGGCGGTGATGCCGAAGTTGCCGTCCATCTGCATGGGCGGATGCAGACCCAAAAGGTTCGGGCAGGTGTTGCGGTCGGAAAGCAGTTGCTGGAGCATCCGATACGCGCTCTCGCCGTCGTGCAGTCGCGCATAGAGCGCGGTGCGCCAGGCGAACGACCACTCACGCACGTCGCTGCTCGGGTCGATGCCACGCGCGTCGAGCGAGACTTTCGCCGCCCGCGCCAGTTCCGGGGTCTTGGCAATAGTGATTTGCCGGCCGGGAAACACGGCGAACAAATGCGACGTATGCCGGTGATGGTCGTTCGGGTCGTCGCGGTCGGTCATCCATTCCTGCAGTTGGCCCCAGCGGCCAATGTGCGGGCCGACGAGCTTGTCGCGCATGCCGGCGATCTTGTCACGGTATTCTTTGTCCACGCCGAGGACGTTCGCCGCGTCGATGTAATTGGAGAACAGATCCCAGACGATCTGCTGGTCGTAGCTCACTCCGTCTTCATCCGGACCGTGTTCGGGCGACCAACCATCGGGAACGACGAGTCGGCCATCCGGCAAGGCCTTCAAATAGTCTTCCCAATACTCGACGGTTTCCTTGATGATGGGATACGCAACGTCGCGCAGGTAATTCGTGTCCTGCCCAAACGCAAAGTGCTCCCAGAAATGCTGGCAATACCACGCGTTGGCGGGCTTGTCCCATTTCCATCCCATGCCCCCCGTGATGTTGTGCGAGGTGCGGATGGCAAAACCGCGTTTTGCATCGCTCACCGTGCGCCACGCCGGCAACTGGCTGCGGACCAAATCGAAGAAGGGCAGATGACACTCCGCCAGGTTGGCGACCTCGGCGGGCCAGTAATTCATCTCGACGTTGATGTTGGAGTGATAATCGCTATGCCACGGGGGCGTATTACTGTCGTTCCACAATCCCTGCAGATTCGCCGGCAAGCCGCCCGGCCGCGAGCACGAGATCAACAAGTACCGCCCATACTGGAATAACAGCGTCGCCAGCCCCGGGTCGGGTTGCAGTTTGCGTTTGTCCGTCGGCAACGAATTGTCAGACGGCCCCAGATCGAGCGTGACGCGGTTGAAGAGGGACTGAAAGTCCTTTACGTGCTCGGCCCTCAACTCATCGTAGCTTTGGGTCGGGAAGGTCAGCGGCCGTAGCGCCCCGCGGTAGCCCTTCGCGTAGTCCATCGCGTAGTCCGTGCCGGCAGCCAGTAACACCACCACTTCGTCGCAAGCCTTGAACCCCCCACCATCGGTTGTGCCGCCGCGCGTGAGCACCCGTGCCTGCGCCTCGTATTTCATCCCGTTGCTGAGCGTGCCGCGAAACGACAACGTCGACCCGTCCATAGTCGTTTGCTCACCATGTGCACCCTTGAGTTCGACATGGCCGGTGATCGCGCCGGGTTTGTCGGCGCTCCAACGGACGACGATGACTTGTGCGGGATGGCTGGCAAACGCCTCGCGCACGTAGCGCACGCCGTTGCGGGTGAACTCCGTGCGCGCCGTCGCCATGGGGAGGTCGAGTTGGCGGCGATAATTCTGCACGGGAGGGGCCGCGGCTTCCGGGCTGGTATCGAAGCTGAGGATCAAATCGCCGAAGGCCTGGTACGCGCCCATAGTGTTGTCATCGCCGCTGGGATTGTCATCGCCGGTCCACAGGCTGTCCTCGTTGAACCGGATGCGCTCGCGCTCGCCGCCGCCGAATACAACACCGCCAAGCCGGCCATTGCCGATGGGCAGCGCTTCGTTCATGGCGCTTTTGGCCGGCTGCTGATACCAGAGAATCAATCCGGAATTTGGCTCCGCAGATACCATGAGGGCCCCGACGATGCTGACCAACGAACTCAACAGCAGCGTTTTCATCGTTACATTGTTGTCAGGCTAGACACACCTTGGCTATGCTGCAAGGTGAATTGAGTAGCCGTTGTGAGAACGGCAGAAAGGCCACAAAACACGAGGAGCGGCGAGTGAAACGTTACGGGAGCGTGATCGGCGTCAAACCGGAGAAGCTGGCAGAATACAAGAAACTGCATGCCGCCGTGTGGCCGGATGCGCTGAAGAGAATCCAGCAGTGTCACATTCAGAATTACTCCATCTACCTGCGCCAACTCGACGACGGGCGATCGTATCTGTTCAGCTATTTCGAATACACGGGCGAAGACTTCCTGGCGGACATGGCGCGGATGGCCGCCGATCCCGTCACCCAGCAGTGGTGGTCGCTGTGTGAGCCCTGCCAACAGCCGCTGGACGGACGCGCGCCCGGTGAATGGTGGGCGGGCATGGAAGAAGTATTTCACATGGATTGAATCTCGTGACGACTCCACAACCAAGGATCCGCGATGAACATCGAACCAAAGACGGCAGAGACCGACCGCGTTGATCCCCGGAAGATTCCCAAGCAGACCCTGTACACCGGGGCGACGATTCCGGCCATTGGGTTGGGAACGTTTGGCTCTGACCGCATCACGGGCGAGCAGGTTGCCGAAACGGTCCTGGGCGCAGCAGACGTCGGCTACCGGCACTTCGACTGCGCGTCCGTGTACGGCAACGAACATTTGATCGGGCAGTCTCTGCGGCAAATCATCAAGGGCGGGGTCAAGCGCAGCGAGTTGTGGATCAACTCAAAGGTGTGGAACGACAAGCACGCGCCGGCGGACGTCATCGCTTCGTGCGAGAAGTCACTGACCGACCTGCAACTGGACTGCCTCGATTTGTATTTCGTGCACTGGCCGTTTCCCAACTTTCACCCACCCGGCTGCGTTGTCGACTTTCGCGCCGCGAATGCGCAGGCATACATCCACGAGAGCTTCATGAAGACGTGGCGGGCCATGGAAAGTCTGGTGGACCGCGGGTGGGTGCGGCACATCGGCACGTCGAACATGACGATCCCGAAGCTGAAACTGCTCTTGCGGGATGCCGCAATCAAGCCGGCCTGCAATGAGATGGAACTCCATCCACATTTCCAGCAACCGGAGTTACTCCAATTCGTCAGAGATAACGGGATCGTCCCCATCGGCTACAGCCCGGTCGGCTCACCGGCCCGGCCGGATCGGGACCGCACCGCAGCCGACACGGTAGACATCGAGGATCCGGTGATCGTCGAGATCGCGCGGCGCCGGGGAGTCCACCCGGCGGTGGTTTGCGTCAAATGGGCGACGCAACGCGGGCAAATCCCGATCCCTTTTTCGGTGCGTCGTGCCCACTATCTTGCTAATCTTCAAGGCGTTGTCGACCCACTGCTGACCGACAAGGAAATGCGGGCCATCGCTGGCGTCGATCGGAACTGCCGGCTCATCAAAGGGCAGGTATTCCTGTGGAAAGCGGGCCAGAGTTGGGAAGACCTGTGGGATTTGAGCGGGGAAATCACACCGCCATGACGAGCAAACAGAGAACGATGACCGGGGTGATCCTGCCGGGTAACAGGACGGTGCAGTTCCGCGAGCTTCCCGTACCGGAGCCGGGCGCCGGGCAGGTGCTGGTGAAAATGAAGGCGTCCTCCATTTGCGGTAGCGACATCCGCGCCATTTATCGTGAGCATCTCGGCCAGGGGCCGGAGGCGTATCAAAACGTGGTTGCGGGCCACGAGCCGAGCGGCGAGATCGTCGCGGTCGGTCCACACTGCAAGGAGTTCAAGGTTGGCGACCGCGTGGTGCTGTATCACATCGCTGGCTGCGGTTGTTGCGTGGATTGCATGCACGGGTACATGATCAGTTGCCGCAGCCCGGCGCACCGCAAAGCCTACGGCTGGCAACGAGATGGCGGCCACGCCGAGTATTGCCTCGCCGAGGAGAACACCTGCGTGCATTTGCCGGACAACCTCACTTACGTCGATGGCGCGTTCATGGCGTGCGGCTTCGGCACGGCGTGGGAATGTCTCACGCGGATGAATGTCTCCGGCCGCGATCGGCTTCTGGTCACCGGTCTCGGCCCCGTTGGGCTGGCGGCTGCCCAACTGGCGAAATCGCTCGGTGTCACCGAAATCATCGGCGTCGATCTCGCGGCGGGACGATTGGAGTTCGCCCGGCAACTCAGGTACCGGGACGGAGCGTCGCTGGTTGACCACGTCCTGCCCGCCGGCGACTCGGCGCTCGCACAGATCGAGAAGCTCACCGGGCGCGGTTGCGAGGTGAGTATCGACTGTTCCGGGGCGTCGTCGGCCCGGTTGCTGGCACTGCGTGGCACGGCCCAGTGGGGCCGCTGTGGATTCGTCGGCGAAGGCGGCAAAATGGAGTTTGATGTCTCACCGTTTCTCATTCACGAACAGATTACGCTGTACGGTTCGTGGGTGACGTCCCGCAAGCATCTGGCTGACCTGGCTCTCCACCTTGCGCGGCTCGGCGTGCATCCCGAAACCACATGCGGCGTGAGGCTGACGCTCGCGAAGGCCGCCGAAGCCTACGAACTGGCCGACAAAGGACAGACCGGCAAGGTCTGTATCGTGTTCGATCAATAACCCACCCGACCGAGGTCCGTCACATTGAAACACATCGCCATTCTGCTTGCCGTATCCGTTCTCACAAGCCTCTCATTTGCCGCAGACATCCAGTTGGGCGTGATCCCGAAAAGCAACGGCGGCGAATTCTGGGAGACGGTGGAACGCGGCGCGCGGCAGGCCGCGGCGGACCGGGAAGTTTCGATCCGGTGGGAAGGCACCGTCACCGAGACCGAGATCGCCGAGCAAAACAAGATCATCGAGAATATGATCAACCTCGGCGTCAATGGCATCGCTCTCGCGCCGTTGAACAAGGCGGCACAACGCAAACTGGTCGAGAGCGCCGTGAAATCTGGCATTCCTGTGGTGGTGTTTGATTCGGCAGTGGACGGCACAGCGCAGTCGAGTTTCGTCGCGACCGACAACCACAAAGCGGGTAGCATGGGCGGGCAGCGCCTGGTCGAGTTGCTCGGCCACAAGCCGGCCCGCGTGATGTGCATGCGCTTCGTGCAGGGCACGGGCAGCACCGAAGCTCGCGCCGCAGGGTTTATCGAGACGGTCAAGGCGGCCGGCTACACGGTCGTGGCCGACCCCTACCCGGACACCGGTACAGTCGAGGGATGCAAGACCGCCGCGGCCAACACACTCGAAAAACTCGTGGAAAACGGCCGGCTTGGTCTCGACGGCGTGTTCGCGGCGAACCTCTACTCGACCCTCGGATTGGCGTCGGCGTTGGACGATCTCCGAAAGAGCGGTGTCAAGGTGGACGTCCGATTCGTTGGGTTCGACACCTCCAGGAAACTGGTCGAAGACGTCCAGGACGGCAGCATTGATGCCCTGGTTGCGCAGGATCCGTACAAGATGGGCTACCTGGCGGTTGAGACCCTTTACAGAGTCGTCAAAGGTGAGCGCGTGCCGCCGGTCATTGACACCGGAGCCGCATTGGTCACGAAGCAGGGCCTGGAAAGCGATCCTGCAATTCGGAAGCTCGTTGGTTTGAAATGAGCGCACTCGCTGAGGCGGCCGTGAAACCCGGCGTGCCCCGTCTGGAGATGCGCGGGGTCGGCAAAAGCTTTGGCGCGACACGGGCGCTGAAGGGAGTGGATTTGTCGGTGGCGCCGGGCGAAATCATGGCGTTGGTCGGCGAGAACGGCGCGGGCAAGAGCACGTTGATGAAAGTGCTGTCGGGCGCCCACCTCCCCGACGAGGGACAGATCTTTCTCGATGGTGAGGAGTTTGTGCCGGGCGGCCCCTTGCACGCCCGCCAGCGTGGTGTGGCGATGATTTACCAGGAACTGTCCCTGGCACCGCACCTGTCGGTCATGGAAAACATCCTGCTGGGGATCGAGCCTTCTCGTGGCTGGTTGCTCGACTGGCGGACGATGCGGCAGCGAGCGATACAGGCGTTGCACGAAGTGGGTCTGGAGCACCTGGATCCGTCCACCCCAGTCCGAAGCCTGTCCCTCGGCCAGCAACAGCTCGTAGAGATCGCCCGCGCCGTCGCGCTGGAGTGTCGCGTGTTGGTCTTGGACGAACCCACCAGTTCGCTCACACTACAGGACATTCAAAAACTTTTTTCTCTGATCCGTCGTCTGGTGGAGCGAAACATCTCGGTGGTGTACATCTCGCACTTTCTTGAGGAAGTGCAGGAGATGTCGGACCGCTTCACGGTCCTGCGCGACGGGGAGACGGTCGGCGCCGGGACTACCCGCGGCACGCCGATGAATCGCATCATCGCCTTGATGGTGGGGCGGGAGGTCAACGAGTTGTATCCGCGCAGCCGGCGAACAGCCGGCGAGGTGGTACTCGATATCGACAAGCTCGCGGGCATGAAGCGTCCCTCCGAAGCGTCCCTGCAATTGCGCCGCAGTGAGGTACTGGGCATCGCCGGCCTGATCGGCGCCGGCCGAACGGAGTTGGCGCGGGCCATTTTCGGACTCGATCCTGTCGTGCGCGGAGAGATCCGCGTCGCCGAATACCGGGGCGTGGCAACGCCAGCTCGTCGTTGGACGCAACGCGTGGGCATGGTCAGTGAGGACCGCAAATCGGAGGGACTGGCGCTCGGATTGAGCGTGGCGGACAATATTACGTTGCCGCGGTTGGATGGGTTGGGACCATGGCGGCTGGTGTGGCCCTCGCGACAACAACAGGCCTCTGAGAAGTGGATAAGCCGGATTGACATTCGGTGCCGCGGGCCGCGGCAGCGGGTCAGCGCCCTCTCGGGCGGCAACCAACAGAAGGTGGCCATCGCGCGACTGCTGTATGCCGATGTCGATGTCCTGCTGTTGGACGAGCCGACGCGCGGCATCGACGTCGGATCGAAGGCGCAGATTTACCAGTTGATCGATGATCTGGCTGCGCAGGGCAAAGCGGTGTTGCTCATCAGCAGTTATCTTCCCGAATTATTGGGCATCTGCGACCGGATTGCGGTGATGTCTCGGGGACAGTTGAGCGAAACCCGCGGGCGGGATGAATGGACAGAACATCAGTTGATGCTGGTGGCGACCGGACAGGCAAGCTCATGAGTGAACGCGTGACCAGCAAAGGCGAATCCGACCGGGTGAGAAGCCAGTCGCGGGTCTTCATGGCTTCGCGAAACTGGACCGACATCGCGGGACGTTTTTTTGCCCTGCTGCTGGTGTTCGCTTTCTTTTCCTTCATGGTGCCCGAGGGAAAGTTTTATACATTGCGCAACCTGGAGAATATCCTGCGGCAGAGTGCCGTCTATGGCACCGCAGGCCTCGGCATGACCCTCGTGATCATCACGGGCGGCATCGATCTGTCCGTCGGGTCGATGATCGCGCTGTCGGTCGTCGCCGTGGCGTGGGTACTGAATATCGGCACGGGAGCGGGTGCCGCGACTGTGGGTGGGGACGAAACACGCTATTTTGTCTATGAACATGCCATGTTGGCCCCCATCCTGGCGTGCTTGGTGGCGATTGCGGCAGCGACGATGGCGGGCCTGGCCAATGGCGCGATTGTCGTGTGGCTGCGCCTCATGCCATTCATCGTTACCTTGGGCACGATGGGCGTGTTCCGCGGGCTGGCCAAAGGGATTGCCCACGAGCGGGACATTTACCCCCCGGACACAACGTGGATCGGTCATATCATGGATCCCACAATGACCAGCCGGTCGGGGAGTGGCCTGCTGTTACCCGTGGGGGTGTGGATTTTGATCGCCGGCGTGCTGGCGACATCGTTTCTGTTGCGGTACACGCGGTTGGGACGGCACACGTATGCGATTGGCTCCAACGAAGAGACAGCCCGCTTGTGCGGCGTGCAGGTTGGCCGCACCAAACTGATTGTCTACGCGTTGTGTGGATTCTTCTGCGGCATCGCCGGGTTGATGCAGTTTTCCTACATTGGTATCGGCCAGCCCACGACAGGCGACAAGTATGAATTATTCGCCATTGCTGCCGTCATCATTGGCGGCGCGAGTTTCAGCGGCGGGGAGGGGTCGGCATTGGGAACATTGATCGGGGCGCTCACGATCACGGTTCTCTACGCAGGCGGACAGCAAATTGGCTGGGCAAAATGGGTGCAGGAAATGGTCATTGGCGCTATTATCATCATGGCCGTTGCGCTGGATCGCCTGCGTCATCGGCGTGCGACCTCAATGGACTAACCAACCTCCGGGCCACCGGGCGGAAACAATTCATATGACGAAGAGCAAGGGTCACACGGAGCACACCAAAGCCGCCGATCAGCAGTTGGGATTGTCGGGCAAGTTCCACCGGCCGATCAAGATCACCATGATCGGCGCCGGCAGTGGGTTCACGCCCCGCTTGATGAACGATGTGCTGCTCATTCCCGGTGCCCGCCGCGGCGAGATTGCATTGGTCGATATTGACAGGCGCCGGTTGAAGACGATGCGCCAACTCATCTCGCGGCTGGTCGCACAGCTTGGCAAGGCTGGGTGGAAGGTCACCGCATCGCCGCGTCGCCGCGACGTGCTGCGCGGCACGGACTATCTCGTGAACTGCATCGAGGTCAGCGGTCTGGAATGCGTGCGCCACGACAACGACATCCCGGCGAAGTACGGCGTCGATCAATGTATCGGCGACACGATCGGACCCGGCGGGTTGTTCAAGGGACTGCGGACGATTCCCCGGTGGCTGGAGATCTTGCGCGATGCGGAGCAACTCTGCCCCGACGCACTCGTGCTCAATTACACCAATCCGATGAACATGATGTGTCTGGCCGCCGGGCGGAGCAGCTCGATGCAGATTGTCGGCCTGTGCCACTCGGTGCAAGGCACGAGCCACCTGCTGGCCCAACGGGCGGGCGTTCCGTACGAGCAGATGACATGGGAATGCGCTGGCATCAACCATCTGGCCTGGTTCACCAAGCTCCAGCACAACGGGGAGGACCTCTATCCGATCCTGACGGCGAAAGCGCGTCGAGACCTGGAGGGCAGGCCAGTCAACCCGGACGATGCAGGCGATCTGATCCGCAAGGACATGATGCTCCACTTTGGCGCGTTCGTGACCGAGTCCAGTGGCCACCTCAGCGAGTATTTGCCGTATTACCGCAAACGCAAGGACCTGCTGAAACGATACTGCCGGCCCGGGTACGAGGGCGGCTCGAGTTTTTACGCCGACAACTGGCCCAAGTGGCGAAGGGATGCGGACGCCGCGCGACGCGAGATGGTCACAGGCAAATCGGCCATCGGCTGGCCGCGTAGCTGGGAGTACGCGTCGTGGATCATCGAGGCGCGGGAGAAAGATTCACCATACCACATTCACGGCAACACCATGAATTGCAGCCTCATCACCAATCTGCCCGCCGACGGCTGCGTTGAGGTCGCCTGCCGGATCGACAGGCGGGGCGTCACACCCATTGTGTACGGCAAATTGCCGGCACCGATGGCGGCGATCTGTGATTCCAACATGCGCATGTTCGACCTTGCGGCCACTGCCGCCATCGAAAAGAGCAAGGAAGCGGCCATCCACGCCTTGCTGCTCGATCCTCTCACGGCCGCCTGCTGCTCGCCGGCCGAGATCAAGCAGTTGACATTGGATCTGTTTAAGGCTGAGGCCAAATTCCTCCCGGGCTACGAATAATCGTCCTTCGAATCGCGGGGCGAGCTCATGATTTTAAATGATTGACACCAATCATATAAAGACGTATGCTGGTTGGCGCTTCGATGAGAGTTCCGTTTCATTTGGTTCAGGCTCGCCGCAACCGGCTCGCAGGTCTCCTGCAACAACACCAGTACCTGCCGCTGAGCGAACTCTGCAGCCAACTGCGCGTGTCCGAGGCCACAGCCCGACGTGACCTGGCCGCTCTGGCTCGGGAGCGGGTGATTACGCGCACTCACGGAGGGGCGCTGTGCGAGTTCAACCAGCGATTTCCCCCATTCCGCGAACGCCTGTTTCGCCACCCCGAGGCCAAACGACGCATCGCGCTCGCGGCCCGGAATCTGATCAAGCCCCGCATGACCTGCTATTTCGATTCCGGGACGACGACCTTTGCAATCGCGGAGGCCCTCGCCAAGCATCCAGTCATGCCTCTCGTTGCCGTCACCAACAATCTGCCGGTAGCGGAGCTTCTGTCCCGCGTGGATGGAGTCGAGGTGAACCTGTTGGGAGGACAGTACCTTGCGCGTCAATCGATCCTGGTCGGTGAAACAGCGCGCCGCAGCCTTCGCCTCTGGAAATTGGACATCGCGTTCCTGGCAGCTGAAGGCATGACCGCGAAGGGCATTTGGAATTCCCAACTCGATGTGGTGCAATTCCAACTCGCCGCATTGGAGAGATCGCGGCACGCGATCTTTTGCCTGGACTCATCGAAGCTCAACCAGGAGGCGGCGCATTTTCTGGTTCCGTGGTCCAAGGTCCATCGGTTGTTGACCGATGCCCCCCTGAATGGCTTGAGCTCGGCTGGCATTACCTTGAAACGAAGTCAACTTATCACCGCCTGATACAAATATCCCGAGGAGCTTTCGCATGTCCGTCACAACGAACCTTCGAGTGAATCAGCCTCACAATCGACTCGTCACCGAAAACCCCCGGATCGGAATCCGCCCTACCATCGACGGGCGACTGGGCGGCGTCCGCGAGTCACTCGAAAAACAGACGATGAACCTGGCCCGGAGCGCGGCCAAATTAATCCGCGAGAAGATTCGCCACGCGGACGGCACGAAGGTGGAGTGCGTCATCGCGGACCGTACGATCGGAGGCATTGCCGAGGCTTCCCTGTGCGCGGAGAAGTTCGCGCGCGCGGGGGTCGGCGCTTCCCTCACCGTGACGCCTTGTTGGTGCTATGGGTCCGAGACGATGGACATGGATCCGCTGTTGCCGAAAGCCGTGTGGGGGTTCAATGGCACGGAACGCCCCGGTGCCGTGTATCTGGCAGCGGTCAGCGCCGGCCACAACCAAAAGGGCTATCCCATCTTCAACATCTACGGGCGCGACGTTCAGGACGGCGGTGACACGACGATTCCGGACGATGTGCAGGCGAAACTGCTGCAATTCGCCCGGGCGGGCCTCGCGGTCGCGACCATGCGCGGCAAATCGTACGCCTCCGTTGGTGGCACGTCCATGGGGATTGCGGGATCGGTCGTGGACACGGCGTTTTTCGAAGCGTATCTCGGGATGCGCGTCATGTTTGTGGATATGGTTG